>NKIC01001881.1_pt1 | contig 148402 bp, 132 predicted proteins | sample 1173441 | NCBI WGS metagenome assembly NKIC01 (sample SAMN07190239, study PRJNA340070) | algae metagenome | isolation source: Clonal culture of Asterionella formosa BG1 isolated from Esthwaite Water | host: Asterionella formosa BG1 | place: United Kingdom: Esthwaite Water | collected 2014-12
TTTTCGTATGGCCGACGGCCCGTTCCCGCCGGTCAGCTATCACAACAACCCCGAAGCATCGGCCAAGAAGGTCGTCGATGGCTGGCTGCACAGCGGCGACATCGTGCGCATGGATGCCGACGGCTGGATTTTCTACGAGTACCGCAAGGGCGGCGGCCTCCGCCGCAATGGCGATTTCGTGAGCCCCGCCCATGTCGAGCGCACGCTCGCCGAGCATCCGGGCGTGGATGACATCTTCGTCTACGGCGTTCCTGCAGCCAATGGCGCACCGGGCGAGAAGGATGTCGTCGCCGCAATCGTGCCAACCGGAACAGCCAACCCGGAGAGCGTGTTCGCCTGGGCCGCAGAGCGGCTCGAGCCGAACATGGTGCCCACCTACCTGCAGTTTGTGCAGCAGATCCCCAAGACCGCGTCCGAGAAACCGCAGGAGCGTTTCCTTGCCGAAATGTTCGCCTCTGGCGCGGCCCCCGTTCATACCATCAATGGAGTGAAGTCATGAGCAACATCGAAGTCGTGCTCTACGGCGCCAGCGGCTACACCGGCGAACATGTGATGTGGAAGCTGGCCGAACGCGGGATCCCGTTCATCGCAGCGGGCCGCAACAAGGCCAAGCTTGAGCGCCGGATCGCCGAGCAACCCGAACTGGCCAACGCGCGCTACGAGGTCGTCGAAGTCGCCCACGACGAGGCGGCGCTGACCGAGCTTTTCCGCGGACGCAAGGTCGTGCACAATCTGGTCGGCCCTTATGCGCAATTTGGCGAGCCAGTGCTGAAGGCAGCTCTGACCGCTGGGTGCCACTACCTCGACGCCACCGGCGAGCAGGATTGGAAAATCCACATCCGCGATACTTACGGCAAGGCGTTTGCCGACAAGGGGCTGGTGCTGGCACCGGCAACCTCCTCGATGTGGGTTTCGGGCCTGCTCGCTGCCGAAACCGTGCTCGAAAAGCCTGGGATCGACAGTGTGGACATTCTCTACACGCTGGCCGGTGTTCCTTCGGCAGCATCGACGCTCAGCTTCATGCGGATGTGCTGCCAGCCGCAGCTTCGCTTGGTGCAGAACAAGCTCGAAGCCTGGCCCCCGGCTGCACACTTTCCCGTCAGCGTCCCCGGCCTGCATCAGGTGCTGACCGCTCTGCCGTGGAGCGGCGGCGGTGAATCGCTGTTTTATGAGCACGACGACCGGGTCATCAATTGCTCGACGCTCGTCACGTTCCTCAATCAGGGATTGATGGGCCTGCTGGTTCCCAAGATGCAGGAATTCGCCGAGAAATATGCGCATCTGTCGGGCGAGGAGCAGGAAGCCGCGACCAACGCCTGGGCAATGCAGATCGCACCCGAGGGCGACATGCCGCGCGAGGACTACCTCCAACACCGCGTGCTGTTCACTTGCCACGGACGCGGCACGCTGGTCGCGCGTTCCACCGCGACCTGGGGTGTCACGGGCTATGTGATGACCGGCACTATCGGCGCGGTCACAATCGACACGCTCCTTCTCGGAAGGCAGCGCGCAGTCGGCTTCCAGCCTGCCACCAGTGTGGTTGGCGTCGACCGGATGCGCGGTGAGCTGACCAGCGAAGGCGTACTCGGCCAGACGACAGTGCTGATCTGATGGCAAGCCGGGCCCAAGCAAAGCGCATCCTCGTGACCGGCGGTGCGGCCGGGCTCGGCGCCGCCTTCGTCCGGCGTCTGGCCGAAGAAGGCGCGCTGGTGATCGTTGCGGATATCCGTGATGTCGATGGCCAGGCGCTCGCTGCCGAGGTCGGCGGGGTCTATCAGCACCTCGATGTGACATCCGAGGCGGACTGGAAAATGGCGCTGGCGCGGATCGAACAGGAGTTCGGCGGGCTTGACGGTCTGGTCAACAACGCCGGTATTGCTTCGAGCAAGGGCACCGAAGACATCGAGGGCATTGCGCTCGATGATCTGCACCGGATCTTCGCGGTCAATGTCGATGGCACTGTGCTCGGCTGCAAGCATGCCATCCCGCTGATGGCGCGAACGGGACCGGGGGCGATCGTCAACTTGTCGTCGATCGCCGCGCTGATCCCGGCTGCGTTCGTCATTTCCTACGGCGCGAGCAAGGCGACGATCGCGCACATCACGCGGTCGGTGGCGATGCATTGCGCGCAGCGCGGCTATGGCATCCGCTGCAATTCGGTCCACCCTGGGCAGATCCGGACCGAGATGATGAACACCATCATCGACCGGGTAGGGCGCGAGACGAACATGGGCCTCACCGCTGCCGAGGAGGTATTCCTCAGCCAGATACCGTTGGGCCAGTTCCAGGAACCTGCGGACATCGCGCATGCCGTGCTGTTCCTGCTTTCAGATGAAGCCCGCTTTGTCACCGGCACCCAGATCGTGGTCGATGGCGGCATGACGCTGTCGAATTAGGAGGCTTGCATGGCGCGGTTTACGGACAAGGTGTTTGCGGTGACCGGGGGCGGGTCCGGTATTGGCGAAGCGATCGTCAAGCGACTTGCCGCCGAAGGCGCAAAGGTTGCGGTGCTCGATATTGATCTGGCAGCAGGCGAGCGCGTGGCCGCCGAGGCCGGTTCAGCGACCGCCTACCACGCCGACGTGACAGACCCGGCGGCGATGATGGCGGTGATCGACCAGGTCGTCGCCGATCACGGCAAGCTTGACGGCGCGGTCAACAATGCCGGGATCGGCGGTCCGTTCATCCCGACGGCGGACTATCCACTCGATTGGTGGGACCGCACGCTCGCCATCAATCTCAGCGGGGTGTTTCATTCGCTGCGGGCCGAACTCCCGCACATGGTCCGCCAAGGCGGGGGCGCGATCGTCAACATGTCTTCGATCTGCGGGATGATCGGCCAGCCTGGCACCGCCGCCTACGTGGCGACCAAGCATGCGGTGATCGGCCTGACCAAGACCGTCGCGCTCGAATACGGCGCGCAAGGGGTGCGTTGCAATGCGGTCTGCCCGACTTACGTGCGGACACCCTTGACGCTGGCCGAACTCACGGACCCGGCGATCTGGACCGATCTGGACGCGCGCCACGCCACCGGCCACTGTGCTACGCCCGAGGATGTCGCGGCGATGGTCGCGTTCCTGCTCAGCGATGACGCGAAGGCGGTGACCGGTTCGGCGCATCTCGTCGATGGCGGGATCACCGCAGCATGATCACGATCCACTATGCGCTGCGCCGCAAGGCGGGGATGTCGTTCGAGGATTTCAGCGCATACTGGCGCGGGCCGCACGCCGCGCTGGTCGCATCGCTCGCGCCAAAGCTCGGTATCGTGCGGTATCTCCAGCACCACGCGGTTCTTCCTGATGTCGCCGCCGCGATGCAGGCGGCGCGTGGGACAACGGCTCCATTCGATGGCGTCGCTGCGATCAGTTTCGCCAGTGCTGCTGATCTGGCGCGCGGCAACGTCGATCCCGCGTCTGCCGACGCCCAGCGTCTGCTCGCAGAGGATGAAGCGCGGTTCATAGACGTCGCAGAATCCTCGATCTTTTTCACCGAAGCGCACGAGGTGATTGTCTGATGGCACAAGAGCGTTTCACCGGAAAAGTTGCGCTGATCACCGGCGGCGGAACCGGCATCGGCGCGGCCGCTGCCCGGCGGATTGCCGATGAGGGTGGTAGGCCCGTCCTGCTCGGCCGGCGCGAGGCTCCCTTGCGCGCAGTTGCTGAGAGCTGTGGCGGCCATGCGGTCATCGGAGACACCACTTCGCTCGCGGATCTTGAGCGCGCGGTCGAAGAGGCTACCGAGCGCTTTGGCGGTGTCGATGTGCTGATCGCCAATGCCGGAATCGAACTGTTCGGCTCGGTCGAGACCGTGCCAATCGATCAGTGGAAGCAGGTTCTCGAAGTCAATCTCGAAGGAGCGATGCTGGCGGCGCGCGCGACCATCCCCGCGATGCGCAAGCGCGGCGGCGGCTCAATTGTGCTGGTCGCATCGGTGGCAGCGCTCGCCGGCGCGCCATCTTATGTGTCGTACCTCACCAGCAAGGCGGGCATGCTCGGGCTCAACCGCTCGATTGCTTACGACTATGGCGCTGAACGCATCCGCTGCAATGCACTCTGCCCCGGCTGGGTTCGCACCGAAATGGCCGAGCGCGCGATCGGCGATTTTGCGGAAATGAAGGGGATGACGACCGACGACCTGATCGCCGAGATGGTCAAAGTCTATCCGTTGCGCCGCATGGCCGGGCCGGAAGAGATCGCCGGCATCATCGCTTTCCTCTGCTCGGATGATGCATCGTTCGTCACGGGCGCAGTGCTGTCAGCGGATGGCGGCGGCGGCATTGTCGATGTTGGAACGCTGCAGTTCGCCTGAGATGTTTGGCTCCCGCTTGCGCTGGATCAATTTCCCGATGGGTTGATTGCTATACGCCATAGCCATTCAGCACGGCGAACGCGATCAACCAGCGAAGGGGCACAGCGATGGGTAGCGATAGCGCAACGGCAGACCAGTTCCGTTTCGATCCTTACACCCCGGCTTTCGACGCCGACCCCTTTCCGGCCTACCAGCGGCTGCGCGATGATTTCCCCGCGTTCTGGTCTGAAGAGGCCGGCATGTGGGTGCTTTCGCGCTATGACGATGTTCTGGCCGCGCTGCAGGACTGGCGCACCTATTCATCGGCACAGGGCAATCTGGTCGATGAGCTCCCGGGCCGCGCCGGGGCCACGCTCGGTTCGTCCGATCCGCCACGCCATGACCGGATGCGCGCGCTAATCCAGAAGGCGATGCTCAAGAGTGCACTCGAGCATGTGGTCGAGCCCTTGCGCGAGGCCGCGCGCTGTCACATCGCCAAGCTTACGGGGCGCGAGAGTTTTGACTTCGTTGCCGAATACAGCGCGCCGATCACGCTCGACCTGATTTTTGCACTGTTCGATCTGCCGGGCAACCAGCGCGAGACGGTACGCGAAAAAGCGGTCTTGATGACCCAGACCGACCCCGAGCTGCGCGGCAAAGGACCCAGCCAGCTCGCTGCTTATGCCTGGATGGCCGATTTCGCGGCGGGGCTGGTGGCTGAGCGCAAGCGCAACCCGGGCGCGGACTTGCTAAGCAATTTCATCACAGCCGAAATCGACGGGGAAAGCCTGCTTGACCGCGAAGTGCAGCTGACGGTGACGACGCTGATCATGGCGGGAATTGAATCGCTGTCAGGCTTTCTGTCGATGCTCGGCTACAATCTGGCGACTTTGCCCGACGTGCGCCGCGCGCTTGTCGCCGATCCTGCGCTGATTCCGGATGGTATCGAGGAGTCGCTGCGCTTGAACACATCGGCGCAGCGCTTCCGGCGGTGCCTGACCCGCGATGTCGACCTCCACGGACAGCCTATGAAGGCGGGGGACTTTGTCATGCTGTGTTATGGCTCGGCCAATCGCGACCACCGCAAGTTTGCCGATCCCGATTGCTACGATCTCGCCCGAAAACCCAAAAACCACCTCGGCTTCGGCGGGGGCGTCCACGCTTGCCTTGGCTCTGCATTGGCCCGGTTGGCCTGCAGGGTTGCAATGGAGGAATGGCTCACGGCGTTGCCGGAATTCAGACTGACCGGCGAGAGGCTCTTGTGGATCCCGTCCTCAAACTTTCGCAGTCCAAAGATTTTGATGGTTCGCGCTCTTTAGCATGGTTCGATTCCCGGTGATGAAAACCGGCCAAGCGATGCCGACATTGGTGACGAGCTTGGCAGTGCGAACAACACCTACGGAAATACTAAGCCCACCGGATTTGGGCAAACTGCAAAGCGGACCGCCGCACGACCGATTGTTGACCACATGAACGAACCGCCGATTTCTGTGGACGGGTTCGGGACTGGAATTGGCGCTTTTGCAGCGACCGCTGACACCATCATCGACTGGGCCATGTGTCAGCTTTTCGCACGTTTGTGCCGAATACCGGACACGCAGAAGATGGCCCTGTTGCATTCGTTATGCGGGGTCAGTCAGGCGTACGCTGGGTGCCGGGTATTGGCAAAGAACCTGCCCCTGCGCCCGTCGCTAAGGTACGACCGCAAAGTCCCGTGGGCTGCCGGTAGTCACCGGCAGCAGGCGACCAGGCCCGGTCATTGGTTTCAGGAGCCGTGAACGACTGCTCCGAGCAAGAGCTGCCGTTCGGTACGGCGACCTTAAACGGGCGCTTGGTCCCAGTTTTGATTCTCCAAAGACAAGTCAAAAGTGAGCAGCCTTCCGGATACCGCGATCGTGCGCCAAGTCTTCGCTATGGCGGGACAGCACTTTCATCCGGCACCGGACCAGCGATATTGGAAGACGGAAAGGCCCGCAATCGAGGCAAACCGACTGCGGGCCCGAGATTCGTTAAATCTTCGCTCAGGGCATCAGTACGGTATCAACAACGTGGATGACGCCGTTTGACTGCATGACATTAGCAATCGTGACCATCACATGACCGCCCTTTGCATCGGTCAACATGAGCATCTTGCCGTGGATCGTTGCCGTCAGTGGCTCGCCCTGAACCGTGGTCAGCGTCGCACGACCGTGACCTGCCTTGATCGCCTTGGCAATGTCGCTGCTCGTCATGCGGCCCGCCACGACGTGATATGTGAGGATCGAGGTCAGTGTTCCCTTGTTTTCCGGCTTCAGCAACGCGCCCACGGTGCCTGCTGGCAGCTTGGCGAACGCGGCATTGGTCGGCGCGAAGACCGTGAAGGGTCCGGTGCTGGCGAGTGTATCTACAAGGCCCGCGGCCTTGACCGCGGCAACCAGCGTGGTGTGGTCCTTCGAGTTGACCGCGTTATCGACGATGGTCTTCGTGCTGTACATCGCCGCGCCGCCGACCATGGGATTGGCCAGCGCTTGGCCTGCCAGCGCAGTCAGCGGGGCGATGGCCAAGGCGGTGATAGCGGCGATCGTTTGAAACGTACGCATACACAAAATGTCTCCTGTATCGTGAGCACCCGTTCACCGGGTGGCACAGGAGGTACGTTGCAGAATCGCGCGCGGATGCGTTGGGGCTTCAGCTTCCGTTGATTTTTCCGGTGCCGAGGATGGGTCCTGTGGGAAGGCCCGTGGGCGAGCCGCCACGGGGCTCGAGCGAGATCGCGAATGTCGCGCCCTGCGCGATCAGGCTGCGGACGCTGGCGCGCGCCGGAGCGGTTGTGGCGCGTGCCGGATTGATCGTCCCCAGTGAGCGCGGCGTGCCATCTGCCGGGATGATCCACAGTTCGGCGTCGCGTGTGCCGGCATCGAGTGTGCCGGGAGCAATAGTGAGTTCGCCAGCAGTCCGGTTGTAGGCGATGGTGGCAACAACCCCGCTGTCGCCCGCGATGCTGGCGAGCAGGACCGGCACCGGGGCCGGAGTGGCTGTCGGCGCAGAGGCTTGCGGCATCGGAGCAGGCCGCAGCACAAGCGCCGCGCCAAACAACCCGGCAACAACCGTGGCCGCCAGCGCCGCCGCGCGCCAACGCCGCGCTTCGGTAATCCCGGCGTTGTCGTTGCCCGGCAGCATGGTCTCGATGCGGTGCCACAGTCCCTCGCTCGGCTCCACGCTGTCACCGGTGGAAAGCGGCTCGAATCGATCTCGCCACCAGTCAACCCGCTCCGCCAGCGCGGCATCGCTGCCAAGACGCAGGGTCGCGGCCTCGCGTTCCGGGCCGTCGAGCAGTCCCAGCGCCAGTTCGCTCGCCAGCAGATCGTCTTCATCGCTCATGACAGGCATGCCCTCAACTTGATCAGCGCGCGTCTGATCCGGCTCTTGACCGTGCCGAGAGGCATACCGGAGCGCGTCGCGAGTTCGGCATAAGTCGCTTGCTGGAAGAACGCTGTGCGCACCAGCACAGCATCGCCCTTCGCCAGTTCCTCGATGCACGCCGTGATGCCGTGCTCGCCTTCGGCTTCAAGCAACTGATCCAGCGCGCCTGCGCTCTCGTCCGCAGGTTCGTCGATGTTTTCGATCGGCGTGGTAATGCGCCGTCCGTTCGCGCGCAGACGATCGATCGCGCGATTGCGCGCCAGAGCGGCCAGCCAGGTGATCGGGCTGGCGCGCGCAGGGTCGAACATGGCCGCCTTCTGCCAGACGGTGACATAGACCTCCTGCAGCACGTCCTCCGCTTCCTGACGATCCGCGGTGACGCGCAGACAGACGCCGAGAAGCCTTGCGCAAGTCCGGCGATAAAGCTCGCGGAACGCAAGCTTGTCACCGCTTGCAACGCGCTGGAGCGTGGCGATCAGGAAGGACTGCTCAGAGTCCGCTGCAAAGGCAGTCATCGCGTCTCATCTACCACTACTGCCTCAGCATCACAACGTGGCCAGTGTTGGATCTTATTGTTACCGCTCATTTTTCAGCCTCGCCGATCAGCCGCCGCGGCCTGCCCCGGCGCGATGAAGGTTTCATTTGCCAGAGGCGGCGCGAAGGTATTCGATGATCGCCGCGCGATCACTTGCGCCCGGCACCACAAGGTACATCTTCGTTCCTCTGACCAGCTTTTGCGGTCCCTGCAGCCACTGGTCGAGGTTTGCGGCATTCCAGATGATGCCCGACGCCTTGAGCGCGGGCGAATAGCTGTACCCGGTGGCGCTGCCAGCCTTCCTGCCGAACACCCCGCGATGTGCCGGGCCGATCCTGTTGGCATCGAGGCTGTGGCAAGTGCCGCACCGCGCCTGATAGAGCGCGGCTCCCGGCAGGGTAGCAGGCGGGGCAGCGGCAGGTTCAGCTTTCGCGTCGGCGGCCAGCGCCATCGCGCCGGCCGCCGCAAGAGCGAGGATCAAGTGGCGCACTGCGATCACTTGTCGATGATATCGCGGTGCATCGGCGCGAGTGCTGCGATCAGCCGGTTTTGCGCGCGGAAGGGAATATGGCGCTTGTTCATCGCCACCTGCAGTTCCTCGACGAGGCCGTAGAAATTGCCCTCCTTCACGTTCATGCCGCGGTGCGCTTCGGCCATGGTCCGCCCCGAATAGGTGCATGGGCCGTGCATGATGACGCAGAACTGCTCGACCAGCAGCGACTTGATTCTGGCCTGATCGGCATTGGCGAAGAACGGCCGTGTCTTGGGGTTTTTGAGCCAGCGCGCCATGGCATCGTCCATCAGCGCGGTGAGGCCCTCCCGGCCGCCGAACGTCTCGTAGAGATGCTCGTCATCGGTAATCACCGGAACGGTGGGGGCCTTGGGCTTGATCGACGGGTCGCTCACGGCCGGTTCGGTGACATTGTACTTCGAGGAGAGGTTCTCCTGCGCATAAGCAGCGGTCGAGACGCCAAGCAGCAGGGCCAGCGACAGGGTGGTCTTGAACATGACAGTGTCCTTGATGAAAGCGGATCAGAAGCCAAGCTGAAGCGAGACGTAAGCGCCGTTCTGGCGGGCCAGCGCGATCTGGCCGAGCCGCGCATAGGCAGCGGTGATCGAGATGTTGCGGGTGGGGGCATAGGCCACGAAGAAATCGTAGGCGTTCTCCTCGCGGAACGAAGTGCCGCCCAGCGCGCCTTCAAGATGGTTCGATTTGGTGCGGTATTCCCCGCCGACCGCCAGCTTGCGGGTCAGCAGAAACGCCGCCGAGCCCTCGAATTGCGGCTTGTAGGCCTGATCCTTGCCGCCGAGCCCGCCAAAGCCGAGAATGCCGAACTGGTTGGCCTTGGTCAGGCGCACGGTGCCGTTGAGCAGGAGGCTTTGCGAGAGGATGATCTTGGTCGCCGAGGCGTAGATATCGACGCCCTTGCGCTTCAGTCCCAGCGCACCGCCGACGACCGTCTTGTCGTCGTTGATCTTGTACTGCACGCCGACCGCGACCTGCGGCAGAATCGTGTCCTGATCGAGCACGGCATCGCCGAACAACCGCAGCTTTGCGCCGATGATCGTCTGGCTGATCGTGTAACGATTACCGAGTCCGATTGCGGCGCCGACTTCACGCAGATTGAAGTTCTGCCGTGCCACAGAAAGCTCGAGCCGATTGTAGAGGCTCACCGCGCCGCCATAGGAAGCAAGCGTGAAGTCCTGCGTATCGACGCCGGTCACAAAGGCGCTGGCGCCGATCTGGTTGCGCGTGGCGTAGCTGCCGATCAGCGCCCAAGGAACGATCCCGCCGCCGCCAGCACCTTCGATAGTCGATACGCCGCCGGTCAGCAGCAAGCGCCCGCCTTGCGGCAGAATCGATCCCCGCCCATCGGATCCAAGGCCTTCAGGCGCGTCCGACGCAACCACTGGGCTATCGGCTGCAGCACCATCTACGCTGGCCAAGGCCGGGGACCCCGCTTCGACCGAGGACGTCTCAGCGGCCTGTGCGGCGGAAAACGGGATGGCGCAAAGCACGATCCCGGCGGAGATCGCTTGGGCGATCTTCGTCTGAACAGACACCATGATGAAGTATGCTCCCTTGACGTGCCGGGGTGACATTTCCCGGCTTTCGCCAATGCATACGAAGGAGGTCTGGCCGCGGATGCGTTTATGTGAAAAGTTTTTCTCTGAGATCGAACGAGCGTGCTGATCATCCGGGCGATCTGGTCTGGTTACCGCCGGTCAGCTGACCGCTTGTCTCAAAACCCGCCATTCACGAATGGAGCGCGAACGGCAGGAATGTCCCAGGACGCGTCGTTCCGCTTCCGGCGGCACCCGACCAATCCCGGTCACTAATCCGCAGAATGCAGAACGGCAGCTCCTATTTGAAGCGGTCGTTTTGGCGATCAGATTCTGCTGGTCGGCAACTGCTCACGGCCAGTCCTTCAGAATGGAGTTCGGTGATCCTGAAACCTGCCGCTCGCCGGAGTAGTCTTTCACGGCAAACCCGCGGGACAAATCGCGTCCACGGCATTGCGTACTCTTCCCGACACTTCTCGCGCTTCGGGTTGGCCGCGAGCCCTAACAAGAGCGGCACGCACGACCGACACTCGATGTTGACGGATCGCGCGGTGGGAGATCATAATACTGCATGCACCCCGACACCCGCCACTTGATCGACCCCGAACTGCTTCCCGTGCTCGAGCAACTCCCCCAGTTCGAATTCAATGCCGAAACGCTGGCCGCTTTCCGTGCTGGTGTTGGACAGCGTATCACCGCTGTCGTTGTGCCGCCGCTCGCTCCGGTCGATAAGGTGATAGACGGGCCAGCGGGTCCGCTCGAGATCTTCTGGTTCGATCCGTCACCCGGTGCTACCGACCGGCCGGTGCTTCTCCACATTCACGGCGGGGGGATGATCATCGGCTCTGCCCGGGAGATGCTAAATGGGCCATCCTCGCTTGCTGCGGGCCTTGGCGTGCCGGTCGCCTCCGTCGAATACCGTCTGGCACCTGAGGTCCGGTTTCCTGGCCCTCAGGAAGATTGCTTCGCTGCACTGCGCTGGCTGGCTAACGAGGCGGACGCGCTTGGTATCGATCCTGCTCGGATCGTGGTGGTCGGCGAGAGCGCCGGGGGCGGCCTTGCTGCGGCGGTGGCACAGATGGCCCGTGACCAAGGCGGCCCCAAGCTGGCTGGCCAGGTCTTGGTCTACCCGATGCTCGACCACCGCGTTGGCGGGACGAGCGATCCGTGGCGCAATCGTCACACGGGGGAGTTTGTGTGGACTCGGGAGAGTAACCAGTTCGGATGGGAATCGCTTCGTGGCGACTATCGTGCGGATGACTATCGCAAGGGCTGGTTCTCGCCGAGCCTCGCTGAAGACCTCTCCGGCCTGCCTCCGGCTTGGATCGGAGTTGGCAACCTCGACCTGTTCTTCGACGAAGACCTCGACTACGCGCGCCGGTTGGTCGACGCGGGTGTGCCGGTCGAATTGCACGCATACCCAGGCGCGTTCCACGCCTTCAACATTCTGGCGGACAGCCGGGTGGGGATCGACTTTGGCCGCGACATGATGGGCGGAGCCGCCCGGTTGCTGGGTCTTGATCGAAGCCCTCTTGCTGCCTCCTAACGGCAGCATGGTCCTCGCACGATTGCTGCGCCTGTGCACCGAGAAATCGCCAAAATTGGAATTCCACTCTAAATAGAAGCTGTCGTTAGGCGCTGCAGTTCCCAACGGCGGCTGCGTCCCAAGAGGCGACCGTAGCCGACCGAGGCTGTGTAAAAAATCCGTTTCATAGTAGAGATTTCCGGGATTTCGGGAGCGCCTAGTATGTCACAGTTTTCGCTCCAATGACTGGGATTGAGGAACATTGCTGATACGAGCGGCGCTCAGAGGGGGAAAATATTCATCGCCACTGTGATTGTTAAGTTGCCTTTGTGTTTCGTCTGCAGTTGCCGCTATTCCATCAATGCGATATAATTTTTGGCAAAGGAAGAAGCAACATGGATAAACACCAATATGGCATCGATGGCATGCCCGTCCATCCACGCCCTGGTCACCATGACCATCTTACAGGTCAGCCTCTCGATATTGCCTCATCGACTAAAGGCGAACTCGGTAATTTAGAGAAAGTCATTTTGCTTGTGTTAATGGCCGGTGGAGCCATTGCTTTGTTTTATCTGATTTTTTGAATTCGGAGCCATTTAATCGTCTTGGAGAGCCACGTGAAGGTGGTCACGACCTGGCTCCTTCTCAAACCGTTCAAAGTTGACCGAATAGCCCACTCCCAGTTTCGACCTGACTCTTGAGGCCCACTCTTGGCCCTGTGCATCGCTGATATTGTTACCACGAAAATCTAAAGCTCGATTTTCGTAGTGTGCAGAATGAGCAGCATGCTGTTTGCTGTCATTGCCAGAGGTGATCACCGGTTTTGGAAGGCCAAGTGAACGCGCCTCGGATGCAACAATCTCCATCGCTTGGGCGAGTTGTCGATCCATTTGACCAAGCCTCGCTCCGGATTTTAGGCCGAGGCCTAACTTTCTAGCAACGCTAGCCCCGTCAATGGGCTGAGCCGCACCGTCCGGCCTGTTGTTACCTTCTGCGTTAGCCAGATCATACCGTGTTGCTTGGGCAAGCACAGGCACCGTAAGTCGCGCAGGCATGCCGAGTGATTGATTGGAGGTCAGTTCCCCCTGTCCCGCAATTGGTGCCAGATCATTCAGACTGTCGACTCTATGACGCCGAAGGTCGCCCATCAAATCCTGCATCACCATAGCGACGGCCTGATCGCGACGGGTGATATCCCGATAGTCCAAGTTGGGGTTGGCAATATCTGGCAGATGCCATTCGGGATGACTTTGCTGGAAAGTCCAGTAACGTTCTTGGATCAAGTTCGACATGTCTTCAGAGACTTGGAACCCATGGCTCTCGGCATAACTCGCCTCAGACATCAGGCGACCACCGATCTCCCGATACCTTGACGCAGCCGCGCGGCGCTCATCTGCCTCTGTGCGGCGCCAGTCCGTTCCATGGCTTTTGGAAGTTGACCGGTTTGTGTCAGAATAATTTGCCTCCTGGCTGAAATTCCCGTTCGATTGCACTTCGCCGCTTGATCCGCTGACCGAAGTCCGCTCGCTGGTTTCTTCTGACTTGTCCTTGCCGCGGGTCGTCTGAATGGTGGCGGAGCGCTCGCTATTTGCGTTGGCTGAATCGCCGGATTCTTTCCTCCCGAGAAGAGCTGCAGACACCGAACCACCAATTCCACTGCCTCCGCCACCGCTTCCACCTACACCGACCGTTCCTGTCCCCGTGATCGATGCGCTCGCGCTTACCGCCTGCTGCCTATAGTTCCCTTCACTCCGGCTGTTCCCCTCACGCAGGATCAGGTCGTTGTTGGTCACTTCCCGCGTCGAGCTGCCCCTGCTCCCTTCTACCACGACGTTGCTGCCAAGGTTGTGCGTGTCGGACGAGCGTGCACCTTGTTCCTGGCGCGAGCCGCTCGATTGGCTGGTCGCGGAGACTGAACTGGCGAAGGTGCCGCGTGCATTCGACCAGCTCTGCGATGTGCCGTTCTCGATCCGGTCGGCTTCGCTAAGGTACCACTGGCCTTGGTTGCGCAAGTCTGCGGCATAGCCGCTGGTCATCGTCGCCTTGAACGGCAGTTGCGAGATCGCGCCGGACGTGTCGATGACGCTGCGACCAGAGCCATAACCGTGAACCATGCGACCATCATCACCGCGCAAACCGAAATGGCTTGCGCCCGTGGTCAATGATGCCGCCTCGTTCCACTGCGCCACTTGCCGGTTGCTGGCATTGAGGTTGCCGTAGCTTACGTCCCCATAGGCGTAGCTGCCTGTTGTGCGCTCCAGCGCAGCAGCATCGGCGCCAGCCTGTACCGGGCTCAGCAAACCGCCCATTGAATGCGCTACCGACATCGTCCCGCGCATGACCATCAGCGCGAGCAACGGCACGGACATCATCAGGAAGCCAGCCATCGTGGCTATGTCCTGGTTGACGCCTTCAATGCCGGCCCAGTTGGCCAGCGTTACGCCCCCGCCTGCGAGCGCATTGGTCTGACTGGCGAGGCGGTCCATGGTGAAACTATGAATGAGAACGTAGATCGGACCCCACGCCGCCAGATAGAAGAACCCGGCAAAGTAGCCTTTGAGCGTGGCTATCCCCGTCTGCGGGAACAGCAGTAGCGGAAACACCACCGGGAACAGCGCGTAGAATACGACGGTCAGCACGACATTGAGCACGGGGATCCAGATAAGTCCCTGCTCCGCCGCCGTTGTCATGGCATTGCGGCTCTGCGCGTCTGCGCGCTGAAGCGCAAAGCCGTCGGCGTCGGCATTGCCGAAATCCATCTGTGCTGCCTCGAAGGCATCGATCATGGACTTCTGTTTGAGGAGCGGGTTGCGCTTCGTTGCCGTGCCTGTGAGCAACTGCGTAATTACCGGCACATCGGCGGCTAGCTTGGTATTGGCAGCCGCCTCGGTCAGCGAGGGGTACATCGCGTGCGCAAACGGAAGCGCATATGCGTTGATGCGATTATCCCACTGCACATTGATGAGCTTCCACGCCTCGGCGCAGGTCTTGCCTTCGATATCGACCGAGCCTGCACCCGTATCCGTCAGGAACTTCATTCCGCGGTTGGTCGCAGCACCGACACCTAGTTCTGCCCACAGGTCGTCCGCCTCGCTCAAGGACTTGAGGCTGCGGGTTCCCAGCAGGATGTCATAGTAGGCACATTGCTTTAGGTAACCGTCGAGGTTGGCCTTGAAGACGGGATCGCGGATCTCGAAGCTGCGGAGTTTGTCCCACATCCTCGCGCCGTAGACGAAACCGCCCTTCGAATAGCGCAGCGCCGTGGGGGTCACGAAGACGGCTTCGGCAGTACGGGTGAGATAGTCGCTCACCTGGCTCGTGAAGCTGGCCATCATGGCAAGCCCGATCGGCACATTGGCGACGGTCGCAGGAGCTAGGCTCGGGTTGATGCGGTCGGTCACCTTGACGGTGACCGTCGGAACCATGAGCACCAGGTAGATCAATGTCGACTGGATGAACCAGCGCAGCCACGACTTCCAATCGAGGTTCATTGCGGTGATGAGCAGGGCATGGATCAGCCCGATGACCATGCACACCCGGATCAGTGCCTTGAAGCCGCCCGAGCCAGTCCAGGCGGCGATGGCGTTGAAAGTGTTGACCAGCCAGTCGCCGCCGCCAACGGTGAAGACTTCGAGCATGGGTTTGCTCCCTTCCCTGCCGGCCCCTCGGCCTACTGGACCTGGCTCGAAAGCGAGCGCGAGAAGCGCAGCGCTGCGGCGAGCTGCGGCGACAGTTGGCTCCGCAGGGTCTTTTCGAGAAGCTGCGTGCGCTGGACCAGCGCGAACGTCTGGTCGAAACGCTGTGATGTGCGCGAGGCCAGCGACAGGAAATTGCGCCGGGTTTCATAGAGACCCTCGCGCCAGTCGCGCAGGCTGTCCGCATCCGCGCCGTTGAAATCGGTGCGCGCGTTGATCGCCATGTCGATGAAACGCATGGTCATGGTGGTCACAAGATCAATTGCTACAATCTCGGACAGATCATTGATCTCCTGCGCGGAAATCCCGAACTCGGCTGCGGCGCTCACGGTAATGATCTTGTAGACCGGCACGCTTGCCATGCCGAGCAATTGGACTTCGGCTGGGGTAAGCGGCTTGCCGGGATCGCGAACCTTGAGGGCCATGCTTTCGATCAAGGTGCGCACGCGCGCCTTGATCGCAGCGCTTTGGCCAATGACCATGTCGATCTGCTGGGGGCTGAGACATGCCTCGCTGTCACTGCCGCAGCTCCAGACTTTGTGCGGGCTCGCCGACGTACCATCCAGCATCGCAGTGATAAGTGCTGGATCCGCCGGGCCGATGAACTGGACTTGCGGCCGGCCACTCTTGCTGGCCGGATTGTAGATGACCGTGCCGACGAGCGTCATCAGGAACTCGCGAAATTCCTTGTCGAAGCCGCCATATTTGCGGGCGAGCGCAGCCCAGGTGTAGTTGTTTGGCATGCCGGCAAGCTGCTTCATGTCGGGATCGGTGTTGCCTGCCCTCAGGCTCTCGCGTTCACCGCCATTGTTGCATTGCTGGCGCGCCCGGGCCCAGTCGGCGACCGCTCCCTGCGAATTGGCGATCGCCTCGCAGACCACCGACGAGGCCGTGTCGCTCTTGGGCCAGAGCCCGCCGACAAGCGCCTGCGCGGTTTCGCACGACGAGATGTTCATCTGGTTGAGCTGCTGAACTTTCTGCGCCAGCTCATCCATGACCTTGCCGATCTCGGGCGAGATTGTGTCGATCGCGAGCTTGAAGGCGAACCCTAATGCGTTGTTGGCGGTCGCCTTCAGCATCGCGACCAGTTCGGCGGTGTTGATGAACGAGAAGGAGCCTGAGAACAGGTCTATGCCGCCACATCCCGCCCGGGCGTGGGGAAGCTGGATGTTGAACGGCTGAATGTCCTTTTGCGGAAAGCGCGCCCAGAGCGACCCACCCGAATAGTACCCGGCCGACTGGCCCTGGAACGCCGACGGCCCGGTAACATTGGCCTCCACGCCCATGTCGGCCATGAACCCTTTCATCTCGCCTTCGATCCCGGCGTGAACCGGGCTTGCAGATGCCAGAACCAGCGAGGCCGCAAGCAGTGCATTGAGGCCGATCCGGGCCACTCGGCGCAAGCGCCGCACCAAGAGATGGGCGCCCATCAGAAATCACTCCCCGCTTTGACCTGCGTGAGCTGGAACACGCGGTCCATGATCTCTTCCTGGGTGAGGATGCCGTAGCCGATCGGCATCGGCCGCTTGGCGACGCTGTCGAAGAGGACCACGGCTGGCACCTGTCGATCTGTGCCGAGGCCGAGCTTCTCGTACTGACCGGTATCGACAATGTAGTCGGGGAAGACCTGCGAAGGTCCACCATCCATAGACACCGCGAGCACGGAAAGGCCGTATTTGGCGCTCACTGCCTTCAGAATTGGCGCGAAGATGTCGCAGGCACCGCAGGAGGACGCGTAGAAATAGAAGACTCCGTAGCGGCGGGAGAGCTGGCTCATGACACTGTCCCGGTCACTCTTGCGCTGATCGATCCATGCGCGCTTGCCGAGCGTGGAGACCGGGCGCTCAAGTGTGTAGTCGAGCCCGGGATCCTGCCAGAGCGCGCGTTGCCACACATCGGCGAACAGCGAGGAGCGATCGAGTTGCGCCCGCTGATAACGGATATAGGCGGTCACATTCTCTGGACTGGGATCGAGAATGGCACGCGCCTTCAACTCCTGTAGTTCCACGCCGATGGCCGCAAGCTGCGTCGCGGCACTCGGTTCTGGAGAAGCTTGTGCGCTCTTCCCGGGGACCGTCGCTGGCTTCTCGCAGTAGAACCAGGTCCCGAGTTTCCGCTCCTTGCAATAAAGCGCATCCTCTCCGCGCTGCACCTCGACACCATTGTCTTCGCGGGCATGGACCTGCGCGGTCGGCATAAGAGCAAGCAGACAGGCCATTGGCATCACGGCTTTTTTGGTCATGGCAGTGCTACTCGCGGTCATGGGTTCGCATCCTGTGAGAGCGGGACGGGATTGGGATTGCGCTGGAGGCATGTCATGGCGGCCCACCCGCAGAGCCCGAATGTCCAGCGGCGTAGGCTCTGATCCTGTTCTGGATTTCGGCAAGGGCTGCGGCTTCGTCAGGTAGGCGCGCGGCCTCTATGAACTCGGCGTAGACTTCGCTGAAATCCATCGCCGAAAGATCGAGCCGCTGGAATTCACCGATGCCGAAGCCCGGACAGCTCTCCTCCTTGGGACTGGCCCAGGGCTTGCCGATTTGCCCACGGCCTTGCTCCTGAAGAATCCGGCTGATGCGGGACTGGAAACAGCAATAGGCGTCCTTCTTGGTGACGCAGATGCCAAGGATCTTGCTTGAGCAGTAGCTGCCAAGCTTGTGGCACAGACCTGCGTCATCCTTTTTGTCGAGCTGCTGCTCGGACGCGCTGCAAAGCCAGGGTGTCAGTATCGGTACGCCGGAGCCCGAGCAGCAATTCGACAGCCCGAAAACCTTGTGCGAGCACGTTTCGCGAGTGCCTTGGAACAAGGTCAGACTGTTCTCATCGAATTCGGCATTGGCCTGTCCCAGCGCATTGAGCGCGGCGACAGCATCCTTGAACTCGTCGGATGCCTCGCGGTTCACGCTCTCGCAGTTCCCGTTCACGCAGTAGACGTCCTCACCGCAGAGGTACTGAGGCGGCGGAATTGTAGCGGCGGGTACTGGGCAGACATAGACCCGCTCCTTGACGGCGCAGTGCCCATCTGCGGAGGCAGGATCGTCGAGGCAGATCTCGCGTGAGAGGTTGCATCCGGGCGTTCGGGAGAGTTCGCCGCAATCGCTGTTGCCGCCCACCACATATTGGCAGCTCAAAGTGCGGGTTTTCTCCCAGCAGGGACGCGTGACAGCAGTGCCGTCCACCAGTCGCGTCATATTGGCGGCGGTGCAGGTAGTGGACGTCTGCGTGCATGTGCCGGCATTGCCGCTGCAGATCTCGAGGCCCCAAGTCTCGGTGAACCAGCGGGTCGAGGTCTTCTCTGCGGTCAAACCCTGGATCGGACCGGTGCAGCTATAGATTTCCTCTTCTGCCGCCGTGTCGGTGCAGGCGAGCGAACCGCCCTGGAACTGCCAGGTCCTGCACAAAGTCCTTGGTGCAAGCCCGGCCTGCGCCGCCTGGACCCTGGTACATGTGTGTGCGGCGGCAACGGCAGCGCACTGCTGCAAACCTGTCAGGTAAGCAATCGGTTGCCGCGTAAGGGGATCCAATGCCAGCGCGGCGTCAAGGCCCTGCCGGTTGCAACGATAGATGCTCTCATCGACCCGGAACGCGCTTGCGGGTGGAGGCTTCATCTCGGTCCCTAGCAAATAGACCTGCGGATCGCTGACGGGGCCGTCGCAGCGCCAGGTTTCAAGGGCGCTTTCGTACTGGGGCAGTAGCGTCCGGGCTGTCCGGGTGCACAGCGTGTTGCCCGCGAGGCTGGCGCAGCCCGGATCATCGAGACCGGTCACGCACAGATAGGAGTAGGCGATCTCGTTCCACTCCGTGACCTCGAGCTTTCGGGTGCATGTTCCGTCGCTCTCGGTCACCGATGCGCCGATATTGCAGGTGAATTCAGCCGTGGTGGAGCGGGCCGTTCCCGGCGGGAGCTGGGTGCACTCGCCGTCGCTGGCGCTTGCGCCTGTCCCGCCGGTGTATTTGGCGGGGTCTCTTTCTATGGCGGCCGCACGCTTGAGGTCGTCGCGCGTGACATCGACCTTGGGCCGACCAGCGGCATTGACCGCGCGGTAGCCCTCACTGCTGCCGGCCGCCGCCGCGCCCGCACCCGGGAGGCTGTCGCTTTGGTCATAGTAACGGGTCGCGTCAGGATAGTTACCGTCATAGCCGGGAACCTGCCCTGCAGAAGCCGGATCCTGCGGGATGATCTGCATGGCGCCGCGCAGGGCACCGCCGAGACTGCGTGCCTCGGAGCGAGCTTCATCTGCAGTCATGGTCGAAGGCGCGGGAGACGGCGATGAGGATGGTGCATTTGCTGCTGTCGTGGTCGCACCGGGCCTGGGTAGTGTTGGCAGGATCTGCGCAAGATCGTCGGGGGGCGGGATGACAACTTGCGCATGGGCGTGCGCTGCAAGCGCCATGGCAAGGCCGAGTAGCAGCGCCGTGATCAAGCAAAGCGGCAGTGCTGAGGCGTCAGCGATGCCAGGGGCGATGCCGGAGGCCATGTCAGGGGCGCGCTTCGAGGCGCTTCAGCGCCAGCCGGGCGACACCTGAGCCGGGACCGGGGCGCGCCGCAAAGGTCTCGAGGGCATAGGCAAGGGTCACATTTCCGGTCATCCGGTCATGGTCGGGTGCAGTGCTGGCGCAATCGAGGCCGTCACACAGCTCGTAAGGGCTCCCCGTCACCACAAATGTGGGGGCGGCCGTGACGCGGAATGCCCGGAAGAGCCGGGGGTCTATGGCGATATGGGCTTCCTCGTCCGCGCTGCGGACTGCGCGTTTGAGGCCCGCGGCAAAAGCACTTGCACTGCCTCCAGGGAAGCCCCGGAATACCACCATGCCCCCTGCCCGGCTCGTGTCGGCAATCAACCGGGCCAGCGCGGTCTCTGGCATCGACAGGCTTGCAAAGACCATGAAGAAGGGCCCTTCACCCATCGGCGTCGCAGCGTTCGCCGCCGCGCCCTTGAGCAGCTCGTCGAAATCAATTGGTCCGCCAGCCCCCGTGGGCAGCACAGCGCGATCGGCCTTGGCAAGGGCGTCCTGCCCCTTCGCCTGCAGATCCTCGGCATCTGCCTTGTAGGGGGCATCCTTGCCCGTCAGGCCATCCACGAAGCTCTGGGCTTCTTTTGTCTGGCCGGCGCCGCGCGCCATCACTGCTCGAAGATCAAGGCCGCCGACCGTCTGCGCCGCGTTCTGGGCCAGTGCGGCCGAAACAGCTGTGAGTGCGGCGAGGCTTGCCGCTGTCGCCAGATGCCGTATAAATAGCTTAGTATCAAGCTGTTGCATGGCCTGTTCCCTAAAGCATGCAGCAGTTGCGCTTGCGCCAGACGAGGTAGCCAAAGTCCTCGCCTTTAACTGGCCAGGCTTTTCCAGTCTGGGGCAGGATTGTGGCGGCGCCGACCGGTGCGCAGGCATAGCGACCTTTCACCATCGGCGTTGGATTGGTCATCTGCAGCCGGTATTGCTGCTTGCGCATGACCGGCATCAGGTACTTCGCGCACAAGGCCTTCGATCCCATCGTGCCCCAAGCAAGCGCCTCGCGGTGCATCTTGTAGAGCATGCGTTCGGCAACGAGCCGCGATGCCTGGACCTGGGTCACATGCGCTGCGACATGGCCGTTCAGCGGATACATCCCGCCATTGCAGCCCGCGCACCAGAACAGCTGGTCGATCGGCAGATTGCGCGTGGCCTCCACGCAGTCGGCCGCACAGGCGGCAGTGGCGACAGGATTGGCAAAGAGCGCAACTTCAGGATTGAGCAGCGAGGTCAGCGCCGAATCCTGCCAAAGCGGGTCAAGCTCGGTCACATAGGCGACATCGAACGTGGTCTGCTCGAAGCACAGGAAATCGGTGAGGATCTCCATCCAGTAGAGGAGCGGGTAGACATAGTAGTGCGCCTGCCACTGCGATGAGTTCTGCGCCTGGCCGCCCGACTGGCTGCGGCCCTGGACATGGCCGTTGCCGATATCGAACCCGGGGTCGAGCCGAATTCCGCCCAGGTTCGGAAAGCACCAGGCCTTGTTGGTTACATCGATGAGCCGCGCCGGTTCCCAGAAACCGATCGAAATGCCGATACGCGGGATCGGCGAGCCGCAGGCGCACAACGGGAATGACGGATTTTTGGGGTCGGGCCGCGAGCCCTTCCAGATCGACAGACCGCCAATCGACAAGGGAAACAGACACGACCAGCACACGTCCGTGACCGGATTGACGAAGCGGCCATGGCAGGTTGCGCTCTCCGCGCGAACCGGTGGGCCAGCGAGGAGGGCCAGCGCCGCGGCAAGGCAGGCGATCCACGCACTTAGTCCCCTAGCGCGCGCACTGCGGCTGCGACCACGCAAGAGCCGCAAAGCGAAGTGCCGATGCGCAGGAGAAGAGGAGAACCGGCCCATCACGAAGCACGTTTTGCCAAAGGCACTTCGGCGATGCGCAGCGCCTTGCCCGAGGCCGAGACCACCGCCGGGACGTGGGCAATGCCGAAACGGCTCACAAGCTTGCCGCCCTGATCGAAGTAGAAGCGGCGCGCGAAGGGCTTCATCGCCTCGAAGGGTGATCCGGCGACAAAGATGATCTTGGCCCTTTGAGGGCTCCAGCGCTGCGTTGCCCAGGAGAGCTGCGCCGCGTCGTTGCCATCGATAAACACGAGGTCTTCGCGAAGCTGGACAAAATCGAGCGGATTGATGCGCGTGCCTGCTGGCGCGATCACCTGGCCCTTGGCGCCCATCAGCGGGTCCTGTGTGACAATCGAGGGATCGAACAGCCATTCGCGCGGGGTCGTGGTTGCGGCGATCCCGGCCACGGCCGGGGGACGGCGCACGCTCTCTTCGGCCGATCTCACGAAGCGCTGCTGGAGCGCATTGATCTGGCCGGTTGCCTCAAGGTCTTTGAGCCTTGCTGCGATCGATGACAGCAGATCGGTCTCGATGATCGGAAATGTCTGTCCGGCCTGTCCCTCGTCGGCGGCCCGCACGGCGCTGAGCATGGGCCAGCCCAGTGCAAGCGCACAGGCAGTACACGCCAAGGCGCAGCGAGGCTTCACAGCACACTGTCCCCGGTGCCGACAATGCTTGCCGCACAGACAAAGCCGATCGCGCCGTAACGGCTGTCGAAGCCGTCCTTGTGGGCGCTTCCGAGGTAATAGCATCCGCGCGGGATCGTGCCGATGGGCCCCGGCACAAGCGCTTCGCCCTGGCGAGTAACCGGCTTTAGTTCCGCGACGACTTGGCCGTTGATCAGAACCCTGGCGCCCTCGCGCGTCACATGGTCACCCGGCATTCCGAGCGCGCGCTTGGCAAATGGCGGCGGCGCTTTCCCGAAGTGTGCGATGACAAGCGGCGTGCGGGGCGGCGTGAACACAACGAAATCGCCGCGTTGGGGCTTGCGGCTACGGTCGATGAAGAATGCCCAGTTGGGTAAGGACTGCGTGGTGTTGATCAGCAGGGCATGATTGTCCCGCCATTGTGCAAGCGCTGAGCTTCCAGCCAGCAGGGCGGCAAGTCCGGCAATGGCGGCCCAGCGCGAGCCCTGCATCGTCCGGCGCCGGGGTGCTCCGGCGTCTTTCCCGGGACTAGTGGGCGAGGCCATTGCTCTGCCCTCCCTCACTGCCCGCCATGGCCTTCCGCATGGCGCCCATGACACCGCCTGCCGCTGCCGAAGCGGTCTGCGGCATTCTGACCTGCGCATAGACCGCCTTGCGGACATCCGCCGTGATGTCGGGGACATTCCCCGCGAGTACAGCCTCCCCGACCAGCACGACCTGGCCCTTGCGACCCCGGCTGTCGAGGTCGTGCTGGACTGCTGCCATGAATGCCCGGGTCTCGGCAGTCACTTGTTCGGGGGGCGTGGCCGTGCGAGCCTGCGCCTGCACATATTCAGTGATCAGCGCAGCAATCTGTACCCGGGCCAGGCGGGGTTCGCTGCTCGCGCCCATCACGGACTTGGTGATCCAGACACTCCACAGCCCGGCGGCGACCAGACCCGCGACGAGCGCAACCGGCCGCCATCCGAGACGCGGCGGTGTAGCCGCGAGCTGAGACGGCTCAGGTTCCCGCAGCTCTGGTTCTGGCAAGTCGAGCATCGGGCTCGCATCGCTTGCCGTGCGGTTATTGGCCATTTCGGGTCTCCTCGGGACAAGATTTGTTGGGGGCCGCCGGCTGCCTGAGCAAACCAAGACGCATGAGGCCGATGCCTGCGAAGGCAGCGGCGTTGATCGCCCAGAAGAGCGTATGGAATTGTGCGCGCGCCGCGTCGCTGGCGGCGATATAGCGGGCTGCAAAGTTATCCAGTTGCAGCATAGTGCCGCTGAACGTGCCTTGCCCCAGCAGCACAAAGAAGGTTGGCCAGAGCGCTGCGACAAGCGCGGCAGTGCCCCCCGCCCAGCCCGCAATCCGCAGGACGAAATAGCATGCGCCTGCAAAGCGATGCGCGGTCACTCCGCCGCCTCCGCGAGCTCTGCAATGCTGTCGTCCGGCGTGCGAGGTGCCGGCACAAACCCTGGAAACGCGACCTGTTCGATCGCATCGGCCAAGGGCACCCCCGAGCGTGCGAGCTCCTCGATGGCCGAGAAGACTTTGGGGCTCGAGGAATAGAGCGTTGCGGAATAAGGATCGAGCACCAGGCGTCCGACCGCCAGCGTATCTGGTCCCTTGATCAGAACGTCGGAGTATTCGGTGCCGCTCCGCTTGAGCGATCGAACGAGCGCTTCGGTGTGGCGGTCCATCTCGAACCGCTGGTGGCGGGCAAGATCGCTGACCGTCTCCTCCTTCTGCTGGAGGACGATCGACCAGTCGCTGTTCTCGAGCGCAGCAAGCGAGCCTTCGGACTTGTAGAAATCGTTGAGCGACTGCGTCGCGGTCACCAGCGCGCCGCCATATTTGCGGCAGGTCCGCGCATAAGTCTCGATGGCCTGGCCCATCTGGCCGCCTCCGAGCAATTGCCAGGCTTCATCGATCATCGTGAGCTTGGGGATCGACCGGCCAAGATCGCGCATGACGCGCAAAGTCAGGAACATCAGCGCGGTCAGCGCAACCGAGCGCAGTTCGGGCTTGGAGGCGAGGTCGGAAAGCTCGAACACGGTCAGGCCCGCCGAAAGATCTATCGAGCAGGCCCCGGTGAAGAAGCGCCCATAGGTACCTCCGGACAGGAACGGTGCCATGGCATCGGCAAGATCGCCGGCAAACGGCGATGGCAAACCGCGCAGCGCTGCGGCGACATCATCGATCGTGCCGGCGCGGCGCTTCTCGCGCCATACCGTGCTCACCGCAGAATCGATGAGGCCGCGCTCGGTATCGGACAGGCGGTCCTGCTGCCGGGCCATCTGACCGATGATCGATTTGAGCATGGCGAGGCATTCGACTTCGTAGTCTTCTCCGTCCTCCGCATGCTCGAGCGCCGCCACGTCGATCATGTCGAATGGATTGAGCGAAAAGCCTGCCGATAAGCGGAACTCGACGAATGCGCCGCCAAACGCACGGGCCATGTGCTCAAACGAGCGGCCGTCATCGATCACGATGACTTTGGCACCCGCGCCCGCCATCGCGGCGCAGACATCCTGCAGGAATACTGATTTGCCCGAGCCCGATTTGCCGAACACCGCGACATTGTGGTTGCCCGCGCTGTTCTGGAACGGCGACCAGAAGAACGGTTGGCCCCGCCGGCCGACAAGCAGGACGTGGGGTACCAGTCCGCCGCCATGCTCGCCTTGAAGCGGCGCGATGGAGGCCGCCGTGGTTGTCAGCATGGTCCTGAAGCGCTTCATGCGCCTGAGGTCAGATGAAAGTCCGTTGGGGAACGAGAGCGGCATGGCGGCCAGAAGCCCCATGACCTGAAGGTAGCGCTCATCGACGAGATCCCAGCCCGCGCCCTTGTAGACCGCCTTGACCATGCGCTCGTTGAGATCGCCTTTGCCGAGCGGTGAGAGCGCACCGACACCGTAGTAGGCCAGCGTGAGCTTGCGGCCCTGGCGGATCTCGGCCTGCACGTGCTGCCACTCGTCGCGCTGTTCGGCGAGGTGCGGGAGAAAGCGCGCCGAGCGGGTATCGGCAAGGCTGGTGGTGCGCATGACCTTGAACCCGGCGCGCGACGCGGCGGCTTCCTCGTCGGGAAGCACAAGGCCGAGGACGGTTAGGACATTGCAGCCGAAGCGCAGCTTGTCGTTGAGCACATCGCCGATGATTTTCTGGACATCCCAAGGTGCCCACGTTCGCGGCAAATGCCGAACGGTGAAAAAGCGCCAGTCGAACGCGCTAGGGCTGGTCTCGCCGATGATCGGCCCGGTGGCATCTTCCTCGCGCGCGGCGGCGGGGCGCCCCGAGCTGAGCACGATACGATCGGCAGTGACCTGCGTCTCGAGATCGCGCCGCACGCATTGGACATTGATGGGATCGAGCTCGGAATAGTGCTCGCAGCGTTCAACGTTGTCGACACCGGGCAGGAGCAGGTCGCCGACAAGTGCGATGAGTTCAGCCGGCCCAAGCTCACGAGCCGGAACGCTCAGCGATTGCAGTGTGCCGATAAGGCTGTCCCGAACAGTACCGAGCGTTTCGGCGGTCAGCCCTGCCCTCAGCGCAGCACCGACGCTTATGAACACGCGGTGCGAGCGCAGATGGAACGGTGCATCTCTCGAGATCGATTGCCATGCCGCACGGCGCAGCCAGCGCGCCCGGTGCGTCGCCGCCCGGGCATAGACACCCTTGGCGAGAATGCGCGGAAGAACCCAGTCGGCGATGCGGCTGCCGACCGAGGGGCTTTGCCAATGGATGATCTGGATTTCGCAGCCGGGCGGAACAGCGTCGGACAAGAACTGCGTCAGGATGTCACCGCAGCGTTCGTCTGCGCCGACCATTGGGGAGAGCTCGAGGACAAACCCAAGCGAGTCTGTGTTGATGAACAGGCCCGTCGTGCTGTCGAAGCTGCGATAGGGTAGCCAGCTCGACAACATCGGAACGCCGAGCGCCGGAATCGCGCTTTCCAGTTGTGCCTCGTCGCCGAAGACGAGATCAAGGAACCGGTCCCAGAAACCCCTCGCCATCGCGGCTACTCCACGACCGGTCCGGAAAGCGGCGCTGGCTGGTTGACGGCCGTGACCGCCTTCTCTGAAGCCAGCGGTTGCGACTGCGGTAGAGGCACAGTGACGCCCGACTTAGTGGCGATGGTGGTTCCTGTGCCTTGCGAACTTGCGGTCTGCGCAAGCCGCGCTTCGACTTGCGCGCGAATGGCCGCGATTGCGCTGCCGCCCGCAGCCTTGCCCGCCCGAACAGCGGCGACCAACGCGGGATCGGGCGCACCGCTTGCTGGCTGTGCGGCGATGGCCGGTGTAACCGGCCCAGCGCTGCCCTGCGTAGCCCCAGCGGAGGAACTGACCGGCCCTGCGGCGAGCATGGGCCCTGCCTGCGTGTCAGCACCGGTCATGCCCTCGATCTGCTCGCCGACGTTGGGTTGGCCTGAGGAGAGTTCCATCCATGCGCCATGGTCGGCGACCGTGTGAACAATGCGCGGTTCGTGCAGATTCCCGGCTCCATCGACGTAGGAAGGAAACACGACCTTCAGGATCCGGCGCTCGCGGCGGACAAGACGTTCATCCGCTACGGTGCGATTGCCGGACTCACTTTCGCCGGGCAAGTCGGCCATGGCCACACGCACTGGCCGGCCCGGGCTTTCCCGCCAAGGTCCGGCCGGAACCATAGGCCGGGCGTTCTGGATCGTTGCGAGCGCCTGGTCGTCGATCAGGGTTGAGGGCGCGCAAGTGCCGCCAGGCGCGCTGCACGCAAAGCTTCCTTTGACATTGCCGCCCAGGAACAAGCTGCAGGCGGCGATCTGCGTCGCGGCGATTCCGAGCGTCGCAATGCCTGCCCCGCGCATGAGCGGCGAAGAGCGCGGCTCGGGGCAGATCGCCCCGATCTGGCGAGCCAAGGCCCAGACAGCTAGGCCCGCTTGCAGTGAGAGTTGCGCCTCGCCAAGCGTCACGCACCCTTGCGAGACCACCCGCGCCTGCCGGCGCAGCTGCGCGTTTTCGGCGACTGTCAGGAGGCGGCCATCAGATTGCGCGAAACCTCGGCACATGGCGGTCCAGATAGCCGTTGCCTGATCGTGGGTTAGCACGACAGCCGGAAGAACCACTTGTCCGCCGCTGCGCTGCGTTACCGCACGCGCCAGGCGGCTGCGCTGGACCGAAGAGAGCGATGTCATGAGCGTGCGCCTTTAAGCCAGGCCTCAAGGACCTCGCGCGGGCGGAAGCCTTCAAGCACCGCGCCGTCGGAGCGCACGATCACGGGCGTACCGGCGAGACCCTCTTCGCGCGCAAAGCGCTCGTTGGCATCGAGCGGCGAAGTATCGCATTTTCCGGTGTCTGAAATGGCAAGACCGGCGTAGGCGGCTTTGACGGCCCTGGCCCGGTCGCGTGCGCAAAACACCTGGTTTGCCAGATCGCGGCTGCCGAGCACCGAAATCGGCCGCTCGATCACGCGCACGTTCATCGCCTCGAGCACGCCCGAGAGCGCCCTGCAGTAGCCGCACCTGAAATCGCTGAAGACGGTAACCGCCGGGCCATTGCCATGACCCCAGACGATGCCGCCGGCCGCGGGCAGTCGGCCGAGTGACATCGTCCGGGGCGCTGCCGTGGCAGCAACCGGCTGTGGTGAAGCAGGCGAAGCGGCTTGGGCTTCCTCGTGTTCGCGGCGACCCGCTGCACCGCCGACGAGCAGATCGGGATTGACCGCCAGCAGGCGCACGGCAGTCAGATCCTGCCGTGTTTCCATATCGTAGACCCGGCCGATCACGAGGTACCGCGCGGTCCGGTCGGTGTAGAACAGCTGCGAGCCTGCCGTCACTTCGCAGATCCCGTCGACGACGCCGCAGTCGATTTTGCTGACCCGTGTTCTGGGCAGTCGGACTTTGAGCAATCGTGCCACGGCGCGGTCTGCCTCAGATGCGACTTGCGGCGCTGAATTCATGGCTGCTGCAGTGGCTGCAGCATTGTCGCTGCGCGCCAGGACCAGCGAACCTGCGCTTCCCAGGGCAATGGCCGCAAGCGGCCAAAGAAGAGATTTGGGTTTCATGAAGCTTCTCCTTAGCCGTTGATGAACACGCCTTCGAGGAAGACGATTTCGACATCGATCCCGGTCGGCATTTCGATCACGGGCTGGTACTGTTCGGCTCGCTCGATCAGGTATTTGGATACGGTGTCCGCAGAGGTCGCGACGCCTTCGCCCAGCCCGCCTTCAAGAAGGTCGCCTGCCCCGAGCTTCTGGCGCTGGCCATTGACGTTCACATTGGTGCCGGTGAGCAGCGAGTTCGTGTTCGCCGAGAATCCGCGTCCGAACCCGCCGGCAAGCCCTGCAAGAAACGCTTGGCCGACGAGCGCGCCCTCGCGGCTGACGACTCTGCCTCTGACCCCGGTCTTGCCGCCGAACGCAATGAATCCCTTGACGTCCGAGACCGCATAGCGGCCCCCGGGCTGCGGACAGGTCATGCGCTGGAGCTTCACATAGACCTTCTCCGAAGAGAGATCGCCCCGTGCGGCGCCATTGACGAGACAGCCTGCGATGTTGGTGGTGAGGAGCCTGCCCTTGTCATAGACCGACCGCGCTGGGCCAGTGATGCGCAGCACCACCGGAAGCGGATCGGTCTGGCTCTGGACGCCCGCATTGGCATCAACCCCGACAATGACCCGGGCAACCGCGATCGAGTTGGGCGGAAGGTAGTTGGCGCTGTCGGTGTAGACGGTGTTACCCTTGGGGACCGGGGAACCGGTACCGCTTGTCCCTTCTCCGAAGGCGACAAGGCTCACCTCGCTTCGGCGCCTGGGCATGATGCCGGCGGCTTCTGCAGCGGCTTCCCCGGCCGGTGACATTGCCGCCGATTGCTGGACCGGGCCATTGCTGCGACCGTACAGCGATACTGGACCTGCGCTCGAAGCGCTCGCGGGGACCCGCGCCGCGTCCAGCGCTGCCCTGAGCTGCTCGTTCTCTGCCTGATAAGCCGAGAGCACGCGCTGCGTATCGGACGAAATAGTGGCCGATCCGGCAACTTCTCCGCCCGACGTATCCTTGAGTTGCTGTTCGAGCTGGTCGGCGCGTTCTGCGCGCGCGGCCAATGCGCGCATGTTGGTGTCCATCGACATCATCTGCGCCTCGGACTGCGCGCGCCATTCCTTTTCACCCATGTTCTTGTTGACCATCTCGTCCACCGAGACGGTCTGCGCGGCGGTCTCGGTGTCCTGGCCTGATCCCGTGTCTCCCCCCCAGAGAATGTAGCTCGATCCAGCGGCGATGGCGGCAAGGCCGAGCCCGCCCAGCAGAAGCTGCTGGCGGCGCCTGACCGTCTCATTGGCGGCCATCAAACCCGTGGCGAGACTGCCGTGACCGGCGGCGTTTCCTGCGCTGGTATCCACTGCCGCGTCGAGAGCTTTGGGTCGGCGCTGGAAGAGACGAGCGATATCCATCAGCGGCCTCCATTCGACTGGATAAGGTAGACGGCGCTGGCCTGCCCCGCCGCGAGTTCGCTGATCGGCGTCATGAAAGCGACGCTCCCGCGTGCGGCGAGCAGGTTTTCATCGAGCCTCAGGGGCTCGCGGCCGGTATTGCGCACGCGAAGCACAAGTCCCTTGAGGTCGGCGCCCAGATATTGGCCGACCTGTTGGACCTCCAGTTTGCCGACACGCACCGGCTCGAGTACGTCGCTGCGGATCTCGAAGCCGTCGAGATTTTCGCTCCGATACATTGCCAGTGCGAGCCGCACCGCCGTATCTTCGGGCGAGGTTCGTACTTCCCAATCCTTGGCTTTCTCCGCTTTGATCCCGGCATTGGTGATGAACACTTGCTCGGCCTGATCACCGCGGATCTGGCAGACGAACTTGTAGACGTAGCCTTTGCGGGTCGTGCCGAAGAACGAGAGGCTAGGATGAGTGTAGCCATCGGGCACTGAGAGGTAGATGTCGCCCCGTACCGGCTCATTGATGATCTTGATGTCCTCGGCAGGATTGCCCGTCGAAATCTTGGACACGGCCGCGAACTGGTCACCTGCGAGGCTGAACCGGGTCAGGTCCTTGGCTGATGCAACGCAGGCGATCGTGCCATTGTCGGCTGCGATCAGGGATTGGTCGGCGCGCGCTGGCTCCACCAAGCCCACAACGCCCGCTGCGAGCAGGAGAATGCCTGCCGGTCGCATGGTCAGAGCAAGCGGGCGGGCGCCAAGCAGAGTGCCGGCTCCGAGCGCCATCCAGGCGAGCGTCGGGGTCATGCCGGCGCCCGTGTGTCGATTGTCCCGTCGCCGGATCCAGCCAAATCGGCGCCGACTTTGTCCTTGTCTATGACCCTGCCGAAGGCAGCGAGCTTCAGCGAAACGCCGCTATAGGTCCAGACATAGCGGAAGGTGCGCGCCTCGCCGGTCACGTCCTTGGATCCGACCACGGTGTGGAGTACCCCGGAGACTTCGCTGGTCAGCCTGTCCGGGTCGACCTTGAGCGTCTCCATGGTGAAGTATTGCGAGACGTTCGAGCCGTTCTGCTCGTTGAAGATCTTGAGCAGTTCGGCCTTCATCCGGCCATGGGTCTTGGGATCGGTGATCGCGAGGATCGCGTCCATCCAGTACTGCAGGTTGGCGGGCGAGCGGTTGAGCGTTAGCAGCGCCACATCGCGGGTCATGAGTTCGAGGTAATCCTTGTCGACATGACCTGCAGTCAGCAGCAAAGGGCGGGCCAGAACGGGCTGCAGCACGATTTCGCGCGATTGACCGGCTGCGGTTATCGTCAGCACGATTGAAAGCCCGAACAGCACTGCTGTCGAAATCGCCAGCAGGTTGCGCTGCCTGAGCAAACGCTGCGACTGCCGGTGTGTGATGCCAAGATCCATGGTTTCAAGCTCCCCGGCTTATCCTGCCATGAGGCGCAAGTGCGATGGCGGTGTCGCCCTGAGGCCAATGAAGCCGCCAGGCAGATGCCAGTAGGTGGCGTGCAGGATCCATGAGACCGCCCGCCCTGCCTTCAACTTGCGCAATCCCCACCAGGCCAGCACGCTTGCTGAAAGCCCAATCAGAATATGTTGAGACAGGATGCCCCATGCGAAGGGGATCAGCAGGCCCAGGAACTCATCGAGCGTCCAAAAGCCGATGAGTTCGGGGTCGTCGAGATGGGCCGGAACCAGATAGCGGCTCATGGAACTGGGTGTGCCTTGTCAGAGTTAGATCGGTCGCCGGCAGCGTGCGCCTGCCGGCGCCCACTGCGGATCAGATGATCGCCGTCACTGCTGCGGTAACGATGGGAACGCCGGTGCCTGCGCCGACACCGACGCCGACGGGGATGGCTACCTGGCCAAGGCTGAACCGGCCCGAAGCGAGCCCAACAATGCCGCCGGCGAGCGAGAGGACAGTGACGATCTTGCCGCCAGAACCCTGGAGGAAGCCGGTAAACTTCGTGAGTGCGGTATTGAAGGTCGTGTCCGTTCCCGCCTGCGCCATCTCACTGCCGAAAAGCGCAGCCACTGCGACGATCGCGGCAGCCTGGATCAGGTAACCGCCTTGTTCCTTCCAATCGTTCTTCATGGATCGTTTGTCCTGTTCATCTAGGGCCACAACGACTGTGACTGGGATGAAGAGAACCGCTCATGTGATGCATTGGCAATTGTTCACCACTGATCGGCTTAGTGCGAATCGGCGTAATATCCGTTCAGGCAGTTTTGACGCGATCGCTTCGCCGTCTCGGAAAATCCGAATCCAAATCGTGCTTACCCAGTTACCGAGACCACAGTTCAGTTCACCATATTGGAGATTGGTTTTTCCGGATTGGTGATTTCGAGCAGGCGACTCGGCCAATCAGCAATTTCGAGGGTGGAAACTGCCACCATTTTGGAAGTATATGCGCCGATGGCTCGGAGACTTTCCAAAATGCCTGGTGGAACCCGCAATGTCCGGCTTGAACTCACCCCTGCGCATTTCGCCATTTTGGCGGATGCAATGTGCATTTTTTCGAAGAATACCTCGCGCTTTCAGAGTTTTAGAGCAACCGTTCAGCGGGCCTGTGAGCGCTTGTCCTGCGACGATGTGGAACCGGACACGCTGACAAAATTCCTTGGTGGCGCGACATCGGAGAGCCCGATTGTGGTCTGGCTAGAAGTGAAGTCAGACTGGTCCGCCGAATTTGATGCAGCCCGTGTAAAAGTCGCGAGATTCTGCCGTAAATCTCTGCACGATAGGCTTGCTATTCCATATATTGTGAGCTTGGCCATGACGCGGAATCAGCTACGCTGACGGCCAACTAAAACAGTGTGCGTGTACTCGGCCCCTTGACAAGCTATGGTATCCCATAGTGCAATTGCAGCATGGAGGAACGTCCATGCAGCCATCTGTATTGACCCCGGAAACCATTTTCCATCCGACGCAGTCGCCGCTCATTGCGCGCGGACATAACCAGCCTAGACCAAGCGAACAGCAGCAGTATAAGTGGTTGATTGATAGCCAAGCCAAGCAAAAGAACCTGCCGCTTGCGCATCTTGCCGAGAAGGTCTCGCGAAAAGCAGCGAGTTTTCACAAAATCATCCGAGGTCCGTGCACATTGGAGGACGACTTGCGTGAAAGTGTCTTCCTCGAACTCGGTATCGATCATGTTCGCGCGGCCTACTGTGTCGTTTTCCTGCGCGACTATCGTGCCTATGGGCGTCCAGCCGTGCAGGTGGCTTCAGAAGCGATTAAGGGTATCGGCTATGAGCTTGAGTCAAGGCGACTGGGCGAGATTCAGATCGATGTGAAACCACCCGTTGTGCATGAAGCCACGCGTCAGTTCTGTGGCATGCTTTTGACCCACCAGGAACGTGTCATGTCCTCGCAGTTCAAGTTGCAGACCTGACGCTGCAATTATGTTCTATATCAGAGCGTAGGCCTCAGTGACGCGCGCCGTCGTGCCCGAATAGTCAAATTTCGCGGCCATTGGCGTGGTCTCCGCGGCGGATCAGCTATAACCCAACTCGTCCCACCAAGGATAAAAGTCAGGCATGTGTTCGCTGACCGTCATGGCAAACTGCGGTGGGCGCTTTTCAAAGAACGACGTGACGCCCTCGGCCGCATCGAGCGACTGGCTGCGCGCGACAATGGCGCGGCTATCGATGCGGTGCGCCTCCATCGGATCGGAAAGCCCAAGCCCTCGCCAGAGCATCTGTCGAGTAAGCGCAACGGAAACTGGGGCGGCGTTGTCAGCGATCTCACGCGCGATCTTGCGGGCCGCAGGCAGCAACTCATCGGCGGGCAAGACTTTAGACACGAGCCCACCTGCCAACGCTTCATCTGCAGGGAAAACCCTGCCAGAATAGCACCACTCAAGTGCCTTCGAAATGCCGACGACCCGTGGAAGGAACCACGAAGAAGCCGCTTCCGGCACAATTCCGCGTCGCACGAACACAAAGCCAAACCGGGCCGATTCCGATGCCAGGCGAATATCCATCGGCAGCGTCATGGTCACACCGATCCCGACGGCTACGCCGTTGATGGCTCCGATGATGGGCTTGGTCAGTCGGAAAAGCCGCAGTGTGACGAGCCCGCCGCCGTCGCGAGCCGCATCGCTCGTATAGTCATATGTACCATCAGGCCTGACAACCGAGTCATCACCGCTGGTGAGAAAGTCCTTCGCGCCGCCGGATATGTCGGCACCGGCGCAATAGGCCTTGCCCGCTCCGGTGAAGATCACCGCACGAATGGCGTCGTCTGCGTCGATCCTGTCACAGGCATCGATGATCTCGTGGATCATCTGCGTTGTCAGCGCATTCATTTTGTCGGGTCGCGACAAAGTTACAGTCGCGACGCCCTCTTCAACCGCCAGCGCAATGGTTTCGTAGATCATAGTGGTCTCTCTGGGTTAGAGGGTCTGGCCATCATCGACCGTAATGTCCGCACCCGTCGTGTTGTGAGCGGCATCAGACAGCAGGAATAAGAGTGCGCCATCGAGGCCATCATCCTGCACCAGTCGCCGACGTGGGAACCGGTTGATTTGCTTCTGACCTGCCTCAGTGGCAAACCAGTCATTGACCATATCGGTACCGATATAGCCGGGTGAAATGCAATTGACGTTGGGCCCGCTGCGGACCCACTCACGCGCAAACAAGCGCCCCATATGGCTGACCGCTGCTTTTGAAGCACTGTAGCAGGCGATGCCTGGGCTGGTTGTGCGCGCCGTGATCGAGGATATCAGCACGATGCGCCCGCGCTCGGTTATTCCCGCTGCCCGCATACGCTTTGCCGCTTCGCGCGCAGTCAGAAAAGCGCCGCGCACGTTTACAGCGAACACGGTGTCCCAATCGTCCACGTCAAGCGTATCGACCGAGCCGGATTTCTCGATCCCCGCATTCGCGACAATCGAATCGAGTGGCCCTACTTCGGACTCCGCCTGGTCAAAGGCTTGCTGCACGGAGAGCTCGCTGGTGACATCCATCGGCACAGCCAGGGCGCGCCCGCCTGTCGCCGCGATTCCATCGACTATCGTCGCCAGTCGGTCGATCCGGCGTGCGCCCAGCACGACGGTGGCACCCGCCGCAGCGCAAATGCGGGCAAAATGCTCACCCAGTCCACCGGACGCACCGGTTATCAGGACCTTGCGTCCTTCAAGCATTGCACTGCTCATCGCGAACTCCCCTCACCCGGATCATGCCATCAAGTCTCCAACGATCGCGCAATGAGCAGTTTCATCACTTCGCTCGTGCCGCCGTAAATGCGCTTGACCCGCACATCCTTGTACATTTGTGCGATGGGGTATTCGTTCATATAGCCATACCCGCCGAAGAACTGCTGGCAGGTGTCAACGATCGACTGCGCGCGCTCTGAAACCCAGAACTTGGCCATGCTTGCGGTCACGGCATCAAGTTCACCCCGCATGTATCGCGTTATGCAATCATCGACGAAAGTCCGGGCGATAGTCGCCTCGGTCTTGCATTCGGCAAGCTTGAACTGTGTATTCTGGAAGTCCAGGATGCGTTTGCCGAAGGCCTTGCGATCGCGCACATAATCCAGTGTCACATTCAATGCGCTTTCGATCATGGCAAGGCATTCGATGGCGATGATGAGGCGTTCCTTGGGCAGTTCCTGCATCAATTGATACATGCCCTGCCCTTCGGCACCACCGATCAGCGTGTCGGCAGGCAGTTTCACGTCGTCGAAGAACAGCTCCGACGTGTCGCCCATTTCCAGGCCGATCTTGTCGAGGTTGCGCCCGCGCCGGAAACCCTCTGCACCGGCAGTCTCCAGCCCGAATAGCGAAATGCCGCGACTGCCCGCGTCAGGATCTGTCCGGGCAACAACTATGATCAGATCGGCATGCTGGCCATTGGTGATGAACGTTTTCTGTCCGTTCAGGCGATAGCCGTTGCCATCTTTTTTGGCCGAAGTCCGCACGCCCTGCAGATCAGAACCAGCGCACGGTTCCGTCATCGCGATGGCTGTTATCAGTTCTCCGGAACAAAGTTTGGCAAGCCAACGGGACTTTTGCTCAACGGTTCCGAATTTGGCGATGTAGGCTGCACAAATTGCATTGTGCAAAGGAACGCCAAAGCCTTCTGCCCCTGCCAGCCCAAGCCGACGAATAAGCACGGCTTCATGACGGAAATCACCGCCTGCACCACCATGCTCCGCCGGCAACGAAAGACCCAGCAAGCCTGCCGAAGCCATTTCGTTCCACGCCGCACGTGGGACAATCCCATCGGAGCGCCAGGTGGCCAGGCGTTCATGATCCAGCTTGTCGCCGACGAAGCGGCGTACCGAATCGTCGAACATGACTAGTTCGCCATCCATCCATGCTGCAGGATCGGCGAAAAGCTCTGCCATCTCGCCGGCCTGCCTAGCGCGGCGCCATGCGAATAGCGCCGTCGAGCCGCACGTCTTCGCCATTGAAATAGGACGTCTCGATCATCGTCAGGGCAAGCCGGGCGTATTCCGGCGGAAGGCCAAGGCGCTTGGGGAACGGAACGGAAGCGGCAAGCGCAGCCTTCACGTTTTCTGGCCCGCTTTCCATCAACGGTGTCGAAAAAATACCAGGAAGAATGGTGTTGATCCTTATCCCCTCGCCCATGAGGTCGCGTGCGATCGGCAGCGTCATGCCGACAATACCCCCCTTTGACGCTGAATAAGCGGCTTGCCCCATTTGCCCGTCCTCGGCAGCGACCGAGGCGGTCAGGACCATCGCGCCGCGTTCCCCGTCTTCGCCGGGATCAAGTGTGAGCATACCGGCTGCTGACTTGGCAACACAGCGGAACGTCCCGACCAGATTGACCTGGATGATCTTGTCGAATGCATCGAGCGGGAAATGGCTGATCGAGCCATCCTTTTTCGACCGGCCGGCCGTCTTCACTGCGTTGCCAATCCCGGCACAGCATACCAGAACGTTTTCCTGTCCGTGAATCGAGCGCGCATCGGCAAAGGCCGCATCGACCGATGCCTCATCGGTGACATCTACTTTGCAGAAGATGCCGCCGATCTCGCTTGCAACTTTTTGGCCGAGCTCGGCGTTAAGGTCGAACAACGCGACGCGTGCACCTTTGGCCGCCAGTGCCCGGGCCGTTGCTGCACCAAGACCGGATGCGCCGCCAGTTACGACAGCGACGGTGAGATTGTCGACTTCCATACTTTCCCCCGCAATCAAGAAATTTGGCGCGTTTGGTCATGACGGCAGAGGCATCCCGCCCGTCTTGCGCATTGCCGCACAACCATGCCGCCAAGAATCAGAAATTTAATCGATCGGTTAGATGCTAAGCCTTGCTATATCTTCGGTCAATAGATTTATGGCTCGGGCGGTCGATCTCGAATGAGCAAATGGATCCAAAGCACCGCTGATCGCGTCAGCCAGTAGCAGGCCCCCTTGGCCGAGATAATCCCGCTCGGCTGCAAAACGAACAAGATATCCGCGATACTGCCTTCAAGCGAAGTCGCTACGATCTCGAGCGACTTCACAGCATGCATCACCGCGGCCCCCGTTCAGGACTTTCGATTTTTGGGCTAATCGACTCCGAATATGGCCGAACTGACCGTGGGTGCGCCCGGCCCCCCGGCGAGCAAGCAGGTGCGCGCGCCTGGCACTGGGTTCACACTCTCCCCTCGCAGGCAGCGGATCGCCTCGACGGCCGTGCCAATGCCATGCACGAAACCGTGCGCAAGATTGCCCCCGGAAGTGTTGACCGGCAGGAGGCCAGAGGGCGCAATCAGGTTCTCATAGCGCACTACCTCGGCGACGTTTTCATAAGTGCAGAAGCCATGGTCAATCAGTGACGCAATGCCTTGCGCACTGAAATTCTCATAAAGCTGCACCACGTCGATGTCGGCCGGTGTCAGCCCGGCCATCTTGTACAGTTTGTCGGTGATTCCCCGGAATCCGCCCGTGGCGAACAACTCTATATTGTCATTTTCGAGCAGGTCTCCCCACCCTTTTTGAGTACCCTGGGCAACAGACAACATTTTTACCGGCGGTTTGCGCAAATCCCGTGCCGCCTCGCTTGAAACCATCAAAAGTGCGCCAGCGCCGTCATTTTCCCGGCTGCAATCGAACAGGCGAAACGGTTCAGCAATCCACCGCGCAGTACGAAACTGCTCAAGATCGAGTTCCTTCCCGTATGCTGTCGCTTCGGGATTGCGGCTGCCATGGAAGTAGGACGCGCGAACCAACTCCTCGCAGACGGAACGGGGCACGCCGTGGTAATCGAGCAGCCGCTCGGCACGCATGGCACAGGCTTGTGCCGGAGCAACCATGCCAACGCCGACCATGTGATCATTCAGATGGTGCGCCATGACGGCGGCAGCCAGCCGCCCGCTGTTGCCTTCCGCCAGCGCACGATAGATGATCACCGCCTTGGCTTGCCCGGTCAGAATTGCCGACGCAGCCAGGCCAAAAGTACCGGCGATTCCACCGCCGCCACCGCCCCATACTTGCGCCGACCAATTGAGTTCCTTTGTCCCGAGGTCAGGCATCAACCGCACCGGCTCATTGTGATCACCTGCGTAAGACACAAAGCCATCAATATCGGCAGGATCGAAGCCGGCATCGTCACAGGCGTCGACGATTGCCCGCACCAGCACGCCGCGTTCGGGCCAAGGCGCCGTGCCGCGTTTAAATTGCCGATAACCGACCCCGGCGACCGCCGTTTTGCCCGAGAGGTTCATTGTCATGCCAGCATCCAGCGGATCGAGGGAATTTCGTCTTTGCCGAATTGCGTGAAGGTCGTCCGTCCTGTCACAGGCGCACCGATCCCCAGATGCTCCTCGCTACCTTCGATTAATCCGTTAAGCCGGATTGGCACCGCATCAAGCAGAACGAGCGCAGTAACATAAGGCAATGCCAGACCCTCAGTCCCCGCAAACCTATGGTGCGTTCGTGTCCAGGCAAAGATTGTTCCGGCCAATGGCTGTTCAACCCATTCGTGGTCCCACGATCCGCAATCCCCACATCGCCAAACTGCAGGCCAGTGCCATTTGCCGCAGCCATTGCAGCGTGGAAGAACAAGCCTGCCTTTGGCCAGCCCATCCCAATAGGGACCTTCAGCGCCAAGTTGTCCGGTGACCATTCGCGCCATTACGCATTATCCTGTGTCATCTGCCTGTTGCCATCACAGACAAGCGCAGCATTGGAATTAATATTTCGAAGCATGTGTTTTTCATAATACTGTAATCACGACCTTTTCGATATTGTACCAGTCATTTGCCATATCTCGCCAAGGCCATCCCACAGCGCATTATCTAACAAGAATAAATATAAGCGAGCCTCACCGTCAACCAAAATCTACCCTCATAAGAATGCTGCGTCTGCGTGCGTATTTTTTCATTTATTATCAGATTTTTGATTGCTTTTTTCCCGCTGCAACAGACCTTTGAATAGGCGCAGCTCAACCGTCATTTCCTGCTGCTTGATGACATTGCCGGTGCATCGCTCGTTTCAAGCTGGGGTCGCTCGCATGGCCCCACACATTCCAGGTTTTCACCGCCAATCCTACCGGCGCAGCGCTGGGCGCTGCGATCGATCTGACCGAGGTTATTTCTGCGCAGCCAGCGACTGCGGTTGCAGGGATAAAGCAATGCGTCAGCGCATCGCAAGCCACGATACCTCGGGTTTCCTGAGCTGGCGCAACTCTGGTCGCGCGTAAGGCAATTTGATCGACGTCAAAGATCGACCTTAAATCTATCTATAATAGATTTAAGGAGCCGGTCACTTGACTGCGCGTTTGTCAGGAGAGAATTGATGCCCGACAGCCAGGAGAACACTGTCAGTCGCCGTTACGGCATTCCGCTAAGCGCTCTGAGCACCAGCCAGATCGATGGAATTCGCCGAATTCCCCGACATCAGGACGCTCGCCCACCGAGCCTGCTGGAACGCCGGTCAGTCGAGATATTTCTGTCGGACGAGTACTGGAAGCTGGAAAAGGCCCGCATATTTCGCGCCAAGCCTGTCGTTGTTGCGCCGTCGGCGCTGCTGCCCGAACCCGGCATGGTGGTCGCGCAAGATGGTTATGGCATCCCGTTGCTCATAACGCGCGACAAGGCAGGCAAAATCCACTTGTTTCTTAATGCCTGCACACACAAAGGCGCGGCTCTGGTCGACGATTGTGCCGCACGCAAGTGGAGCACAATCAGTTGCCCCTATCACGCGTGGGCATTCGGCCTGGACGGTCGCTTGATCGGAGTTCCGCGTGCGGAGTCCTATGCTAATTTCGACAAGACCACGCGCCCGTTGACCAGGTTGCCCAGCCAGGAAAGCGGTGGTTTGATCTGGGGCATTCTGGATCCCCACGCCGAAGCTGATTTCTCGATTGTAGACGATCAGATTGCCGTCGATTTCCAACATCTTGGTTTGCCGAACTGGCACCTATACGGACAACGTCGGTTCAATCTCGATGCAAACTGGAAACTGGTGATGGAGCCGTTTCTTGAAGGCTATCATGTGCAGCGCTTGCACGTGAACTCGATCGGCCCCCAAGGGATGGACATGTTCGCCGACGTCGTTGGCGTTGCCGACAGGTTCGGTCTACACACGCGCCAGACTTCGGGACGCGGCAATTACAAGCCTGAGGTGCTAGATGATCCGCAGATCAACATCCGAAATTTCGTCACACACGCTTACAACCTGTTTCCGAACACGGTCGTGATCACCAGCCCATATTATACCAGCGTCATGATCATTATGCCGGTCGACGCCGCGCACACCCGAGTCGACTATTACATGCTGACCGAAACCGCGCCAGACAATCCCAAAGCCGAAGAACTGTATGCCCGATCCTTCACAATTATTCAGGATGTGTTTGGCAACGAAGACTTCAAGGCTTCCGAACTGTGCCACCGCGGCCTTGCCTCTGGCGCGGTGCCCGATGTCATTTATTGCGGAATGGAAGCTGCGATCCCGCAATTTTACGAGGGTATCGAAGGCGTGTTGCGCGCCGAAAGCCAATCCTGAATGTGCCGACAGGGCGGCGCTTTCGTACGCCCTGTCGGCACCGCTTTTTCGTGGGTTGTCACGCGTTCAATATTGCGCTTAAAACTATTTACCATAGATAACGGCTGACGCAGCCTGACAAACCGGGGGAAGCTAGAAAATGGTGCGTATCGTGTTTCGCGATGTGACCGGAAACGCCCAAGAGATCAACGCAGAGCCCGGCGTTTCGCTGATGGTCAGCGCCAAGACCCATGGCATCGCGGGCATCGAGGCCGAATGCGGCGGTTCGATGGTCTGCGCAACATGCCATATTTATGTCGATGAGCCCTGGTTCAGCGCCATCGGCGCCGCTGGCCCGATCGAGGCTGAAATGGTCGAATACACCCGTCATCCAAGGCTCACTTCGCGCCTGTCATGCCAGATTTTGGTGACCGAGGCGATGGATGGCATGGAAGTGGGCGTGCCGCTTTCCCAACGCTAAATTCAAGACAAATGGAGATCTGCTGAAACTGCAGGCAAAGGTGAAGAGGATATACAGATAAAACCCTGGCTTGGCCATTACAGGACCATGATAGTCCCCTGACGCAAACCATGGGCATCCTCGATCCAGATGCCGGCGTGCCCCCCCCCTTTCGGACTGGAGATATTTGTATGGTATCCCTTGCACACACAATCCCGCCCCACGTGAAGCCGGAGCAGGTGTTCGAATTCGACATCTATGCCGACCCGCGCATATCCGATGACGTGCAAGGCAGCTATGCTGAAGCGCTGCGCCATGCCCCTGACATCTTCTGGTCGCCACTCAACGGTGGCCATTGGCTGGTTCAGCGGCATGACCTGATTGCCGAAGTGGTCAAGAATCCAGCGGTCTTCTCGGCGCGCGAAATGCAAATTCCCCGGGTTGAAAACCCGCCGTTGTTTATTCCGTTGAACATCGATCCACCCGGTAATGTGCCTTATCGCCACGTACTGATGCCCAAGTTCTCACCGCGCTCGGTTGCGGAAATGGAAGGCAAAATGCGCGCGATGGCCGCTGAAATCGTTGCTGACGTGGCCGACGCCGGCACCTGCGATTTTGTGCACGATGTCGCCGCGCGTTTCCCGGTATCGGTATTCATGGAAGTGATGGGCCTGCCGCTGGAAAAGCTGCATGAATTTCGCGCAATCGCGGATGGCTTTTTCAAGGCGCATACAAATGAGGAATATCAGGCCGCGTCACAGCAGATCGCCGCTATTTTTCATGAACTGATTGATTTTCGCCGTAAAGCCCCGGGAGAAGATCTTATTTCCCACTTTATCACAGTCGATTTCGAGGGTCGCAAGCTAAGTCTGGAAGAGATCATGGCGATGTGTACCGTGCTGTTCCTGGGCGGGATGGATACAGTTACCAACGTCACGGCATTTACGTTCCAGCAGCTGGCCGACGATCCGGCTTTGCAAAGCCGACTTGCCGCAGATCCAGCCCTGTTGCCGCAATTTGCAGAAGAAGGTTTGCGGATGTTCGGCGTTATCGGAACCCCGCGTCTGGTGGTTCAGGACTTCGATGCCCACGGCATTGCATTCCGCAAGGGCGACATGGTGCTCAACGCACTTTGGCAAAGCGGCCGCGACCCGACCAGGATCGCCAACCCCGACCGGTTCGACATCGACCGCAAGGATATGGCCCACCTCAACTTTTCAACCGGACCGCATTTGTGCCTCGGCCACGCACTGGCGCGGGCAGAAATGCGTATTCTGGCGGAAGAATGGCTGAAGCGGGTGCCTTCATTCAGGGCAATCCCCGGAGCGCATCACGGTTTCCGCATGGGCACGGTGATCGCCCTGGAATCACTGCCGCTTCAATGGGATATCGCGTGACGGTATGGGCTAGTTTGCCATGGCCTGAGTGCGCACGCGCACGCCAGCAAGGAACATCCGTAAAGCCTCCAGAAAATTACCATCGTCGTCAAACTGGCTGGCTGCAACTGATGCTGCCAGGTTGGGGTAGTCGTCTGGGGTGATATGCGGCATTGCAGACACGCCAGCAGTTTTCGCTGCAGCCGCGAACAGCGCTGAACCAAAAGTCAGTTTCTCGATTCCTTCCAGAATCGCCATGTGCAGGCTGCGCGTTTCCGGATAACCCGCAATCGCCGCTTCATACGCATCGAGCAGCAGATGGCGAGGAAAGAACTGGAGGATCAGCGGCGCGGCATTTGGGTGTTTCAACAGCGCCCTGCGCGTTTCGAAGCAGAGCTTGAGCGTGCTGTCTTCCCAGTGTTCCTTGCCACCCTCGCGATAATTGCTCTCGCTCAGCAGCAGTCGCGCCACCTCGGCCAGAAGCTCTGCTTTATCATGAAAATGGTAATAAAGCGACGGCGCCTTGACCCCAATAGAGCGAGCAACCGAATTGAGGCTGAAGCTTTCCAGGCCTTCGGCGTCAATTGCCGCCAACGCTGCCAGCGTGGCCGCCTTGCGCGTTATCAGGGCTTGTTTCGGACGACCCAAGGCCAGCCTTTCCGGTGTGCAGCTGCGAAAGATTGGGCTTTATGCTGATCCCTTGCACCAATGCAAGCAGCTGACCGGGACGGTCCGCTATTTGACAATCAGCGTGCCCAGCCCACTTACCCCGCCGTCGATTTCCTTGAACAACCGACGATGCAGGTGCTGCGCGACTTTTCGTTTCGCACAAAGATAGAAGTTAGCTCAGAGCGGTGCGCCGACCGGCTGAACCCACCTTCTCCATCGGACAATCATCTTCGGCCGCAGCGGAAAGCCCAGCCGTGATATTGGCACCTGAAAATGGCGCGCTGGCCTTTTTCCTCTAGTTCGACCTTACTACCACGATCTCGGCACAAATTCCGGAAGAGCTCAACCCCGCTTCCGCGCTGTCGGACCATCGGCAGAAAAACGCACAGCAGGTCGCAAGTACAAAGCACGCCACGTCAGACACCTCGGAGCTATTCGGCGCTGTCAGCCATTGTCCTTCTCCCCGATGTTTGCGCCAGTTTCCGTTGCATTAATTACCTAACATCGTTAGATTGTAGGCACGGAGATCTAGTCGAGGCAGGAAAGCCTTCAAGGGAGAGAATGCCATGTCAGAAACCGCCGAACTCGAACGCCAGGTCGCCATTCCCACCAGTGTCGAGCAGATGACCACCGAGTGGTTCGATTCGGCGCTCAAGGAGAAAATCGTCGGCTCGCGGATCCTGGAAGTCATCCACGGCACCGCGACCAAAGTTAAGGTCGAGCTGGATTTTGAACTGGACGACGGCACGATCGAACCCCGGGTGTGCTGGATCAAGACCGGGCTCGAACCGCACAGCAAAAAGATCGGCAGCGAAAAGGTCTATGCCGGTGAGACGTTCTTCTACCGCAACTTCGGACAGAAGTACGAAACCCGCACCCCTTACTGCTACTATGCCGACAGCGATGACGAGGGGAACAGTCTGATCGTGCTCGACGATCTGTGCAAGATCGGCGCGAAGTTCTGCGAGCCGGCCGAAGCTGGCACGCCCGAAGTCATCGCCGCCGGGCTCGAAGCCATGGCCCGCTATCATGCAGCGACCTGGATGAACGCCGAGATGCGCGCCGACCCGTGGATGAACAGCGGCGGCTCGTTCGACAACGCCGATTGCCTCGCGTGGATCTACAACCAGGAGCACTGGGACGAATATTCGCTGCGCCCGCGGTTTCAGAAGCTCGACCCGTCCCTGCGGGACCACGACATGCTGCTCGCCGCGCACACCGTGCTGCGCCGCGACTGGGTGCGCGGCAAGGAGCCCTACGCGATGAGCCACGGCGATGCGCACTTCGGGCAGATGTACATCCTGCCCTCGGGCGAGGCGCGGATGCTCGACTGGCAGTGCGTCCAGACAGGCTATTGCATGACCGATCCGGCCAACCTGATCGTTAGCGGAATGAACCCGGCCGACCGCCGCGCCACCGACAAGGACTTGCTGAAGCACTACCTCGGCAAGCTGGCGGAATTTGGCGTGGAGAATCCGCCGAGCCTTGAGGACGCTTTCCAGGGCCTGCGCGCCGGGACGATGCACCAGCTCTCATGGGTAATGTGCCTGGTCGCGATGCAGCCGGAAGAAAACTGCGCCGCAATCGCCGAACGCGCCAGCCACGCGGCGATGGACTACAACACAATCGGATGGTTGCTGCGCGGGGAGTAAGCGTTCGGGTCGCTCCGTGGCGCACATTTGTTCTTCCATTTCCCGAAATCCAGCGCCGCACTTCGTCACTTCGATGAAGGCGCTGGACTCGGCCGTTGCAGGAATTTGCCCTGATGGACATTTAAACTACTCCGCTCCTCAGAAGCGCTGCCGAAAAGCCCGACACATCCGGTCCAGGCACGCCGTCTCGCGAGAAGAAGCGCGACATCAGCGCCATCACAATTCGATTGCGCAGCTCCAACGAGCCGAGCGAAAACGGCTCGAACAAGCTGGTGAGTGCGTCGTCGCGGGTGGGAGGCTGGTTCGATTATTCGCCATCGATCTCAGCACCCCGACTTTCCCGACGTGAAGACCGCCGGAAGTTCGCGCAGCGAGCGCGCCTCGCTGATATGGAAATCAAGCTCGCTTTCATCGACCGCAACGCGAAGATCCAGCATCCGCTCGAAGATCGCGGTCAATACTTCCCTGCCTTCCAACCGGGCCAGACTGCGTCCGACGCCAATATGCAAGCAGCATCAAGTCCGAAGTTGCGAGCGCTCTCGTTCTTCCGCCTGTTGCGCCGATTGGCACCCGTCGATGAACACCCCTGCCAGCGTTCGTGCATCAGCCCCTTTAGGCGCCATTCCTGCTTCTGGTGGTTTGCCGCGACCTCCACTTTCGACACTGCACGACGAAGTGGTGGGTCGCCAGGACTCAGGGCGCAAACGGATTAGAGGCGACGCATTCCGTCCGCGATTTTCTCGGCGATCATGATGGTGGTCGCGTTGGTGTTGCCGCTAGTGATCTGCGGCATGATTGACGCATCGACCACCCGCAGGCCGCCGATCCCGCGCACCCGGCAATCCGGATCAACGACCGATCCGGCATCGCTGCCCATCCGGCAGCTGCCGACCGGATGGTAGGCCACGGTGGTCTTGGCACGGGCATAGTCGGCCCATTCCGCATCGCTGCGCGGGATTGGATCGGGCGTGCGATCCCCGATGACGATGGCTGCCAGGGCGGGCGTGCGGAACAATCGGTCGACCGCCTTCAACCCGCTGACCAGCGTGTCGACGTCGCGCGGGTCACCCAGCAACTCGTGGTCGACCACCGGCTCGCCCGCCTCGCCCAGCAACACCTGCCCGCGCGATTTCGGTCGGGTCAGCGTGGCATTGATGCTGATGCACGGCTCCGCCGGCATGACCGCCATCGCCGCCGACACCGTATCGGGTTCAAGGTTGTAGGCCAGCGGCATGAAATGGAGCTGCACATCCGGCTCGTCCAGCCCGTCGGCACTGCGCAGCAGGCCCATGGCCTGCACCGCCGGAGCCGACAGCGGGCCGGACCGGTTCCAGAAGAACTTCGCCAGGTTGCGGATCATGTCGAACGGGGCCATCTGGCTGTTGATCGTTGGCTGGTTGACGTACTTGTTCTGCCCCGCGCCGGCGTGTTCCTGCAAGTTGCGGCCGACTTCAGGCAGGTCATGCACCACCGCGATGCCTTTGCCGCGCAAATAGTCCGCCGCGCCGATGCCTGAACGCAGCAACAGCGCCGGACTGCCCATTGCCCCGGCGCAGACGATCACCTCGCGCTGCGCGTGCAGCACTTCCTCGGTGCCGCCGCGTGCGATGCGCACGCCCGTCGCCTGGCCGCTCTCGACCAGAATCGCGCGGGCCTGCGCTCCGGTGATGATTCGCAGGTTCGGTCGCTGCCGGGCTGGCCGCAAATAGGCCTTCTCGGTGCTGCAGCGCCAGCCGCCGCGCTGGTTGGTCTGGGCCAGGAAGGCGCCTTCCATTGACCCGGCGTTGTAATCGCCGGGCAAGTCCATTCCCAGCTGCGCGCACCCGTCCAGAAAGGCCGAACAGAGCGGATGGGGATCGCACATCGCGCCCACCGTGACCGGACCGTGCGCGCCCCGGCTCTGGTCCGGCGCACCCTGCCAGCTTTCGCTGCGCCTGAACCAGGGCAGCACGTCATCATAGCCCCAGCCGGTCGCGCCCAGCCGCTGCCAGTGATCGAAATCATCCCGCGTGCCCCGGATCCAGACTTGCCCGTTGATCGAACTGCTGCCGCCCAGCATCCGCCCCGCCGACCACACGAACCGGCGGCCATTGATAGAGGCATCGGGCAACTGGCGATACTGCCAGTCGTATTTGTCGTTCACCAGCATCCGGGCGAACCCGACCGGGAACTGCACCATGAAGCCATCGCCATCGCCGCCAGCTTCCAGCAGGATCACGCTGGTCGCCGGGTCTTCGCTCAGGCGGCTGGCCAGCACACTGCCCGCGCTGCCCGCGCCGACGATGATGTAGTCCGCGCGCGTCATGCCGCGTCCCCTGGCGCGAAGCGGGTGATTTCCACGGCAACCCCGGTCAAGTGCGCCATGTTGCTCAGCGGCTCGAAACTGTCCAGCCCGGTCGGCATCAGCGCATTGACGTTCACTCCCGGCACGGCGCTGGCGTTGCGCAGGCCAAACGCCTTGGCGTGGCCATAGCCGTGCGACATGGCGACCACGCAGCGGCGCAAGCTGCCGTCAAGCCGCACTGGCGAGACGACCCGGCCATAGCGATTGGCGATGGCCGCCGTGTCACCCTCTGCCAGCCCCAGCCGCGCGGCGTCGTCCGGGTGGATATGCAGCGGATTGCTGGCATGCTTGCCGCGCTTGAGCGTCGGCATATTCGCCAGATTGGAGTTGTGCATGTAATTGGTGCGCAGTGAAATCAGCTTGAATTGGTCTTCGGGCTCGGCCTCCAGCTCGGCAAAAATCACGTGGCTGCGCGCGATGGCATCGGCGAAGAACGGTGGGCAGCAATCGACCTTGCCGTCGGGATGGAACACCACCGTATCGAAAAAGTCGGCCCGCTCCGGCTGCGGCAGGAGAGCGGTCTGCGCCGGCTGCGCGCGAATGGCGTCCAGATCGAGGCCGATCCGCGCCATGATCTTGCGGGTCCGCCCCAAGATATCGGGATTTTCGCCATCGAGCGCACTGGGGATGCCCAGTTCCTGCTGAAGCCGCGAGATGATCCACCAGTCGTCGCGCCGATCATGCTGCGGCGGGACGACCGCATCGACAAAGTGCACGAACGGACGCGGCTGCATCGCGTTGGCCGACATGTTGCATTCGCTGCGCTCCAGCCAGTCGGCGGCGGGCAGGATGTAATCGGCATATTCGCCGGTCGCATTGCGGAACAGATCGATGTGGACCATCAGGTCCAGCCCCGGCAGGGCCTCACGCAGCTTCGCCTCGCCGGGCATCGACAGCACCGGATTGCCCGACAGCACGATCAGCGCCCGCACCGGATCATGCTGCTGCGCGATCACCTCGCCCAGCGCGAACCCCGGCAGCGCTCCGGCGATTTCAGGCAGAACCCCAACCCCGGTTTCCACCGGGTGCGGCGGAGCTAGCGTGGCAGTGCGCGCATTGGGATAGAACCCCCGGGCATAGTAATCGCCGCCCGTGCGCCCAAGGTTGCCGGTGACGAAGCTCATCATCAGGAGCAGCCAATAGGCCAGCGTCCCCTGCCGCCCCTGGTTGATGCCGGTCGCCATGTACGCCGCGGCGCTGGGCGCATCGGCATATTCGCGGGCTATCGTGCGGATGGTGGCGGCGTCGATCCCGGTCACATGCTCTACCCGCTCGGGCGGGTAGTGCGCGATGAACGCCAGCAGCCCGTCCAGATGCTTGCCCCGCTGGTCAATCAAGGCCCAGTCGAACCGCTCGGTCCGGTGCAGCTCATGCAGGATCGCAGCCATCAGGTAGAGGTCGCTTTCCGGCTTGATCAGGGTGACGTCGCCGGTGGAGGCCGTTGCGGATTCTATCCGGCGCGGATTGATGAACCGCACTTTTCCGCCGCGCCCGACAATATCCTGCAACACCGACAGGGGCTGGTGCAGCGAAGTATAGGTCCAGTGCGAAATCTTCGGATTGCCGCCAAAGCACAGCAAGTACTGCGTGTTCGCAAAGTCCGGGATCGGAAACAGGTTGAGCGTGCCGAACACTGCCTCGGTCGCCGCCGGCTTGTTGGCGGTGTCCTGCGTCCCGGCATTGAAGTTGCGGTGGCTGCCGATCCGGCTGCCCAGTGTGGCCGCCAGCGGAAAGGCATTGCTGTTCAGGCTGACCGGATTGCCGAAATAGGTGGAGATCGCATCCGGCCCGTGCGCATCGCGGACTGCGCGCAGCCGGAAGCCGATGTCGGCCAGCGCCTCGTCCCAACTGACTGGTTCAAACTGCGCGGGCAGTTCATGCTTGGGGTTTACCCGCTTCAGCGGCTGGTTCACCCGGTCAGGATCGGTGTGAACCTCGATGAAGTTCAGCCCCTTGTGGCAGGCGAACCCCTGCGAAACGGGATGTTCGCGGTCAGGCTCCAGCTTCGCAACGTTGCCATCGCCGTCCAGCGTGGCGACCATCGGGCACAGCGGCTCGCAAATCCGGCAAAAGGTGCGTTTGCGGTTCATCGCGCTTTGCTCCGCGCCGCGAACAGGGGACTGGCCCCTTGCGCCGTCGGGAACTGGTCGCGCAGCGTCGGCTTCGACACTTTGCCCGACAGCGTGCGCGGCAGCGGCGTGTCGATGAACACCATGTGCCGTGGCCGCTTGAACCGGGCGAGCGTATCCGCACCCGCCGCTTCCAGGGCGCGCATCACCGCTTCCTGATCGCCGTGGGCATGCGCCACCACCATCGGCACTTCGCCCCATTCGGCATCCGGCACGCCGATCACCGCCAGCTCGGTTACCCCTGCGACCCCAGCCAGCGCCTGCTCGATTTCAGCCGGATAGACGTTGATCCCGCCCGATATCAGCATGTCCTTCGACCGGTCGACCAGCTTCAGGAAACCTGCCTCGTTCATCAGGCCGACGTCGCCCGTGCGCAGCCAGCCATCGACGATGGTTTGGGCCGTGATATCGGGCTTGCGCCAGTATTCGCGCATCACGTGCGGCCCCTTGACCATGATCTCGCCGGTTTCGCCCAGCGGCAGGGTATTGCCGTGCTCATCGCCGATCCGCACCTCCGAACCCATGATCGCCCGCCCGGCCCAGCCGATATGCTTCATCGCGTCATCGCTGTGCATGGTTGCGACCAGCCCCGACGCCTCGGTCAACCCATAGGACTGGATCAGCGCCAGCCCCTTGGCGCGATAGGCCTCGATCAGGTCGAGCGTGACCGGCGCGCCGCCTGCGGCCGCCGAAATCACGTGGCCCAGATCGGCGCCGGCAAAGTTGTCGGAGCGCAGCAGGCGCTGCCAGATGACCGGCACGGTCGTCATCGCGGTAACCCGGTGACGCTGGATCACGTCGAGATAGCGATCGACGTCGAAATCGGATTCCAGCACCATCGTCGCCCCGGCGTTCACCGCGATCTGGATGAAGCAGGATATGACCGCGCCGGTGAACACGAACGGCACCGCCACCAGCACGCGGTCACGCCAGGTCAGCCCTTCGGCTAGATTCTTGGCCATGCCGGGATACATCGCGCTGCCATGCGTCAGCAGCGCGCCTTTCTGGCGGCCGGTGGTGCCGGAGGTATAGCAGATGAACGCTGGATCGGTCAGGCCGATGGCGGCCGTCGGCAGGCCCGCTTCGTCCACTTCCAGCTGGCCGAACGCCCGCACATCACTGGTATCGGTGGCATAGACCGTAAAGCCCAGCTGGCTCGCTGCCAGTTCCAGCTGCGGCAGCAGGTGCGCCTCGCTCACCACGACCCGGCATTCGGCGTCTTCCAGCAGCGGTAGCAGTTCCACGGCGGTCAGCCGGAAATTGAGCGGGACGAAGATGGCCCCCAGTTTCAGACAGGCCGCGACCAGGAGCGGCGCTTCAATCCGGTTGGTCATCAGCAGGCCCACCCGGTCGCCCTGCTCCACCCCCGCCGCGCGCAGTCCGCGCGCCAGCGCGTCAGACCGGGCATCGTATTCGGCCCAGCTCATTTCCCGGTCGTTGTGGATCACCGCCGGATGGTCCGGCCGCCAGCGCGCCCAGTAACGGATCAGCTCGGCAATATTCATGATCTCTCCCGATGTTGCGACGCCCTCTCGCTTCCTTTGGTGGAGGGGCGCTTTGATTGTTGCCAGGGAGGTCCGGTCAGGATGGAGCCGCCGCCAGTTCGCGCGCCAGCTGGCGATGCAGGTGCTGGCAGGGCGCCTCGCTGCGGCCATACAGGAAGTCGCCGACCGGGCGGGCCAGCGCATTGGCCTGAATGGTTTCTTCCATCGGGAAATCCTCCTCCAATGCCGCCTGCTCCAGGATTTCCCAACTGCGGTTGATCCGGCCCGCGATCCGTTCGTCCAGCTTGGCCGCATCGACCACGAAACGGATGTGAATGAAGCACTTGCCGGGGTCTTTGAGGTCCGGCCAGACGTTCCAGAATTCGAAGTGATCGGGTGTGGGAATCAGGTTGACGTTTGGGAACAGCACCATGTTGCCGGTCACGTACCGGCGGTCTTCCGGCTCGACCGTGCCTGCCTTGATCTTCTCCGCCAGCTTCTTGTAGACCGAGAACGACCGGCCATGACGGCCCAGATCCTGCCAGACGCTGGCATTGGTCTGGATCAGCTTGCCCACCCCGGTCGGGTGCAGGAACTGCGGGTGCAGCACGTCGATCGCGCCGTCCATCACCAGCTTCCAGTTGATATTGCTGTGGATCTTCTTGTCCATGTGGATCACGCTGTTTTCCAGCCCGTAATCCGCGAGAACTGCATCGGCTGCGCCAAGGAATTCGGTGAGTGTGCCAGGTGCATCAGCGGCAAAGTTGATCCAGACGATCCCGTGGCGCTCTTCGCAGTTGACCGCGTGCAGGTTGTTGCAGCCGCGATCGACCGGGCCAAGCTGCTCCTCGAACGGCACCCCGCGCAAGGCCCCGTCGCCGTCATAGCTCCAGCCGTGATAGGCGCAGACGAAGAACGGCTTTTTGCCGCGATCCTCCAGTTCGACCTTCCCTCCGCGATGGCGACACATATTCAGATATGTCGCCACTTTGCCGGACTTCTGCCGCACGAACAGCACCGCGCTGCCCAGAATGTCACGCGTCACGAAGCTGCCGGGTTCAGGCAGTTCCGATGCCATCGCGCCCACCAGCCATTGTCGGCGAAACACTTCGAGTTCCCGCGCAAGGTGCTCTGGCAAGGCGAAATTGCTCACCGGAACGTGAAGGACCGAGTCGGCCTGGTCGGTCGTTCCGTTGTTCAGGTGATCGACCATTCGATCAAACACTTGCGCGGAGATGCGGTGGTTCATCGGGATGCTCCCTTGTTCGTCACAGCTTCGTGCGCCGGCGTTTACACTTATCTAATAATGTTAAATTAAGCCATCTTCCTGTCAAGTGCGAAACGCGGCGAGCGGTCAGGCGAGCCGGTCAAGCGCGTCGCCATCCGCCACGAACCGTTCCAGCCGCGCCTGCACGCCCGGCGCGCCCAGCACGGCGGCAAACGCCAGCGCCTCGTCCTGCAGGCCGGCGGCATCGTCGGCGGCGGTCAGCGCCATGATCGCGGCCACGGCATCTGGCGACCGCTGCGCAAAATCTGCCGCCAGTTCCAGCGCGCGGACCAGCGGATCGGTGGCAACCTCGTCAACCAGCCCGGCCGCCGCTGCCTGTCGGGCATCGACCACCGCACCAGCCAGCATGAACAGCCGCGCACGGTGCCGCCCGATCAGCCGCGCCAGCCGCTGCGTCCCGCCCGCGCCCGGAAAGATGTCGATGCGGATTTCCGGCAACCCGATAGCCGCCACCTCTGCACCCGCCACGCGCATCGTGCAGGCCAGTGCGATTTCGAACCCGCCACCCATGCAGACCCCGTTGATCGCCGCGATCACCGGCTTTCGCGCACCGTCCAGCAACGCTCCCAGCCGCTGGAACGGCGCGCTCAGAAACGCCTCCGGACTGGTGCGCCCATCGGCCAGCGCCTGCGCCGCGCGGGCGATCTGGCCGACGTCGGCGTGGCGGATGAACACCCCCGGCGCTGCGCCCGTTAGCACCACCGTCCGGATCGCCGGGTCGGCCAGTACCGCCTCAACCGCATCGGCCAGCATCCCGGCACCCTTGTTGGTGATCGTTCCGCAGGGATCGGATGCAAACCGGATAACCGCCGTGGTGGCTTGCACGTCCTGCGTGACACTCTCCTGCGATCGCATCGTTCACTCCTCGTGCATGATTGGTCACTCAAACTGGGCGCTAGTCGACCCCGAAGATCGCCGAACTGATCGTTGGCGCACCGGGGCCGCCCGCCAACAGGCAGGTTCTGGCATCGGGTACCGGATTGGGGCTTTCCCCGCGCAGGCAACGGATCGATTCCACCGCCGTCACGAAGCCATGCACGAACCCGTGGGCCAGATTGCCGCCCGATGTGTTTATCGGCAGCCCGCCGCCGGGTGCGATCAGGTTCTCATAGCGGACCACTTCGGCGACGTTCTCATAGGTGCAGAACCCGTGGTCGATCAGCGAGGCGATGCCTTGGGCGCTGAAATTCTCGTAAAGCTGGACAACGTCGATATCCGCCGGGGGCAGCCCCGCCATGTTGTAGAGCTTGTCCTTGATCGCACGGAAACCGCCGGTAGCGTATAGGTCGATATCGTCGTTCTCGATCAGATCGCCCCAGCCCTGCTGGGTGCCTTGCGCGACCGAGAGCAGCTTGACCGGCTTCTTCTTCAGGTCGCGCGCCATCTCGTCCGACACCATCAGCAGCGCGCCCGCTCCGTCATTTTCGCGGCTGCAATCGAACAGCCGGAACGGTTCGGCGATCCAGCGCGTGGTGCGGAACACGTCAAGGTCGAGTTCCTTGCCGTAAGCCGTCGCCTCGGGGTTGCGGCTGCCGTGGAAATAGGATGCGCGGACCAGTTCCTCGCAGACCGATCTGGGCACGCCGTGGTAATCGAATAGGCGCTGGGCGCGCATCGCGCAGACTTGTGCCGGGGCAACCAGACCCACGCCAACCATGTGGTCGTTCAGGTGGTGCGCCATGACGGCGGCGGCCAGCCGCCCGCTGTTGCCTTCGGCCAGCGCGCGAAAGATCACCACGGCCTTGGCCTGACCGGTCAGGATCGCGGCTGACGCCAGCCCTAACGTGCCAGCGATCCCGCCGCCGCCGCCGCCCCAGACTTGGGCCGACCAGTTCAGTTCCTTGGTCCCAAGGTCAGACATCAGCCGCACCGGCTCGTTGTGGTCATCGCCGTAGGAGACGAACCCGTCGACATCGGCGGGGTCAAACCCGGCATCGTCGCACGCATCGACGATGGCGCGGGTCAGCAATCCGCGCTCCGGCAGCGGCGCAGTGCCGCGCTTGTATTGACGATAGCCGACCCCGGCGATGGCAGTCTTGCCTGAAAGATTGATACTCATGCCAGGTTCCAGCGGATCGAGGGGATCTTGTCCTTGCCGAATTGGGTAAAGGCGGTCCGGCCGGTCACGGCAGCGCCGATCGCCAGAGCGCTTTCATCGCCTTCGATCAGGCCGTTGAGCCGGATCGGCACCGCATCCAGCAGCACCAACGCGGTTGCATAGGGCAGGTCCAGCCCCTCCGTTCCGGCAAAGCGGTGATGGGTACGGGTCCACGTGAACACAGTGCCCGCCAGCGGCTGTTCGTGCCAGGCGTGGTCCCACGAACCGCATGCGCCGCAGCGCCAGACCGCTGGCCAGTGCCATTTACCGCAGCCATTGCAGCGCGGCAGCATCAGCCGTCCTTGCGCCAGTGCATCCCAATAAGGGCCTTCCGCCCCAAGCTGCCCATTGATCATCTGCGCCATCATGCCTGATCCTGTAGAGTTGGCCGCCGCCCCATCCGGGGCGCGGCTTGAGTGCATGCCATCACGCTGAACATCGGCTCAGCGCACCTTGGGCAGCGTCAGATGCGCGTTGCGATATTCATCGCGCAGCGCGGGTTTGGAAATCTTCTGGGTGGCCAAACGCGGCAACGGCTCGTCGCGCACGGCGACATAGCGCGGCACCTTGAAATCGGCCAACCGGGCGTTGCAATGGGTGATCAGCGCCGGAACATCGACCGGCCCATCGGCATAGACCACCGCCAGCGGCGTTTCCTGAAACTTCGGATCGTGCGCCGCAATCACTGCCACTTCGACGATGCCCGGATATTCCAGCACCGCCCGCTCGATTTCCGCCGCCGAGATGTTCAGCCCGCCTGACACGATGATGTCCTTCACCCGGTCGACAAAGGTGATCAGGCCGCGTTCGTCCATCTTGCCGATGTCGCCAGTATGGAGCCAACCATCACGGATCGCCTCGGCAGTGGCCTGCGGATTATTCCAGTACCCCAACATCATGCCGGGGCCGCGGATCAGGATTTCACCCTCGGTATTGGGCGGCACATCGTGGCACGCACGATCAACGATCCGGTGGTGGGTAAATATCCCGCCCCAGCCGCACTTTTCCGGGAATTCCGCTGCGAACCGCAACGGCATGACAGTGGAATTGCCGCCCGCTTCAGTCTGACCATAGGTCTGGCGGATGATCAGCCCCTTGGCCGCCCAGGCATCGAACAGCTCGCGCGTCACACGCGCCCCGCCAACCGCCACCATCCGCAGCGCCGACAGGTCCGCGTCAACGAAGCCCGGCAAGGCCGCGATCCGTTCGAAAAAGGCGGGCGCCCCGCCGAAGTTCACGATTCTTTGCTGTTCGAGAATTTCGAGGAACCGCTCGGCCACGAATGCCGGTTCGAAATAGAGCGTGCAGCCCAGCACTGCGTAGTGGACCAGCTGGACCATGCCCGCCGATGTCGCCAGCGGCCCGACGACGATCACCCCGCCGCCATCGGACAGCGCGCTGTCCTCCATCACGGTGGCCTGGATATAGGCCAGCATCGTGCGGTGCGAAAACATCACGCCCTTGGGCTTCGCGGTCGACCCACTGGTCGAAATAATGACCACGCAGTTGTCCGGGCTGATTTCGCGGTCGATCCGCGCCAGCGGCCCCTGGCGCAGTTCTGCGACTTCCGCGATGTCGAGCACCAGTACGCCGCAATCCATGAATTTCGCGGTCTGTTCGGCTTCGGCAAAGATCAGGCGCGGGCCATGATCATCCACGATTTCGCGCAGTTCATGGGCGGTGAAGCGCGTGTTGAGCGGCGCGACGATGGCGCCCGCCCGCATGATCGCCATGCTGAGCGTGCAGTATTCGATACTGTTGGCGGCGCACACGTTGACCCGGTCGCCCGTTTCCACGCCCAGTTCGATCAGCCGCACCGCGACACGATCGATCCATGGCACCCATTCCGACCAAGACACACCCGCGCCGCCGAGCGAGATGGCCACCCTGTCGCCCCTGCTCTTTGACCACCAGGCCAGTGCGCTATTGATTGTCAGCACAGTGCCACCTCGTCCCTTGGCTGCGATTCTTCGAAGAATCCCATTGCCGCATCATTTCAATGGAAGGTAACATCGGCATTATCTACACGCAATTGATTAAGTGCTGCAGACCGCAGAAATCCTCACCTTCTGACCAAATTCTTGCGTCATCGGACGGGCCGGACAAGACAAAAAGCCCTGCCATTGCTGGCAGGGCTTTCCGTGTCATGCCAGGGTGCCGTCAAGCCGGATCAGAACTTGACCCGCACCGAGCCGCCATAGGTGGTCGGCGAACCCCAGGTCGTCTGGATCGCGAACGGACCCGGCAGGATCTGGCTCCTGTACTTGGCGTTGGTGATGTTATCGCCGAATACAGCCAACGTGAAGCGGTCCGACGGATCAGTCCATTCGGCGCGCAGGCTGAGCAGTTCATAGCCCTTCTGCGAGAACTGCTGGACCGTGTCGAAATAGGCCCGCGAGGTATAGGACAGCGTGCCCGACAGGCCCAGTTCGCCGCCCGCCAGTTTAGTGCGATAGCGTGCGCCGGCCGATCCGGTGAACTTGGGTGACCGTGCCATCCGGAAGCCGGATGCATCGACATTCTGGTTTGCGAACAGGCCATAACCAGCCCCGCACAGCACCGGATCAAGGCACTGCGAGTAGAATGGCGAGCCCTTGAAGGTATCGTACTTCGCATCGAGGTAGGCACCGGCGAGGCTGAACGAGAAGTTCGGCGTCACTTCATAGGCAAGCTGCGCTTCGACCCCGTAAACGCGCGAGTTCGCCGCGTTGGTCAGCAGGCTCTGCGTGCCGATATAGCTTGCCACCTGGAGGTCGTTGTACTTGTAGTAATAGGCCGACGCGTCGAACGACAGACCGCGCGCGGCATACTTGTAGCCGACTTCAAACGCCGAAATGTGTTCCGGTTTGATCGTGCTGGTCGAATAGCCATTCACGTTCAGGATCGGCGCCTTGTAGCCGCGCGAGAACGAGGCATAGATGCTCGACGAGGGCGTCGGCTCGTACCGCAGTGTCACGCGCGGGCTGAAGCTGCCCTTCGACAATTCGGGAACGTTTGTACGGCCTGTGGTCGGCGTACCGGCCAGCACGGTCGTATCGAAGAACCCGTTCTTGATCTTGTCCTGGCCATAGCGGGCGCCGACCCCCAGGAACAGCTTGTCGGCCAGCTCATAGGTGCCATCGGCGAACACCGCGATCCCTGTGGTATCGGTGCCGGTCGAGGAAATCCGCGCGAACGGCGCGCCCTGAATGCTGCCGTTGAGGTAGTGGAACTTGTTCTTGTCCGAGAAGAAGAACGCGCCCGCCGACCACTTCAGCCGCCCTTTGCCTTGCGAGGCCAGGACGAATTCCTGGGTAAAGATCTTGTCGGTGATGAAGAATTCGACATCGAACACCGACAGGCTGGTGCCATCGAGATCCAGCGCCGAATAGGACGATTCATTGCGGAACTGGGTGTAGGACGTCAGCTTGGCGAAGCCGAGATCGAACTCACCCGTCAGCTGGAACGCATCAACTTTCGACGTGAAGTCCGTTCGGCCGTTGTTCGAAACCTCGCGCGGGTTGGTGGCAGTCTTTACGCCAAAGGCAGGCGGCAGGACCGCGCCGAAGCTGTAGATGCGCCCGGCATCGTCGACATAGGCGTTGGTGGTGTTGGGATTCGGGTCATTGGTATCCGCGTGCGTGTAACGCAGCAGGAACGAGGCGGAATCCGACACATCCAGCTTCAGGCCCGCGCGAACCGACCAGTCTTCATAAGCTCCGTCCTTGGCGTTGCCGGTGGTGATGTTGCGGATATAGCCATTGCCCTTGCGGTACAGCCCGGCCAGGTCGACCGCGATGGTGTCGGACAGGCCGCCCGTCACATAGGCCTGATACTTCTGCGAGTTGAACCGGCCGTAGGACACCTCAGCGACGCCGTGCGCGTCATGGCTGGGATCGCTCGTCGTTACCTGGATCGCGCCGCCGGTGGAGTTGCGCCCGAACAGCGTCCCCTGCGGCCCCTTCAGCACCGTCACGCTTTCCACGCTGAGCAGCTGGAAATCCGCCGACAGCGGGTTGGGCGCATAGAACCCGTCGATGTAGATGCCGACATTGGACCCGGCGCCCGACGCCGAAACCGCGGTGCCCACGCCGCGAATGGTCGGCTGAACAAACCCGCCGTAATTGTCGAACCGCAGCGCCGGGGTCAGCTTGGCGATGTCGCTCAACTGCTGCACATCGCCCTGGCCCAGCTTTTCCGCCGTAATCGTGGTCAGCGCGATCGGAACGTCCTTGGCCTTTTCCTCGCGGCGCTGGGCGGTGACGACGATACCGCCGGAGTCATCGCTGACCGCATCGGTATTCTGGGCATAAGCCGGAGCGGCGATCAGGCCAGCGCCAGTGACGGCCAGAACCGCCGCCGAACCACACAGCCGCTGCCGCAATCCAAATTTACGCATGACGTAGCCTCCCAAGTTATCTGGCGCTCAACCCGGCGCCATGATGCATCCTCACTCTGATCCTAAATGGCGCCGCGCTTGCCAGTCAAGTAAAAATCTATAAGCATTAGGCAAAGGCGATATCGGGAGAGGGTTTATGATTGTCAAATAATTGTAATTCCATACATTTATCGCCATTCACGCATAGCTCGCAGGCCGCAGATATCCGGCTGGAAACCCTTTCCGGATGGCTCAGACAGGGCATCGCGCCAGCGGGTTCGCGGTTGCGGCACCGCGCCGTGGACCGGGCCTGAGCATGGCCGATTTCCCAACATCGCTGGACGAAATCGGCACGGGCCAGATCGGACAGTGGCTGGCCGAGCGTTTTCCCGGCACGGCGGTGACCGGGCTGGACCGCGGCACCGTCATCCACGGCACGGCCACCAAGGCCGAGTATTGCCTGCGCTATAATGTGGCAGGCATGGCCCACGGCCTGCCGCCATCGCTGTGGTTGAAATGCGGGCTGGACACGCAGATTCCGGAGCAGGCGCCGCACAGCACGATCGAAGCGCAGTTCTTCCGCGACCTCGCCCCACTGCTGGCAATCAACCTGCCGCGCCCGTTCGCCACCGCCATCGCGCCCGGCCTGTCAAGCGGGATCGTGCTATACGAAGACCTGAACCGCCGGCCAGTGCGGTTCGGCACCCAGACGCAGCCCCTGTCGCATGACGCGATGCGCTTGCGTTGCTTGGGGCGATCATGCTTCCCATCGTGCTGCTGCTGCTGATCGCCGCCCAGAGAGGATATCGCCGTGCCTTGTCCGTTGGTCAACAATCCGCCGCGTCATGATTAAGCTGACCTTCTGCCTGAAGCGCCTGCCACACCTGACCCGCGCCGAATTCCAGACGTACTGGCGCAAGGTTCACGCCCCGTTGGTTCAGGCGCCAGCCGAAGTGCTGGGGATCGCGCGCTAGGCGCAAAGCCACAGCCCGCCGGAGAACCCCGCCTTTCCGCTCGCCGCCGTGCGCGGATCGGCGCGCATGGATTTTGACGTCGTGGCCGAATTATGGTGGCAGGACATGGCCAGTTTCGGCGCGGCAGCTGCTGCTGGAACACGAGGCCCGGTTCATCGACTTGCCGCGCTCACCGATTTTTCTGGTCGAGGAAACGCAATTCGTCGGCTGACCCGGCTTGCAACCGCACGGCGACTTCATTATCAAATATTGTTAGATAATGGAGTCGGACAACGGGAGAGGGGCCTGCCCGCGCGCAGACATCCGCCACGATCCGACTGCACAGTGACTGACGCCTGCGCGCCGCTGCAATGAATGGCTCACGCGCGCCGGTGAGGCAGGCACGCCATCTGGAGAATGTGTGGTGACTGAACGCAGATACCCGCTGGCTGGCCTGCGGATCGTCGAAGTGATCGACGGCCCGCTTGGCCCGGCCACCCGCATGCTGGGCGAGCTGGGGGCCGAAGTCGCCCACATCGCTGGGCCCGACCAGCCCGGCCAACTGGCGGCGGTCGATCCCCGCACCCGCGCCGGACTGCGCGCGTTGGCCGATCATGCCGGCAAGCGCTGGCTGCGGTTTGACGGCACCAACACCGCGCCGGTCGAGGCCGAACTGGCCCTGGCCGACGTCATCGTGATCGACACCAGCCATGGGCTGGGCAAATCCGGCCCCTGGACGGCCGATGCGCTGAGCGCGGCGCATCCGGACGCCATCGTCATAACCGCCAGCAACTTTGGCAGCGGCAACAGCTTTTCCGGCTGGCAGGCGACCGATCCGGTCCTGCATGCACTGACGGCGGAACTCTCCCGCTCGGGCATTCGTGGCAAGGCGCCGCTGTTGCCCCCCGGCGAACTGGCGTTCCAGTGTGCATCGGCGCAGCTAGCCTATCTCATCCTGCTGGCGGTCTATCACCGCCAGCGCACCGGGCGGGCCGACCGGATCGATTTTTCCGCGCTCGACGGAGCGATGCAGGCGCTCGATCCAGGTTACGGCATCAACGGCAGCGCCACGATGGGCAAGCCCGCGCGACTGCTCTCGCCCGACCGCCCGGCCAAAGGCATCCAGTATCCGATCTTTCGCTGCAAGGATGGACTGGTACGAATCTACATTGGTGCGGCGCGGCAATGGCGCGGGATGTTTGAATGGCTGGGCTGTCCGGAGCAGTTCGCCGCCCCAGAGATGGATCGCATCGGCGTGCGGTTGAAGACCCCGGAACTGAACCCGTTCATTGCCCGGTTCTTTGCCAACCAGACCCGCGCCGAACTGGAAACGGGCGCAACGCAGCACGGCGTGCCGCTGTCCGCCCTGATCGAACTCGACGAAACCGTGAGGACCGAGCATATTGCGGAGCGTGGAATTTTCGCCGATTTTCAAATCGCTGACGGGTCCGTAATCCCCCTGCCGAACGGGATCATGGAGATCGACCACGCGCGCATGGGACGCACCGGATCGCCGCCCGACATGGCCCTGCCCGCACCCGGCAATGCGGTGCTGCATCGCCCGCTCGACGGGCTGAACGTGCTGGACCTGGGAGTGATCGTGGTCGGCGGGGAATCGAGCCGCCTGCTGGCGGATAATGGCGCGGAAGTGATCAAACTGGAATCGCGTGCCTTCCCCGATGGCACCCGCCAGACAGATATGGCAACCGGCATGGCCGTCAGCCTGGCCGCCGGGCACCGCAACAAGCGCAGCCTTGGCCTCAACTTGCGCGCGCCCGACGGCAAGGCAATCTTCGAGCGAATGGTTGCCCGGGCCGATGTGGTGCTGACCAATTTCAAGCCCGGCACCATGACCTCGCTCGGTCTGGGGTTTGACGATCTGCGCCGGATCAAGCCCGACTTGATCATGGTCGAAAGTTCCGCATTCGGGGATACCGGACCGTGGCGCACGCGGATGGGTTACGGCCCGCTGGTGCGCGCCGCCACCGGCCTGACAGCCAAGTGGTGCTATCCGGGCGATGACGAAGGCTATAGCGACTCCCTCACAATCTATCCCGATCACGTCGCCGCGCGAATCGGCATCATCGGCGTGCTGGCCCTGCTGATCGACCGCGCACGCAGCGGCAATGGCGGCCACGTCGGCACGGCCCAGTGCGACGTGGCGCTGGCCCATCAGGCCTGGGAAATCGCCGCCGCGCAAAGCGGGCTGGTCGATCCTGCGGAATCGGAAGACGCGCCCTGGGGCGTTTTTCCCACGGCTGGCGATGATGACTGGTGCGTGGTTACAGCGCGCGGCGATGCCGATTGGGCCGCGCTGTGCGCCGTCGTTCCGGGGCTGGACGCCAGCTGGAACCGAACCGAGCGCCTGGCAGGCCGAAAGGTGATCGAGGCCGCGCTGACCGCATGGCTGGCCCAGCACAGCGCGGATACGGCCATGCGCCTGCTGCAAGGGGCAGGAATTCCCGCCGCGAGAATGCTGCGTGTGTCCGAACAGCCGGACTTTGCCTATTACCGGGAGCGCGGGATCTTTCGCGAGGAAACTCACCCGCACCTCAATGAACCCTATCACACCGAAGCGATGCACGTGCGCTCTGCCGCGATCGCTCCGCCCGAGGGACGCCCCGCGCCGCTGATGGGCGAGCACACCGCGGAGGTCATGCGCAACTGGCTGGGCATGGCCGACGCTGAAATCGACGCTCTGACTGAGCAGGGTATTCTGGAACCTGTCAGCCCCCAAGTCATCGCTGCCCTCGCCCGAGCAAAGGAACAATCGGCATGAACGAATCCCCCAACCCCGCCGTACTGACCGAGCAGCGCGGCAATGTGCTTATCGTCACGATCAACCGGCCCGAGGCCCGCAATGCGGTCAACGCGGCGGTCCATGTCGGTCTGGGTGAGGCATTGGAACGCGCTGAGCACGACCCGGAAATCCGCGCGGTGGTGCTGACCGGCGCGGGCGATCAGGCATTCTGCGCCGGGGCCGACCTGAAAGCGCTGTCACGCGGCGAGCGGCTTGAGCCAGCGGACCAGGCGCAGCGCGCCTGGGGCTTTGCCGGAGTGGTGCGCCACCCGATCAGCAAGCCGGTGATCGCGGCGGTCAACGGCTTTGCGCTGGGCGGTGGGACCGAACTGGCGCTCTATTGCGATCTGGTGGTTGCGGCCGATCACGCGCAGTTTGGCCTACCCGAGGTAAAGCGCGGGATCTATGCGGCGGCGGGCGGGGCGTTTCGCATCGCCCAGCAGATCCCGGTCAAGCTGGCGATGGAATACCTGCTGACGGGCGAGCCGTTCACCGCCCAGCGCGCCGCCGAACTGGGCTTTGCCAACCGCGTGGTGCCACTGGCGCAGTTGATGGACACCGCGCTGGACCTGGCCGCGCGCATTGCCGTCAACGCGCCGCTGTCCGTGCAGGCCAGCAAGCGCATTGCGCGCGGGATTGCCGATGGAGCGATCGCCAGCGACGCTGAATTCTGGGAAGCCAACAAGCGTGAGGGCAAGATCGTGATGCGCTCCGAAGACGCCCGCGAAGGCCCGCTGGCTTTCGCGCAAAAGCGCAAACCTGTCTGGAAGGCCTGCTGATGAACGAACTGACCCCAATCATCGTCGGCGTTGGCCAGATCAATGATCGCCCGCCCATTCCTACCGATGGCCTCGATCCCATCGCTCTGATGGAAGCAGCGCTCCGTCAGGCCGAAACTGACGCCGGCACCAGCCTGCTGTCGGACGCAGATTATCTGGGCATCGTGCAGCAAATCGCCTTTCGCGATCTGGGGGACCCGTGCGCACCTCTGGCCGAGAGGCTAGGCGCGCATCCCGCTGTGGCCTGTCAGACCGATGGCCCCAACGGTGACAGCCCGATCATGCTGCTGAACGATGCTGCCAACCGGATCGGCGCGGGCGAGGTAAAAATCGCGCTTGTGGTCGGTGCAGAGGCGTTGCGTACGGCCGCTGCCCGCATCGCGGCGCAACAGGCCGGGCGCAAGCTGGACGCCACCCGCGACGCAGCAACCCGCGCCAGACCGGGCTATGCGCAAAGCTATGGCCTGGTGGCCCCGGTCGACGTCTATCCGCTGTATGAAAACGCGATGCGCGCGGCATTGGGACAAAGCCTGGCCGAAGCGCAGCAGGAAAGTGGCGAGATCTGGTCACGCTTTTCAGAAGTCGCCGCCGCCAACGATGGCGCATGGCTTCGCCAGCCGGTAAGCGCAGCCGAAGTCGTAACCCCGTCGGACCGCAACCGCCCCATCGCCTTTCCGTATAACAAGCTGATGGTCGCCAACAGCTCGGTCAACCAGGGTGCCGGCTTCATCGTCACCAGTGTTGGCGAGGCGCGGGCGCGGAACATCCCAGAGGATCGCTGGATCTACGTCGGTAACGGCGCTGCCGCGCACGAAGCGGACAACACGATGCGCCGTGACCGGTATGACCACAGCGCCAGCATGGCCGTATCGATTCAGCGGACGCTTGAACTGAACCAGCTGACCCCCGCCGATCTCGATGCCGTGGAACTCTACAGCTGCTTTCCGTGCATCCCGAAGCTGGCTCGCCGCCTGATCGAATGGCCGGTTGACCGGCCTGCCACCGTGTTCGGCGGACTTACCTTTGGCGGCGGCCCGATCGGCAACTATATGAGCCACGCCGTGGTCAGCATGGTAAAGCGACTGCGCGATCAACCCGGCACGGGCTTGTTGTTCGCCAACGGCGGCTATGCCACCCACAACCACACCATTGCCATCAGCAGCCAGCCGATTGCCGCAGCCCGCTTTCCGCGCAGCTTCGACTATCAGGCCGAAGCCGATGCGGTGCGCGGCGCGGCGCCAATGCTGAATAAGGAATATACGGGTCCGGCCACCGTCGAAAGCTACACCGCCTTCTTCCGCCGCGATGGTAGCGTTCGGTCAGGTGTAGTGGTGGCTCGCACGCCCTCTGACGAGCGCACACTCGCCCACGTTCCTGGCAGCGCTGCTAACACGCTGGCCGCGCTGATGAGTCATGAGAGCGAACCTGTCGGCCGTAGCGGCGCTATTGCCGCCGCAACCGACGGAGAATTGCGAATCTGGACTTTCGCCTGATCCAGACTGCCCGTCAGGCCGCTGCCAGCGCGGCGTGGCGGGCGAGATGCCAGTCGGCGCTGCCGTTTTCGCTTTCCAGCAGCGTTGTGCGCAAGAAATAGTGGCCGATCGCCCGCTCATCCATCATCCCCATGTCACCGCGCAGCTGCACCGCGTTCTGGCCGACGAAGCGGCAGGCGTTGGCCACGGTGACCTTCGCAGCGGATGTGGCCCGCGCGCGTTCCACGGGATCGCAGTCCAGCCGCAGCGTCACCCCCGCCGCCGCCGGATCGACCACGAACAGCAATAGCCCATCCGCATCGCCCGCCTGCCCGGCGATGCGCGCGGCCACGATCAGGCAATCGGCCCAGGGCGCGGCCATGACCACTGCCGTTGCGCCATCGATCCGCCAGCCCACATCCGCGCGCACGGCGGAGGTACCAATATCGGCCAGATCATAGCGCATCGCCGGTTCGCCCAGCGCAACCGCCAAATTGGCCGCGCCACTTGCGATCTGTCCCAGCAGTTCCTCAGCCAGCGCACCGCCGGTCTGTTCCAGCAACCAGCCGGTCTGAAACACGGTTTCGCTGACTGGTTCCAGCAGCAGGGCGCGGCCCGATTCCTACATCAGGATCATCTGTTCCAGCGCCCCGCCGCCAGGGCCGCCTTGTGCTTCGGGGATCGTCATCCCCAGCACGCCCGCAACAGGGTGTGTTCATCACTCAAGGTAAATTCATGGTCCCTCAGCCCGCTTGCTTCTTGGGGATGAACACGGTCTTCAACGCGGTGTATTCGCGCAGGCCATCCTTCCCGTTTTCCACACCAAAGCCGGATTGCTTGGCTCCGGCAAACGGAATGTGCGGTCCGCTCTGAAGGTTGTCGTTGATCCACACGGTTCCGGTCTCCATCCGCCCCGCAATCTCGACCGCCTGGTCGATGTCGTCAGACCAGACTGCCCCCGCCAGGCCATATTCGCTGGCGTTGGCACGCGCGATCACTTCGTCCACATCGCTGAAGCGCAGCAGCGGCAAGATCGGGCCGAAGGCTTCCTCGGCCACGACCGGCGCATCCTCGGGCGGATTGTCGATCAGCGTGATCGGCACGAAATAGCCATCACCCGGCGGCACCGCGCGCCCTTCCAGGATCGTCAGCCCCTGTTCGCGCGCCCCGTTCAGCAACGCGGTGACGCGGTCATACTGCATCCGGTTCTGGATCGGGCCAAACTGCACGCCCTGCTGCGCTCCGTCGCCGACCACGGCCTGCTGCGCCAGCGCGTGCATGGCGTCGCGGATTGGCTCGTACACATCATTGTGAATGTATAGCCGCTTGGTCGCGATGCAGACTTGCGCACTGTTATAGAACGCGCCCGCGAACAGTTTTTGCGCCACGCTCGGCACATCGACATCGGGCATCACGATGGCGGCATCATTGCCGCCCAGTTCCAGCGTGATCCGCTTCAGGTCACGCGACGCGGCTTCCATCACACGCTTGCCAGTCGCGGTGGAGCCGGTGAAGCTGATCTTGGCAAAACCGGGATGCGCGGTCATCAGCGGGCCGAGATCGTTCTCTCCCGAGATCACGTTGTAGACCCCGGCAGGCAGGATATCGCGCCACAGTTCCGCCAGCTTGAGCGAGCAAAGCGGCGTGAAGGGCGACGGTTTCAGCACCATCGTGTTGCCTGCCAGCAGCGCCGGGGCAATCTTCCACATCGCCAGCAGGAACGGGAAATTCCACGGTACGATCGCCGCGACCACGCCCAGCGGATCATGCCGCACGATCACACGGCGCGCGTCGGTGTCTTCGACCACTTCGTCGTCCAGTTGCTGCCGCGCAACCGCTTTCAGCCAATAGGCGCCAAGCTGGATTTCGCCCTTCGCCTGATCGAGCGGACGGCCCTGTTCGGCGGTGAACAGCGCCGCAAACTCATCCACATGCGGCTCGATCGCTTTGGCTGCCCGCAGCAACACTTCGCGCCGCCCGTCCCAGCCCAGCGCCTTCCACGCTGGCAAGGCCGCTTGCGCCGCGTCCACGGCAGCATTCAGTTCATCCGCGCCGGCTACCGGCACGGCGGCAAATGGCTTCCCCGTGGCGGGGTTGATCACGTCCATCATCCGCCCGGTGGTCACCGCCCGTCCGGCGATGGTCATCGTGCAAGCGCTTGCGAAATTCATATCGGCCACTTCCCGGCTCCCTTTGCTCTTTTGTCAATTCTGGCATTATCCGACGCATTAATCAAATGACATAAGATAAAGTCAGCGCTAAACATTCACCAGTGTCATCGGGCGCTGATCCGGGCGGATTGTCATAGCCAAGCGCGGCTTGGGACATTGGCAGATCGTGGCAAGGGGGCATGATCATGACTGGAAATCCGAAAAAGCGCACACGGCCCGGTCGGCCGCTGAAGCCGCTGATCACGCGCGAAGCCACGGCCGCGCATGCGATCCGGATCATCGATTCGGAAGGGCTGGACGCGCTGAGCGTTCAGGCCGTGGCGCGGGCGATGGGCGTCACCGCGCCGTCGCTTTATTACCATTTCAAGGACAAGGACGAATTGCTCGCCCTTGTCGCCTACGAGTTGCTGCACCAGATGGGCGAAGGCGCGCATCCCGACGCCGTGTGGGAAGAACGCATGATCGAGCTGAGCGTGAACACCCGCCGGGTGATCCTGCGCCATGCCAACGCCGCGCCGCTGATGCTACGGTTCTTTCCGCGCAAACTGATGCTGGGCGCCTATGAAAGGTCGCTGAAGGACAACCCCTATCCGCTGCATGCCCAGGCTGCAGTGATGGATGCGATCGAAAAACTGACGTATGGCGCTGCGCTGTTCGGCGCGGCGGCTGAGGCGCACCACGAACCGGCGATGCCCGAATTCTCGGCCAGCCGCTTCCCCTTGTTGGCCGCCGCACTGGATGCGGCCCCGGCAGACGAGGAAGACTTGTTCATCGAAACACTACGCGCACTGCTCGATGGGTTCCGCGCGCGTTATGGCCAGAACTGACACAACATAAGGAGCATCGAAATGATCGAAGGTGGCTGCAACTGCGGAGCGATCCGCTACAAGATCGACGCCAAGCCTGTCGTGGTGGCCCAGTGCCACTGCAAGAACTGCCAGCGCCAGTCGGGTAGCGCCTTTTCGGTAAACCTGATGGTGCCCGCCGCTGCGGTGACCACTTCGGGTGAACTGACCACCTATACCGACACCGACACCGCATCGGGCAACCCGGTCTATCGCCGGTTCTGCGGGACGTGCGGTTCGCCGATCTTTTCAGACCTGTCGCAGGGCAACGGCATGACGATCGTCAAGGCCGGGACACTGGACGAACCGGGGGAATTTGCCCCCGCCGTTGCGGTCTGGACCTCGACCGCCTGGCCGTGGGTCAAGCTGCCCGAAGGCGTGAAAGGCTTCGAACGGAACCCGCGCTGAGCGCCAGCGCGGGCATCGTCCGACCGGTGCCTTACAGCCCGGTCGGCCGTTCGGGCAGGAACACCGTCTTCAGCTCGCAATAAGGGTCCATCCCCTCAGGCCCGCCTTCACGCCCGACGCCCGATTTCTTGAAGCCACCAAACGGATTGGTCAGGTCGAACTCGCGTCCGTTCTGGGTGAAGTGCCCGGTGCGGATGCGGCGCGCCACGGCATAGGCGCGGTCGGTATCGTTGGTATAGACGCCGCCGCTCAGGCCAAATTCGCTGTCGTTGGCAATGGCAATGGCTTCTTCGATGCTGTCATAGGGGATCGCGGCGGTGACCGGGCCGAAGATTTCCTCGCGTGCGATCACCATGTCGTTGGTCGCGCCGCGAAACACCGTCGGCGCGATGTAGTAACCGCGCTCCAACCCGGCCGGGCGCACACCGCCCGCCGCCAACTGAGCGCCTTCGGCCAGCCCCGTGGCGATATAGCCCTGCACGCGCTCCAGCTGCCGCTTCATCGCCAGCGGACCCATCTGCGAGCTGTCCTGCGTGGGATCGCCCACCACCAGCGCATCCATCGCGGCAGCCAGACTGTCGACATGCTCGTCATAACGCGCCCGCGGGATCAGGATCCGGCTGTAATTGATGCAAGCCTGCCCGCACAGCTGCGTGACCAGCGGCGCCAGCATTGGCCCGGTCTGCGCCGGATCGAAATCGTCGAGGATGATCGCCGCCGACTTGCCGCCCAGTTCCATCGTGTAACGCGCCATGCGCGACGCGCAGAGTGCCGCAACTTGCAGACCCACGGCAGTCGAACCGGTGAACGCCACCTTGTCGATGCCGGGATGCCGCACCAGCAGATCGGACACTTCGCGGTCGGCGGGCAGCAGGTTGAGCACGCCGGGCGGCAAACCGATTTCCTCCGCCGCCTCGGCCACCATGAACGCTTCGAGCGGCGTTTCGGGCGATGGCTTCATCACCACTGTGCAGCCCGCCGCCAGCGCCGGGGCGACCTTCATCATCATACCCATCAGCGGCCCGTTCCACGGCGTGATCGCCGCGACCACCCCCACCGCTTCCCGGACAACAACCGCATATTTCGACACGAACCCGTGCGAAGGGCGCACATCCTCGAATGCCGTTCCTTCGGCGATTCCCGCGTAATAATTCAGCAGCGCCGACGCCCCCATGCTCGACCCGCGCGACATCCACACCGGGGCGCCCATCTGACAGGTCCACGCGGCTTCCAGCGACGCCGCGCGCCGATCAAGCGCCGCGCCCAGCTCGCGCATTTTCACCGCGCGCTCATGCGGGGACAAGCGCGGCCACGGCCCGGTATCGAACGCCGCCCGCGCCGCCGCCACCGCCGCTTCGACATCGGCCGGGCCAGCCTCGGCCACCGCCAGAAATTCCGCTTCGGTCGCCGGATTTACCAGCCGCAGGCGGCCCGTTCCAGCGGGAGCCCGCCATTGTCCGCCAATGTAGAGTTTGTCGGGGTGGGCAATCCTGATCGATTCCTGCATCGGCTAGTCCTCTTGTCACGTTGCTTGACAGAGGCTGGATTCGCCCCTTTATCTAATGACTATAAATTAATTGTAAGGCTGGCAAGTAGGATCGATCATGCGCACACCTCCCGGCAATCCAACCGCCCCCGCCGCGCAGCTTTCACCAGCGCCATTCGTCTCACGCGGCGGCGGGTCAGTCCCGCTACGCCGGCCCAACTCGGTGCGCCGGACCACATCGATCGACATCGATTGGCCCGGCGGAGACAGCAGCGCGATGCGTTTTAGGGGACACAGCCGCGATGCGCGGACCGGAGCCGATGGCGCGCTGGTCACGCTGGCGCAAAGCTGGGTCGAGGCGCAGGCCTCCGAGACGCGTGAATTCAGCCGGGTCTGCTCATCGGAACATCCGGCCGGGATCACCGCACTGGCTGGCAGCCGCGCCGGGGGCAAGCTGCGCGCCTTGCTGCGCAGTGCGTTTCCCGATCCAGCCGATCAACTCTCCGGCCACTTCCTGTTGCTGGATGATCTGGCTGGGGCATCGCTGGTTTCAAGCTGGGGCTGGCTGGCCTGGACCCGCGAGTTTGAGGCGTTCACCGCGCGGGCCAAGGCCAAGGGGATTGGCGGCAAGGATGGCAACATGCGCGGGGTCTGCATCGGCCTGGGGGCGAATTCGCAATCGCTCGATGCCGATGGCTATCCTTTGATCGAGCAGCAGGGCAGCACGCTGGTACCGGACCTTGCCAACCCGGCAGATCCGGACGGCTGGCAAGGTCCGCCCGACCAGCCGGGAGCCACCCCGCCCGGCCCCGGCACGCGCCGCGCCCGCTGGATCGACGTCTGGCGCGAAGACGATACACTGCACGCCTTGGGCGGATTTCAGGACAGCGCACTGGAACGCGACGGCAGTCGGCTGGCCATCCACGAATACAGGTTCGAAGTACAGATGGACGCACCCAGCGGCCTGATCCGCATGGTCCGGGCCATCCCGCACGTCCTGCCTCACACCGAATGTCCCGCCGCGGTCCACGGCGTCACCCGGCTGATCGGTCGCCCCCTCGCCGATCTGCGGATCGACGTCCCCACGCTGTTTGCGCGTGAAGCGGGCTGCACCCACCTGAACGACGTCCTGCGCGCACTGGTGTGTCTGCCAGCACTGGCGGATAGTAGCTAAAGTCCCAGCTGCGCTTTCGCGATGATGTTGCGCTGGATCTCGTTCGATCCGGCATAGATCGATCCGGCCCGGTCGTTGAAATACTTCAACGGCGAGATTGCGGCGGCTTGCGGTCCCTGCCAGCCCGGGGTCCGTGGGCAATGACGTTCGATGTCGCGCACAGCCGGGTCGACTATTCCATGCTGACCGAAAGCGCGCCGGACAATCACAAGGCCGAGGAACTCTACGCCAAGTCCTTCACGATCATCGAGGACGTGTTCGGCAACGAGGACTTCAAGGCCTCCGAACTGTGCCACCGCGGCCTTGCCTCGGGCGCAGCGCCGGACGTGATCTATTGTGGGATGGAAGCGTCAATTCCGCAGTTCTACGAAGGCATCGAGAGCGTGATGCGGGCGTAAGGCCGGTCTGGGGGGCAATCACCTTGCCCCCCAAACGCGCCTCACCGGTCGCGCAAGATGATATCTGCCGCGCGCCAGGCCATGGCCATGGTCGGACCATTGGTATTGCCCGACGGGATCACCGGCATGATCGCCGTATCCATCACCCGCAGGCCCTGAACCCCGCGCACGCGCAGCGCCGGATCGACCACCGATGCGTCGTCCTTGCCCATCCGGCAGCTGCCCACCGCGTGATAGCCGCACATTCCGAACTGATCATAGGCGGCGAGGATTTCCGCATCGCTCTGATAGGCAGCACCTGGCGAGGTTTCCTCGGCGATCAGGCTCGCCAGCGGCTCGGTCGCCAGATAGCGCCGCACCGCGCGGACCAGTGCGACCATCTCGGCGCGGTCCTTGGCGGTCGCGTGATGGTTGGCCGAAAGTCCGGCGGCGGCATGGGGATCAGTGGTGTCGATATGGATCGACCCGCGTGAGCTCGGCCGCAAGGTATAGGCCGTCACGTGCATCCCCGGCACCTTTTCCACCTGGGTGCGGTCAGCCATGTTGAAGCTGAACGGCGCGACCAGAATTTGCGCGTTGGGGCGGTTCTGGCCTTCGTCAGTCTTGAGCCAGCCGACGATCTCGTAGGACGCGGCCGACATCAGTCCGTCCATACCGAGGAAGTATTTCAGCGCGTTCTTTATGACGCGCCAGCCGCCATACTGCTTGTTGTGCGAGATATCCTGCCTGAGCCGGCTCTGGATCAGGATCGCGCGGTGCTCGATCAGGTTTTCACCGACCTGCGGGCTGGCATGGACCAGCGGGATCCCCAGCCGCTCCAGCAGCGCCGGATCACCAATGCCGGACCGCTCCAGAATCGCCGGACTGGCGAGCGCGCCGCCGCACAGGATCACTTCGCCATCGGTCAGGATGTCGCGCGCCGTGCCCGCCACGACCACCCGCACGCCGGCGGCACGCTGGCCATCGAACAGCACTTTATCGACGACAGCGTCGGTCAACACGGTCAGATTGGGACGCTCCATCGCGGGCTTGAGGAACGCCTTGGCGGCGCTTTCGCGCTTGCCTTTATAGACCGTACGCGGCGCATAGCCGATTGACACGGCATCGTCCGGCTCGTTCATGTCGCGCTTTGCGCCCCATCCCAGCGCGTGTCCGGCAGCGACCTGTGCTTCGCTGAGCGCGTCCGTGTGGGTTGGCAGGGTGATGTGGATCGGACCGGATGCACCGCGCGTTTCGGCCGCGCCCAGTTCGTGGTTTTCCAGCGCGGCATAAGCCTTACCGATGTGGTCCCAGCCCCAGTCGTCGCTCGACAGTTCGGCGATCCCGTCGAAATCGGCGGGCATCCCGCGCACATACATCATGCCGTTGATCGAGGTCGAACCGCCCAGCACCTTGCCGCGCGCCCAGTATTCGGCCTTGTTCGCTGTGGAAGCTTCGGGGCGGCTTTCATGCGCCCAGATGTGCTTAGGATCCGCCATCACCTTGGCGATGCCCTTGGGCATGTGGATCAGGGGATGCGTATCGCGCGGCCCTGCTTCCAGCACCAGCACGCGGTTCGCTGGGTTTGCGGACAGCCGGTACGCCAGCACGCAGCCCGCCGCGCCCGATCCGGCGATGATGTAGTCATAGTCCGCCATGTGATGCCTTTCCCCGATCCACTCCATTGCCGTCGTCGCGGCGCTTAAATCTAATTTACATAGATAAAGGCCCAAAGCAACATTTCGCCCCAAGGGAAACAGCAATGGTTCGGATCGTATTTCGCGATGAGGCCGGTCGCATGCACGAGATCGACGCCGAGGCGGACGTCTCGTTGATGGAAAACGCCAAGGCGCGGGGCAGGGACGGGATTGAGGCCGAATGCGGCGGCTCGATGGATTGCGGCACTTGCCAGGTCTACATCGCTGAGCCGTGGTTCAGCACCATTGCCTCCGGCCAGCGCAATGGAGGCCGAAATGGTCGAATACACCAGCTACCCGCGTCCCACCTCGCGCCTGTCATGCCAGATCGTCGTGACCGAGGCGATGGACGGTCTAGAAGTGGGCGTCCCCAAGGCGCAGCGCTGAAAACTATTGTTGATAGATAATAGCATGCTATATTCGGCGGCACTGGTGGAGAGGATAAACCGATGAACGCTACCGTGGCTGAACGCGCCCATGATCGCCCCCTGATGCAAACCATCGAAATGCTGAGCGAAAGCCAGCAGGCCGCGATCCGGGCGATCCCACCGCATGACAACGCGCCGATTCTGGCGATCGATCACAAGCGTCCGGTTTCGATGTTCATCGGCGACGATTTCTTCCAGCTCGAACAGCAGCGCCTGTTCCGCCGCCAGGCCGTGCCGATCACCATCTCGGCCCGGCTTGCGGAACCCGGCAGTTCAGTCGCGCACGATGGCTATGGCAACCCGCTGCTCGTCACCCGCGACAAGGACGGCAAGGCCCACGTTTTCCTCAATGCCTGCACCCACAAGGGAGCCAAGCTGATCGACGGCTGTGACGTGGCCAAGGGCAACCGTCTAACCTGCCCCTATCACGCCTGGACCTTTTCGACAGACGGCAAACTGATCGGCGCGGCGCGGCCCGAAACGTTCACCAATCTCGACAAGGGTGCGCGTGGACTGGCCGAGCTGCCCAGCCGCGAGGCCGGCGGGATCATCTGGGCCATGCTCGACCGCCATGCCGAGCCTGATTTTTCCGGTGTGGACGAGCAACTCACAGCCGATTTCGCGGCCTTCGACCTGCCGGACCTGCATGTCTATGGGCACAAGACCTTCCACCTCAACGCCAACTGGAAGCTGGTACTGGAACCGTTCCTGGAAGGCTACCATGTGCAGCGGCTCCATGCCCGCACGGTCGGCCCGCTATTCGCGGACGTACCCAACGTGGTCGACAAGCTGGGGATCAACATCCGCCAGATTTCGGGCAAGCTGAACTTCACACCCGATTGCCTCGACATTCCGGGCGAGAATATCCACGCGTCCGTCACGCACGCCTACAACGTATTCCCGAACTGCGTGGTCGTCACCAGTCCATACTACATCAGCGTGATGTTCCTGATGCCGACGGCAGCAGACAAGACCACGGTCGACTATTTCATGCTGACCCGCCGCCCGCCCGACAATCCCAAGGGCGCGGCGCTGTATCAGAAGTCCTACGACATGATCGTCAGCGTGTTTGGCGGTGAAGACTTCTACGCGGCGGAAATCAGTCACGCCGGACTCAGCACCGGAGCCATCGAGGAGACCGTCTATTCCGGCCTCGAAGCAACGATCCCCGTCTACTACGGCATTCTCGACAGCGTGCTCGCGGGCTGAGCGGCCAGCAGTTCGGCCTTGTCCTGAAAGTGGTAGTAGAGCGACGGCGCCTTCACTCCGATCGGCCGCGCCACGGAATTGAGGCTGAAGTTATCAAGCCCATCCACATCGATCGCAGCCAAAGCGGCCTTGGTCGATGCCGCCCGGGTAATCAAAGCTTGCTTCGGACGGCCCAAAGCTACCTTTTCCGGTCGAGCGGTTACCGCCCGCCAACACTGCGCGCCACTAGACCGATCCCCGCCGACATTGCCCGCATGTGCCGCCAGTCAGAGCGGTATGGCTCCGTCAGGCGCCTCGGGATAGCGCTGGCGCAGCGCCAGCTTGGTAATCTTGCCGCTGAACGTGCGCGGCAGCGGTTCCGGATGCGCGATCAGGAACCGGGGCCGCTTGTAATCGGCCAGCCGCTCGCGGCACAGCGCCCGCAGCGCGTCGAGATCGACCCCGGCGAGGTTGGATGTGACCAGGATGGGCACCTCGCCCCAACGGGCATCCTTCACCCCGATCACCGCGATGTCTTCCAGCCCGGCGAACCCGCCAAGCGCCTTTTCGATTTCGGCGGGATAGACGTTGAGCCCACCCGAAATCAGCATATCCTTGGTCCGGTCTACGATCTTCAGATAGCCATCCTGATCCATCACGCCAATGTCACCGGTGTGGAGCCAGCCGCCCGCCAGCGCCGCCGCCGTCTCGTCGTGGCGGTTGATGTAGCAGGTCATGATCGAAGCGCCGCGCACCCAGATCTCGCCGGATTCGCCCGGCTGCGCCTCGGTGCCGTCCTCGCGCATGACCCGCACATCCAGATTGGGCATCGGCAGCCCGGCCGAACCGATCCGGCTGAGCGCCTCGTCCGTGGTCAGGATCGTGATATACGAACCGGCGGATTCGGTCTGCCCATATCCCTGCGACAGATGCACCCCGCGTTCCTGCCAGCGCCGCAGCAATTCCATGCTGACAAACTGTCCGCCTGTGACCGCGCGGCGCAGCGACGACAGGTCAGCCTCGGCAAAGCGCGGGTGGCTCATCATCATTTCGTACAGCACGGCAACGCCTTCGATCGCGGTAATCCGTTCGCGCTCGATCATGTCCAGCATCGTTTCGGCGGTGGGCTTGGACAGGAAGTAAGTGGTCTGCCCGGACTGGATACCGTCGCGCAGGAAGAACACCGATCCGGCGGTATAGGCCATCGGCATCGGCAGCAGCATCCGGTCATCGAACGACTGGCGCACGACGTAAGTCTTCGCCGCACCGGCGGCATAGATCGCCTGATGGCTCATCGCGGCGCCCTTTGGCAGGCCGGTGGTGCCGGATGTATAGCAGATCATCGCGATATCCTCGCCGCTGACCGCCACGCCGGGATCGGCTGGATCGTCCGCCAGCACCTCGGCGAAGCTGGCATAGCCCGTCACCGGAGTGGTGGTCACCACTTTGACCCTGCCAGCGTAGTCGCCAATCCCGGCGAGCAGCGGCAGCAAGACTTCGTCCGCGACGACCACCGACAGCGCCGAATCCGTCACGGGATGGTGGATTTCATCGGGGGTATAGCGCACATTAAGCAGGACGATCGCCCCACCCGCGCGCAGTGTGCCGAGCATCGCCACGGGAAAGGCCAGCTGGTTGTGCATGAGCATCCCGACCCGATCGCCGGGGCGGAACCCCTGCGCGATCAGGCCGTTTGCAAAGCGGTTGGCCTGATCGTTCAGTTCGCGCCAGGTCAGTGCCTGCGCGTCCACGACCACCGACTTGGCATCGCCGCGTACCCGCGCCCAATAGGCCAGGTTGCGGATCAGGTTGTCACCATGCCCGATGGCAGGACGGCGTCCCGGTTGCGGTTGGCCTTTGTCCTGTGTCCCAGCCATGCCCCCGGTCACTGCGAGTCACCCAGGCCGAACTCCGCCCGGACGCGCGCGGTGTGTTCGCCCAGTTCCGGCGCGAGCGGGACCGCAAAGTCCTGCCCGGCAACACGGATCGCGCTGGAGGTCAGCGTCAGCGCGCGCCCGTCGGGCAATTGTACGGCATAGGTGTTGGGACGCGCCGTGAAGTGTGGATCGGCGATCACGTCCTCGAACGTGTTGACCGGCATCGCCGCGACATTCTCCTGCGCGAACGCCGCCAGCCATTCATCGCGCGTGCGCGTGGCAAGGATCGGCGCAAGCACGGCGTGGACTTCGGCATCCTCATGCCCGGTCGGCTCGGCGCGGGTGTAGATCCCAGCCAGGTCTGGCCGGCCGATCACCTTGAGCAGGGCCTGCCAGCTTTTGTCGGTATACGTCATCAGGAACAGGATGCGGCCGTCACTGCACGCATAGTTTTCCATCCGCGCCCACAGCCGCATCCGGCCGCTGGCATCCAGGAACCCGGCGCGGTCTTGCGTCACGGCGGGATTGAGCAGCGGGTCGAGCGCTTCCGGCATCCAGTGCGCCGCGCATTCCGCAGCCGCGACTTCCAGCGCAACGCCTTCCCCCGTCCGCCGCGCCCGCATCACGCCGCAGACCACCGCGAAGGCCGCTTCAAGGCCGTAGGCATACATCCCGACCGAGGTCGGCTGACGCCCCGCCGCGCGGGTGATGTCATCGCCAACCGGCAGACCCAGCCCGGCGAAGGCATCGAACGACGGGCCGTGCGAGGCCAGCTTGGCGTAAGGTCCGGTTTCCCCCATGCCCGACAGCGAGCAGAACACGATCCGCGGATTGACTGCGCGCAGCGCATCAAAGCCCAGCCCCAACCGCTGCATCACGCCCGCGCGCATTCCTTCGATCACGACATCGGCCTGGGCGGCCAGCTTCAGGAAATCGGCGACTCCGGCGGGTGTCGACAAGTCGATCGCCACGCTCTCCTTGCCCCGGTTCCAGCGCAGATGGAGATAGGAGAACCCATCAGGCCCGCCGACCGCATACAGGCTTGCGCGCCGGACGGGGTCGCCGCCGTCCGGGTCTTCGACCTTGAGCACCCTGGCCCCCATGTCGGCCAGCCGGCCGCCCAGCGCATCGGGCCCAAAGTGCGCAACCTCAAGGACCAGCAGGTCCGCCAACAAATCGTATGCCATGTCTTTCGTATTCTCCCGGCCAGACCGTCTTGTGCGGTTCCGGCGCCGCAACGCGCGTAAAAGATCCCGACCGCCCCGCAGGGCACGACCGGGCAAGAGAGCTACCGCATGATTAGCGTGCCCGGTCCGCTCACGCCGCCGTCGAGGTCCTTGAACAACTGCCGGTGCAGATGCTGCGCGGACTTTTCGTTGCGGGCATACGTATAGGTTCCACCCGGCCAGGCTTCGGCATTGCGCTGGATGGTTTCCTCCATCGGGAAATCCTCCTCGGTCGCGGCGAAGCGCAGGATTTCCCAGCTGCGGTTGATGCGATCCTCGATTTCCGGGGTCATAATGCCCGATCGGACCATGAACCTGATCCGGACAGTGCACTGCGCGGCATCGGTCGGGTGCGGCCAGACGCTCCACAGTTCGACATGATCCGGCGCCTCGACGAAGATCGAGTTGGGATAGAGCATCATGACCGACGCCATGTAGCTGGAATTGGCTTCCGGCTCATCACCCGCATCGACGATCTTCTTCAGGCGGCGGCGCGCCATGATCATCTTGCCGTGGCGGCCATAGTCGCGAAACACCATCGCGTGATTGACCGAGCGGGCGCCGACCCCGCCGGGCTTGTTGTGCAGGAACTGGGCGTGCAGGCTGTCAATCGCCCCGTCCATGACCAGCTTCCAGTTGATCGGCATTTCCATCACGTGTTCCATGTAGACCACGCTGTATTCCAGCTCCCACGGTTGGATCTGGGCGTCCACCTCCTCACCCAGGAAATCGGCGATGGAGGGCATTTCCCCTTCGGACAGCAGCGTCCAGACCAGTCCGTGCCGGACTTCGCTGGGCAATTCGATCAGGCTGTTGCAGCCCTTGTCGATGCCGCCCGACGTTTCCTCATAAGGCACGACTTTCAGTTCGCCGCCATCGGCTGCGGCATAGGACCAGCCGTGATACTGGCACATGAAGATCGGGCGCTTGCCCTTCTCCTCCAGCTCCACCTTGCCGCCGCGATGACGGCACATGTTGCGGAAAACCTTCACCCCGCCGCCACGCTGTCCAACGATCAGCAGCGGCAACCCCAGCAGGTCGCGGGTCACGAACGATCCAGGTTCCGGCACTTCGGAGACATGCGCGACGACCAACGGAACCCGGCGCAACAGTTCACGCTCACGCGCGGCGCGTTCATCGCAGAAATACTGCGTTGTCGGCACGATCAGCGCCGCATCGGCCGTATCGGTCGTATTGTTGCGGATATGGTCCACCAGCCCGCGCAAGGCGTCGATGTCCATGCGAATTGCCGTCTGCGCTTCAGCCACCGATCCAAACTCCCATGATTCCCGCTTCACACATTGGGAGACATTTAAAAATTTTCGTCAACTCAAATTCCGCAAACCTTGTGCATTCAATTTAACGTATTTCTATTTTTGTCTGATTTCTGGCAAAGCAACCGTGCTGTGGCTTGCCATGCCCGGCCATGATGCTAATCGCGCCCGACAGGTGCGGCGAATGTCGCCCATGGTTGGGTTCATCACTCACAAGGAAGCAAAGTTGGCTTCGCGACCATCGCCCCGAGACCTTGACGCCCGACTGTCCCGCACGGAACAACGCATCGTCGATGCGGCCAGAACCTGCTTCGAAGCCAGCGGCATCGGCAAGACCCGGCTTGAGGATATCGCCATCAGCGCGGGCGTATCCCGGCAGACAATCTACAAGTACTTCACCGGCAAGCAGGATATCGTCGACCAGATCGGCTTCCTGGAAATGGTCAAGATCAACGGCATCCTGCGCACCACGCTGAACAGCGCCGAAGGTTTTGCCGATCGGCTGACCAATGCCATTGTTCTGTCGGTCGAAATCTCGATCGAGAACACCTACATCAGCCGCGCGATTGAGGACATCAACGCGCTGCCCGGCTTTCCCGGCGCGAACGAGCGGATCCTCGACTGGCAACGCCAGAAGTGGCGCCCCATGATGGAACGGGCCGCCGCGCAGGGCGAACTGGCGAGCGATCTTGATGCCGAGGCGCTGCTACAATGGATCATCCTGTGCCAGTTGCTGCTGACGCTGTCCTATCGGCGGCTGGTGGCGAACGGCCTCGAAGTCCGCCCGTTCGTCCGGCGGTTCATGGTCGAACCGCTGCTCGCCAACCGCAGCGGCGCGGCGACGGCCCATGCTGGCGACACGGACGCCGACCAGCTGCGCACCGAAAATGCAATGCTGCGTGCGCTCGTATCCGATCAGGCGCTTGATCTATTCCGGCTGAAAAGCGATCCGCGGCGTCTGTAAACACACCATTCCCCTTACAGCAAATGCGAGTACCCCATGCGCATAGAACGATCCCAAGCCGATTTGGAATTCCGCCAGAAGGTGCGGGCTTTCTTCGAGACGCAATATCCCCAGGACGTCATTGACCGAAATCGTCGCGGCGTCCTGCCAACGCGCGACGATCATGTGCGCGGTCAGTCAGCGCTCAACGCTGTCGGTTGGCTGGCGCCAGGGTGGCCAAAGGAACACGGCGGCGCGGGCTTCGACCCGGTGCAACGCTTCATTTTCGAACAGGAATACGAACGCGCGGGCGCCCTGCCGTTGCAACCTATGGGCATAATTTATGTTGCACCAGTGATCTATACCTTTGGGACCGCTGCGCAAAAGGCCATGTGGCTACCTGACATTCTCGAGTCGCGATCTTTCTGGGCGCAAGGCTATTCCGAACCGGAAGCGGGGTCCGACCTTGCCAGCCTGCGAACCAGTGCTGTCCGGGATGGAGAAAACTTCATCGTGAACGGCGAAAAGATCTGGACCAGCATGGCGCAATGGGCCGACTGGATCTTCTGCCTCGTTCGAACCAGCACGGAAGGTCGCAAACAGGAAGGTATATCCTTCATCTGCTTCCCGATGAATCTGCCGGGCATAACTGTGCAGCCGATCATTTCAATCGACGGTTCGCATCACCTCAATCGCGTCGTACTCGATAACGTCAAAGTACCGTCTGAATACCTGATTGGCGAGGAAGGTGCGGGCTGGCATTATGCCAACGTGCTCTTGGCTCGGGAGCGGCTGTCGTACGCCCATCTTGGAGAAAAAAAGGATCTGCTTGCCCAGATAATCCAGCGTGCAGCCACGATCCCGCTTGGTGAGGGGCGCATGCTCGGCTCTGATTCAAGTTTTCGCGCGCACGTCGCCCGATGCAGTATCGCCATAGCGGCTCTCGAACACGGCGTACTCGGCGAATTGGCCGAGCCCGACGCATCTGGCGTGAAGGTCTCCATGCTAAAGATCGCCGCCACGCAACTCGCTCAGGATCTGACCGAACTGTTCCGCTTGGCGGCGGGCGAATTCGGCCATGTCTATGTCGATCGGACAGTCGATGACTGGGCACAGCGGTTGCCGACAATCCCGGCATGGGCACCGGTCGCGACGGCCAATTACTTGTTTGCGCGCGCGCAAACGATCTATGGCGGGGCCACAGAAATCCAGAAGAATATTATGGCAAAGCGTCTGATCCGGGCGTGACTATCAAGACACTTTGGGCATAATCAGATCGGTATAGCGGGTCAGATGGTAGTCCGTTGATCCAAACTCGTTTTCAAGAGTGGTCGTGCGCCTGAAATAATGACCAATGGCAAGTTCATCGGTCATGCCCATACCACCATGAATCTGGATTGCGCTCTGCCCGACGAACCGTGCTGCCTCGCCAGCCTTGACTTTGGCCGCAGCACAGGCCGCGGCCTGATCCGCCGCCTGATCGTCGATCGCTTCGGCAGCAAGACTGGCCAGCGCGGCAGTTTCCTCGATGGCCATGTACATATCGACCATCCGATGCTGCAAAACCTGAAAATTGCCGATTGGCTGGCCAAACTGACGCCGTTGCAAGGCATAGGCGATTGTTTGGTCGAGCATCGAGCGCATGCAGCCTACGCATTCGGCCGCGAGCGCGGCCAATGCCCTATCGACCACGTTCTCGACCAGCGGCAAGGCATTGTGTTCCTCGCCGATCAGCCAACTTCGATCTATCTCGACACCATGAAACCGCACATCGGCCGCACGTCGTCCATCAACGGTCGAATAAGATTGTAATTCAATGCCTGGGACGTTGGCAGGCACAGCGAAGACCGACACACCGTGATCTGCCCACTGCTCGCCGCCCGTGCGCGCCGTAACGATGAAGTGCGTAGCGAGGGGAGCAGCCAAGACAACAGATTTCAGCCCGTCCAGTCTCCATCCGGCGCTAGTCCGCGTGGCGGTTGTCCGGATATCACGCAGACTGAACCTGCTTTGCGGCTCAGCCTGTGCGAATGCGAAAATTGCCGACCCGGCCACGATCCCATCGAGCAGTGCTTCACCAAGCGCACACTGGGCCCCTACAAGAAATCCGCTAGCGATAACCGCCGTCTGCAGAAACGGTTCAATGACCAGCGCCCGGCCGAGTTGCTCCATAACCAGACCAACATCTTTCGCGCTGCCACAAAAGCCGCCCAGCGATCGGGGAATAGCTACGCCCAGCACACCCAGTTCCTGCGCAAAGGCATGCCAGATTTCCGGTTGCCAGCCATCGCCCGCATCAGGCTTCTGGCGAGCATCAAATCCATAACGACTATCAAGAAAGCCACTGATAGACCGTTGCAAGAGAGATTGCTCTTCAGTCAGAAACCCGCCCATTTGACTCTTCCCCTAACTGGCCAGAAGCCGACCTTTGGGCGCGCAACCACTTTATCTCATGCGCCTGATCAACCACGGTTTCCTTCAATTCACCGAGCTGTGATTGAAGGATAACGATGTGCCCGGCATCATCCGAAACCGAACTTGCAGTCTTCGTCAGCACTGTCTCCACCATGAAATCCCGAATGAAAACGCGCAATTGCTCTTCGCTCATGGGCTGCTGGGCCGTTCGCAATAGCAGCTACCACTGGCTGAAACTGGGCCACGCCACAATCTGCAAATCATCAACATCGGGCCGGAGTTCGCCCCTTGAACGACCAAACTCCAAGGGCGAGCGCCACCGATCCTGACGCCGTTCGAACAATGAACCAGAATCCGTGCTAAGCGGGATAGCCTCAGGATCAGTATCAATAAAGTCCATGTTATGCGGTCTCTTGCGCATGCCGGCGCATATTTGAAATGTGTGCGAGGCGCGCTGGCTTGGCGGAAATACAAGGCACACCGCAGCACTTAAGCGCGTTGACAGATTTTCAATCTGTCATTGTTGGACGATTGGAACCTGACCGAAGGTCAGGTTCCGCCGTTGCCGAAGCGGGTGCGTATGCCATCAAGCAATGCACGCAAGCCTTCGACAAATATCTCCTCGTCTGACGGAGCGAGCTTGAGTGCGTGTGCAAGGCGCGGGTAGCGCTCATGATCGACCGGCGGCATTGGCGGAATGTGCTGAGCCTCTGCGGCGGCGGCAAATAACGTTGAACCGTATGTGAATTTTTCGGTCAGATCGCTGACGACAATTTGCACTTCGGGCGGGTAGGGGCAATCTTCAAGCGACTTTTCATAAGCCGCCAACAAGACTTGACGAGGGAAAAAGCGCAGCACGAGAGATGCCGCATTAGGGTGTCGCAACATGACCCGCCGCGTGGCAAGGCCGAGTTCGAGCATCCGTTCTTCCCAGTTGGACGACCAAACCTCCTGCTCCTTGCCGATTTCCTGGAGCAGGCGGCGAGCGACATTTGCGAGCAATTCGTCCTTGTCACGAAAGTGATGGTAGAGCGAAGGCGCGCTAACTCCGAGCACGCGCGCCACACTCAACAAGCTGAGCGCTTCCAGACCATTCTGGTCGATCATGGCCAACGCGGCTTCCGCGGCGGACTGCCGCGTTATGAGCGCGGTAGTAGGCCTACCTGCGCGTATGACGCGACGGTTCACTTTCAATGCCGATGAGTCCTTCATACCAACCGCCTGCCGCTTCAACATTTATCCGCCCTCGGCGTCAAACTTCGTTTTATCGCTGCCGGCCGCTAGACCGGATCTTCGGGATGCACCAGAAAGCATTGCCAGCGCTTCCGTATGGGCACAAGCTCACGTCGCACTCATCTGCGGCACCATAACCGCGAGTTCTGGATATAGAACGTTCCTAGCTAAATTTATCCACGTTAGATATGCACTCTCCGGCGAGGAGAATGGATCATGGCTAATGAGGATCAAATGCAGTCGACGCGAGGCGGCCAAAGGCCCCAGATTCGGTGCTTTGAAACCGCTGACGGAGTACGCCTTACTGCCGACGAGCTTGGCCCACCGCACGCGCCCGTTGTAATTCTCCTGCATGGTGGCGGTCAGACAAGGCATAGTTGGTCAGGCGCGATGCATGCACTGGCTGGTTGCGGGTATCGTGTCATCAATTTTGACGCACGCGGCCATGGAGACAGCGATTGGTCACCAGACGGGGCCTATGAATTGGATGACAGGGTTCGTGATTTGCGCACGATCGTCGAGTCGCTGCAATGCCGGTTTGCTCTGGTTGGCGCATCACTTGGCGGGGCAACCGCGATTCATGCCGTTGCTGGTGGTATGGCGCCTGCCGCCATTGTCCTTGTAGATATCGTTCCTCACCCCGAAAAACAGGGCATTGATCGAATCGTCAATTTCATGCGCGCAAATCCCGATGGCTTTGCCAATTTGGACGAAGCAGCGGACGCGGTTGCGGCTTACAACACCGACCGCCCTCGCCCCGCTGAACCAAGCGGCCTGATGCGCAACCTTCGCTTGCGCGACAACGGACGACTTTACTGGCATTGGGACCCCAAGATCGTGACAAATCGATCGGAAAGCCATCATGAAACCTTGCAGAAATCGGCCAGCGGGCTGGCCGAGCGCCGCGATGTCGCGGTTCTGCTTGTGCGCGGCATGAAGAGTGATGTGGTCAGCGATGCCGGCGTCGAAGCCTTCAAAGCGCTCGTGCCTTCGCTGCACGTTGCAGATGTTGATGGCGCCGGCCACATGGTAGCTGGCGATCGCAACGATGCCTTCAACACGAGCACAATCGCGTTTCTGGAAGCCCATTTGCCAACAAATCGGGTGTCATGATGCCAAAGGCGTAATTATCTATTGTCAGTAGATTATAGGCGCGGTATTGGAAGCATGCATCAGGAGAGCAAGGCCAGCCATGACCGACGTCAGCGAGACAAAAAAGCCCGGCGATCGAAAAATCACCCGACTGGCCGATTTAACGGCCAGTCAGCAGGCCGATATCCGTCAGATCCCGGCGGAAAAGGATTTTGTGAATGTGCCGTTGGCCGCAGAACGACCCAACGGCATATTTACTGGCCGCGACCGCTTCGATGCGGAACAGACAGGGGTTTTTCGCCGCTTCCCTGTGCCCGTCACACTCGCCGCCGTTCTGCCGGAACCAGGCTCTGTCGTGGCGGTGGAGGCTTACGGCTTGCCGCTTCTGGTTTCGCGCAACCGCGCCGGTGAGATCAAGGTTTTCATCAATGCCTGTCAGCACAAGGGTTCAAAGCTGATCGAGGATTGCGAAGTACATGAACAGAGCCGCATTACCTGCCCTTACCATGCATGGACATACGGTATCGATGGCAAACTGCTGGGCGTTGCGCGCTCCGACATGTTTGAAGGTCTCGACAAGTCAAAGCGGGGGCTAAAGCAGCTTCCGTCCGTTGTTTGGGGCGGCGTGGTTTACGTGCAACTTGATGGACGCGAACCTGATTGTTCGAACCTGTCCGCTGAAGTGGCCGGCGACTTTGAAGCGCTCGGCATCCCCGAGGCTCACGTCTACGGTCGCAAGACATTCGATCTGAAGGCCAACTGGAAACTCGTGCTCGAGCCCTTTTTGGAAGGGTATCATGTTCAGCGGTTGCATGCAGCCTCGATCGGTGATCTGTTTGTCGATGCTCCAAGTATCGTTTCTACGTTTGGCCCAAACATTCGCCAGGTTTCGGGGCGCATTGGCTATTACCCGGAAATGTTGGATGAAGATCCGGATAATAACGTCCACAAGCTGGTCACTTTTGCTTATACGGCCTTCCCCAATCTCGTGATTGTCACCAGCCAGTATTATATCAGCGCGATGATTTTGATGCCGATCGATGTCGATCGGACGATCGTGCATTATTTCATGCTAACGCCCGGCCCCGCGACCACAGCGAAAGCAGAGGAAGTGTTCAAGCGGTCGTACGAATTGATCCTCAACGTTTTTGGCAACGAAGATTTCCGGGCTGCGCAGATCACCCATGAAGGTCTGGCTGCGGGTGTGCCGGAAACGTCGACATACTGCGGGCTGGAGGTGAATATCATTCACTATTACGAGGCGTTCGAGCAGTTGCTTTGACCGTCGGTCGATCCCGGGCTTCGGCGCAGGCCAGGACGGTGATCAGATTGTTGGCCCAAATCACGGATATTCCGCATGAACGATGACCAGAAGATGTTACGCGATGCCCTGATCGGGCGGTTGGCCACAAAAGATGGCGATGCGGCGTGGGCCGAACTCGGCCAGGCCGATGTACTGTGGCTGTGTGTTCCCACCGCGCTGGGAGGACTGGGCTTATGCGTTGCTGATGCGACACCTGTCATGGAGGCGCTGGGCGAGTATTGCCTGCCGACGCCGTTTCTAGAAAATTCGATCATCGCCGTGCGTCTGCTGACGGCAGCGCGCTCCGCGGAAGGCGATCGGCTGCTTTGCAGCCTGACCGCTTCTGGCGGTCACATTGCAGTCGCGGGGCTGGATTCCGGCCTATGGGGCGACCTTCGGGCCGAATCGCTAGGTGGCAACTGGACTATCAGTGGTACCGCAAGACTTGTGCTTGACACTGACAAGGCCAGTGCACTCCTGGTGATTGCCCCAAATGCGGGTTTGCCGGCACTGTTCCTGTTGCCAGGGGACGCGGGTTCCGAACGTCATCATTATGCGACGATCGATGGCCGCAAAGCATCTGACATCCGTTTTGATCAGGAGCCTGCAACTCTGCTGATTGCCGACGCGTCGGAGATCGTTGAGGCCGTCACCGACGAGGCCATTGCCTGCCTTGCGGTCGAAGCAGCAGCGTTGATGGCGCGTCTGGTCCGCGACACGGTGGACTATGCAAAACAACGCCAGCAATTCGGTCAACCCATTGCAAAGTTTCAAGTCGTACAGCACCGACTGGTCGATATGAACATACAAGCCCGTCGCGCGGCAGCCATTGCCAGCCGTGCAATGGCTGCACTGGCGGAATCGGGATCCGAGCGGGCTCGCGTCGTAAGCGCGGCCAAAGTGACTGTCGCGCAGGCCGGGCGCAGTATTGGCCAGCAGGCGGTACAATTGCATGGCGGCATGGGCATGACCATGGAACTGACCATCGGCCGCTATTTCAAGCGACTGACCGTCATCGAAGGCGAATTTGGCAATGCTGACCGGCATCTGCAACGATATGCCGCCACCCTGGCGGCATGACTCATTCACTTCGCGCGCACGGCGACCGGGATCGCGGACTGATGCGGCATGAAATTGGTCGACGCGAAATATTGGCCAAGCGAAACAAGGAACCCACTAAACGATCTGCCGGAAAGCGGCACGGTCCTTGATTGGTCGGCAGGATCGGGCTTTCCCCAATGGTGCGTCATCGGAACAACGCACTCGCTTCGGCTGCTACCAATGCGGCTGGGCGTGGAACATGCCGATCCCGTCTGGCGCGGATATGTTTGATGTCGTGCTACCGAACGGGCTGACCTTGCAGATGATCGAACCGCTCAAACGCCATCGCCACATCTACAATGCTGAAGGCTGCGCGTTCGATCTCACCTTTACGGCCGACCGCGCGCCCCATGCAATGCTCGCCAGCGAGGGCGAGGCGAATGAAGGCCTTTCGGAGTTTGTTGGCGAAGTTGGCGAGTCTGTGAAGATTGGCCATTTCGAACAGTCGGGGGTGATGAACGGCTCGCTGGTCGTGAACGGCGAGCGGATCGATGTCGTCAACGCAGCGACGCTGCGCGATCGTAGCTGGGGTCCACGGCCCATGGTTCAATCCATGAACAAGTCGCGAGGCGCACTGGTGTTCGCGCGTCAGGACGCGGACAACCGCTTCCAGGCCTGATTCAAAAGCGCGCTGCCCTGGGAGACGGACCCGCTCGAAGGTACGACGGAAGTGCTGACCCACGGCTGGTACGTGAAAGATGGCGTGGCCAGCAATCTGGTTTCGGGGGTCCACCGAGTCCTGGCACGCGGACCGGACGGGCGGCCGCTCCGCGAGATTGTTGAGGCCCAGGATGAGCTTGGCCGGACACTCTACGCCGAAGGTCGGCCCGTGTGCCACCTGAAGCTGCACGCCATCTACGGCGATATCGTCAGCTTCTGGTACTTCTCGGAATGGTCGTTCGATAGTTTCTCGGGAGTGCCGGGCGAGGTTCAGGAATGGATCATGGCGCGGTTATACAGCCTCTGGCACCGAGAAAAACTGTGCGCTCCCGCATAGGCGAGCAATGGCGCGATCGGGTTATCCAATGCCCATTGACACCCGGATCACTTCCTTATCTATTGCACCTAGATTTTTCTCCTGGGAGAGGAGCGCGGTGTTTGGAAACGTCGAATGTACCCGGTGCCGATGGCAAACACATCACGTATTGCCGCATCTGTGAGGCGTTATGCGGGATGGTGGCCACCGTAAAGGATGGCCGGATCGTGAAGATCGAGCCCGACCGCAACAATCCCCATTCCAAAGGACACATTTGCGTCAAAGGTCCCGCCCTTGCTGCGGTCGCCCACGATCCTGACCGGGTCGTAGGGCCGCTCAAGCGCACCGATGAGGCCGGTGTGTTCGAACCGGTGGGCTGGGATGAGGCTCTTGACGATATCGCCCGGCGCCTATCGGGAATAATCGAAACGCACGGCCCGGATGCGTTTGCGATGAACACCGGAAACCCGCCCAGCATGGGCTGGTCGAGTGCAATGGGCCATGTCCTGTTCCAGAAAGCGATGGGTTGCACAAAGGTCTTTACGCCCTGCTCCGAAGACATTGCTACCCCCGTTCTGGCAGGCGAGCTGATGTTCGGGACGCACGCGTTCGTATTTCCTGATCTCGCAGCCTGCGATCATCTGCTGATTTTCGGATCCAACCCTCTGGTCAGCCACGGATCGCTGCTGATCGCACCGCGCTTCAAGGCCGATCTGGACGCTATCGCAGCGCGCGGCCGCGTGATTGTCGTCGATCCCCGGCGAACCGAAACCGCGCGCAAGTTCGAACATGTCTCGATCGAGCCTGAAGGCGATGTCTGGCTGCTCGCCGCAATGCTTGGCGTGATCCGGGCAGAAGGGCTTGAGGCTGGAGCTTTCGTTACGGAGCATTGCAGTGGTTGGGCAGAGCTGGCGGATGCAATTGCCTGGATTACGCCTGAATTGGCGGCCGAACGTTGCGGGATCGCAGCGGCCACAATCCGTGCGCTTGCAAGCGATTTTGCCACCGCCCCTCGCGCCGCCGCGATGGGCCGTATCGGCATCTGCCGAGGGCAATACTCGACGCTGACCAACTTCCTCCTCAATGCCCTCAATGTGGTGTGCGGACGCTTTCATGCAGAGGGCGGCGTTGGCTGGGGCCACGGTGCGAGCGCGGCTAGTGAGCCGTTTGCGGGCCTCGACCCCGCTCTTGCGCGCGCCGGCCTGTCCTCCCGCGTCAGTGCAATGCCGAGCGTCTGGGGCTCGCAAGCGAGCCTAACGTTTCTGGAAGAAATGACCACACCGGGCAAGGGGCAGATCAAGGCCCTTCTGGTGAGCGGTGCCAACCCCGTTCTATCGATGCCCAATGGGCCGAACCTGCCTACGGGCTTTGTTAAGCTTGAATTGATGGTTTCACTCGATCTCTATCAGAACGAAACCAACGCCAATGCGCACTACATTCTCCCGGTTACCACCGCGCTTGAGCGCGAGGACATCAATCAGTTCTTCATGACCCACATGGTCCGCCCCTTCGCGCAGCATGTGGCCGCCGTCATTCCGCCCGTGGGCGAGGCTCGGACGGAATTCGATATCTTACAAGATCTGGCCCGGCGCATGGGCCGGGAGGAACCGTATATGGCTGCGAATCCCTTCGATCTGGCCGATGCTACCCTGAAAGCAGGCGTCGAGGGTCTTTCGCTTGATAGGATTAAATCGCACCCACATGGGCTGATGATCGAACGAGGTCGCTGGGCGTTCGACTTCAAGTCACGCATCGGTCATGCGAATGGCCTGATCCACCTCTTACCCGATCTGATTTCAGGGGAAATCGCGCGCCTGCGTGCCGCACCCCGGCGCGATCCCCAAGCGCTGCGGTTCATAAATCTGCGCCGGTTGAAATCGATCAACAGCTGGATGAACAATGTAGACAGCCTTGCGCGCAGCAATGATCCCTTCCTGCTTATCCATCCCGAAGATGCCAAGGCGCGCGGCATAGCAGACCGAGCTGCCGTTTCGCTCGCGACCCGCTGGGGCCGCGTCACCGTGGCCGCAAAACTCACCGACGAAGTGCGTCGCGGCTGTGTCGCGTATCCACATGGTCGCGGCAATGCAGGCGGTTGGCGACGCGCGGCCATGCTGCCTGGCGCAAACATCAACCAGATCACGCCCAACACACCAGATATGGCTGAACCCATCTCCGGAATGAGCTGGCTGGAAGGCTTTGATGTTGAGGTAGTCCCCCTGCAAGAAGCCCGCTAATGGCGATAGGATGGCGGGTTTCGACAAGAGCAGTCATTTGGGTGCGGGTCGGGGAACGTCTTGTGTTGGTCGATTGCAGCCGCATCGTTCGGTGCCGATCAATGGCAGCTATGGCGCTCGGCCATACCAAAAGGCGACCGTCGTAAATCCACCAGATATCGCCGTTCCGCGGTCCTCAGACCTCGCTTACGCACAATCGAATGCAGCCAGCATATCAATCGGAATGCGGTGCGGGTCGGCGGATCGTTCAGCTGCCTGGTGGCAGACTTGCCATCTCAGACCAGTTTCAAAGTCTCATCGGCCATGCCCAGCTCCCCATCGTGTTTGGTTGCCGAAGCAGGAACCGGCCTTGCGCACGCGAGGCTCAGCCTTTGTCGACGGACAGCGAAAGATAGCGTGCGCAATGCGCGTCAGCATCCCCGAACGCTGCAGAAATTACCATCAAACGCTTGAAATAATGTCCGATATCCAGCTCATCGGTCATTCCCATGGCGCCATGCAACTGGACCGCACTTTGCCCGACAAAGCGGGCGGCGGCACAGACCACTGCCTTTGCAGCAGATGCCGCAAGCTTCCGCACCTGGGCCGGTCCGTCCAGCCTGACGGTGGACATGTAGACAGCTGACGTCGCGAGCTCGATCTCGATCAGCATGTCGGCCATCCTGTGCCGCACCACCTGAAAAGATGCGAGATCCCTGCCGAACTGCTTGCGGTCGCTGGTATAGGCCACGGTGGCTTCGAGCAGGTGTCCCATCGCGCCGACCGCTTCTGCACACAACGCGGCGATCGCGCGGTCAGTCACTTCGTCGAGCAATGGCAGGGCCTTGCCCTCCTCGCCTAACAGCGCCTCTGCAGCCAGGTGCACGTCATCAAAGGCGATGTCCGCGGCCCGCCTTCCATCGATTGTCGCACAACAATCCAGCGTGATCCCCGGCAGCGCCGGGTCGACCAAAAACAGGGAAATTCCAGAGGCATCACCGCTTGCACCACTGGTTCGTGCAGCAATCAGCAGCTGAGACGCCCAGGGTGCACCAGTGACCAGCGTCTTGCGCCCGGACAATCGCCAGCCCTCGCCTTTGCGTTCTGCTCTGGTCGCAATGTGCGATAAGTCCAGTTCAGTTCCTGCCTCGGCAAAGGCGCTTGCCAGCAAAATTTCTCCGGAAACAACCCCAGCGAGCACGCCTTGCGCCGTGGTTCCGCCGCAGCGAGACAGCAATTCGGCGCCGATCACGATCGTTTCCAGATAGGGCTCCAGCGCAACCACGCGCCCCAACTCTTCCAAAATGATCATGTGATCGACCGCGCCGCCACCAAGCCCGCCGTGATTTTCGGGCAAGCCGACGCTCAACAGTCCCAACTCGTTAGCCAGAGCAGCCCATACCCCGGACGGAAGGCCGTTTGCGCTGCGCGAGGCAGCGAGCCGCTGATCAAACGGGTAGCGATCCGCCAGAAACCTTCGCAGGCTGGCGCGGAGCATCTGCTGCTCTTCGGTAAATGTGAAATCCATGATGCAGAGCCCTCAGCGCAACATGATCTTGGCAATGATGTCGCGCTGGACCTCATTGGCTCCGGCATAGATCGACGCCGCGCGGTCGTTCAAATATGTCGCAGCGGCCACGCCTCGCCCAGTCTGTTCGGGCCGATCGGGCATCCTGATCGCGTCACGGCCGGCAAGACTGACGCCCAGCTCGGTGATCTCCTGGCGCAATTCCGTACCGCTAACTTTTGAAATCGATGACATCAGCGACGAGCGCGTTTCATCCATCTCTTCAAACAGCATGCGCAGTTCGCTGACTTCGAGCGCGGATAGTCGCATGTCGGCCCTCGCAATTCTAAGCTGCAAGGCAGGATCACATCCTGCTGATTGCGCCTTGATTCGCTCGAGCCGCGCCCTGAGCAAAGGGCTCCACATGCTGGATCGCTCGTGTCGCAACAGGTATTTGGCGACTGTCCATCCGTCATTCTCCTGACCGATCAACCCAGCAACGGGCACTCGCACATTGTTGAAGAACACCTGGTTGAGTTCATGATCACCAGAAATTGAAATGATCGGACTGACCTCGATGCCCGGTAAGTCGAGGTCGAACAGCAAGAACGAAATCCCTTGCTGCGGCTTCCCACTGCGATCAGTGCGCACCAGGCAGAACATGCGATTGGAAAAATGCGCGTGGGTGGTCCAGATCTTTGAACCGTTAAGGACATAGCAGTCCCCGTCGCGTTCTGCCTTTAACGTCAGCGACGCGAGATCCGATCCCGAATTGGGTTCTGAATAGCCTTGGGCCCACCAATCCTCGCCCGACCTGATCCGAGGTAAATAGTGTGCCTTTTGCTCATCGGTTCCAAACGCGATGATCACCGGGGCGACCATGTGGGTTGAATTGGGCGAAAGCGGCGGCGCGTCTGCGCGCGCCATTTCCTGCTTGAATATCAAATGCTGTGCGGGGGTCCAACCTGTCCCCCCATACTCGATCGGCCAATGCGGTACGCTCCACCCCTTTGCCGCAAGGACACGGAACCAGTCGCGCGCAATCGGCAGCTCGCAATAGATGCCCGCACAATTGCGCCCGGCAAACGCAAACTCAGGGGTAAGCTGCTCTGCCAGAAAGGCACGAACTTCATTGCGAAATGCCAATTCCTGCGGACTGAAATCAAGATTCATCAGTCTAGGCCTTGCGCGCGGCGAAAGCGGCTATGCGTGCCTCGACATCGGGGGCATGGCCCTCGTTGCGATAGGTTTCATGGGCCAACCCGGCAGAAAGCGAAAGCCCATCGGTTTCGACCAACAAGCGCTTATTTGCCCGCGCGCTGAACCAGCTGTTGGCAAGGATCAAGTCAGCCGTTTTTTGGACTTCGGTATCGAATTCCTCGTTTGCATAGCACGTATTGGCAAGCCCGATGGCAACCGCTTCGTCTGCCTCGACATTGCGGCAGGTAAACATCATCTCGCGTGCCTTGGCGTTGCCGATCCGGCGGGGCAAGCGCTGGCTCATACCCCAGATCGGCGTTAGCCCCCAGCGCCCGTGGGTATCTGCAAACCGCGCATTGGCCGACGCAAGTATGATGTCACCCGCCAGCGCCAATTCGAGAGCACCCGTGTAGCAATGGCCATGCACCGCAGTGATCACCGGCTGCGGCAAGTTGGCCAGTTGCTCGATCACCGTTGCCTGCAGATTGAGCTGTGCCCCGCTTTCGCCTTCGCCGATTGCACCAAGATCATGCCCGGCGGAAAAGCAACGACCGGCACCACGAACCACCACGCAGCCGATCGTGTCGGTGGACTTTGCAATGTCTGCGACATGTTCGCCAAGCAATTGAAACATTCGCGTGTTGAGCGCATTGAGTTTATCGGGACGGTTGAGCGTCAGTGTCGCCAGCCCGTCCTTGTCGCTGCGGATAATGTCTGGGCCGTTCACCGGCGTTTCTCCTCTCATCAATTCCTGAGTTTATCTGTGCAGCTTGCATGCGTGCCGAATTTCTTACCCCTGGGGTCAGGTCAACGGCATCGGCCGATGCGCGAGGACTTCCACTTTGGCCCAAAGCTCATCAGCGGCCTGTGGGTCGGTCGCCCACGCCATGACACCATTCAGTGTATCCCGACGCTCAGCCGGTGGAGCAATGCCGCAATCCTCAAGATAAGCAAACTGCCCCTCGAGCTCTGCCGCTGTTGCAGCGAATAGCGATGTTGCCGCGCCTTGTTCGACGTTCTTGTAAGTTCGGGTCTTGGGTAGCTCGATATCGGTGCGGCTTTGCATGGCGACATAATCATCGCGCGACAAATGCCGCATAAGATCGGTCTGAATGAAGCCGGGATGCACCGCGATACCAGTCACCCCATAGGGCGAAAGTGCTCTGTGCACCTTGAGCGCGAGCAGCGCGCTGGCCGTTTTCGACTGACCATAGGCAACCCACTTGTCATAGGTCCCGTTTTCAAAATTTGGGTCTTCGAAGCGGATGCCCGAAAAATGATGGCCCGACGAAGTCACCGCGATCACCCGCGCCTTGTCCGCCTTGCAGATTGCCGAAGCCAGGCGGCTTACCAATGCCGCGTGGCCAACATAATTTGTTGCCAATTGCAGTTCCAGCCCGAGCGAATTGCGTTCAAGTGGACAAGCCATAATGCCGGCATTGGCAATAAACCGATCGATTGGGCGATCCAGTGCCAGGACGGCATCGGCAAAAGCGTCAACGCTTTCCAACTCCGCCAGATCGAGCGGAAGGGATCCGACAAAGCGTTGCGGAAACTCGGCCCGCAAGGCAGCAGCAGCTTCTTCCAGTTTGCCGGGTGTGCGCGCGCCGATGAAGACATCAGCACCTGCTGCGATCAGCGACTTTGCAGTCTCGTACCCAAGACCGCCGCTTCCTCCGGTAATGACTGCAAATCTGCCTGACAGGTCAACCCCGCGCATGATCTCGTGGCTCGCCGTTTCCGGACCGTATGACGCAATTTGTGCCATGATCGTTTTCCTTTGAATTACGCCATTTCCCACAAGCCCGGCGTAACCGCCGGATCGGATTCCTCACGGAAAATCCATTTGCAAAGACGCCGGACCGGCTCGACACCGTCTTGCGGCGATCCAAAGCCAGTGGTTGCAGCCCCCGCATAGCCCAGCGTCACGAGGCGCTGCCCGCCAGCCAATGCCAGCTGATCCTGGATCTTCCCCACCAGCGATTCCGGATAGATCCCGATCGTCTGGCAATAGGAATCAACCCGCGGCAGGATATCGGTGATCGAATCGACTGGCACGAAATTGGCCACACGGTTGGTCAGACTTGTCGCGAAATCGACCGGTTCAGGCAATTTCGAAACGACCACGCCGCCCTCGCCCTGGCGCGTGCCAATGACGGTGTAAAAGTCGTCAAGCATTGACGCAGCGTCAATGTGGCTTAACAAATCGCGATTGATCCCGCCTTTGGGTGCGGTGCTGATCTGGACCGGCAACTTCAGCAATCTGCTGTAGGCGCGCCGCGCCAGTTCTTCCGCTTTGGCAATGCCATCGTCATCCGATCCGGACATCACGTAAACCACGCGCGCGCTGGCGCAAACTTCCTGATTGTTGGCGCCGAAATCCGTGGCAACCCGCTGCGCCGCATCATCCATCGCTGCATCGCTCTCGAATGCTTCCGGCCCGATGATGCTGATGCTGCGCTTGGGGTCAAACGAGACAAGTTCGAGCCCGGGCTGAATGTATTTGGTCACGTGCTTGACTGACGAAAAGCCGCCCCAGGCAATGATCTTTTCAATGTTGTGCGGCTGATAGAGCTTGCTCTCGAAGGCTTCGTCGCCGCCCTTCCAATAGGCAATGCTGACATGTTTGGTCAACGGATGGTCAGGTGCCATGTCGATCATGGTGCGCGCGACTGCGATCCCCGTGAACGGGTCGTTGGACGGTGCCTTGATGATAGCATCGCCGCGTGCGACTGCATTGCGGATCACAGTGACAGCAGACAGCACTGGCGTATTGCCGGCTACGATATGCAGGGCGCGCGCGCCAAACGCCCGCACATATCGTTTTGAACCACGCGATGCGGTCCGTTCCAGAACCCAGCCATCGAGATAGTCACGACCGACTTGAGAGACCATATCTTCCAGCTCTTCGCGCAAAAAGAGCGAAGGGAGACGGGAATATTGGTGTCGGACAAGGCTCTCGGACATCGGCGCCGTTTCCAGCGTGAGTTTGAGAGCATGTTGAAGGTGGACATTCGTCCTGACATCGAGCGCTTTGCCAAGCGCTTCGAGATAGTCGAGTATCTCGTCAACACTCAACGCGTAGACATCGGCCAGCCGGCTTGGGTTGCCGAGCGGGAGCCGTCCGAGGATGGACATCGGATCAGGCGCCAGAAATTCGAGATCGCCGTTGCGGCCTCCGAAGCGGACCAGATCGGTTTCAATCACCTGGCCGCGGATCACCGCCGGGGCAATCTCCAGCTCTGCATTCACCTTGGGACTGTTAGCCATTTCAGGTTCCTCGCAGGAATTAGGATGCCGTTGCTGAGGCGTGAATTTCAGACAGATAGTCCATTGCTTCCTCATGCGCCTCGGTCGAAGCCGCACAGCTGATCTTGTCATCGCCTCCGCGCAGTTCGCTGTATCGAGCAATTTGCCGTTCGATGAAGGGCCCTTCCCGGCCGCAGCCGCAATCGCTGTCCCAAGTCATGGTCACTTCATCGCCGCTGATGAAACCGCCCCAATGCGTGTCAGGAAGCAGGTCATAAAAAGCCAGACGACCCGTTACCGTGCCTGTGCGCGCCAGTGGTTTGCTGGTGTCAGGATCGAGCACGAACGGAATGATCCATGGCGCGATATGGTAGTGGTCATTTTCGCACAGCATGTTGTTCGCGTTCATTTCGGTCATTGCGTAATTGAACGGAAGGCGGCTCACGCCCGCAAAGGTCATTACCCGCTCCATCCAGTCGTCGGGCAAGACCATACCCTTGGCACCGCCGCCGGTCGAAATCACAGAGTCCGGCGCAAAGATGTTCTGACGCCCCTTTGCCAGACCCTTTTCCGCCAAAGGCCAAAGGTAGGTCGGCGCACAGGCCATGAACACCCGCTGGCCCGCCAACGACGAGGTAATCTCTTCAAGGAAATTTTGCATCTGTTCTGCGCGCTTCGCATTAGCGGCTTCAAACTCGGTGAGGCGCGCCAGAAGAGTGGGCTGTACTTCAAGCCTATCGAGGTCGCCGCGTGCTTTTGCCGCCCGCAGTCGCCCGGCCAGATAAAGCACGTCTGCGCTCATGTGCCCGGGGAACGCCGTATGCATGAAGGCTTCATCGCCGTGAGCGATACGCTCGAAATATTCCTGGTTGATACGAAAATGCGCCGAACTTCCCGAACGGAACGAGGGACAGACGACATGCGCCTTTGGCTGAACATCATTTGGGCGCGGATCGCCGAAGCCCTGAAATCGCAAGGGATATAGCTTTCCAAACGCAGACAACTCACCCTTGGTCTTTGGAAACAGCGAGACAGTGCCGCTGGTGCCCGAAGAATGATGAATGCAAAGCTCGGTCTGCTCGTCCATCACGGCGATCCAGCTGTCGATGCTGTCGCAATGCGACACATCGACTTGCCTCAACGGAACAGTTGTCAGTTTATCCAGCCAGCCATTGATCATGCCAAAGCGATTTTGTTCGAGCAGTGATGCTGGGTAAGATTTGTAGACGGTGTGTTCAAACAAGAGCGGGATTACATCATCGATCTTTTCCAGGGAATCGATGCCATCCCGATCGGCCAGCTTCTTGAGATAACCAACACGATCACGCAGCTCGGCAAAGCGGATTTGAAGGCCTTCCCATTGCTTCGCCTCGCGTTCGGCACGCGGCATTGACCACAGGCGGGTGGCAGACCAATCGAAATATTCGACCGGGTCCGAGATGAAGTCCCTGGTGTCACTGTGGCCAGCCATCCTGCATCTCCCAAAGCGTGTATTCGCGGTCATGTGCGATCTGGCGCGCCGGACTCTTGCGGCGATTTCCGGCGTGATACAAAATCATTCTCTTGTATCATTTTCCGGCTAACCGAGCTATCGCGATTCGGCAAGAAGTATTTTAACGTCATTAGATTTTGGAGCATGATCATGGAACAGTCGGCCCTGGATATCGTGCCGGACCATGTGCCTGAAAATCTTGTTTTTCCATTGGATTTCTATGCATTGAGCGACGACCCCCGGCTTACCGATGACACGCAAACAGGTCTGACTTTCCTGCATCGGGAAGCACCGGACGTGTTCTTTACGCCGCACAACGGTGGTCACTGGGTCGTAACCCGACATGACCTGATGCGCGAAGTTCTGCTAAACTCGGAGCTGTTTTCGTCGGCCAGGGTAGGCGTGCCGAAGACCACGCAGCAACCGACCCTGATCCCGCTGACGCTTGATCCGCCTCAGCACACGCCATACCGGCGCATACTGATGCAATACTTTGCGCCAAAACGTATTTCGCGAATGGAAGAGGATATCCGCAACCGCGCCAAAGCTTTGGTGGAAGCTGTGCGCGACAAGGGGGCTTGCGATTTCCTGAGGGACGTCGGCATGCCTCTGCCGGTTCTTGTGTTCATGGATATGATGGGATTGCCGACCGCAAAGATCGGTATTTTTCGCGAGATCGTCATCGAATGGTTCGCTACGCCCAATGGCCCACGCCGTCAGGAAATTGCCCAGACCATCATTCGACATCTGCGCGAGACGATTGCCGAGCGACAGGCCATGCCGCGCGAAGATCTGGTCAGTGCCCTGCTTGCCGAGCAGATCGACGGCGTCCCCCTATCACAGCAAGAAATCGAATCGATGTCATTTCTGCTGTTTCTCGCCGGCCTCGACACGGTGGCGAACGCTGCCGGTTTCATGTTTGGCCGGCTGGCAAAAATGCCCGCGCTTCAGCAGCAAATGCGGGAGGATGCCGCACTGCTCGACCCGTTCATTGACGAAGTCCTCCGCATGTCGGGCGTGGTGACAACCGCTCGTCTGGTAACCCAGGACTGCATATTGGGCGACGCGCAGTTGGCAATGGGCGACATGGTGCTGTGCCCCCTTGCCCTGGCTGGGCTGGACGAACGCGTAAACACTGATCCTCTGGATTTCCAGGTCCATCGCAAGGGCGCCAACCATTTGATGTTCGCAACCGGTCCGCATTTGTGCGTGGGACACTTCCTCGCTCGGCTGGAATTGCGGGTGCTGCTGCAGGAATGGTTGAAGGCAATACCCGATTTTGCGCTGGACCCCGCGCTGCCTCGCGATGTTCGCATCGGTTCGATGACCGCCGTCTTGCAATTGGGATTGTGCTGGCATTGATGCGCGAGGCGAGGAATTCGAAGATGGCAATGCAGCAATCGGATGGGCCAGATTATTCCGAAATTGTGCCGAACGAGCGGCGCCGGAAGCTGCTCTATGCTGCCATGCAGGTTATCGCTAAACTCGACCTGCAGACTATAACGATGGATCATATCGCGCATGAGGCCGGCGTGACCCGGGTAACGTTGTATCGTGAATTCGGCAGCCGAGTCACCCTTATCGAAGCCGTGGCTGCATTCCGGTTAATGCTGTTCGATGAAGTGTTTTTCGCGAGTGCTGATCTGGAGGCGTCCTTCGCCTCGATTGTTGAACGCTACCTGATTGAATCGATACGCGTCTCGAAAAGCAACCCGATATCTCGGCGATGGGCAGGTGGCGGCATGAAATTTCTTCATCCCGGCTCCTTGATCCACCGAGTGGCGACGGCCACCTGGAGCCCCGTACATGCGAGATATTCTGCCAATATCCGCACCTGCGACGGTGATCCGGTCGAGCAGCTTGCCCATTGGCTGATAGTCTTGCAGTACTCACTTGGCCGCATGGTCGTGGACACCGAATGCGATGATCAGTCGGTTATGGCCATGGTGCGGCAATTCGTGTTGCCTGCTTTTGCCAAATTCTGAGGCGCCACAACGCTACACCAGGCCTTACGAAGCGGCCGCCATGGTTTCCCCCAGCGCGGGGCCGTCCTCGATTTCGACATCAAGGGAAACAAGGACTCCGGCGGTCATGATGTAAAACCCGGCGACCAGCAAAAGTTCAACCAGTTCCTCGTCGGTGAAATGCACCTTGGCCAAAGCGATCGTATCCGCTCTGGCACCGCTGTCTTGCCTGATTTGCTCAGCAATGGTGACTGCGATTTGTTGTGCCGGGGTCAACCGATCAAACGCCTGGTCGGCGATGGCCTGCAGGGTCGCCTCGGACATGCCAACGGCCCGCGCAACGCTGACATGCTGATGCCATTCATACGCGGATCCGCAAAGCTGGCCGATCCGCAAAATGACGATTTCACGCAAGACCGGATCAAGCTTACCCTTAAGCAACAAGCACGTGCCAAGCCGGGAATATGCCAACATGGCCCCCTCCGCATGGCTTAGCATGCGGTTGATATTGAGTTGACCGGTGCGTTGCAGCCGATCGCGCACTTCTTCGCTTTGGCTGGCGGGTTCAGGATAGGCGATGCGCGCCATCAGTGCCGATCGCATGCATTGTTGGCGGTAGGGCACGAACTCATGCGATTGACCATTCAATCGGCAGATTTTCCAAGGCCATGACCGTACCGGTGCGGAACGCATGGCGTTCACCGGGCGTCGCGGTAAAGGCCGGAATCTGCTTGATCCATTCTTCGGTCAGAATGCGAAGTTCAGTCCGGCCGAGTACGTGGCCGATGCACAAGTGCGGCCCCGATGAAAACGTGAGGTGCGCCGTACGTTTGCGATCGAGGTCAAATGCATTGGGCGAAACGAATTTCAACGGGTCGCGGCTGCCGACACAAAGTATGTTCAACACCATGTCGCCAGGCTGGAAGTTCGCGTCCCCGATGGTCTTGGCTTTTACCACCAACCTTGGCGTATTGATCACGCCGAACAGACGAATTGCCTCATCGGCAAATGCGCTAACTAGCGTCGGATCGTCAACGAGACGCGCCTGAACGTCGGGCATCTGGGCAAGCTGCTGGAAGGCGAAGCCGGTCACATTGGTTACCGTATCCATCCCGCCAAGGAAAAGTACAAAGCTCATGGCTAGGATTTCATCCTCGGTCATGGTCCGCCCACCGATATCGACGTTGACGAAATGGGTCATCAGCTTGTCGTCAGGACGCACCCGCTTTTCATCGATCAGATTCTTCATTTCGGCCAGTATAAGGCCGCTCAACCGCTGCAGTTCCTGGCCATTGTTTTGCGTAGTGAAGAACGCCTCGGCGAGATGACGGAAGTCCTTGAGCCGCGATAAATCCATTCCCATCAGTTCCATGAACACGGTCACGGGAAAGAGCTTGGAGACTTCGGTCTGGAAATCGCAAGTTCCCTTGTCAACAACTGCGGCCACCATCTGCGCAGCCAAGACCCTGATCCGCGGTTCAAGCGCCTTGATTGCTACGGGCCCGAACATCGGCGCCATGGCACGGCGAAACGGCAGGTTTTCCGGGGGATCAAGGCTGAGCGGGATGAAGAAGGGCGGGTTTTCAACGCGCGGAATCTGCATTTCCCGCACGGAAAAATGATCTGGATCGCCAACGACTTCAGTTATCCGGTCAAACGTCTTGACCATCCAGTGGCCACCATTGAACCGCGTCCAGAATATTTCGGGGGCATCGGCCAGTGCGGCCGCATATGTACCCTGCACATCCTGGTCGATCCGCGGATCGTTGTAGATGTCAAAATCGAAAACCAGATGGCTAGCCACGTGGGGTGGTGCGGGGGCAATCGAGGCGAGAGTGTTCATGTCAGGGGACCTTTCGAATCGTGCTATCGAACACGCGGCAGGCGTTCGTGAGCATCAGCGTACATTTCACGAACGGCCGGTTTCGATAGCTTGCCAGTGGCAAGGCGCGGCAACGGTTCAGGAGAGAACGCCACGTAGCGCGGCACTTTGTAATTCGACAGATTGTCGTTGCAGTATTGGATCAGCGCCGCGACATCGATTTCGCTGGGCCCGTGATAGACAACCAGCGGTGTTTCACCGAATTTCGGGTCCGGCGCGGCGATGGCGAGAGCTTCGACGACGCCGGGAAATTCACATACGATGCGTTCGACTTCGGCTGCAGATATGTTCAGCCCACCCGAGATGATCAGATCCTTCAACCGATCGATGAAGGTGAGTAAACCGTTTTCGTCCAGCGAGCCGATGTCGCCCGAATAGAGCCACCCTTCCCGCAACGCCTTTGCCGTCTCGTCGGGGTTGCGCCAGTACTCGGTCATCATACCGGGTGAGCGCATAATGATTTCGCCGGGCTCGTTCGCATCGCAGTCACTGCCGTCGGGACGCACGACCCGAAGATCGATAAACACCCCTCCCCAGCCGCATTGGTGCGGTGCGTCAATCGCAAGATGTTCAGGCATGATCGTTGCATTACCGCCAACTTCTGTCTGGCCGTAAATCTGACGCAAAACGATGCCTTTGGCCTTGTAAGTCTCCAGCAGCTGCCGACTCACTCGCGATCCACCGGCCGTCGCCAGCTTGAGCGAAGACAGGTCGGCGTCAGCAAACTCCGGCAAGGCGGCAATAAATTCGAAAAATGCAGGTACTGCTGCAAAAATCCCGATCCTTTGCTGTTCAATCAACCTGAGCGCGCGCAACGGAACGAAATTAGGCTCCAGGAACAGCGTGCAGCCTTGAATGGCATAGTGGACAAGCTGAACAAAGCCGGCCGACGTATTGAGCGGTGCCAGGCAGATCACGCGTGTCCCGGCTGCTGCCTTGGTTTCTTCGATGGCCCAGTTTGCCGCATAAGCAGTCATCGAGCGGTTGGTAAAAACCACACCTTTGGGTTTGGCTGTCGAACCAGAAGTGGCGATAATCACCACCGGCGCATCAGGGACAGGATCATGATCAACGAACGCTGGTGGACCTTCACGCAGCGCGTCGATGCCCGACAGCGCGAGCGGCAAGAGCCCGGCATCAGAGATGCTTTTGAATTGATCTGGCGCTGCGAAAGTCAGTGCCGGTTCTGTGTCTTCGCACAAGTCGGCAATTTCGCGCGCTGTGTAGCGAAAGTTTATTGGACTTACGATTCCGCCGGCACGAATCGTACCCATGATCAGCGCGGCATACGTCAGGCTATTGGGAGAACAGATCGCCACGCGGTCACCCGGTTTCAAGCCCTTGGCAATCAGCATTGCGGCGACACGGTCTGACCACGCCTTATATTCGGCAAAAGTCATGCTTTCATCACCGATCGCCAGCGCGATCTGGTCCCCGCGCATACGGGCCCACCAGCCGAGAGCGTTCGGTATTGTCTGCGACATCTGTCTCTCCCAATCGGCGAAAATACCTGCGTGCCACGCATTGTTAGGACGCATGCTAGGCACCATTGAATCTAATGGCAATAGATTCTTGGTGATTGTGCTTGCGGGTCGGTCAGCTTTACGCTTATCTAGCGTCTGTAGATTAACGGCGCTGGACGTCGATGAGGAGGACGCGTGGAGAGCTTCGACTATGTGGTCGTTGGCGCAGGTGCCGCGGGTTGCGTGCTTGCCTATCGGTTGTCTGAAAATCCGCAGATCAGGGTCTGCCTGATCGAGGCCGGACCACGCGATAGCCATCCTTTCATCGCCATGCCGAAAGGTCTGCCTAAAGTTATGGCCGATGCCCGACATTTGTGGGCCTATGCCAGCGAACCCGACGCATGCACCGCCAACACGTCTGAAGTGTGGGTGCGCGGTCGCGTTCTTGGCGGATCAAGTTCAGTCAATGGCATGATGTATGTGCGCGGCCAGCCGGCCGATTTCAACGCCATTGCCGAAGTCACCAGCGAAGACTGGAATTGGGAAAACATTGGCGCAGCTTATGCTGCGCTCGAATCTCACGAACTGGGCGCGGCAGAAACGCGCGGCGCCAGCGGCCCTCTGAAAGTTACCATGCCAACTCTGCGAGACACACTGTCCGAAGCACAGATCGCGGCTGGCGAAGCGATGGGCTGGCCCCGCAAACACGACGTAAATACACCCGACGACGATGCTGGCATCGGCTATGCTCCGCGCACTATCGCCGGCGGCAGGCGCCAGAGTGCAGCTGTGGCCTTCCTGAGACCGGCCGAACGGCGACCAAACCTGACGATCCTTACGGATTGTACGGTCGACCGGGTTACGTTTGATGGAAAGCGCGCGGCCGGAGTTGAATTTATCCGCAATGGTCAACGCGAACAGGTCCTCACCTCTGGCGAAGTTATCATCTGTGGCGGCGCCATGGCCAGCCCGGCCATTCTCGAACGATCAGGCATTGGCAAGGCAAGCCGCCTCGAATCGCTCGGCATCCCGGTCGTTTGCAACAACGAGGAAGTCGGTGAGGGCTTGATTGAGCATCGCGGCCTTATCATGCAGTGGAGACTGAAAAAGGATCTGTCACAAAACAAGCGGTACTATGGTTGGCGCCTGCTGCGCTCTGTCCTCCAATACTACCTCACCAAAAGCGGTCCGATGGCCACCGCCGCCTATGAAATCGGGGGCTGGTTCCGCACTCGCCCCGGCCTCAATCGCCCCGATGCGCAAGTCCTGATCGCGCCGTTTTCGTTCGACATGGCAAAACAGCGCAAGGATGTAGAGCGATTTCCAGGCATGCATGTTGTAGTCTATTCGTTGCGACCAACCTCACGCGGCAGCATCCATATCAGCACGCGCGATCCGGATGCTGCGGCAGCTTTCCAACCCAACTATCGCGCTAATGATACCGACAAACAGTCCATGATCGGGGCAGTTCGGGTCGTTCGCGAATATATCAGCCAGAAGCCATTGGCCGATTTGGTCGGCGAGGAAACTTCGCCCGGGCTTGAATACCAAAGCGACGATCAGATTCTTGAAGCCTACGATCGGTTTGGAACGTGCGCTTATCATGCCGTGGGCAGCTGCCGGATGGGCAAGGATCCGCTGTCGGTGGTTGATCCGGAACTGCGGGTGCGCGGTGTAGAAGCTCTGCGGGTGATGGATACGTCAATTATGCCCAGCATCCCTGCCGGCAATACCCAGGGCCCGACCATGGCGATGGCCTGGCGTGCGGCCGATATCATCCTGCGGGACCGGCCAAGTGCAAATTCATGAACCGACATTCCGGTCGGGTTTCCCGACCTGTATGCAATAGCTGGAGAGCGGGGAATGGGTTCGCAAGCAGTTGACACGTTTTGCATGACGATTGACGGCAAGTCGGTCCTGACTGAGCTTACGATTCCGGTTATCAATCCGGCAACGGGCTCGCCTTTTGCACACGCGCCGTCTGCTACAGCGGACGATCTGGACATTGCAGTCGCCGCCGCGGCACGTGCTTTTCCAGCCTGGCGCGACACACCTATGGTAGAGCGCAAGGCTGCGTTGATCGATGCCGCCGGCATTATCGAGGCGCATCTGGCGGAACTGACCGCGCTGTTTACCCGCGAACAAGGCAGGCCGATAGAAGGCGCGAAGGGCGAAATCGCAGGCGCAGCCATGTGGCTGAAAGCGACGACCATGCTCGACATTCCGGTCGACGTGACTGAAGACACCGAGACACAGCGTATCGAAGTGCACCATGTTCCGCTTGGGGTTGTCTGCGGCATAGTGCCTTGGAATTTCCCTGTACTGCTGGCGATCTGGAAAATCGCGCCTGCCGTGATGGCGGGCAACACGCTGGTTCTGAAACCATCGCCGTTCACGCCGCTGACAACATTGCGGATTGGCGAACTTATTCGTGACTGCTTTCCGGCAGGTGTGCTCAACATCATTTCGGGTGGCGACGAACTGGGCCCGCTGATGACGGCCCACAAAGGCTTTGCAAAGATCACCTTCACCGGTTCGAGCGCGACTGGCCGACGGGTCATGGAAACGGCTGCGAAAGATCTGAAACGCATCACGCTTGAACTTGGTGGCAACGACGCAGCGATTGTGATGCCCGATGTCGACATCGACACGATTGCGGAAACCTTGTTCCACGGCGCATTTCACAACACCGGCCAGGTTTGTGTGGTGACCAAGCGGATGTTCATCCACGCCGATATCTACGACCGCTTGCGCGACCGACTGCACCAACTGGCCCGGCAAACTGCGGTTGGCGATGGTGCCGACCAAGGCAACAGGTACGGTCCGATCCAAAACAAGATCCAGTACGATCGCGTCGTAAACCTGATTGAAGATGCAAGGTCGGCCGGCCTGACTTTGCTTGAGGGCAGCCCAGTGCCGGATCGCGGCTATTTCGTTCCGCTGACGCTGGTAGACAATCCACCAGACGACAGCCGCGTAGTGGTTGAAGAGGCGTTCGGCCCAGTTCTGCCCTTGCTCAAGTTCAGCGATGTTGATGACGTGGTCAGCCGCGCCAACGATACCGAATATGGTCTGTGTGGTGCCGTGTGGTCAAACGACATTGTCCAGGCAACTGCGATAGCGCATCGCCTCGACACCGGCACGGTGTGGATCAACCAGAACCTTCAGTCGACGCCGTTCACTCCGCTGGCAGGTGCCAAGCAATCCGGATTTGGGCAGGAAAATGGCCTCGCCGGTCTGCTCGAATTCACTCGCCCCAAATCGATTTATATTCCCAAGGTAGTCTCATGACTCTGTCTCTTTCCCCCGCAGATGAAGCTTTCCGGCAGGAAGTTCGCGAATTTCTCGCCACGTACTTGACCCCGGATATTCGCCGCTCTGGCAGCAGGATGACGAGTGTCTATGCCGATCATACATCACAGATGGCATGGCAAGCGATCCTCCACGCCAAAGGCTGGGCTGCGCCGGGTTGGCCGACCGAATATGGCGGCGCCGGCTGGAGCGCAGTGCAACGGCACATCTACGCGCGCGAGCGCGTTCTCGCCGGAGCCCCGCCGACCTCGCCGATGGGGATCAACATGGCTGGACCCGCGATCATCGGATACGGCACGCCCGAACAAAAAGAGTTCTTCCTGCCCCGAATGCTCAATGGAGAGCATTTCTGGTGTCAGGGATATTCCGAGCCGCAGGCCGGTTCCGATCTTGCAGCGTTGCAAATGCGCGCAGACCGCGACGGTGATCACTTTGTCTGCTCGGGTTCGAAAATCTGGCTCACACATGCCAATGTCGCCAACTGGATGTTTTGCCTTGTCCGCACGACCCGCAGCGAGCGGAAGCAACAGGGCATTACCTTTCTGTTGATCGACATGACCACGCCCGGCATTGAGGTTCGACCGATCGTGATGAACTCGGGTGAGTGGATCCAGAACCAGGTCTTTTTCGACAATGTCCGAGTTCCAGTGAGCAATGTGCTCGGCTCAATCGACGATGGCTGGACGGTCGCCAAATACTTGCTTGAATTCGAACGGGGTGGGACTGCATATGCACCTGAACTGCGCGCCCACCTCGATGCTTTGCTGGAAAATCTGGCGGTCGTGCGCGAACGGGACGGCAATCCGGTCAATCCTTTGCTGAGCGCGCGCATTGCCGATTTCGCCATCCAGATCGAAGTGCTCGACGCATTGGAAATGGAAATCCTGTCGGCCTTGTCCGTGGGTCATTCAACCGGCACTGATGCCTCGATGATGAAGATCCTTGGAACCGAGTTGCAACAACGCATGACCGAATTGGCGCTCGAGGCAGCCGGGCCGGTGGCCCGCGCGTGGCAACCCGGGGTTTCGATGCCGGGTGGCCCAATGCTTGGCTATCCTGGGCCGGTTGAGGATTATGCCAGCGGCGAGCCTTGGCAAGCGATTGCACCAATACGCTATATCAATGAGCGGGCTGGCACGATCTACGCAGGTACCAATGAAATCCAGCGCGGGATTATCGCCAAGGCCGAACTGGGGCTTTGAAGCACCACAGCCAACGTCAATCTGAATGGTCAGGACGAGACAATGTTTAAAACACGCTTCACTGAAATGTTCGGCGTCGAGCATCCGATCGCCCAGGGCGGGATGCAGTGGGTCGGAACAGCAGAACTTGTTTCCGCGGTCGCCAATGCCGGTGCACTCGGTTTTCTGACTGCGCTTACACAACCCGACCCCCGCGCTCTGGCCGACGAAATCGCCAGGTGCCGCACCATGACCGACCGGCCGTTCGGCGTTAACCTGACTGTATTTCCCGCGATCAATGCGCCCGACTACAACGGCTATGCGCAGGTTATCATCGATAGCGGCGTGAAGATCGTCGAAACTGCCGGCACCCCCGCGGTCGCCGAACAATGGGCAATGTTCAAGGCGGCTGGCATCAAGATCATTCACAAATGCACCAGTGTCCGCCACGCTCTGTCAGCGGAGCGCAAGGGAATCGATGCCATCTCGATCGACGGGTTCGAGTGCGCCGGACACCCGGGCGAGGACGATATCCCCGGACTGATACTGATCCCGGCGGCCGCAGATAAAGTCAAAATTCCGATGCTGGCCAGCGGTGGGTTTGGCGACGGTCGCGGCCTGGCCGCGGCTCTCGCATTGGGCGCAGAAGGCATCAACATGGGCACCCGCTTTTGCGCAACCAAAGAGGCACCGATCCACGACGGAATCAAACAGGCGATCGTCGACAACGACGAACGCGCAACTGAACTGATGTTCAGAAGTTATCGCAATACAGCGCGTGTTGCAAAAAACTCGGTAGCGGCGGAAGCAGTCCGCATTGAGCGCGAGGGCAATCCGTTCGAAGCGATTGCACATCTGGTCAAGGGCGCGCGTGGCAGAGAAGGCTTGCTAAACGGCGACCCAGAGCACGGTATCTGGAGCGCAGGACTGGTTCAGGGACTCATTCATGATGTACCGAGCGTCAAGGATCTCGTGGACCGCATCGTAGCCGATGCTGAAAAAATAATCAGCGGGCGAATGCGGGGTATGATTAGCCCACCCGAATAAGAAATGAGCCTTGGTTACCGCCAGTCTGGCCACTTTGCGACATGATCGATTTTCTCAAGCGTCAAAGTTGTCAGCCGCCAACTGCGCTCTTACCATATTTGCGCACCACATCATCGAACGCCTCGGCCATGAGTGCTTTCAGACTGAGGCCCTACTTGCGGGCGCAAAGGTGCATGGCAAGCGACTACGCCTCGTCATAGACGACAACCATGTCATCCGTGGCACCACGGTATCGGCGCAAGCAAAGGAGCGGGTTGCCGTGCAACCGGAACTGATCGAGGTTGCCTGGCAGCAGGCGGTTCGAGCGCGTTGGAAGATGATCTTCGTGATCGCATATTCCTCGAACTCGGGATTGATCATGTGCGTGCCGTCTACTGTGTGATCTTCCTGGGCGACTACCAGGCCTACGGGCGCCCAACCGTTCAGGTGGCTTCAAAGGAGAACAAGGGTATCGGCCATGAGCTTGAGTCAAGGCGACTGGGCGAGATCCAGATCGATGTGAAGCCACCCGTTGTACATGAAGCCACGCGTCAGTTCTGTGGCATGCTTTTGACCCATCAGGAGCGTGTCATGTCCTCGCAGTTCAAGTTGCAGACCTGACGCTGCAATAGTATTCTAGATCAGCATGATAGCTGTTAAAAACTATCACGTAAGGTGTGCCCCGTGTGCCCCGTGTCTATCGACCAAGTGGGCCATCGTTGAACGCAACCGAAGCAACCCGCTGGTACTTAGGAACTGGTGTTGCGGATTTGGGTTGGGCTGCCATTCCGAGCATGAGTTGCCTTCTTATGAGGCGCTCCCAGTTCGTCACTATCGTGCGGACGTATTCCCGTGTTTCCCTGATGTTTGGAACCCTGCCCGCAAGGAGCGACGGGCGCTCTGGCCCTGCGTTGTAAGCGGCCAGCGCAAGATCAATTCGGCCAAAGCGATCGATTTGTTGACGGAGGTAACGTGCGCCAGCCCGCAGGTTGGCGATCGGGTCGAAAGGATTGGTAAGGCCAAGGCCCGTAGCCGTCGCTGGCATGATCTGCAGCATGCCCTTGGCGCCGGCAGGGCTTACTGCAAGCCTATTGTACCCTGATTCCTGCGCGACAGCAGCATCGAGCAACGATGTCGGGATTCCGAATTCGCAAGCGATCGATACGACGGCATCGTAGTGTGCTGCGCGGCGGAGCTCGACATCAGGCTTGAGCCACCATGCCGGAGCGTATTTGCTCGGTGCGCAAAAATAGTGGAAAGACTTGGTACGTGATGCACTATTCATTACGCGACGTTTACGTTTTATTGAAATTGCCGATGGCTCATTTTGATTGGGCTGCAGCTGATACACTGCCTTCAGAAATCTTGGCCTATCGAGATATTCTCGGGTGTCACCAGTCATTTCATTGAAAGTGATCAGCTGCACCTCACGCGCATGTGCGGACGTGATCCACACGCCCGCCGCAAAGAAGAACCATCCAGTCCTATAGATTAACATGACACACCCCAAGGGCGTGCTGACTAGTTGAGACTGCGCACCAACAGTCCAGCAAAAACGAGGCTGGGAGTCAATGCAAACAAGATGTTTTGGGCCAAACCCGCAATGTGGCTTTTGCAAATAATCACAGCAAGATGTGATGTCATCTCGCGGGCAGATCAGGTTAAAGAAATCAGACCGGTGGGCACGATCGGTCAGGCACCAAACACGCTGTGAGCCTTGGGTCCGCTGCCGTTGGAACTTGCTGCCCCGTGTGGTTATATGCCTGATCTTTCCAATAAGAGACCCAGTCCATGAGCCGCCAATTCATCGATCTTTCCATCATGCTTTGCAACGATGTGGTCAGCGATCCCCCGTTCCTGCGCCCTGAGATCACTTATCAGAAGCACGGCGAGACAATGCCTGAATTGGAGCATTTTTTCCCGGGTGTGACGGCAGAGCAAACCCCCGACGGTGCGGGCTTCGCGGCGGCTGAATGGGTGCGGCTCACCACGCACAGCGGCACGCACCTTGATGCGCCTTGGCACTTTCACCCGACCCAGGATGGTGGCGCGCCCTCGCTCACGATCGACGAAATACCCCTCGAATGGTGCTTCCAGCCCGGCGTGAAGCTCGATTTCCGGCATCTGCCCGATGGCCATGTCGTCACAGCAGCCGAAGTAGAGGCAGAGTTGGCGCGCATCGGCCATGAGCTCAAGCCGCTCGAAATCGTGCTGGTCAACACTGCGGCGGGCAAGGCACTGGGGGATCCGGACTACGTGAGCCGTGGCTGCGGCATGGGCTACGAGGCGACTATTTACCTCACATCAAGAGGCGTCCGCGTCACAGGCACCGATGCCTGGAGCTGGGACGCACCCTTCGTCCACACCGCACGCAAGGTCGCCGAAACAGGCGACACCTCGCTGATCTGGGAAGGCCACAAGGCAGGGCGCGATATCGGCTACTGCCACCTCGAAAAGCTCCACAATCTCGAAGCGCTTCCAGCTGACGGCTTCCTCGTCAGTTGCTTCCCGCACAAGATCAAAGGGGCGTCAGCCGGCTGGACCCGCGCAGTGGCTATTCTCGAAAACTAACCGAAGGCCAAGCGCCGCTCGTTTAATGACACCGCGCCTGCCCCAACAAGCGACGAGCGTGGCGCATCCAAGCTTGCTCGGCCTGCACAGGCCGGCTTGGTGCCTGATCAGAAGGGTTCGTTAAGCCGCGCAAGGGCGCCTTGCAGCAGCCGGGCGAACTCTTCAGGCGGCCCGTGATCAAGCTGGAGCTGGCCCATGCGCACACTGGTTTCGATGACATCGCGGCAGCGCTCGAACCGGCGTGCCTCATAGGCGTCGAGGCCACCTTCGACCGTCTCTGCCCTCGCCAATTCCTCTGCCAGCGCGATCCCACTTTCCACGGCCATCCCGGCCCCTGAGGCCAGATGCGGCGTTGTGGCATGAACTGCATCGCCTACCAGAACAATGCGTCCTTTTGACCACGGAGCGGGCTGCAGGGCAGCGGCCAACGGGCGGTAGTTGATCCAGTCCTCGCGCGTCATGGTGTCACGGATCCAGCCGGCATGCCCGCCGAAGTCCGCCAGCAGCGCGTGCAGCGTGGTGAAGAGCTCTTCTTCATCCATGAAGCTCTCACGCTCAACGTGCGGCGTGAGCAGCCACATATAAACCTTGTCGGCGGCGCAAGCAGTGATCCCGCATGGATTGGCGTGGCCAAGGAAAAACTCCGCGGCATTGAAGCCCGGCGGCCTGGCGATCGAAATGCGCCAACAGCCCTGCCCGGTCGGCCGCGCCGGTGCCATATGAGGGAACGCCAGTTCCCGCACGCGCGACGATACGCTGTCTGCACCGACGACGAGATCGTAGTGATCGCGCGTGCCGTCGGAGAAAGTGACGTCAGTTCCCGTCGCGGTGTTCTCCATCCAATCCACTGTCAGACCAAGGCGCACGGGAATATCGAGCTCGCGCACCCGCGCCTGCATGATGCGGTGCAGGATGGGCCGCATGATCCCGCCGGTGGCAGGCAGGCCTTCCTCGATCACGGGTTCCTCCAGATCGTGGAGATGCGTGCCATCGAAGCGGAACAGGCGGGTCTTGTTGGTTATCGCGCCCTGCTGCTTGATCGCATCGATCAGCCCAAGCCGGTGATAAGCGCGCAAGGTAGGGCCGGTGATCGTGATCCCTGCGCCGTAAACCCTCCATTCCGGATCGAGATCAATGAGATCGACTGCAACGCCGCGCTCCGCGAGGCTGATCGCGCTCGCCATTCCGGCGATGCCGCCGCCAACGACCAGTGCCCGGGCGATATTGCTGATGCTTTGCATGCTCATACTGCTTTCCTGCGCAGACACTGTGGCCGAGGCAAATCCGAACCGTGGATGCAACGCTATCGATACAATCGGAGGGACGCTGTGGCTCGCGTGGAGTATCGACCGGCCCCATCAAAGCCCGAAGCAATGGGCTGAAGCGCAAACCATTTGGGGAGGATTTCGATGCGCAAGGCACTTCTGGTCACCACGGCCATAACCACCCTCTGGATGGCAGCACCGGCGTTTGCCGAGGACGCTACGGCTTCAGCCGATGGTGCCGCTACACCAGAAGCCGGCATCTCCGAAATCATCGTGACTGCGCAGCGCCGCGTGGAATCAGCGCAAAAGGCCGCAATCGCCATCGACGCGGTGAAGGGCGACGATCTTCTTCAGCGCGGCATCGGCAGCGCATCCGATATCACCAAGGCGGTCCCTGCCCTGTCCGTTCCGGCCAACGGCGGCAGCATTGCCTCAATCTTCATTCGCGGCGTCGGCAACATCACTACCAGCAGCTACAATGATCCGGCAGTGACGCCGAGCTACGACGGCGTGGTGCTTGGCCGCGGCGGCGGAGTGTTTGGCGCGGCGTTCTACGATCTCGCCCGCGTCGAAGTGCTGAAGGGGCCGCAAGGTATTCTCTATGGCCGCAATGCTACCGGAGGCGCGGTCAATATCATCCCGGCCAGACCTGAAATCGGCAAGAACGGCATGGGGTTCAACCTTGGCTACGGCAACTACAATGCGGTTGATGTCGATGCCCACGTCAACCTCGCGACCGGCGCCACCAGCGCGCTGCGCATCGCGGCGGCCCATTCCTCCCGCGATGGCTACAACAAGGACGGCACCGATGACCTCAAGCGGGATTCGGTGCGCGCCCAATTCCTGATCGAACCTTCAAGCGATCTGTCGCTGCGCATTGGCGCGGACTATACCAAGCTTGGCGGCCTTGGTGTTGGCGGCAACTACATCGGCGGCTTCATTCCGGGCGCGACCTACACGTTCTTTCCCTCAGGGCTCGATGTCAGCGAAGGCTTCAACAGCGCGGCCGGCAACGCCTTTCGCCAGCACAACCTCGCGGCGCCTGCGTTCGGCTTCCTCAGCGCGATGAACCGCGAACAGAAACTGGACACGACCTACTGGGGCGTGAACGCTGAACTTACATGGAAAACTGGCATCGGCACGTTGACGGTGATCCCGGCCTACCGAGAGAGCACCGATCACACATTCTTCTACGGCCCGGCTTTCAACACCGCCAACACCAACGAGAAGGTCAACCAAACCAGCCTCGAGGCGCGACTGGCGGGCAACGTCGGTGTGATCGATTACGTGGTTGGCGGCTTTTATTTCAACGAAAAGATCAAGGCCAACAACCAGTACAATCAGGAGTTCGTCCTCCCGATCCAGGCCTATGATCACAAGACCAACAGCTACGCCGCGTTCGGCCAACTGACCGCGCATCTTGGCGACCGCATCCGGCTGGTGGGCGGCGCGCGCTATACGCGCGACAAGAAGTCGCTCAACGGGTTGATCAACAACTTCATCACATTCTGCGGCGGCCCGCCCCCGTTCCTGATCACCCCGCCCGCATCGTTCGGCGCAGGCTGCGCCACACCGGGCAACATGCCGTACTACCCGAACTTCCTGAACACTGGCGACACGATCGGCTGGCTGAAATCTAACGGCTGGATCGCCCCGACCAGCAGCGATCAGCCCGGCTATCAGGTGTTCCCGCTGGTGAACGGCGTTGGCGCGATCCTGAAGACCTACAATCCGGTGGCCGATACCAAGTCGTTCTCGCGCGTCACCTGGAAGGCTTCGGCCGAGTTTGATGTGACGCCAACCAGCTTGCTCTACGCAACCGCGGAATCCGGATACCGCGCTGGCGGCTTGCAGTTGACCGAGAGCAAGACCGTCTACAAGCCCGAGTTCATCACCGCCTACACCATTGGCTCCAAAAACCGGTTCCTCAACAACCGCTTGCAGGTTAACCTTGAAGCGTTCTGGTGGAAGTACCGCGATCAGCAGATCACCTACTTCACCGTCGATACCAGCGGCACTCTGATCAGCTCGAACGAAAACGCCGGGCGCTCGACGATCAAGGGCGCGGATATCGATGTCGTGGCAAAGCCCTTCTCTGGCACCACGCTAACCGGCAAGGTGCAATACCTTGATGCCAAGTACAACGATCTGCACCTCTTTACCGCCCCGCCGCGTGACAACTTCGGCTGCCCGTTCACCTTCACCGGAGGAACGGCAGGCGGCGCGCCGGTCAAGGACTTCAATTGCTCGGGCAATCCGCTGCTGTTCAGCCCCAAGTGGACGGTGAACCTCGGCGCCGAGCAAGTTGTGCCGCTGGGAAGCACGCTGGAACTGGTAGCCAACGTGAACACCGCCTGGCGCGATACCCAGTGGGGCGCGTTCGAATACCTCGATTTTGAGCGGATCCCAGCCTACTGGACCACCGACGCGGCACTCACGGTTCGCGCACCCGATGGCGGTTTGGCGCTCACCGGCTATATCCGCAACATCGAGAACAAGCGCCGCAACCTTGCGCCGCAGGCCTCGCCGCTGGGCATGGCCGTCGGCCACTACAGCGCGCCGCAGACCTATGGTCTGCGCCTCTCCGCAACGTTCTGACGGGCAGACAACGATGACCATCGTGGTGACCGGCGCCGGCGGATTTATCGGGCGTGCCCTTGTCGGGCAATTGCTTGGCGCCGGTCACTACGTTGTGGGGATCGATACGGTAACAGGCGGCATTCCCGATGGCGTGCACGCCATCGCTGGAGATCTGGCAGATCCCGCAGTCCGGGCAGCCGCTCTGGCGGACGGGTGTGAAGCACTGATCCATCTAGCCACCGTGCCGGGCGGCGCGGCGGAAGCGGATCCCGCTGCGTCGCGGCGCATCAATGTGGACGCGATGTACGATCTTTTGCTGGAAGCGGCGGCTGCAGGCCAGCGCCCGCGCGTCGTTTATGCCAGTTCGATCGCGGTACTTGGCGATCCCCTGCCAGCGCATGTTGATGACACCACGCCGCTTTCGCCGAAAATGATCTACGGCGGACACAAGGCGATGATGGAGCACGCGGTCGCGATGTTCTCCAATCGCGGCTTGATCGATGGGGTAACGGTCCGCCTCCCCGGCATTCTTGCGCGGCCCAAGGGGCCTTCGGGCATGAAGTCAGCGTTCATGAGCGATCTGTTCCATGCCTTAAGGGCCGGCCAATCGTTTGTCTGTCCGGTGTCCGCCGAAGCGACCATCTGGGCACAATCGGTCACACGCGGTGCGGCCAACTTTGTTCATGCGCTGTCGCTTGACGCTGCGCTTCTGCCCCCAACCCGCGCAGTCACCCTGCCAGCGCTGCGCATCACGATGGGGGATCTCGCGATCGAAATCGCACGGCAGTGCTCCGTTTCAGCCAATCTGGTGACCTACAATCCCGATGCCGCGCTTGAAGCCGCCTTCGGCACGCAGCCACCGCTGAAAACTCCAGCTGCCCTTCACGCGGGTTTTGCACATGACGGCGATCTTGCTAGTCTCGTCACCAGCGCTCTCGCTGCGATCTGATCGCGGCCGAGAAGGAGCGCGCCGGAGATGGCAATGCGGTTCCAGAGGCTCGATCTCAATTTGCTCGTTGCGCTCGATGCGCTGCTCACCGAACGAAGCGTAAGCCTCGCGGCGGAGCGGCTGTGCCTCTCGCAATCCGCCACATCGAGCGCACTGGGTCGGCTGCGCGAATATTTCGGCGACGAGCTTATGGTCGTGCGCGGGCGCAACATGGTACTCACGGCTCGCGCCGAGGAACTGATCGATCCGGTGCGCGCGGTGCTTGATCAGATCAGCAAGACCATCGCGGTCGCTCCTGAATTCGATCCGCTGACATCAGACCGCCAGATCCGCATCATGGCATCGGACTATGCCACCGAGGTGCTGCTGGCCGAAGTGCTGCGCGATATGCGGATTTCCGCACCGGGGATGCGCTTCGAGATTCAGCCGATGCTCGATCAGCCCACAGAGGCGCTTGATCGCAATATGATCGATCTGCTGCTGACAATCGATACCAGTCTCGGACCTGATCATCCCTCACGCATTTTGTTCGAGGATGATCACGTCGTTATCGGCTGGGAGCAGAACCCGGCGATGCACGAGCCTATGACCCGCGATCTCTATTTCAGCCTGGGCCATGTCACTTGCAGGTTCGGCAAGACCCGGGTCCCCGCCTTCGAAGACAGCTTCATGCGACGGATGAAACAGCAGCGGCAAGTCGAGGTTATCGCGCCTTCGTTCATGTCGGTTCCTGGCCTGGTATTCGGCACGAACCGTATTGCGACCGTGCACCGGCGCCTTGCTCGCCACTTCGCCAGCTTCGGCCCGCTGGCCGTGCGCGAGCTGCCGTTCTTCGTGCCCCCTATCCGCGAGGCCGTGCAATGGCACATCGCCAGCAACAACGACGCGGGACTGCGCTGGGTGATCGAAAGGATCGCCTTGGTCGCAGCCGAATCGAACGAGCGACTGCAGGCGCAGTCCGCCGGAACCGTGGTGGAACTAAGCAGCGCCCGCCGCTCTGAACACTAGTCTTCGGAGCGATCGAAAGCCTCGCGCGCCGCGCGGATTGCTACGGCACGGCTGTTCACCCAGCCGATCAGCCGCTCCGCCTCCTGCCGCAGGTCCGCCCCCAGCGGGGTTAGCGCGTAGCTGACCTTGGGCGGAACGCTGTCCACCACACGACGCATGACCAGCCCCTCGCGCTCCAGCGTGCGAAGCTTCAGCGTCAGAACGCGCTGCGAGATCTTCTCTTCCGCGCCTAATCGCCCCAGCACGCGGCGCAACTCGGCGTGGCGCCAAGTCCCCATGCCGAGCACCAGCAGGATGAGCGTGGTCCAGCGATCGCCCAAGAGGCCGAAGATCATGCGTACCGGCTCATCGCGCCGGACGCCGTGTTCATCCATTTGCTCGGCAAGCGATGTAACCGAGGCGTGGAAGGCGGGATCGATGCCGGAAAGATCGAGCGTACGCGTAATGCCGGGGTGCCCCTGATGCTGCAGAGCCGGGCACAAAAAAGTGCCGTCTTCCGCTTTTCACCCGCCGGTCTAAGCCAAGCCGCGAGGCGCGATCAAGCGCCGTGGTGGGAGACTTTCCAGATGGCAGGCGATGCAACCCGCTTCGATTGCAAAGTGGCGATCATCACCGGCGGCGCAGGCGGGATCGGTGCAGCAACCGCGCGGCTGATAACCGCACGCGGCGGGCGCGTTGCCATCGCCGATATCGCGTTTGATCGCGCCCAAGTGCTGGCTTCAGAGCTGCCCGGCGCGCTGGCCATCGCGCTCGATCTGGAAAGCGAAACTTCGACCGAGGCGATGATCGCCAAGACCGTGCAGCATTTCGGGCGGCTCGATGTACTGCACAACAATGCCGCGTTGCTTGGGCCCGATATCGCGCAGGCCGACGGCGATATCGAGCACATGGACACCGCGCTGTGGGACCGCACCTTTGCGGTCAACGTACGCGGCACGATGATCGCCTGCCGCGCTGCCCTGCCGCACCTCAGGGCCACGCGCGGCAATATCGTCAACACCGTGAGCAATCTTGCGCTGCAGGGCCACGTGATCCAGGCCGCTTACAGCAGTTCCAAGGCCGCCATCATCCAGCTCACCCGCGCCATCGCGGCCAGCCATGGCAAGGCGGGCGTGCGTTGCAACGCGCTCGCCCCCGGCATGACCATGACCCCTGCCCTGCGCGAAGCCTTTCCGCCCGCGCTGCGGCAGGTGGTGGAAGACGAAACCTTGCGCGACCAATTAGGCGATCCCGAAGACATCGCCGAGGCTGCCGCCTTCCTCGCCTCTGACGCTGCGCGCAACATCACAGGACAAGTCCTTGTCTGCGATGGCGGCGGAGCAAGCCACGTGCCGGGCCTATCGGGCTTCCGCACCTTCTTTTCTTAGGAACACTTAGCATGAGCCAATACGACATCGTGGTGATGGGCGCGGGCCACAATGGCCTCACCGCCGCTGCCTATATGGCCAAGGCCGGCAAGAAGGTCCTCGTGCTGGAAGCCAAGCCCTATTACGGCGGCGGCGTTTCCACGCGCGAGCTGATCCGCTCAGGCTTCTGGCATGACGAGCATTCGAACGTGCACATCATGATCCAGGGCAACCCGCTGCTGCGCGATGACGAGCTGGGGCTGCTCTCCAAATTCGGGCTCGAATATATCTACCCCGATCTCGTTCATGTCAGCATCTGGGATGATGGCACCGTCATCCGCAGCTACAAGGATCTTGACCGGACCTGCGAGGAACTCGCGCGCGTAACCTCGGAAAAGGACGCCGAAGCCTATCGCAAGTTCGTGAAGATGAGCCAGACCGCACTGCCGATGCTGATGAGCGGGATGTACAGCCCGCCCTTCCCGCTTGGCGCGTTCGTGGCGATGATGGACCAATCAGAAGAAGGGCGCTTCCTGCTCGATCTGATGCAGCGCACCGCGCTTGATATCGTCGATGCCTATTTCGACAGCGACCTGCTCAAGATCCACATCGTGCGCATGGTGACCGAGAACCTGCAGATGCCCGATGAACTCGGCACCGGCATGGGCGCGTTCGTGATGCCGGGTATCGTCCACACGTTCGGGTGTTCGATGCCCAAAGGCGGATCGGGCCAATTGAGCCACGCGCTCGTGCGCGCGATCGAACATTTCGGTGGCGAAGTGCGCGTCAATGCGCCCGTGAAACGCGTGCTGGTTTCCTCCGGCAAGGCGACCGGGCTGGAACTGGAGGACGGCGAGCAGATCATGGCGCACGGCGGCGTGATCGGGCAGATCCACCCGCACAAGCTGCGCCAGTTTGTTGGCGAAACGCCCGAACCAGTGCTTGCGCGGGCCGAACGCGTCACGCAGTCCACTTTCTCGATCAACCTCACGCATCTGGCGCTGAAGGAGCGGCTCCAGCTCAAGGTCGGCAACGATTGCAACGCGATGATGACCGAGCTGATGGACTTCTACACCGTGCGCGACATGTGCCTTGAGTACGACAAGCTTCGCCGCGGCGAAGTCTCCCACCGCCTGATTGCGGGCGGCGACAACACGATCTTCGATCCCACTCGCGCGCCCGAAGGCGCCGGGGTGTTCTACGGCGTGAACTTCGCCCCCTACCACCTCTATCCGCACGGCCCGGCAAGCTGGGACGCTGCCAAGGAAGAGCATGCCGACCGCGCACTCGCGCAATACCGCAAGTTCTTCGTCAATCTGGGCGACGACAATATCCTTGGCCGCAAGATCTGCTCGCCGGTCGATCACGAACGCGGCAGCCCCAACAGCATGGTTGAAGGCGACGCGCACGGCTGTGCGCCGTTCTTCTACCAGTCCGCAGGCCACCGCCCTACTGCCGATCTCGGCAGCTTCCGCGTCCCGGGCGTGGAGGGGCTATACCTCACCGGGCCGTTCATGCACCCGGGTGGCGGTGTATTTGGCGCAGGCCGCGCCACGGCGATCCAGATGATGGACGACTTGGGGCTCGATTACGACAAAGTCTGCGGGAGGGCGGTGTAATGAGCGAGCGAAGCAAGGTGCCCACGGCCAAGATCCTTGATGCGCAGGGCAATGAATTGATGGCGGTGCGCAAGATCGAGCAGGACGGCAGCACGCTGGTGATCCGGGGCAAGATCTTCGGCGCGATGCCGATGGTCGCGCGGCTGACCCCGGCTGAGGCTCGCGCCGCGTTGAAGCTGCTCGATTTCCGGACGATCCTGTTTCTGCTGAGCCTGCCGTTCCGCAAGTAACGCGCGGCCATCGCTGGCGTGGATAGCTGGCGACCGAAAACATGGGTTTCCGCTGACAGGCCCGCTGCGGCATACCTTCACCTGATTGAAATTCAGGAGAAGTCATGTCCGTTCTTGGCGTTGAGAGCGTAGTTTTCGGCGTGGCCGATCTGGCCGAGCACACCCGGTTCTGGACCGATTTCGGTCTGCCGTTGGAGCATGCGGACGACAGCGAGGCCGTGTTCCGCCTCGCCTCGGGCAGCCGTGTCATCTTGCTCTGTCATGGCGACGCGCGCTTGCCCGCACCCGATCCTTTTGCAGGCGACGGAATCAAGGAGACCGTCTGGGGCATCGACACTGCGGCCAATCTGGAGAAGATCGCCGCCAGCCTCGCCACGGAAGTCGCCGTCACGCACGCAGCGGATGGCACCGTGCGCTGCACCTGTCCCGATGGCCAGCCGATCGCGCTGCGCGTGTGGGACAAGCGCGCCGTCGTCTCCGAAGCCAGCCCGGTCAACACGCCCTCGCAGTGGCCGCGCTTCAACCAGCACCGTATCTGGCGCGCGCGCGCGATCCCCAAAACGATCAACCACGTGGTGTTCTTCAGCCCCGACTATGTTGGCAGCTTCGAGTTTTACGAACGGCATCTGGGCTTCCGGTATGTCGACCACTCCAAAGGCACCGGCATCTTTGCCCGCGCAGCCGGCACTTTCGAGCATCACTCAATCTTCTGGGTGAACTGCGACCTGCCGATCGCCCCTGATCACTTCAAGTTCATGCACATCGCCTTCGGCATGGACGATATCGACGAGGTCATGCTCGGTGCCAACATTATGGACAACAAGGGCTGGAAGAATACCACGATGAACACCAGTGGCGGCATCTCGCGCCACCGCATTTCCAGCGCGATCTACTATTATTGCGAAATCCCCGGCCATGCGGGCGAGGCGGAATACCACGCTGACACCGACTACGTAGACGACAACTGGGTGCCGCGCGCGTGGGATTTCAAGTTCGGCTCGCTGCTCTGGTCCCACAACGCGCCGGCAATCTTCCGCGCACCAAACATTCCGTGGGATATGACCTTCGACGCTGACCGCAAGAGTTTCGAGCCCTATCGAAGGAGCGCGCCCGGAAAGCGGCAGCTCAGCGGCGCGCTCGCCGAGCTGACACCCGACGACGAGCACGCCCTCTGATTCGGATCACGGCAGGGACAACCGACTGAGCTACGAGATCACCGTCTGAAGATGCACCACCGACGGTGGTTCGGCGAAGAATGGACCGGCAAGCGCGCGCCATTCCTGGAATCCGGAAGACGTGCGAAAATCCACCATGTGTGCTTCAACACTCTCCCACCCGACGACCAGTTGATAGCAAGCCGAATTTTCGATCACCCGCTTCAGACTGAACGAGACAAAGCCCTTTGCTGCCGCGAAATACGGACGGGCTCTGGCGACGGCTGCCTCGAATTCGGCGGCGCGCGCCGGATCGACGGTGATCGATGCGACCTCGTGGATCATGCGAATTTCCTCATAGCTTGGAATTGGCGGCGTCCCATCGGACGGTCAGTTCGATGCCGCTGCCGATGGGGAGCAGAACCGTCTGCAGATCGGCCCTGGCGCGAACAGCTTCGCGAAAGGCCCTCACATTGAGGCGGTCATGCACGGGTTCGACCATATTGTCCGAGGCGATCACGCCTTCGTCCGAAAGCTTGGGATAGAATGCATCGAAACAGGGAAGGTAAAGCTCCTTCCAGATATCGAGCAGCACAAAGTCGAACGGCCCGGCCTCCTCTGCCAGCAAAGCCAGCGCATCACCGCAGCGCAGCTCCGCCACATCGGCAAGTCCAGCCTCTTCCAGACGGGCCTGGGCGAAGGCCTGCTTGTAATCGGCCAGTTCCATTGAAACCACCCGCGCGCCAACCTCTCGGGCCGCATCGGCGAGGATCAGCGTGGAATAGCCATAGCTCGTACCCAGTTCGAGGATCACGCGCGGCCGCCGCGCCAGCACCAGCGCATGCAGCACTGCGCCAACGTCCTCGCCGATGGGGAGCAGGAATTCATCACGCACGACAAAACCGGCAGGTCCCAGTTCACGCATCCGGGCCTGATCCGCCGCCTCGCGCTGCCGGTAGGTCTCAAACACGGCGGCGACGCGCGGATCGGTGAAATTCATGGGTTCGCTTCCTCGACAAACTCTATCAGGTTGCCCGCGCAATCGCGAATGAAGCAGCCCTTGCCGAATGCCTCTCGCACCACAAACGCCACATCTGCGCCCTTTTTCTCCATCTCTGCCAGAAACGCTTCCAGATCATCCACGCGAAACGCGACATGCTTGTTGCCATGGGTCTGAAGATCGCGCGGCGGGTGGCGGCGATCCTCGGGCATCGGCGCGGCGCCTTCCACTTCGAACAGTTCGAAGCGCAGCGGTCCCTTGCGCACCATCGCGGTGTGGCTGCGCGCGGCTTCGATGTAGAAGCGCTTCTCCACCTCGAAGCCGAGCACATCGCCATACCAGGCTATGGCTTCATCAAGATTGGGCACCGAGACGCCGCCGTGATGGAAGGTGAAATCAGCCATCCACGGCACTTTCCCGTGCGATCATGCTCTCAAGCAGCCGCCGGGCGCGCGTCCCGCCCTGATCGATGCCCAGTGAAAGGGGCTTTTCCGCCCAGAAGTCTTTCCCGCGAACATTTGCATATGCGGCCTCGATCATCGGCTTGTCTTCCAGATCGAAAGCCTCGCCAAACAGCGCCAGCAGCGCGCCATCGACTTCTGCGGAATCCAGCGCGTCATACCGGGTGGATGACCAGAAGTAGTGCGTGGTGTGCTCGTCTGCCGGGGTCAGGATGTGTGCCTGCGGAACCTGAAAGCCAGCTTCACGCCCAGCCCCATGGGGTGAAACGCCGACATGCAGCCGCATCGAGGCGGGTGCGTTCCAGCGCATGTCTAGCCAGTGATCGACTTTGGCATCGGGCGGAAACGCGTCTTGCGCCATCGAAGGCGGTGCAATGCCAGGCATCCACCAGTTCGAATGCAGCGTATCGCCTTCGAGCGCGACCGTATGCTCGCCCGCAAAGATCACGCCCTGCCCGGCGAACGTGCCCTTGTGGACGAATTCGATATGCGAGAGATCGAGCAAGTTATCGGTGCCGTATTCGTAATTGGCCTGCATCAAGGTGTAACCGCGCACGGTACGGCTATGCGCGGTATCGGGTACGAAACCGAAATCGGGGATAAGCGCTGGGTCCGCGTTCTCAGCCGCGCCAGCCCAGAGCCACACGATCCCGTCACGCTCGGCCACCGCGAACGACGGTACGCAGGCGCCTGCCGGAATGCGCTCTGCAAACGGATTGCGCACACACTGACCAGCGCTGTCAAAGGTTAGCCCGTGATAGCCGCAGACGACACGGTCGCCCTCGCGCGTGCCTTTGGAAAGCGGCGCGAAGCGGTGTGGGCACCGGTCAAGCATCGCCGCCAGACCGCCATTTTCCAGCCGATAGATAAAGGTCGGGCGGCCCAAAAGTTGCCGCACCAGACCTGCGTCTCCGATCTCCTCGGCCCATCCGGCCATGACCCAGCATTTGCGCAAATAACGTTCCATATTCCTCACCCCATTTCTGCGAATGTTTCAGCGCACCAGTCTGCAATGTAGTCGCGCATTCCCGTGCCGTTGTCCGCTCCGCAATGCTCCACTTCGAAATCGGCCTTGGTGAACATGCGCAAGGCTCGCTTGGGGCTGTTCACCGCCTGATCAAAGCTGAGGTGGGCATTGAACGCGGGGATTTGGCGGTCATTTTCGCCGTGGGTGATGAGGAACGGCACACGGATTTGCTCCACCTGACCATCAAGCGAGATCTGGTCAGCATAGGTCAGGAACGCATCCCGGTCCTCAAACCCGAACACCCACATCACATGGTCCCAGTAATGCGGCACGGGGTTCTCGCCCTCGTTGCTCACCCGCTCGCGCTGGCGCTGGCCCCACACGTGGTTGGCCCCCATCACCGCGCACAGCGCATAGCGCGCATCGTTCGCAGCAATTCGAGGCGCATGATAGCCGCCGAACGAAAGGCCGAAAATGCCAATCTTGCCGGGGATCACATCGCTGCGCGTGAGCAGGTAATCGAACGCAGGGCTGCCCCAGCGCTCGGCGTCATAGACGGCTGGCAGCCCGCGCAGGCGGATCGCCTCACCGGTACCTGGCTGATCGACGAACAGCGTGTTCATCCCACGCTCGAGGTTGGCGAGGCCGTGGCCCGCCATGTTGACCTGCTCTTTCATCGAATCCAGCCCGTTGACTGAGACGAGCGTGGGGCGCGGCGTGCCCGATCCATCGTGCACGAAGATCGCGGTGTAGGCGCTTCCTTCATAGGGGATCTCGACCTTCTCAACATGCAGCCCGCGCAGCGCGCTTCCCTTGTGATAGAGTTCCAAGCCCTTGGCATAGGCCTCCCAGCGCGGCGCGTAGTCGCGGCTCTGCATGCGCTCGGCGGCAAGGTAGTAGCCCGAGGCGCGCAGGTATTTGGTACCCGCTGAAAGCCGGTAGCCCGCCGCCTCGTCCGCCGCGCCGTTCGCCGCGACCTGATCGGCGACGCGAATCCAGCTATCGAACATCAGCGCCGACCCCGCGTCTGCACCTGCCTTGGCCGCCTCCATGATCGGCCGGTTGGCCTCGTCGATTTCGCCATGGTTGCCGCCGCATACCAGCGCCAGATTCGTGGCGAGGTTCCAGACGTAGTTTCCGGGAAACGGTTCGAACATGACGGGTCTTTCTTCAGGCAGGAACGAATTCGACCGGAAGCGTGCCGATCGCATGGAGCGTATTGTTGAGCCGGCGCTGCGCCGGTGCGGTCTCGCGGATTTCGGCGACACAAGGGATCATAGCGCCGATCACGGCCTCCGCTTCCATGCGCGCCACCATCTGGCCCAGGCACTGGTGGATGCCGAACCCGAAGCCGACATGACCGCTCGCTTGTCGGGTAATGTCGAAGCTGTCCGGATCACTCCAGCGGCGCGGATCGCGGTTGGCAGCAGCGAGGAACAGCAGGACCTTGGAGCCTTCGGGAATGCGTTGCCCGGCCACGTCCACATCACGCGATGTCGTGCGGAAAAACGTCTGCACCGTGCCGCCCCAGCGCAGCGTTTCCTCCACCGCGCGCTTCAGCAGTGAGGGATCGGCGCGAAGTAGGTGCCATTCAGCTGGAAACTGCGCGAAGGCGTGGATAGCCGTGCCGATGCCGTTGACCGTGGTATCCACCCCGGCGGTGAGGAACGAGCGCACAAGCCTTTCGGCCTCCGCGGGACTGCATTCGCCCCGGTCCGCCGCTGCATAAACCTGCGCGCCCCACCCGCCGGGCCGCAAGTTCTCCCGCTGGCAGCTCTCAGCCACCCACGCGGTCGCCGCCTGCGCCCGGTCCATCGCTTCGGCGAGCAGGGCGTTGCGCGGGCCAAAGGCGTTGAACGCCACGGTGCCATAGGGAATGAGGTGTTCGCGCCCATCCTCGCGCAGGCCGATGAGATCGGGAAACACCGAGAGCGGAAACGCCTCGGCCAGCGCGGGCACGGCGTCGAACGGGCCGTGCCCGACGAGCCCCGCCACCAACGCACCGGCCTTGGCTTGCCATTCGGGCATGACCTTTCGCAGCGACGCGAGTGACGCAACGCGGTTCATCAGGCCGCGCGTCCGATCATGCACCGGCGGGTCGGTTTCCAGTAGCAGCGACGGGGGCCGCCACGGTTCCTCACAGCGGAAATCGGCAAGCCCCACTCCGCGCCCGGAGACGTAAGTCTCGAAATCCGTGAGCGCGGCTTGCACTTCGGCGTGCCGCGCCATCGCAAAGCAATCGATGCTGGGTAGGAACACCACTGGCCCCGCATCGCGCAACGCTGCGTGGTGGGCGAAAGGATCGGCCAGCACCGCCAGGTCGAACGGATTAAGATCGAGTGACGCAACCATCGTTTCAGTCTGCCGTCCAACCGCCATCAATGACAAGGCTGGTGCCGGTCATGAGTGCCGAGGCATCGGAGGCGAGAAATACCGCCGCGCCCATCAGATCCTCCACCGTGCCAATGCGGCCCAGCTTGATCTTGGCGAGCACGCTGGCTTTGAAGTCCGCGTTCTCAAAGAAGGGCTTTGTCATCGGCGTTTCGATGAATGTGGGCGCGATGGTGTTGCTGCGAATGCCATAGGGTGCGAGATCGAGCGCGAAGGCCTTGTTCATGCCCTCCAGCGCCCACTTGCTGGCGCAATAGAGCGAGCGGTTCGGCCCACCGACATGACCCATCTGACTGCCGATATGGATCAGGCTGCCCTGCACTCGTTCGGCGATCATGGCTTTCACGCCGGCCTGCGCCACAAAGAATGCCGATTTCACGTTGAGATTGAGCACCGCGTCGTAATCGGCCTCAGTCACATCCCACACCGGCTTGGGACGATTGGTTCCGGCATTGTTGACCAGCACTTGGAAGGCGGGCTGCGCGGCGAAGAACGCCTCAACCGCCACAAGGTCTGACACATCAAGCACCGCCGCGATGGCCTTGCCGCCCGCCGCGCGGATCGCCTCCGCCCCGGCCTCGATTTCCGCGGTCGTGCGCGCCGCCAGCGTTACCTCCGCGCCTGCCTCGGCCAGCGCAGCGGCCATGGCGAGCCCGATGCCCCGTCCCGCACCGGTCACCAGCGCGCGCCGGCTATCGAGCCGGAACCCGGGCGAACGCGGCAGGCTCAAGCGATCATGTCCAGGGGATTGATCCGGGTCTCGGGCACCGGCTGGATCACATCCCAGTGCTCGACGATCTTGCCTTGCTCCACCCGGTAGAAATCCGCGACGGCCACACCGGGCTGGCTGATGTCGGGCCGTCCATGCAAGTGGACCACGGCGAACGGCGCATCGATCAGAATCCGCTTCACCTCGAAGCGCGCGCCCTCGCGGCCAAACAGCGGCTCCAGCATCCGCAAGGCCGCTTCCGGCCCGTCGGTCAAGCCGGGGCTGTGCTGCACATAGTCCGGCGAGACATGCTTTTCGAACGCCGCGCGCGGCTTGCGCTGCACATAGAACAGCTCGACGAAGTCCGCGATCAGCGCGCGCAGCTCCTCGCTCATGCCCGCGTCAACTCGCTCGGCTCGGCCTGCCCCGCATAAGGCACGTTGCGCCCGCCGTAGCGCCGCACGCGGATGTTGGCCTGCTCGCCGTGCCCGGCGAAGCCTTCCAGCGCGCAGAGGCGGCTGCAGTATTCGCCGACCAGCGTCGAAGCCTCGTCAGTCAGCACGCGCTGATAGGTGCAGGTCTTGAGGAACTTGCCCACCCACAGCCCGCCGGTATAGCGCGCCGCCTTCTTCGTCGGCAGCGTGTGGTTGGTCCCAATCACCTTGTCGCCAAACGAGACATTGGTGCGCGCGCCGAGAAACAGCGCGCCATAGTTCGTCATGTTCTGCAGGAAGTAGTCAGGATCGCCGGTCATAACCTGCACGTGCTCGCTGGCGATCTCGTCGGCGATGCGCACCATTTCATCATAGCTTTCCGCCACGATGACCTCGCCATACGCCTCCCACGCCTTGCGCGCATGGTCGGCAGTCGGCAGGATCTGGAGCAGTCGCTCGATCTCGGCCATCGTGGCGCGCGCGAGCTTTTCCGAATTGGTGAGCAGCACGCCGGGGCTGTCCGGACCATGCTCCACCTGGCCCAGGATGTCCGTCGCCGCGAGTTCAGGATCGCAGCCGATCTCGTCAGCGATGATCAGCGTCTCGGTTGGTCCAGCAAACAGATCGATGCCCACGCGGCCAAACAGCTGGCGTTTGGCTTCGGCCACATAGGCGTTGCCTGGACCGACGAGGATATCGACCGGATCGATCGTCTGCGTACCGAGCGCCATCGCACCGATAGCCTGAATGCCGCCCAGCGCATAGATTGCGTCGGCCCCGGCCATGGCTTGCGCGGCAACAATCGCGCGGGCGATCTTGCCCTGAAACGGGGGCGCACAGGTGATGATCCTTTTCACGCCCGCCACTTTGGCCGTGATTACGCTCATGTGCGCGCTGGCTAGCAGCGGGTACTTGCCGCCAGGCACATAGCAGCCCGCCGCATTGATCGGCACATTCTTGTGGCCCAGCACCACGCCAGGCATAGTTTCGACTTCAACGTCCTGCATCGAGGCCCGCTGGATCTGCGCAAAGTTCCGCACCTGCGTCTGCGCAAACTCGATGTCCTTGCGCTCTTGCGGGGTAAGGCTGTCCACCGCGGCGTCGATCTCGTCCTGTGAAAGGCGGTAGTCCTCACGGTCCCAGCCATCGAACGTGTTGCTCATTTCGCGCACAGCCACGTCGCCGCGCGTCTGGATATCGGCAAGAGCCGCCTCGACAATGTCGCGCACCTTGCGATCGGCATCTGCCTTGGCCTGTGCCGCCATGCCACGCTTAAGCCAGATGGCCATAGTTTCTCTCATGATTGCCTTGATCGAACCGCTTCTTGCCAGCGCGTGCCCGGAGCGACCAACGCATAGCGTCGATGGTTTCCTATCGATCCGAACACGTTGTCCGTCCCCACCAAGCCCACTAGGAAACAGGCTTCCATTGTAGGGAGAGAGAAAAGTCATGCGTCTCGCAACGCTTCGCGATGGGTCGCCCGACGGCCGGCTGGTGGTCGTGTCGCCCGATGGCGGTGCTTGCGTGCCTGCGCCGTTCCCAACTCTGCAATCCGCGCTGGAGCGCTGGGAGGAGGCCGCGCCGCAGCTCGCCGCAATCACCGCCTTTCCCGATGCGCTCAATCCCGCTGCGATCATGGCCCCGCTGCCGCGCGCATGGCAGTGGCTCGATGGTTCGGCCTATCAGAGCCACGGAGATCTGATGGACGCGGTGCTCGGCATCACCAAGCCCAAGACCGACCTGCCGCTGATGTACCAGGGCACCTCGGACAAGTTCTATGGCCCGGGCGATGACGTGAAGTTTCCTGACGAGGCGCTCGGTATCGATTTCGAGGGCGAGTTCGGCGTGATCGTCGATGCCGTGCCTATGGGGGTCTCGCCCGCCGAGGCGCTGGGCCACATCAAGCTGCTCGTGCAGATCAACGATTGGTCGCTGCGAACCCTCGCGGGCCCGGAAATGAAAACAGGCTTCGGCTGGATCCAGGCCAAGCCGCCGTGCGGCATGGCCGCCTTCGCGATCACGCCCGACGAGCTGGGCGAGGATTGGCGCAATGGCCGCGTGTGCCTGACGCTCAAGGTCGATTGGAACGGCAAGCAATTCGGTGCCGCCAATGGCGAGCCAATGGGCTTCGGCTTCCACGAACTCGTCGCCCACGCCGCGCGCACGCGCGATCTGGTGGCTGGCACGGTGATCGGTTCGGGCACAGTCTCGAACGCCAATTTCCGCGAGGTTGGTTCTTCGTGCATTGCCGAACGGCGCGGGATCGAAGTGCTCGACGAAGGCGCGGCGAAGACCGAGTTCATGGCGTTTGGCGACACGGTGCGGATGGTTGCCATCGACGCCGCTGGCCGCGCGCCCTTCGGCATGATCGAACAAACGGTGGTCAAGGCATGAGCGAAGTCCTCTCCGATTCCGGCCTCCCGGCGGTCCAGCGCGTCGTCACTGGCCATGATGCGAATGGCCGCGCCGTGTTCAAGTCCGAGGACGTGTCCCCCACGCGGATGATCCCTTCGGGCGATGCCTCGTTCCTGCTCATCTGGACCACCGCGACCGTTCCTGCGGACAACAACGACGAGACCGACGGCCGCCATCGCGAGGCTGGGCTCACGCTCGATGGCGGTTCGGTGATCCGCGTGGTCGACATGCTGCCGGGCAAGGAAAGCCCGATGCACCGCACCAATTCGATCGACTATGGCATCGTGCTGGAAGGCGAGATCGAGCTGGAGCTGGATGACGGCGCAAAACGCACCGTGAAGCAAGGCGGGATCATCGTGCAGCGCGGCACCAACCACTTGTGGCGCAACACGACCGACAAAGTCTGCCGCATCGCCTTCATCCTGGTCGAGGCCCCGGCCTATCTGCACGAGGGCGCGCCGCTTCCCGAAGACAAGCCCGACCACAAGTGAGCGGCCTGTTCGACCTTTCCGGAAATGGCGCGATCGTCACCGGATCGACACGCGGCATCGGCCGCGCGATCGCCGAGGCGCTGATTGAGGCAGGTGCGCGGGTCGTCATCTCCAGCGAAGATGCCGCCGATACGGCCCGCGTGGCGGCGGAACTCGGGATGCCGGGCATTGCCTGCGATGTCACCGACCATGCCGCGCTCGAACGGCTGGTGGCACAAGGCGAAGCTGCGCTGGGCGGGCTCGACATCCTTGTCTGCAACGCCGGGATCACCGGACGGGCGGGGCCTTTCGCCGAAATAGATATGGCTGACTACGCGCAGGTGATGGCCATCAACCTCACCGCGCAAATCTTGCTATGCAACCACGCCTTGCCGCGCATGGCAGCCAGAGGCGGGGGCGCGGCGATCCTCATATCCAGCCTATCCGGCCTGCGCGGCAATGGCAGAATCAATGCCTATGCATTGAGCAAGGCCGGTGTCGCGCAGCTCGCGCGCAATCTCGCGGTCGAGTGGGGCCCGCAGGCCATTCGCGTTAACGCCATCTCGCCCGGTTTCATCGCCACCGAACTCTCGCAGCCCTTGCTGGACAACGCCGAATTCAGGGCCCGGCGCATGGCCATGACCCCGCTGCGGCGCCCCGGCACGCCTGCCGAAGTGGCAGGTGCAGCCGTGTTCCTCGCTGCGCCCGCCGGGGCCTTCGTCAATGGGCACAATCTGGTCATCGACGGCGGAACGCTGATCACCGACGGCAGCTAATCGCGAACAAGTTCACCAGGCTGTCGCGCCGCCATCCACCGCGAAGTCCGCGCCTGTCACATAGCGCGCCTCGTCCGAGGCCAGCCAGACCGCGCACCAAGCGATATCGTCCGGCTCGCCCAGTGTCTTGAGCATGGTCTTGCGCAGCACCTGCGCCTCGAACGCCGGATCGGCATCAAGATGGCGCGCGGTCGCCGCCGTGCGGACAAAGCCGGGCGCGATGGTGTTAGCGCGAATGCCATGGGGGGCGCCTTCCATTGCCAATTGCCGCGTCATCGCCAGCACGCCGCCTTTGCCCGCGCAGTGCGCCAGCGCAGGCGAGCCTTCCAGCGCATGGCGCGCATTGGCCGAGGCGAAGTTGACCACGCTGGCCTTGCCCCCAGCCTTCAGCCACGGCCACGCAGCGCGCGTCGGCAGAAACACGATGTCGAGCTCGCCCTGCAAGGTCCGCCGCCAATCTTCGTAAGAGAGGCTTTCGATCCATTCGAACACTGCAAAGGCCGCTGCATTGACCAGCACATCGATCCGGCCGTGCTGCCCGCCGATAGCCGCGAACTGAGCGGTCACCGCTGCCTCGTTGAGCAAGTCGCAGGCGGTCTCGGTCCCCGCCAGATCGATGGGGACCACAACGGCACCCTCTGCCCGAAACAGCGCGGCGCAGGCCTGCCCGATACCGTTGGCCGCCCCGGTCACGACCGCGATCTTGCCTGCCAGACGTGCGGTCATGCGCGCTTGCCCGTAATCATGGGCCAGGCCATCACGATGGCCGCACCCAAGGCCGCTGCCGCTGCCAGAAACAGGAATGCCCCCATGATGCCTCCCATGACCTTGCCCGCAGTGGTGACCACAATCGGGCTCAGGAACTGGCCAAAGGCAAAGGCCGATTGCCAGAAGCCTGTGCCCCGCCCGCGAAATTCGAAGCTGAGCACGCTCATCGACCACACCAGCAAAGTCGGCAGCAGCATCCCCGCGCCCAGCTGATTGATGAAGCATCCGACAAGGAATCCCTCGACCGAGCCAGCGCGCCCCATCAGCGCGAAGCCCAGCGCCAGCATTGCAAACTCGCCAATCAACAGCCGCGCCACTTTCGCACCGCCAATCCGCGAATAGAGCAAGGTGCCCAGTGGCACGCCGATGCTGGCGATGGACGTCAGCAAGCCGATCTGCGCCGAGCTTGTCAGCCCCAGAGCGGCCAGCCCGCTCGAGGCCTGAATCTGGACGGTGTAGAAGAAGATCGAGCCATACACCGTGATGCCGGCGATCAACGCTGTGATGGCCCAGGGAAAGCCCTGCCAGGTGCTGGCGTGGGGCGCTTCGAGCGCCTCCTCAGCCGCATCATCGGCAGACGGTTCCCACGTGTACCGCAAAACCAACGCGAACATGCCCAGCGCGGATAGGTAAACCCAGAACGGCACACGCCATCCGCTTTCGCCGAGCACCCCGCCAATATTGAAGAACAGCAGCGCCGAGACTGAGGCGAAGGCCGTCTGCCCCGCAAGCCAGCGATCGCGCGCCTGGCCGCTATAGTAATCACCGATCATCGTGGTCGAGAGCACATAGATCAGCGCCTCGGCCACACCCACGCCTACGCGCGATAGCAGGATCTGCGGCAGCGTCTCGAGAAACACGGGTGCGATCCCCACCGCAGCATAAACCGCCAGCGCGGCCAGCAGCAGCGTGCGCCGCCCGAAATAGTCCGCAAGCATTCCGGCAAACGGGCAAAGCAGAGCCACACACAGCGAGGGCACTGTCAGGATCATCGGCACCCAGTATTCATGGCCGGGAACGCCGGAGAAGGCCTGCATAAGCTGCGGCACGACCGGTGCCAGCAGCACGATGGCCATGGTCGTCAGCGTTATCGGCAGCAGCAAGGCTGTTCCGGTCCGCCAATCGGGGGTGCGGTGAGCCGCCATATGCGCTGTGCCTCCCCAATGATCACCGCAGCACGCGCTGCAATGGCTCAGACGCCCGGTTTAGCCCGGGTCACGCGATGAGCCCCGCTGCCGTTTGCAGATTTTGGAGCGCCTGACCAATTCATTGCATACCATCGTGGCAATCGATGCCATCGCTGGTTAAACCGCCTCGTCGGGCGCCTGAGCGCCTTGCAGATCGCCTCGAGATCGGTGGTATGCAAAAACCAGTTTGCCAGAAGCTTCGTGCTAGGAAATGCGGCCAAGCAGTCGTCCAGCGGCACCTTGCTCTGCCGCCAAATTGCGGTTGTAAAACAGCGGCATGCGCGGGCTTTTCCAGCGCAGTGCATCCATTATGCCTGCGAGGTCCTCCCCCGATGCAAAGTAGTCCTGATTGACGCCTACGCGTGTGGAGTGAGCGCTTACCTCCTTGAGCTGGCGGCCAAAGGTGTGCTGATCGAGATCCGGGAACGCGCCTGCCTTGAATGCACGGCTGAGCGCGGATCGAAGAATAGGCGTGACAGATCCTGGATGGAGCGCTGCCTGGCCGACGTCCTCCTCGGTGCGAGCTACGACGGCTTCCTTGGCTGCAAACCGCTCCGGGGCCCAACGCGCGTTCCATGCAAGAGAACTTGGGTCAGTCTTCGGTCGAGCAGGTTGTGCCGCGTAGCGGCGCACGATCACGCGCCGGAAGATTGGACCTGACCCAATTGCACCCATGCTGAGCCAGTCTTGCAGTACCGTGACCGTGCGGGGGCTGAGATAGGCGGTTGCCCCCTGCCCCTCCTGGTCGCCCTTGCTGCGCCGGATCCGCAGCAGCCGTGCATCATCATCAATGGCCTCACAGATATCATCAACCTGCACAGCGACGAGTTCACTCGCCCGCAAACCAGTATCATAGGCAACGGAAAGCAGTGCCTTATTGCGACGGTCAGTGAGGCTGTCACCAAGGGCGGCAAGGGTCGCTCGGACATTAATACCGCGCGGCGGATCGGTCAGCGGGTCCTTGACGGCCCCCCTGAAACGCAAGGGACGAGCCTGCTTCTGCGCGACACCCCTTTGACGCCGCAGCGCCATCAGCGTGAGCTTGACGAGCTCGTCCTGCGTCGGGTCAGGGAGACCACAAAGCCGGTGTAGCCGGGCGATCGAGGCCTTGTAGCGCGCCAGCGAAGCCGGTGCCGCGCTTTGTGCCGCAAAATGTGCAGCGGTTTGTGCCGCGCGATACTCAAGATAGTCCTTCACGGTCTGCGGCTCGGCAGGGAGTGTTGTCCGCCCTGCCCTCAGGCACCAGTCGTCAAAAGCCCAGACATCGGACCGGAATGCGCGCATGGAATTGGGGGCAGCAGCGTTGGCATAGGCTGCCAGAAGTTCCGGCGAGGGACGAACGCCCGGCGCACTGGCGACCAGGACGAGCTCCTTCGCACGCGAGGGCGCCGCAAGATCGGCCGGACCGAGAGGAGAAAGCACTGCCATTGCGAAAGACGATGCCGGAAAGGTCTTTCCAATGCAACATGTGATAACTGCAATTATCACATGTGCGTTATCAAACCATGCGTGTACTTGTGTAGTAATCTGGCTTTCAGTACACATCACAAATGGAGCCGTTCCACCCCTTAGCCAGCGATTGCGACGCACCGGCTGATGCGGTCGCTGCCAGCGAAGCCGTATGCGCCCTGTCGCTGGGCCGCCTTGATGGCTCGCTTGGCGGGCTCCTGGAGCACGAGAAACGCTTGTTTTGCTGGGCATTCTTGCGGAGCGCCCTGCTCTCCGCCCTCACCCAGGCCGGCTTTACCGACGCCGAGCTGCAGTTCGATGCGTGGTTCGCCGGGACCGATCGTGGTCCAACCGGAGCGCCGCATACGAGCACTTCGCCGCGCGCGATTGTCCGAGCGATCCTCGCCGAACTGAGCTGTCACAGGTGGGAGCCGCTTGCCGAGGCAGCGAGCCGGGTTCAGCGCATGGGCCGCTTTGCTGCAGACCGCGATGATGCGGCGGATGACCGGTTCGCAGCTGATGCCCTCCTGCACGCGGCCGCATTGGCGCGGCGAGCAGCCGGCAGCAATAGCAGCCCCCTCCCCTTCCCGGCCATGACACGCCTTGCTGATCTCGCACGCGAGGATCCGCTCTTCTCTCCGGGTGAGCGCGAGGTCCGCGTGCTCGTAGTAGCCGGGCGCTCCGTGCCCTATGAACAGAGCGCGCCGCGCAGCCCGCTTTGGGCACTCGACTTTGCGGTTGGACACCTTCTGGGTGTTGGCGCCGCCTGGCAAATCGCCCTCCCCTGCCCCGGAGCGTTCACCCAGCAGCTGCTCAGGCCGGAACTTTGGCCCGGCGAACGACGGATTGCGATCAGTGAGGCCGTCGAAGTGGTGGTAAGGCGGGTGCTCGGCTTCGTTGATATCGCACGGCGCCGGGCGCGGCTCATGCAATCAGCGCTCGGCCATCTGCGTTCGACAGCGAGGGCCCCTGATGTTTGGATGGCCGCGATCGGCTTTGCCCCGCTCGGGATCGAGCAAGTGTCCAGCGGGTTCGGCGTGTCACGACGTGGAAGCTACACAATCAGCGAGACTCTGGAGGCAAGCGGCCTCATGACACGAAGCACGCGCAAAGGAATGGTGATCCTGGCAGGTCGTGAGCCGCAACCAAACGTCGCCGAGCTGTCCGGTCCGAAGCTGGTTGCCCCCTCCCCTGCCCTTGATGCTTTCGATTCCGCCATGGCCGACATTGACCGTCTTCTGGCGCGCCGCTCAAACAGAGTAGTGTGATTTCTGGTCGGTTCTTGCTTTTTGTGTGTTTTTCGTACATAGGAGAGGAACAAGGAGTTGATCTGTGGCCACTGCTGCCCCCTTCCCCGCCCCTAAATTGCCGGAAGTTGCCAAGTCGGCAAGCCGGAAGGACCTGACGGGCCCGGCGCTTCGCACGTTCTTTCGCATTGCGGACGCTTGGAGTCTCAGAGAGGCAGAGCAGATGAAGCTCCTCGGGCTCGACAGCCGTTCGACCTTTCAGACGTGGAAACGAGGAGCGGTTGCTGCGATCCCTCGGGATGCCATCGAACGCATTTCTTATGTGATGGGGATTTACAAAGGACTTCAGATTCTCCTTCCCCGCTCGGCAGATGAATGGGTTCGCAAACCGAATTCCGCGCCCTTGTTTGGCGGCGGCACCGCAATCGAGCGGATGACATCGGGGAATGTCGCCGATCTTTTCCTCGTCCGGCAGTACATCGATGCGCAACGTGGGTGATGGTTGATCCTCCAATAGCGGTCGTTGCGTGGCGGCCGTGCTACCGGATCATAGCAAGCCGCTTTCCGCCAATCTCGTTGTTTGAAGCCGTGGCCGATCCAGCTGATCTGGAAGCGGTCTTTGCGGTTGAGTCGATGACGAACCCGCGGGCTCGTGACGAGGTTGGCGAGCTTGCACTCGTGTCGATCGGGGATCGCGTTTCCGGGCCAGGCACATCGGCCATCATGGCGGCCTTTACCCATCTTAATCCTGATGGGAGCCGTTTCTCAGACGGTTCGTTCGGGGTGTTCTATGCCGCCCGGGAGCTCGACACTGCTGTTGCAGAGACCCGCCACCATCGAGCGCGTTTCCTCCGTGCGACCGGTGAACCTGCGCAGGAGCTGGATATGCGGGTCTACGCTGTCGATCTCGTTGGCAGGTTGCACGATCTGCGCGGCATTGCCGAAGACGCCCCTGCCCTCTATTCGCTCGATAACTATGGTGCCAGCCAAGCGCTGGGCGGCGCGCTCCGAGGCCTGGGGTCGGACGGGCTCGTCTATGACAGTGTTCGCTCACCCGGCGGGCAATGTGCGGCGGTGTTTCGGCCCCGGCTTCTCTCAGATTGCCGCCAGGAGCGGCACCTCTGTTACGTCTGGGATGGCAACACGATTTCGGCGGTATACGAGAAGCGAGCCTTTAGCTGAGTTTTCGGGGGGTCTGGCTCCGGCAGTCGTCGCAGCTTCCGGGCGCCTATTCGTTTTTCGGTGATCAACTTCAGTTTGGCCCGACGGATCGTGGATATTGCGGCGTCGGCCGTTGCAGGTGCGCGTTGGTTTCTGCTTGATCGGGAGTGTTTCCCCTGCCCTGCTCCTGAAAGGCTATCTCCTATGAACAACAGTGATCTCGCCGAAGCACTGGCTACTTCCGCCGGTCTCACCAAGGCTGAAGCGCGCAAGTATGTCGATGCGGTCTTTTCTCTGGTCGCCGAGGCGGCTGCCAAGGGAGAGGAAGTTTCGCTCAGCGGCTTTGGAAAGTTCAAGATCAAGGACTCACCGGCGCGGGAGGGACGCAATCCTTCGACTGGCGCTGTGATTGCCATCCCTGCTTCTCGCAAGTTGGCGTTCGCTGCGGCGAAGGGGTTGAAGGACAAGCTCAACGGCTGACGGCTTGGGCGCCTCGCTTTTTTCCAGCGCAGGCGCCCTCCCCTTGAGCTGAGATGCGGTTTGTTGCCGCGCGGTGTTTGCTGCGCTGGCCCACAGATTGATCGGTGACGGCGGTTTCCTCGTTTCCTCGCCTCTGGCAACCGTTCTACGACCTACTCGCCGCTTTCGTTACGCCGTTGAAATAGCGTCATTTTATATCATGCTGCATTATGTGCCGCGTATTGTAACGCAGCGTGTGACGCGCGGCACAATCACACCGCATCAGCGCCGCACAACTACACAGCGCCGTCACACGCGACTGCCACCGCGCGTACACACTCGCCAGTACATGCGCACGTACAGGCGCTTACACAAGCGCGTGCGCCTTGCACCGCGCACCAGCAGGCGCTATGACACGCACAAGCAACGGGTGCCGCGCATCCGACCTTGAAGCCTACGTGTGCGGCGCCATGTGCCGCGCTGTCGCACCACAGGAGACCCGCAGTGCCCGTCATCACCATCGCCCAAAGCAAGGGTGGCGCCGGAAAGACGACGCTCGCGCTCGCCTTGGCATCCGAGTTCGAAGCGCTAGGCGGATCGGTTTTCATGCTCGACGCCGATCGCCAAAACAGCCTCCTGAACTGGCATCGCGACCGCCTGGCAGCGGGAAGGGGAGGGGACTCGCGCATCATTGTCGAAGACGCCTCGCAGCTGCGCGATGCGGACATTGGCGCTGCAATCAACAAGGCAAGGGCGATCGCCCAGCTCGTCATCGTGGACTCGGAAGGCACGTCGAACTTCAAGACCGCTTACGCCGCGATGGACTCCGACTTTGTGGTGATCCCGACGCGCTCCTCGCGCCTCGATCTGGAACGGACGGTCGAAACCAGCGAGATGCTGGGCAAGATGTGCCGGGGCGTTCCTTACCGCGTGCTGATCACCCAGACAGGGCAGGTGGCACGCTCGAAGGCTGAATGGGAGATCGATAGCCAGATCACCGCAGCTTTGCCCACATTCGCAGAACAAATGCATAGCCTCGATGCATTCCGGGCGATGTCGAACTTCCGCATGACGCTGTCCGAGGTCGAGGCGAACAAACTAGCCAAGACCGAGAAGGCGAGGCTCATTGCCCAGAGCATCCTCGCCAACATCCTTGAGCAGATTCAGAACAAGGAAGCTGTTAATGCCTGATCCGAACCCCACCGGCAGCGCAATGGGAGACATCATAGGTTCGACCCGGCAGCGTCTGGAAGAGCCTGTGAGCCCCGCAGACCGCCTGAAGAACCTCGTGGCGGCGACAAGCGCAGCTCCCGCAGTCACGTTGCCGCCAGCACCCCGCGAGGTCGCTCCAGCGGCCTTGCCGGGCAACTACTTCGCGCAAGTGACTGCCGAGGCGGGGATCGTGCCAAAGCGCAAGCCGCAGCGAGGGCCGGCGCGGTCACTCCACATCAGCATGCGGCTGTCCCCGCCGGAGCGCGACCGCTTGGTCACATGGTGCGACGCGCGCAATCTCAGCTTGCCGGACGGCATTCTTGCGCTGCTGGATCTCGCTGAAGGGGCAGGGGAGGGGACCTGAATGCGCCCTGTGCGCGCCCCTCGAGTGCCCGCCAAATCTCGTTATTGTGAGTGTTGGGGGGAGGGGGCGCTCAAGCCCGGCCGCGCGTCGCCACGAAGCTTTTACAGAACCCTTCCCAGGACTTGTAGAGGGCAGGGCCGCTCAACGTCTCCAGCTTCGCGCCCATGGTCTTGCGATAGGCTTCCGCAACCAAGTCTTTGTCCCATCCGCCGCCAAAGTCGCTGACAATGGTCAGCAACTGCTGATCGCCGCAGAAATGCAGGGAACCGGAAGGGAACACTTGCCGGGTGGCAATCCGCTTCGGAGCCTCTGCCGCAATCTGCTCAACCGAGCCTGTGCGGCGCGCGCGGCGGCCAACTTTCGGCCGGCCCAGTTCCTTGGCGGTTGCCTCCTGCTCTAGCGGATCCTTCGGGCAGAACGTCAACTTGACCGCCTCGACCGGCCGGCCGCGCCCGGATCCCCGAACTTCGTCCCATTCTACCGTGAAATCGGCGAGCTGGTCGATTTCGGCCTTTGACTTGAGCAGCACATCCCGCCGGAATTCCGCGAAGTTCTTGAAGCTGCCGTCGGGCACGCCAAGCCTGCGCCGAAGTTCATCCACCGTCATCTTCACCACCCGGTTCTGCCGGTTGATGATCAGGCAGCCCAGATCATAGAGGGTGAGGGCGTAGCGCGACTGCAGGGCGAGCATGACCCCGAGGTTGACCCGGGCATAGTAGTCCGAACGCTGGATCACGCGCTTGAAATTGTCGGAGAACTCAAACTCGACGACACTCATGCCGTCCTCGGAGATTTCCTCGACGCAGCTCGACAGGAGCGACTGCGACATGATCGCGGGCTTGCCCTTTTTCGTCGTGGTCCGGATGCGGACAATCACTCTGAGCAATTCGTCCATGACAGGCTGGATCCGCTCGTTGCCCTTATGCGAGCCGCGCAGTTCCTTCTTGGTAATCGTGAAGGTCTTGATCTCGCCGGCATCGGGCCCAGCCTTGCGCAGCATCAGCGCAAAAGCCTTGCGTGCAGCAGCGCTTAGCGAGCCGGTTTCAAACTCGGATTCGACGAGTTCGCCAGGCTTGCTTACAAAGTCGAGGTCACGCCGCCGAATCACCTCAGCGACACGCAACGTGCGGCTCAGGCCCTCCAAACCTGGAGTAACTTCGAATTCCGCTGTGTTCGAATCGAGCTCCATATGAGTTGGATACCATCAACTTGTCATAAAGAGAACACACCCCCGCCTACTCACATAGACGCGCCCCCGAGCACACATACAGACCTGAAAGCCAACCTGAGAGACTCCCCAATCCAACACCCCCGAACGCTCATATAGAAATCTGGTAGAGCCACGGGAGCAGCAGGACGGACACACACACCAATCACTCACAGAAATGTGCCGCGCGCCCAAAGCTCACCTCGAAGTCCGCAAATCTCCACTCACCTGCAAACCCCCGCGCACTCATAGAGATGGCAATGCATATCATTGATATACCGCCATTAATTGCGCCGCCCCCAGTTGCACACGTAGAAGTGCGGATCTCATGGCGACTAACGCAGGGCAGGCCCCCGATCTCACATAGAAAAGCAACGCTCGATACGGCCAAGCTCCCCCGAATCCTCACACAAAGGGCCATGATGACCGCCAAATCGGCCCATTCCCGATTCAAGGCGCGGAATCAGCACGTTCTGACACCAACTTTCAGCAGAATCCCGCTTTCCCCCGATCACTCATAAAATCCCCCCCGCGCACATGCAGGTGCCCCCGCTGGCTCACGATAAGCCCCCCCTTGGCTCACGCTAAAGCCCCCACCGGCTCATAAGGAGGGGGTCTATCACATTGTTTTTATTGCGATAAACCTGCCTGAATCTTAGAATCAAGAATCAAGGAAACCCCAAGCTGCGCTTGGGCGTTTTGATTCAGCAGATTCAAAGACAAGAGAGAGGGGAGGGTGGTCTGATCGGGGTGGTATGTCCATAGTTCGCAACAGCCCAACGCCCGAGCTTCGCGCCCTGGTCCAGCAGATCGGCGGCACGTGGCATGGTGACGCCGCCATCTGTCGCTGCCCAGCCCATGCAGATCGAACCCCATCGCTCTCGATCCGTCAGGGCGACCGCAGGATTTTAGTCACCTGTCATGCCGGATGCGACAGCGGCGACGTCTTGCGGGCGCTCGCAAGGATCGTAAAGCTCCCGGCATCAGCGCCGCAGACGATACGCCCCTCCGATCGAGTACGCGATACCGCCTATAGCGCGATCTGGCATGAAGGCAGAGCGCTCGAAGGCACGCTTGCTGCCCGCTATATCCGGGACGTCCGGCACATCTGGGCGCCCCTTGATGATCTGCGCTACCACCCGAGGTGCCCCAGGGGTGCGGGTCGGCTTGTCCAGTTTGAACCGGCTCTCCTTGTCGCCATGCGCAAGGCTGGCGAAATTGCCGCCATCCAGCGCATATTTCTCGATGCCCAGACGGCTGATTACACCGAAAAGCGCGTGCTGGGCCAAGCGCTTGGGGCGGCCTGGACAAACGGTCCTCCCGGACGGACGATCGGACTTTGCGAAGGTTTTGAAACCGCGGCGGCCTATACCTCGCTCACAGGCATTCAGGCCTGGGCAACCATGGGTGCCAAGCGCTTTCATCAACTCGACATCCCAAGCGGCGTCGAGGCGGTCATCCTTCTGGCAGACAACGATCCCGAAGGCCGGCGTGCACAAGGCCGCGCGGCGGAAGCTTATGCGCGGCCAGGCCTCACGATCGCGACTGAATGGCCACCGGGGGGCATGAATGACTGGGCGCAGCTTCTGAAGCGGTGAGGGGAGAGGGACTTGAGCGAGTGTGCCGCGGACTGGCACGAGCTCAGGAGACCCTGCATGACCACAACGCTTCCGCGCGCCAGCGCAATACTTGGTGCCGCCCGCACTCTAGCCGCCAAGCTGCTGCTTGGCGTTCCGATCGACCGCAACGGCTTGAGCGAGGCCATGCGAGACAGCGCCGGCGGCAGCGACGCGGCGGGCGCATGGGAGCAACGCGATAGCTTCGAGGCGTTGGAAATCGCGCTCGCGATGTCACTGCCGCAACTGGTCGCGCCCATGGAGGTCGGCTCTGCGATCCGCGCACTGGAAGCCCTTACCGCCGAGCTGCCCACCCACACAGTGCGCAGCGAGAACCAGATCGCTTTCCAGCAATTCTCCACGCCGCCGGCACTCGGCTATCTTGCGGTGCATCTCGCGCGGCTTACCCGCGATGATGTGTTTCTGGAGCCCAGCGCCGGGACCGGCATCATCGCTTCGCTCGCCTTGGCAAAGACCAGCACCGTGATGCTCAACGAGCTGGAGCCCACCCGCGCCGCGCTTCTGGAAGGCCTTTTCCCCAGCGCGAGAGTGTACCGGCACGACGGCGCAAAACTCGGCGCGCTGCTTTCAGGTACTGAGCGGCCGAGCGTGATTGTCATGAACCCGCCGTTCTCGATATCGCAGTCGCGGGGAGAGGATCAGAACACGGCGGCCCGGCATCTGCGGGCCGCGCTCGATCATCTCATGCCTGGCGGACGGGTCGTGGCGATCATGCCGGACTGGTTCTCGCCTTCACCGCGTCATGCCGAGGTTTTTCGCAAGACCCTGGAAGGCGCGCGCATCCTCCTTGCGCTCCGGCTCGACAAAGGTGCCTATGCGAAACACGGCACCGGCATCGCTGTGCGGATCCTCGTGATCGACAAGGTTGCCGGTGAGATCGGCGTTTCAACTATCAATCGGGGTACGGTCAGCGAGCTGTTCGCCGCGCTTGCGGCGATCCCGCCGCGAGCCGCTCTGCGCAAGGCCAGTGATAAGGAGGCCAGCGGCAAGGCAGTGAGCAGGCCCAAACTCAGCCTATTCCGGTCGGTGAAGACTGGACCCGCTCGTCCGGTAATCGTCCGCGCGCCGCAGACCAACGAAGTTCGGCCCATTGCCTACGAGGCGCTGGACGAGGCCGCAGCCATGGGCGAACAGCGGGGTGTCTATGCCGACTACCGACCGTCGCGCGTTGTGATCCCGGAGGCGGGCGAACACCCTACCCATCTCGTTGAGTCCGCCGCGATGGCCTCGATTGCAGCGCCCAGGCCCGGATATGTGCCATGCCTGCCCGAGCGCACGGTCAGCGCCCGGCTGCTCTCCGCCGCCCAGCTTGAAACCGTGATCTACGCGGGCGAGGCCTGGTCGCGCGATCTTCACGGCCGCTTCACGCATCCTGCGGGCGAAGTGGCGCTCAAGGAGGATGCCGATGGTGCGTTATATCGCACGGGCTTTTTCCTCGGCGACGGGACAGGAGCAGGGAAAGGCAGACAGGCTGCCGCCTGCATTCTCGACCAGTGGCTGAAAGGCAATCGCCGCCATATCTGGATCTCGAAGAATGCGCCGCTGCTCGAGGACGCACAGCGCGACTGGACCGCGATCGGCGGGCTGCCTTCCGACATTCTCGAACTCTCGCGCTGGAAGATCGGCGAGGAGATCACCGCGCCCGAGGGTATATTGTTTGTCCCCTATGGCACTTTGCGGAGCTCGCGGGTCGAAGATACGCGGCTTGACCAGATCGTGCGCTGGGCGGGTCAGGATTTTGAGGGCGTCATCGTCTTCGACGAAGCCCATGAGATGGGCGGTGTCGCCGGTGGGGAAGGGGCACTTGGCCAGAAGCAGGGCTCGCTGCAGGGGATCGCGGGCGTGCTGCTCCAGAACACATTGCCCCGCGCCCGCGTGCTCTACGCATCGGCCACGGGAGCCTCTGACGTCAACAATCTAGCCTATGCCGTTCGTCTCGGCCTGTGGGGACCCGGCACCGCGTTTGCGAACCGAGAGCAGTTCATCAGCGAAATCCGCGACGGCGGCATCGCGGCCATGGAGCTTGTTGCCCGCGACCTCAAAGCCTCCGGGCTCTACCTTGCCCGGGCGCTCAGCTTTGCCGGGATCGAGTACGACATCCTGCGCCATGACCTCACCTCGGCGCAGATCGCGATCTACGACACCTATTGCGACGCCTGGGCGATCATCCACCAGAACCTCGAGGCCGCGCTCGAACTCACCGGCATTGTCGACGGGCTCGAGAACCGGACGCTCAACAGCGGTGCCAAGGCCGCGGCGCGCAGCCGGTTCGAGGGCACGAAACAGCGCTTCTTCGCGCAGGTCCTGGTCGCGCTCAAATTGCCCTCAATCTATCCCGCTATCGATATGCATCTGGGCGGAGGCGACAGCGTGGTCGTGCAACTCGTCAGCACGGCGGAATCAATCCTCAATCGGCGTCTCGACGAGCTGGAACCTGCAGAGCGCGAGGCGCTCGATATCGCCTACGACTGCAAAGAGTACGTGGTCGACTACCTCGCTCGGGCCTTTCCGACACGCCAGATGGAGGAGTATGTCGACGAGCTTGGCGACGTCCGCTCGCGGCCGATGTGGGACGAGGCTGGCAATCAGGTTCACAATCCCCAAGCCGAGGCCGCCCGCGAGCGTCTCATTGAGCATATCTGCGCGATGCCGCCCATTCCGACCGCGCTTGATGCTCTCCTCGAGCACTACGGCGTGACGGCGGTCGCTGAAGTAACCGGGCGCAGCAAGCGTCTGGTGCGCGACGGCTCGGGAGCGCAGCGCCTCGAAAGCCGTTCACCCCGGACCAATCTGGCTGAGACGACGGCGTTCATGACCGGGGCCAAGCGCATCCTGGTGTTTTCTGACGCCGGGGGCACGGGCCGAAGCTATCACGCCAGTCTCGATGCCAAGAACCAGCAGCGCAGGGTGCATTTTCTACTCGAACCGGGCTGGCGCGCCGACCGCGCGATCCAGGGGCTCGGCCGTACCCACCGGACCCATCAGGCCTGTCCGCCGCTGTTCCGGCCCGTGACCACCGATTGCAAGGGCGAGGCGCGTTTCACCAGCACGATTGCGCGGAGGCTCGACGCGCTGGGGGCGCTTACCCGCGGCCAGCGCCAGACCGGCGGACAGGGTATGTTCGATGCCTCGGACAACCTCGAGAGCGTCTACGCCAAGCATGCCCTGCACGACTGGTACGGGCTCCTTGCCAGCGGCAAACTCAAGAGCACCTCGCTAGCCGCGTTCCAGACCATGAGCGGTCTTGAACTGACCGATCAGGACGGAGTGCTGCGGGAGGATCTGCCGCCGATCCAGCGCTGGCTCAACCGGATCCTCGCAATGAAGATCGCGGTTCAGAACGCCATATTCGACGAGTTCCTGACCCTTGTGGAAACGCGCGTCTCGGCGGCTAAGGAGGCCGGTACCTTCGACATTGGGGTGGAAACTATCTCTGTCGAGGCCTGCGAGGTGCTGTCAGACACGGTCATCCGCATCGATCCCGTAACGGGTGCAACCTCGCACCTCCTCGAACTCTCGCTGACCCAGCGGCGCAAACTGCTCTCGCTCGAGCGGGCATTGAAGCTCGCCACCATCGAGGAGAAGCCGCTGTTCCTGCGCAATGCCAAGTCGGGGAAGGTGGCGCTGGCGGTTTCTGCGCCCTCGCACATGGACGAGGACGGTAACTATATCCGCCGTCATGAACTGCTGCGGCCCTTGCGCAGCGAGTACATTCTTGCGGACCGTCTTGGCGAGACAGCATGGGAACCGGTGAAAAAGGCAGAGTTTGCCAGCTTGTGGGCTGAGGAGTTTGCCGCCGACGAAAGCCAGTTGGTGACCGAGACAGTTTACCTGGCAACTGGTCTGCTCCTGCCCATCTGGGGGGCGCTTCCCAAAGAAGACCTCACCGTCAATCGCATCGTCGACAAGTCCGGTGCTTCTTGGCTTGGACGCCATGTCCACGACCTCTTTGTCGATGCGACGCTCGAAAAGCTCGGCGTCAGCCGCAAGGTTCCAACCGATCCGGCCAAAATTACCGCCGGAATCCTGGGCGGCGGCACCTGGACGGCGCCACATCCGCTCAATTTCACCATCCGCACCTCGCGTGTGAACGGTGCGCGCAGGATCGAGATCGCAGGTGCCGAGGCTGCGCGCATCCCGCAGCTCAAGGCATTGGGCTGCTTCACCGAGATCATTGCCTACAAGACACGGGTGTTTGTGCCACTGGGCGAAGCGGAGGCAATCATCCGCGGCCTTGTCGGTCAGGCCTGATCTGGATCGGCACTTATTGCGATCCGCCCCCTCGATCCATCTAACATCACCGCTGTTAGATGGACGGTACGATGTCAGAAACCGAGCCACCTTGGTCCAGCTGAAGATGGTAGCGGGTGGATTTGAGAATGCCTGTCTGACTGAGAGCACCCATGGCGACAAGCTCCTGCAAATCTCGTGTTGCGGTCGCACGCGAGGTGTCGGCGATTGTGATGTAGTTGGCGGCGCTGAGGCCGCCGCTGAACCCATCAAGGCCTTCGCGGAGCATGCGGGCTATGACCCGCTCCTGGCGCGCATTGAGCCGGCCACGAAATCTGTCATGGAAACGTGTCTTGGTTACCAGGAAGTCGACAAGGGCAAGGCTGTGCGCCTGCGCTTCCAGCACTGTCTCGGCGAAGTAGACGAGACACTCGGTAACCTCGTTACCCTTGTTCGCCGCCTCCAGCGCCTTGTAATAGGCCGGGCGCTTGCGCTGGATCGTCTTTGAAATGGCTATAAGGCTGGGCTGACCAATGGCCTGTGACAAGGCCTTCTCGGAGATTGCCCGGCCTATGCGCCCATTGCCGTCTTCGAACGGGTGGATGCTCTCGAAATAGAGATGAGCAAGGCCAGACCGAGTGAGGGCGGGGAGAGGTGCCCGCCCGTTCGGCCCGGTTGCGGCGAACCAGTCGAGAAAGCGCGCCATCTCGTCAGCCACTGCGCTTGACGGCGGGGCCTCGAAATGGACCTTGGGCTTGTGCAAGGCGCCTGAGACAACCTGCATGGGATCTGCGTGCTCGCGGTATCGGCCGACAACGTCGATATCGCTGCGTCCGCTCAGCACCATGCTATGCCACGCTGACAGGACTTCCTCCGTCAACGGATCGGCATAGCTGCGATAGAGCGCCATCATCATTTCGGCGATTCCGCGTTCGCCTGGCAGAATGCGGCGTTGTTCGGTGTCGAGACCGAACTCACGCCGGAGCGAAGACTGGACGCTATCGCGATTGAGCAGCTCGCCCTCGATTTGCGAGGTCTTTATCGCCTCATCCGTCATCAGATCGAGGACGATGTTCGTCCTGTCGTCATGGCCCAGGTGCTTGACGACGCCGATCATGATCCCCGTTTGCTGCAAAAAGCGGTTCTCAAGCGCGGCGAGAGCCTCGCTATTCCAGCGGAAATTGGGCCAGTCCGGCTGCTGCCAGTTCCATCGCATGAGGCATAAATCCCGCGTTTATACCTCACTGTATGTGGATATCTGGGGCATAAGTCCATCTTTTATACCTCAGCGCGCTACGGGCAGGCTCAACATGGACCTAACAGGGTAGCGGCGCGCGCCGACTTCTGACGCCTGTGACGTCCTGAAACTGTGAGGGGAGGGGGGATGGAAGGGGTGAGCCAAAGGGCTCGGTCAATCCGGCTTTCAGGAGCACCCCAATGAACGACATCGAAATGATCCCGCTTGGCAAGCTGCGCTTGTCCGAGGCGAATGTGCGCAAGAACGACAGCAACCTCTTCATCGAGGAACTTGCCGCCAACATCGAGGCCAAAGGCCTTCTCCAGAACTTGATCGTGGTACCTGCAAAGAAGCGAGGCATGTTCGACGTGACCGCTGGTGGCCGCCGGCTGCGCGCGCTCAATTTTCTGGCCCAGGCGGGCAAGCTCGCCAAGGATCATCCGGTGGCCTGCCGCGTGCTCGACATCGATGCGGCCGAGCAGTCCGAACTCTCGTTGATCGAGAACGTGATCCGTCTCGACATGACGCCGACCGATGAGATCCGGGCCTACAAGCACTTCGTGGGCGAAGGTGCCGACCTCGATGCGATTGCCAAGCGGTTCGGCCGAACCCGCCGGTTCATCGAAGGACGCCTGCGCCTTGCGGACCTTGCCGATCCGATCTTTGCCGCGCTCGAGGAGGGCAAGATCACGCTCGATGTCGCCAAGGCCTATGCCACGACGCCCAATCACGAGCGGCAGATGATGGTCTGGAACGAACTCTCGTCCAGCTGGCAGGGCAACCAGCCTGATTCCATCCGCCGGATGGTGACGCACAGTGCGATCCGCTCCTCCTCGCCGATGGCCGTACTGGCGAGCGAGGCCGAGTACCTCGCAGCTGGCGGCAAGATCGAACGCGACCTCTTCACCGAGGAGGGCGGCGAAACCTGGATTGATGCGGAGATCGCCCAGCGCATTGCTGGCCACCGCGTGGGTGCTGAGCGTGGCGCCGCCGGCCACCGTGGTGTCGGCCGTCAGGCTGGCGGTGGTGCTGCCGCCGCTGCGGCCCACGCTCAGGCTGCCACCAGACACGGTGGCGCCGCCGGCGGCCGTGACGGCCGCGTTGATCAACGACGCGCCGGCGCTGCTGAGCGTGGTGCCAACGTTCAGGCCGGTGTCGACCGTGCCGCCGTCCACTGCAGCCGTCGGCGCTGTCGTCAAGGTGCCCGTGCCGCCCAAGGTCGCGGCGCTGCCGCCCACCTTGGTCAGCGCCAGGCTCGCCACGGTGTCGTTGCTGCCCAGGTTCAGCGTGCCGTTGACCGTCAGCGCCGACGCATCACCCAGCGCGTTGGTCACGCCGCTGCTGGTGGCCAGCGTGGCGCCTGGGGCCACGGTGATCGCACCGCCCAGGCTGGCGGCCGCGCTGCCCCCACCCACCGTCAGCGTGCCGCCGCTGACCGTCGTGCCCCCTGTGCTGGTCACCGCCGCATTGATCA
>NKIC01001186.1_pt1 | contig 94189 bp, 88 predicted proteins | sample 1173441 | NCBI WGS metagenome assembly NKIC01 (sample SAMN07190239, study PRJNA340070) | algae metagenome | isolation source: Clonal culture of Asterionella formosa BG1 isolated from Esthwaite Water | host: Asterionella formosa BG1 | place: United Kingdom: Esthwaite Water | collected 2014-12
GCTCAGCGAGCCGCCGGCGACATCGAGGGCACGGGGGGCGAAGGTGGTGCTGGCTTCGGACAGCGTGAAGGTGATGGTTTCGCTGCTGGTGAGCGTGCCGCTGCCGTTGCGCGAGATGGCGATGGTGGGCGGTGTGCTGTCGGCTGCGACGGGCAGGATGTTGAGGCTGACGCTGTTGTTGACTTCGGCGCCATCGGCGTTGAAGTTGGCGGCGGCGTCGCTGAACTTGACCGAGGCCACGCTGACCACGCCGGTGGCGTTGGTGCTGGAGGTGGGGGCAAACGTGGCGGTGTAGACCTTGCCGGCGCCTTGGAAGTTGGTCAGGGTGCCGCCTGTGACCGCGATGTCACTGAGGGTGAAGTCGGTGCTGTCTTCGCTCAAGGTGAAGGTGACGGTGGCGCTTTGGCCCAGCGACACGCTGGTTTTGTCGGTGGTGATGGCGATGGTGGGCGCCGTCTTGTCGGGCACGTTGCCGGTGGTGTCGAAATTGATGCCGATTTCGTTGTTGGCTTCTTGCGTGGTGTTGGCCACGTTGACCAGGTAGGTGTCTTTGTTGAAGTTGCCAGGCACGTCGCCGAATTTGCCAGCGTCCACACCGATGGTGGCTTTGCCGCTGGTGTTGCCCGTGGGCGTGAAGGTGGCGGTGTACTGGGTGTACGCCATGTTGCCGGCAGCGGTTGGGGTGCCGGAGCTGGCGACGGGCGCGAAGTTGGTCAGGCTGCCGCCGTTGACATCGACGTCGGTGCTGTCAAAGGTGGTGCTGGCTTCGGACAGCGTGAAGTAAATCGTCTCGCTGCTGGTGAGGGTGCCGGTGCCGCTGCGGCTGACGGCCACGGTGGGCGTGGTCAAGTCAGGGGCGGTGGTGTCAAAGCTGATGGCGACTTGGTTGTTGGTCTCGAGGGTGCTGCCGTTGACGCCGCTGGCGTAGGTGTCTTTGTTGAGGTTGCCGGCCGCGTCGGTAAATTTGGACGAGGCCACGCCAATGGTGGCGGTGCCGCTGCTGCTGGCCGTGGGCGTGAAGGTGGCGGTGTACTGGGTGTAGCCAGCGCTGACGGTGCCGCTGGTGGCCACGGGTGTGAAGTTGCTGATGCTGCCGCCCACCACGTCGATGTCCAACTCGGTGAAGGTTTTGCTCGCTTCGCTCAGGGTGAAGGTGATGGTCTCGGTGTTGCCACTGGCCAGTGCGCCGGTGCCGGTGCGGGCCACCACGACGGTGGGCGCGGTGGTGTCGGTGCCGGTGGTGTTGAAGGCGATGCTGACTTGGTTGTCGGCTTGCTGGATGGTGCCGGTGACGCCCGAGGAATAGGTGTCTTTGTTGGCGTTGCCTGCGGCGTCGCTGAAGCGGTCACTGGACACGCCAATGGTGGCGGTGCCGGTGCTGCTGGCGTTGGGCGTGAAGGTGGCGGTGTATTGGGTGTAACCGGTGCCGGCCGTGCCGGTGCCGGGCACGGGGGTGAAGTTGCTCAGGCTGCCACCGACCACGTCGACGTCGGAAGCGGAAAAACCGGTGCTGGCTTCGGACAGGGTGAAGGTGATGGTTTCGCTGCTGAGCGCGCCGCTGAGGGCGCCGGTGCCGCTGCGGGTGACGGCCACCGTGGGCGGTGTGGTGTCGGTGTGGGTGTCCAAGATGACGCTGAACGGTGCGCTGTCGGCGCTGGTGTTGCCGGCGGCGTCGGTGGTGCTGGCTTTGTAGGTGTAGGTGCCGTCTGCAGGCAGGGCCGGCAAGGTCATGCTCCAGTTGCCGCTGGCGTCGGCCTTGGCGGTGCCGACCACGTTGCCGGTGCTGTCCTTGATGGTGACGGTGCTGCCCGGTTCGGCCTTGCCGTTGAGCGTGGGGGTGGCGTCGTCGGTGACGGTGCTGTTGGGGTTGTTGGCCTGGTTGGCCCCCACGTCGTCGGTGGCGCTGGTGATGGAAGGCGCTGCGGGCGAGGTGGTGTCGACCGTGAAGCTGAACGGTGCGGTGCTGCTGTTGGCACCAGTGCTGTCAGGGCCGGTGGCCGAGAAGTTGTGGGGGCCGTCCGAGATGGGGGTGGTGGGCGTGAAGCTCCAAGAGCCGTCGGCTTGCACAGGGGCAGAGCCAATGATGGTGTTGCCGTCCTTGATGACCACCACGGTGCCGGGCGTGCCGTTGCCGTTGATGGTGGGGGTGTTGTCGTTGGTGCTGCCGTTTTCGGGGATCAGGCCTGCGGCGGGCGCAACGTTGTCGTTGAGGTTGTTGATGCTGACCGGTGTTTTGCTGGTGTCCAAGATGAAGGGCACGGGGTCAGACATCAGGCTGGTGTTGCCCGAGGGGTCGGTGAAGGTGGTGGCCACCGAGTGGGCGCCGTCGGCCAGCGGTGTGCTGGGCGAGAAGCTCCACTTGCCGTCCGCGCCCACAGTGGCGCTGCCGATCAGGGTGCCGTTGTCGTAGATCTTGACCAGGTCGCCGGGCGTGCCTTTGCCGTTGACGACGGGGGTGTTGTCGTCGATGGTGGGGTTGCCGGTGACCACGCCCTGGCTGGCGCCGACGTTGTCAATGACGCTGAAGGTGTTGCCCACGCCGGTGCCGTTGTTGGCGTCGGTGTTGGTCGGGTCCACCACGGGTTTGGACGGACCTGTGGCGTCGATGTTGATCGGGTATTCGCCCGTGGCCGGAATGCCTGCGGTGCCGACCGAGAATTTGTGCACACCGGGGTTGAGCGGTGTGGTGGGGGTGAAGGACCATTGGCCGCTGGCGTCCACGGTGGTGGAGCCCAGCACCACGGGGGTGCCGGTGGTGTTGTCGTAGATGGTCAACACGCTGCCGGGCGTGCCGGTGCCGTTGATGGTGGGGGTGGTGTCGTTGGTGTTGCCTTGGGCGATGTCGCCGGTGGCGCCGGTGGTGTACTTTTGCACCACGCCCACGGTGCTGGCCAGGTCGTCCACCACGCTGGTGATGGCGGGCGACGTGGGGGCCGCGGCGTTGTTGTTGCCGTTGTCGGTGGCGGTGTTGCCCGAAGGGTCGGTGGCGGTGGCGGTGATGGCACCGGCGGGCACGGCGGCGCTGGGCGTGACGCTCCAGCGGCCATCGGGGCCTGCGGTGGCGCTGCCGATGGTGTTGCCTTGGCTGTCTTTGAGGACGACCACGTCACCGGGCTCGGCGGTGCCGCTGATGGGCTTGGCGGTGCCGGCAGTGCCGGCGTTTTCGATGTTGACCTGGGTGACCGTGTCGATGGTGAATGGGGTCGCATTCACGGTGGTGCTCACACCCGTGGGGGTGGTGGCGGTGATGACGGGGGTGTAGACGCCATCGGGCAGTTTGTCGGCGTCTGGGATGGTGACGCTGTACTCGCCGGTGGGCGATGCGGTGGTGGTGTAGGTTTTGCCGTTGAGGGTGACGGTGACGACAGAGCCTGGCGCGGCCTGGCCCACGATGGTGGGGGTGCTGTCGTTGGTTTTGTTGTCACCCACGGTGCCGCTGTCAGACGTGGGGGACAGTGCGCCGGAGATGGTGGCCATGACCAGCGAGACGCTGTTGTTGACTTCCGAGCCGTCGGCGTTGAAGTTGCCGGCGGCGTCGCTGAACTTGGTGCTGGCCACCGAGATGGTGGCTTTGGCGCTGGCCGATGGGGTGAAGGTGGCGGTGTAGACCTTGGGGTCGAGGTTGCTTTGGACGAAATCGCTGAGCGCACCGCCGGTGACGGCGATGTCGTCTGGCGTGAAGTCCACGCTGCCTTCGCTCAGGGTGAAGGTGATGGTGGCGGTCTCTCCAGCCAACAAGGCGACTTTGTCGCAGGTCACGGCGATGGTGGGCGCGGTGGTGTCCAGTACGCCGGTGGTGTCGTAGACGATGCCCAACTGGTTGTTGAGCTCTTGCACGGTGACGCCGGCCACCGTGGTTTTGTAGGTGTCTTTGTTGGGGTTGTTGGCCGCGTCGGTGAAGCGGCCTGCGTCCACCCCGATGGTGGCTTTGCCAGCGGCACCGCCGGTGGGCGTGAAGGTGGCGCTGTATTGGGTGTAACCGCTGCTTGAATTGCCGGTGGTGGCCACGGGCTGGAAGTCGCTCAGGGTGCCGCCAACCACGTCGATGTCGGCCAGGGTGAGGTTGGCGGTGGCTTCGCTCAGGGTGAAGTAAACCGTCTCGCTGCTGGTGAGTGTGCCGGTGCCCGAGCGGGTGATGGCAATGGTGGGGGCCGTGGTGTCGGCCTTGGTGGTGTCGTAGCCAAAGCCAATTTGGTTGTTGGCTTCTTGGGTGGCACCGGGCACGCCGGAGAGGTAGGTGTCCCGGTTTTGGTTGCCGGCGGCATCGCCAAATTTGGACGAGGCCACGCCAATGAGGGCCGAGCCCACCACCCCAGGGGTGGGCGTGAAGGTGGCCACGTATTGGTTGTAGCCGGTGGCGGCGCTGCCGCTGGTGCCCACGGGGGTGAAGCCGCTGAGGGTGCCGCCTGCGACGTCGATGTCGGTGGCGTTGAAGTCTTTGCTCAGCTCGGACAGGGTGAAGGTGATGGTTTCGCTGGCGCCACTGACCAAGCTGCCGGTGCCCGAGCGGCCCACGATGACGGTGGGCGCGGTGACGTCGACGTTGGTGCCGGTGGTGTTGTAGGCGACGCTGACTTGGTTGTTGGCCTCGGTGGTGGCCCCGGTCACGCCGGACTGGTAAGTGTCTTTGTTGTTGTTGCCGGCGTTGTCGTTGAACTTGTCGCTCAAGACGCCGATGGTGGCGGTGCCCGTGGCGCTGGCTTTGGGCGTGAAGGTGGCCGTGTAGACGGTGTAGCCGGTGCCGGCGGTGCCGCTGGTGGACAGGGGCGTGAAGTTGCTGAGCGTGCCGCCTGTGACATCGATGTCACTCAGGGCGAAGGTGGTGCTGGGCTCGGACAGCGTGAAAGTGATGGTTTCGTTGCTGGTGAGCGTGCCGCTGCCGTTGCGGCTGATGGCGATGGTGGGCGGTGTGGTGTCGGCCTTGGTGTCCAAAATGACACTGAAGGGTGCGCTTTCGGGGCTGACGTTGCCAGCCGGGTCGGTGCTGGTGGCTGTGTAGACGTAGGTGCCGTCGGCGGGCAAGGCCGGCAGGGTCAGGTTCCAGTTGCCGTTGGGGTCCACCTTGGCGGTGCCAACCACGTTGCCCGTGGCGTCTTTGAGGGTGATGGTGCTGCCGGGCTCGCCTTTGCCATTGAGGGTGGGCGTGGTGTCGTCGGTGAGGGTGGCCGTGGGGTTGGTCTGGTTGCCGCCGACGTCATCGGTGGCGCTGTCGATGCTGGGCGCGGCCGGCACCGAGGTGTCGATCACCAGCGGGAATTCACCGGTGGTGGACTGCGCTCCGGTGCTGTCGGGGCCGGTGGCGGTGAAGTTGTGCGGGCCATCGATGAGGGGGTCGGTGGGCGTGAAGGACCAGGTGCCGTCGGGCAGCACGGTGGTCGAGCCGATCACCACGCCGCCGTCCTTGATGACGACCACGGTGCCGGGCGTGCCCTTGCCGTCGATGGTGGGGGTGGCGTCGTTGGTCTGGCCGTTGGGCTGGACCAGTCCGGCGGCAGGGGCCACGTTGTCATTGACGTCGTTGATGGTCACCGGCGTTTTGCTGGTGTCGATCTTGAACGGCAGCGGCGAAGATGGGCCGCTGGTGTTGCCCGAGGGGTCGACAAATTCGGTGCTGATGGGGTGGGTGCCATCGGCCAAGGGGGTGCTGGGCTTGAAGTTCCACAGGCCGTCGGCGCCGACGGTGGCGCTGCCGATCAGGACACCGTTGTCATAGATCTTGACCAGGTCGCCGGGCGTGCCTTTGCCGTTGATGACCGGGGTGTTGTCATCGATGGTGGCGTTGGCCGGCACATTGCCCTGCGCTGCGCCCACGTTGTCAATGACGCTGAAGGTGTTGCCGGTGCCCGTGCCATTGTTGTCATTCGTGCCGGTGGGGTCGTTGACAGGTTTGGTGGGCGCTGTGGCGTCGATGTTGACCGGGTATTCGCCGGTGCTGGGCGTGGTGGGGGTGGTGCCGACACTGAATTTGTGCACGCCGTTGGGCAAAGGCGTGGCGGGCGTGAAAGACCAGGTGCCGTCGGCCAGCACGGTGGTGGAGCCGATCGCGCGGGGCGTGCCGGTGGTGTTGTCAAACACGGTGAGCACGCTGCCGGGCACGCCGGTGCCGTTGACGGTGGGCCGGGTGTCGTTGGTGTTGCCTTGGGCGATGTCGCCGGTTTGGCCGGCGTATTTCTGCACGGTGCCCAAGGTGCTGGCCAGGTCATCGACCACGCTGGTGATGGCCGGTGTCAAAGGTGACACCACGGCGTTGCTGACTTTGTCGGTGGCGGTGTTGCCTGCCGGGTCGGTGGCGGTGGCGGTGATGGGGCCCGAGGGCACGGCCGAGGTGGGCGTGACGCTCCAGCGGCCATCGGGGCCGGCGGTGGTGCTGCCGATGGTTTTGCCAGCACTGTCTTTGAGGACGACCACAGCGCCGGGATCGGTCACGCCGCTGATGGGTTTGGTGGTGCCGGGGCTGCCGGCGTTTTCGATGTTGACGCTGGCGGTGGTGTCGATCGTGAACGGCGTGGCGCTCATCGAGGCGGTGCTGCCGTTGCTGGTGACTTTGACGATCGGGGTGTAAACACCGTCGGGCAGCTTGTCGGCGTCCGGAATGGTCACAGCGTAGTTGCCGTTGGCGTCGGCCGTGGTGGTGTAGGTTTTGCCATTGAGGCTGACCTCGACCAAGGCGCCGGGCGTGGCTTTGCCACTGATGGTGGGGGTGCTGTCGCTGGTTTTGTTGTCGGTTTTGTTGACACCCCAGTCAGAGCTGGGGTCCAAGGCGGCTGTGGTTTTGACAGGTGTGACAGGTGTGGCTGTGTCCGACGTGCCCCCCGACGAGGCTGCGGCAGCGGCCGCACCGGCCAAGCCCAATGCGCCCCAAAGTGGGGTCAGGCCCAGACCCACCACGGCGATGGCCGCGCCAGCGCCAGAAATTTCGGCACCGCCCAAGGCCTGTGTCACGGCTGTCACGTTGTCACGCAGCAGCGGGATCAGGCCGGGGTCGGTCGGGTCTTCGGTGAGGTATTCGTAGAAGCGGCCGTTTTCGGCCTTGCCCACCACGCCGTTGTAGCTGTCACCGATGACACCGTAGTAGTCCTCGATGATCACATCGGCTTCCACGTCGGTCTCGAACATGATGTGCAGGTTCTTGCCCACGCGCTTGGCTTTGATGTTGTCCGGCGCCAGGTTGTTGCGCTTGGCCGACTCCACCAGCTGGTACTTGGCACCGGCCTGGGCCTTGATGACCACCGCGCGGCCGCGTTGGCCTGCGCCCTGCTCCGCGTTGAACGTTTGCACGTCTTGGTCTTTGCCGAGGTTGACGAGGACTTTGAACTGCTTAGCCATGATGACTTTTCCTAAATAAACTTTTTGCCGAGCCGATGGAGGGCTGAGGTGGGTGTGCGGTGGTGAGCGTGTCGATCAGCGACGGGCGCCGATGATCTCGATGACCACGCGGCGGTTGGGCGCGTGGCAGGCGATGGCTTCAGGGCTAGCGCCCCAGCCGCACTGCGTGACGGCGGGCTCACGCGAGCCACGGCCTTCGCTGGTGATCTGGATGTTGTTCAGGCCCGACTGGTAGAGGTAATCGCGCACGGTCTGGGCGCGCTCCATCGACAGTCGTTCGTTGGACATGGGCTGGCCGATCGGGTCGGCGTGGCCAATCACGTGCAGGCGGTCGAGCTTGATGTATTCACCGCGCAGGCGCTGAACCAGGGCATCGAGCGATGCGCGGCCAATCGGTGACATGGCGTACAGGTCCGAGCGGCCAAAGGCGAACAAAGCGTCAGCGGCCAAGGTGATGGTTTGCGGCATCACGGGCGCTGCAGGGGCTGCGTAAACGGGCGCCGCAGGTGCGCCACGGCTGATGGTGCAGTCGCTGGCCCCTGGCACACGCGAGACGGTGTGGATCTGCTCGCGGGTGTTGGACAGTTCTGTCAATGCTTCCTGAACAGGCACGGGCTGAAGAACCTGGCGACCGCGACCGGTGTCCTTGACGCGGAAGTATTGGTTTTGACCTCCCACGCCGCGCACGGCGGTGATGGTGTCCAGATCGTCTTTGACGTTGCGGCCGACTTCCACGGTTTTGAGGCCCAACTCGATGTTGCCGGTGGGCATGCACAACTCGCTGTAACCGCCGGGCACCAGCGAGGCGTGGTAGGCGCCGTTGACATAGACGCTGGCCGCGCCATAGACAGCAGAGGACTGCTGCGTGCGGTAAAAAATCATGCGGGTTTGTTGGTCGACCACTCGCTCGGGCTGCACAAAGACCTGTCCAAAAGGCTGAATGCGGCTGTAGGTGCTGTTTTGCGCCCAAAGGTTCGCGCTCATGCACAAGGCCATCAGCCCCCACACCCATGCGCCAACCTCACGTCCGCTGTGACATTTTGTGGGGTTCAGATCTGCAGTCTTTGTCATATTTTTCCTTTTGACATGCACGTCTTCGCGCAATCGTCACTTGTGCCATTCAATTCCATCAATTCGCCTTTTTTGGCGCATTTATGGCTTTATGACAAAAGTATCCAAGAAAAATTACAAATTTATATACGCCAATTGGCGTATATGATTTTTTATGATTTCAGGTCCTTTATTTGTTATTTTGATTTTTAATAAATACCAAAGTACTCTGTATGTGTTTTCATGACAAAAAGTGAACTGATAAAACTGTCACGCTTCGAATGTCAAACCAATGCCTTTGGTGACAGTTTTCGATCTCCAGTTCACAGTTTTGTCGCAGCGCCGTCAGCGGTGACAAAACGCTGTCAAAAGGGACACATAGGCGGCACTGACTTTCAAACCATCGCCGAACAAGTTCAGCTCCTACAGGGGAAAAGCATCACCAGCATGGGCAGCAGGGACACCAGCATTGAGGAAAGCACCAGCTTGGGCCTATGCCCGGTATTCGTGGGAGCCCAACTGGTTGGGCGATGGCATGAAACGGCTCAGAAGTTCAAACCATCGCCGAACAAGTTCAGCTCCCACAGGGGACAAGCACCACCAGCATGGGCAGCAGGGGCACCAGCATGGGCAGCAGGGGCACCAGCATTGAGGACACCACCCACTTGGGCCTGGAAACCGGGTATTTGTGGGAGCTGAACTGGTTCGGCGATGGATGCCTGCGACACCGCTGTCAACAAGCTGCCAAAACCGTCAATCCCATGCCTTCGATGTCACTCAAAACTGACACGAATCGACACGGAAACGCGATATCACTGAATACACAAAAATCTCGAGGGATAAATCATATGGTTTCATTTTGAGAATTTTTATGATTAAATCCCACAAAAAATGCAGGGAGGAAAACATGGTTCGTACGACATCCACCGAGACGTTGTTCAGGATTCTTCAGAACGCGATCACGCGCAAGTTGCGCAGCGTGACGCAAACCGACGCGGTGCGCCAATGGGAGCAAAGCGTTCGGCGCTACGGTCTGGAGCGGCTGGTCAAGCGTGCCAAAACCGACAAAGCCGTGGCCGCTACTTTGCAAGCCATCCGCAAAGTGGAGCAAAGCGATGGCACCAAGCTGGCGGTGTTGCTGCCGCAATTGGCCGAGCATGTGGGCAAGCTGCACAAAGGCAATGCCAAATACCCCCTCGCCCTGATCCAGGCGGTCATGCTCAAGCCGATGAATGTCCAGGCGACGCTGGCGCATTTGCACGCTTGTGACAAAAATGTCCTGAGCGCTGAACAGCGCTTTTGTGTCACGCTGCTGGAGGCGGAACTGCTGAGCGCCACGGGCCAGGTTCAAGCCGCGTTTGATCTGCTCAAGGCCTCGCTGGATCAAGACGATCTGCCTTTGGCTTTGCGACTGAGTGGCAAGTTGCGTTACGCACGCTTGGCCCGTTCGCGCCAAACCCGCGAAGCCGAGACGGCTTTGCACCAGGCCATGGCCTTGATCCGCGACGCGGGGTCCAACGGGCACACCTGGGACCTGGAGCTGGCCGAGTGCGCCCGCGAGTTGGCAGGTTTGCAGGTCTTGTGCGGTCAGCACGCCAGTGCCTTGCAATGGGGACAGCGGGCCCTGGCCCCGCTGGAGCGCATGCTGGCGTCGCAGCCCGGTCGTGTGGATTTGCAGCTGCTGCGGGCCATGACCTTGCGCACCATGGCATTGGCACAACACGACATGGACGAAGACGGGCCCAGCCGGGGTCTGTTCAAGGAAGCGGCCGAGATTGTGGCGCGGCTGATGGCGGCAGACCCCGAGGACAACCACTTGGAGTCCGAGTTGCCGCGCAGCCACGATGTGCTGGGCGATATCCACCTGGCCAACCTCGAGCTGGACAAAGCGCTGGAGGAATACCGCGCCAGTGCGGCCATCGGGGCCCACTTGGAGTTTCGCGATACGCTGAACGTGCGCTGGCAACTGGAGGCAATCCATTCGGCTTTGCGGATTGCGCAGGTGCTCAAAAAAATGGGGCACATCCAAGACGGTCTGGACATTTTGGGCTTGTACGAGCCCAAGCTGGAAGCCTTGATCGCGCAAGACCCCGAGAACCTGGAGCACCGCGCCACCAACGCTCAACTGAAAAGCCAGATGGGCGATTTGCATTGGCAGCAACAGGCCCACCAAACAGCCGCCGATGTGTTCAGTGCCGCGCTGGAGCAAATCCAGTACGTGATCGAGCGCGACAGCCACCCTTCTCGCTGGATCTTGTTGCGCCTGATGATCACGCAGCGTTTGTCGGAATTCGAGTTCAGCCGAGGCGATTGGGAAGCGTCTTTCCGCCTGTTGAACCCGGCGCGTGACACGATTGTCAAAGCCATGGCCGACGGCGTGCACACCAAAAAATTGCGCGAATTTTTTGTGGCCATCACGACGCGACTGTCGGACTTTTCGTTTGACAGCGGCAAAACGGCCATGGGCATGCAGGTGCAAGAAAGCGCGTTGGCCTTTGCCACGCAGTACCAAAAAGAACACCCCAATGCTTTGGCTTGGACCGTGCTGCTGTCGGGCATCCAGACCCATTCGGCCAGCCATTACCTCAAGCTGGGCATGATGGATGAAAGCCGTGCGCTGTGGGAAAGGGCCGTGGCCAGTTTGTCTTTGCTGAGCGCACAGCACGCAGAGAACCTGGAGGTGTCGGACTACCTGATCCGTGCGCAATTGGTGCAGGTGGTGTGGCTGTGCAAATCAGGCGAGCTCGAGGCCGCCTATGCCATGGGCCGGCAATTGCTGGCCAGCATCCGTCAAAGTCAGGAACAGCTGGCGCAAGGCCCGTCGCGGCAAGAACTCTTGTGCGAGTGCCTGGAGCACTACGCCATGGCCTGCTACCACTTGGACAAAAAAGACCAGGAACTCAAGGCGCTGCAAGAAATTGAGGGCATCCGCAAAGCCCTGCTACAGGCTCACCCGGACTCGGCGGCGTTGCTGGAGCAGTATTCGCGGGTGCGCTTGGCGATGGGACAACGTGCCTTGCAAAGCAGCCAATTGCAGCTGGCCATAGCGCATCTGAACGAGTCGTTGAGGGGTTACAACACCTTGCACGAGCAGCGCAAGGAGCACCCAGCCTATCTGCTGGCCATTGGCAACATTTTGATCAGCCTGGGCCATGCCTACGAGCTGAGCAAAAACGCCCAGGCCGTGCAAACCGTGTTCAACCAAGCGCTGCTGGTGGCCGGTTGGCTGGGCCGCGCAGGTCAAGAAAACTACGTGATGCGCTTTTCAGCGGTGGGGATCTTGTTTTCAGTGGCGCAATCGGCCGTCTATGCCAACATCAAGCACGACCTGCTGCGCATGGCCGAAGAGCACGCCCGGCATTTGCTGAACACCTCTCAAAACCCCGCCGTGATGGCCCTGCTCAAGGAGATCACGCACCAACGCGCGATGGTGTGAGGTGGCGTTGATGTGCCAAGAATCACCGAATGCAGTTCAGCTCCTACAAGAGAAACGTCCACGGAGAATAGCGAGGGCTTGGTCTTTGTAGGAGCTCAACTTGTTGGGCGATGGTGCGCAGGGGCGTTGATGTGCAAAGAATCGCCGAACGCAGTTCAGCTCCCACAAGAGAAACCACACCTGACATTCGCAAGGCCCCGGTATGTGTAGGAGCTCAATTTGTTGGGCGATTGTTCGAGGGGGCCTTGGTGTGCGAAGAATCGCCGAACGCAGTTCAGCTCCCACAAGAAAAACCACAACCCATATTGGCAAGTCCCGGGTATTTGTAGGAGCCCAACTCGTTGGGCGATTGTTCGAGGGGGCGTTGATGCGCAAAGAATCGCCGAACGCAGTTCAGCTCCCACAAGAGAAACCCCCACAGGAATTGGCCCTTCAGATGGCCTTTTCTGACAACTGCCCAGGGCGGCTGGAAAATTGAATGCGGCTGTCCATGGCTTCGAGTTGCACGCGGGCGCTGCGTTGGCCATAGACCTCGGCGCGCAGCCAGGTGCATTCGGCGTCCAGCAGATCATCGGAAGGCAGGCTGCACCACCAAACGCGGCCTTCGCCGTCCCAACGGTAGCCACGTGCTTTGAGTTTGTCTTTGGCTTCAAACGGGGCCCCGGTGGCGCGCAGCTTGTAGCGGGTCTGCCCTGCCCCTTGCAGCAGCCGTGTCAATCCTGTCTTGCCATCCGCCAAAGGCCATGACAAAACCTGCAAGAGTGCGTGACAGTCCACCTGGGCGCGGTGCGCGTCATAAAACCAGCCGCGTTCAGAAGCGAGGAATTCGAGCTTGGCCGAGCCGCTGCCTTCTTTTTTCCAGTCGATGCCGGCAAAAGAGCAGTTCCAGGCTTTGCCCGCGAACACGGGCAAACGCGCTTCGACAAAGGGACGGTCAAAGCCGGCGTTGTGCGCGACGATCACGTCGGCTTGCTCGACCAGCGCTGTGACAGCGGCGTCATCGATGCGTTGGCCCTGGACCATGCTGTCATCGATGCCAGTGATCTCGGTGATCTGAGGCGGAATCGGTTTGCCGGGGTCTTCAAACGATTCGTAAACGGTGACAGGCCCCACAGGCAAGCCGGTGGCAGTGTCCACCAGCACGCTGAGCATGGCCAGTTCGATGATTTTTTCGGTGCGGGCGTCCAAGCCGGTGGTTTCGGTGTCCAGCACGATGACGCGCTGCGTACCCTGCCCGCTTGCTGGGCCGTAATCGGTTTGGGGCACCAAGCGGCGCAGGATGCGAAAGTCGGGGTGTTGCGACAAGGCCTGCGCCATGGCTTCGGCGCCCTGCGTCTGAGCGTTGTCGACAAGGGTGTCATCGGTTGACGGCATTGTCTCAGGCGCGGTCGGGGTTGTCACAGTCGGCTCGACGTGCTTGGCTGCGCTGGTGTCCGGCGCAGTCGCGGCTGCCGGCGCAGTCGCGGCTGCCGGCGGCGTCGGGGCTGTCACAGGAGGTTTGGCGGCCTTGTTTTTGACAGGCTTGGCATCGGCAGGTTCGGCTTCAAAGCCGAAAAAACTCATCTGGTCGGTTTTGTTCATGGCAAGCGCTATTAAACCGCGAGTTCAGGTCGGCTTGGCCTGTGACAGGCTTTGTGGGAGTCCAACTTTGTTGGGCGGTTGGTCGACGAGTCGCTGCCCCTCGAAGAATCGCCGAACAAGTTCAGCTCCCACCAGTTTTAGCCATCACCCATCCATTGCCATTGAGCCATGACTTTGTAGGAGCCCAACTTTGTTGGGCGATTGGTCGAAGAGTTGCTGCCCTCGAAGAATCGCCGAACAAGTTCAGCTCCCACAAGTCACATCACTGAGGACAGAAAACCCGCCATCAGTCGAGCTTGATGCCCAGGTCCACCGCCAATTTGATCCAGACCGGCACTTCGGCTTCCCAATCTTTGCGCGTCTCGGCCAGGTTTTTGGGTTTGTTGGGGATGGCGAAGGTCTCGCGCAGTTTGGCCGCTTTGTCGGTGTTGGACCAGGCCACCGCCTCGTCGGCCAGGCGCTTAAGGATCGGCTCGGGCGTGCCCGCTGGCGCCACCAAGGGCAGGCCGCCTTCGAGTGTGACGAGTTTGTCAGTGTTGCCCTGCTGGGTCAGGGTGGGCACATCGGGCAACTTGGGCGAGCGGTAGCTGCCCGTGACGCCAATGGGACGCACACCGCGTGCCGCCATGGCGTTGAAGGCGATGAAACTGCCGATGGCAATTTGCGACTGGCCCGAGGCGACATCCAGCCACATGGCGGCTTCGCCTTTGTAGTGCACCGACTGGATTTGGGTGCCGTGCTGGCGGTTGGTCTGATCGGCCACCATGTGGGGGTAAGAGCCTGGGGCATACGTGCCCATGGAGGTGGGGTTCTTTTTGGCCCAGGCCACAAACTCGGCCATGTTTTTGGCGGGAATCTTGTCGTGGATGCCGACCACCAGCGGCCCCGAAGGGAACACGGTCACCGGCGTCAGGTCTTTGTCGAGGTTGTAGGGCAGCTTGTTGTAGAGGATGCGGTTTTGCCAATAGGTGCCCGAAGTGCTCATGCTCAGGGTGTAACCGTCGGCCGGTGCTTTGGCCACCGCGTCGATGCCGATGATGGCGCCCGCGCCGGGCTTGTTTTCAATGACCACGGGCACGCCCAGCTTGCTCGACAGGTATTCACCGTAGTTGCGGGCATAGGCGTCGGTCAGGCCACCGGGTGGGAATGCCACCACGATTTTGATGGGCTTGGAAGGCCACTTGGGCGCTTGCGCCCAAGCGTTCACGACGGGGCTGGCAAGACCAGCCACGCCCAAGGCCACGGCGGCGGTCTGGATGAATTGGCGGCGAACGGAGCGATGGGGATTGGACATGGTTGATTCGGTTGAAAAGGTCAGCGGAGTCTAGGGGTGATGTTTAAATTATTGAATTGGGGTTTGAACCCATGGCCCAGTTTGAAGGGCTTAGGTGCTGAACGTGTTCGCCGATGCTTCTCAAGCCTGAGGTTATTCAAGCCATCGCCCAACAAAGTTGGGCTCCCACAAACACCCTGCTTTCCCAATGAACCTGCAGGGCCTCTTGTGCTGTGGGCGCTGAACTTGTTCGGCGATTCTTCTCAAGCCAACGCCTGTTCAAGCCATCGCCCAACAAAGTTGGGCTCCCACAAATACCCTGCTTTCCCAATGAACCTGCAGGGCCTCTTGCGCTGTGGGAGCTGAACTTGTTCGGCGATTCTTCGCAAGCCAACGCCTGTTCAAGCCATTGCCGAACAAAGTTGGGCTCCCACAAACACCCTGCTTTCCCAATGAACCAGCAGGGCCTCTTGTGCTGTGGGCGCTGAACTTGTTCGGCGATTCTTCGCAAGACCAAACTTCTTCAAGCCATCGCCCCATCCAGTTAAATGCCCACAAGTACCCCCAGCGCTCAGAAGCGAACCAAGGCGGAAATGCCATGACCCAAGCCCCACAAGCGGTTTGTGCGACAATGCACTCGTTGCAGCCTCCAGTTGCCGCAACATCAGCACTTCTGCTGGGGCCTGACCCAGGCAAAGCTCAAAACAAGCGCCTGCGGTTTCCATGCCCACCCCAAGACCTATCGGCCAACACTGGTAACTGCCCAATGCAGTTGAATGAGCCGATACCTGCGCCGGACATGGCGCTCTGAAAAATGAACTTTGAAGAATTGAATTTGGCCCCGGCCATCATGCAAGCTGTGCGCGAGCTCGGCTACGAAACGCCCACGCCCATCCAGGCGCAAGCGATTCCCGCTGTGTTGGCAGGTCAAGACCTGCTTGCCGGCGCGCAAACCGGTACCGGCAAGACCGCGGCCTTCACCTTGCCCATGCTGCACAAGCTGAGCTTGTCGGAGCCTGGCCAAAACCGTTTTGGCGGCAAAGCCATCCGCGCTTTGGTGCTGACCCCCACCCGCGAATTGGCCGCTCAGGTCGAAGAGTCGGTGCGCGACTACGGCAAATACCTCAAGCTCGACTCCACCGTGATCTTCGGTGGCGTGGGCATGAACCCGCAGATCAACAAGGTCAAGCGCGGCGTGGACATCTTGGTGGCCACACCCGGCCGTCTGCTCGACCTGCAAGGCCAAGGCTTCTTGGACTTGTCGACCATCGAAATGCTGGTGCTCGACGAAGCCGACCGCATGCTGGACATGGGCTTCATCCACGACGTGAAGAAGGTGCTGGCCTTGGTGCCCAAGGACAAGCAAAGCTTGCTGTTTTCGGCCACCTTCAGCGACGAGATCCGCGAGCTGGCGAACAACTTGCTCAAGGACCCGCAAAGCATCCAGGTCACGCCCAGCAACACCACCGTGCAGCGCATCACGCAGGTGATCCACCCTGTGGGCCGCGGCAAGAAAAAAGACGTGCTCTTGCACATCATCCAAAAGAACGATTGGAGCCAGGTGTTGGTGTTCACCCGCACCAAGTTTGGCGCCAACAATGTGGCCGACTTTCTGACCAAAAATGGCGTCAAAGCCATGGCCTTGCACGGCAACAAGAGCCAGACCGCCCGCACGCAAGCGCTGGCCGGTTTCAAGAGCGGTGACATCCGCGCCTTGGTGGCCACCGACATCGCCGCACGCGGCATCGACATCGAAGACTTGCCACACGTGGTGAACTACGAGATCCCGAACGTGTCAGAAGACTACGTGCACCGCATTGGCCGCACCGGCCGCGCGGGCGCCAGCGGCGAGGCCGTGAGCCTGGTCTGCTTGGACGAAGAAGGCTTCATGATGGACATCGAGCGCTTCACCAAGCAGGAGATTCCAGTGCAGTTGCTCGAAGGCTTTGGTCCCGAGCCAGGCGAAGTGGCCGAGCCCATCGCCATGGGTCGCCAGACTTTGTGGGGCGGCGCAGGCAAGCCCCCGAGCCGCGATGTGATGGCCGCAGCCGCCAAGGCCGCACGCCAGGACATGATGCAGCGCATCCGCGAAAACAAAGTGGCCGGTGGTGGCGGTCAACGCCAACCCCGCGCTGAAGGCCAGGGCCAGCCCCGTCCTTCGCGCAACGCCCCTCCCCCATCACGCCGCAATGGCCCGCAAGGCGATGCGCCTCGCTTTGAAGGTCAGGGCGATGGCCAAGGCCGTCGTTTTGACAACCGTGGCGAAGGCCAAGGCCGTGGTCCACGCAATGGCCCACGTCCTGAAGGTCGCGGTGAGGGTCGCGGTCCTAACCCCAACCGTGGTGGTCAAGGCGGCGGCCAAGACCGTCGCCGTGGTGATGGCGACGAATTGCCACGCCACATCGATCCTTTGAAGACGACGCAGTTTGCACGTCTGGACTTGCCCAACCGCAAGCCTGTGCGCACCAGCGGCCAACCTGACCCGACCCGCACCAGCATCGACAGCCTGGCCAGCAGCGGCCGTCGCCATGGCGGCGGCGGTGGTGGTGGTTACGGCGGTGGCAACGGTGGCGGCAAAGGCGGCGGTGGCCGTGGCTTTGGCGGCGGTGGCGGTGGCAACCGCGGCGGCTTCGGTCGCTGATCAGCACCCCACACGACAAGAGCCCGCTGATGCGGGCTCTTTTTTGTCTGAATTTTTGCGACTGTGATCTGGTTTTTGGGTGAGCCCAACTTTGTTGGGCAATGGCTGATCAAGGCTGGTGGTCCATCGCGCAATCGCCGAACAAGTTCAGCTCCCACGGGGGAAGTTCTGCGCCCACGGGGGATTCCCAGCACCACAGGCGCGGCATCGGTTTTGTGGGAGCCCAACTTTGTTGGGCGATGGCTGATCAAGGCTGCTGGCCCATCGCGCAATCGCCGAACAAGTTCAGCTCCCACAGGGGCAGCTCCTGCACATCTTGGTGCAGTTCACTCGCGCACGAACAAGGTCACCAAGGGGTCGGGGCCGACTTGGCGGCTCCAGTGGCCGTGGACGGTGGCGTCAAAGGTCGCACCTTCAGGCAAGGTGTCGGCCGAATAGAAAAACTCGCCGGGGCCAAAGATGCGCGAACTGCCGTCTTGCAAAAAGATTTCCATCTGGCCGCTGAGCACAAACAACCATTGCGTGGCGCCGGTGCAATGAAAGCTGCTGCGAAAACCCACCGGGCTTTGGCGCAACTGGTAACCACCGCTGGGCAGCAAGGGCGAGAGTTGGCTTTGCGGCGTGCCCTCGCTCAACGCCACCCATTCGTCACGGAAACGGGCGCGGCCATCGGTGTCGGTGAAGAGGATGACTTTTTTCAGTGCGGTCATGGCAGGCGTCGGATGATGTGAAGCCACGATTGTCGCCGAGTCAACAGGCTGCCCCGCGGTAAGTCGCTTAGACTGGTCTCAAGAGTCCCCAACCATCGCCCAACACAGTTGGGCTCCTACAAAAAACCAGTTCAGTGCCAAAGGCCTTAACGCGTGGGAGCTGAACTGTGTTCGGCGATTGAGGGCATGGGCAGGGACTTGTGAAGATGCAAACCATCGCCCAACACAGTTGTGGTCCTACACTGACATGACATGCAGACCATTGAGACTCTCGACACCATGACCCCAACACCTTTGAAAATCGTTTTCCACGGCCAGAATGCGGCCAATTTCCGCCAAGGTTTTGAAGCCCTGATCGCCCCCGAACACCAAGCGTTGGACCTGAGCGATGCGCTCGACCAAGCCGGAGAGCGCGCTCACTACGAAAGCGCCGATGTGGTGATTGGCATCAAGCTGAACGCGGACATGCCCCAGCCCCTCAAGGCCCGGTTGTTTCATGCGCCGGCTGCGGGCACCGATGGGGTCAACACCGCTCTCTTGCCCGCGCACTGCACGCTGGCCAACTGCTTTGGGCACGAGAACGCGATTGCCGAATACGTGATCGCGGCACTGCTCATGCGCCATGTGCCGCTGGCGCGGGCCGACCAAGATTTGCGCGCCCAGCGCTGGACTTATTGGGCCGGTCGCCCTACCGCTTTGCGCACCGAACTGGGCGAGCAGACATTGGGCTTGGTGGGCTTTGGCCACATCGCGCAGACCGTGGCCGGTCGCGCCAAGGCCATGGGCATGCGGGTGCATCTGGCCAACCGCAGTCCGATCTCGCACCCGGTGGTGGACCAAAGCTGGACGCTCGATGGCCTGCATGACTTCATGGGGTCTTGTGACGCGGTGGTGGTGTGTTTGCCCTTGACCGAGAACACCCAAGGTTTGATCGATGCGGCGGCCATCGCCGCCATGCGGCCTGATGCGGTGCTGCTCAACGTGGGGCGAGGCGCGGTGATCGAGGAACAGGCTTTGTACGAGGCGCTGAAAACCGGTCAGATCGGTGGCGCGGTGATCGACACCTGGTACCAGTACCCCACACCCACGCAGGCCGAATGCACGCCATCCCGCTTTGATTTCGCATCGCTGGACAATGTGCTGATGACACCCCACATGTCGGGCTGGACCTCGGGCACGGTGCGACGCCGGCAAGAGACTTTGGCCGACAACATCGGCCGCTTGAGCCGGGGCGAGGCCTTGATCAACGTGCTGCACGGGCCTGCATAGATTGGCTTTTGTGGGAGCTGCGCCCGGCGCGCGATAGGGGCCCTGGGGGTCCGCAAACCATCGCGCACGGGGTGCGACTCCCACACGGGGACCGAGCCTCAGTGGGAGCAGCGCCCTGCGCAGTCTTCAGCTGCTTTGCCGCTGCAAGATCTCAAAGCCCAAATCCAGCTGCGGTGATGCGGGCTCTTCCCCCCGCATCAGGCTCAGCAACATCTGCGCAGCCGCTTGGCCGATTTGGGCGCGCGGTGTGCGCACGGTGGTCAAGGCGGGCAACATCTGGTCGCTGCCGGTCAGGTCGTTGAAGCCAGCAATCGCCACTTGGGATGGGACCGAGACGCCCAGACGCAGCGCGGCCATCAGGGCGCCTTGGGCCAAGTCGTCGTTGCAAAAAAAGATCGCGTCCACCACCGGGCGCTGCTGCATGATTTGTTCAAACAACACGCCGCCCAAGGCCAGCGATGAGGGTGCGGGGTTCAAGAATTCGAGCGTAGGTTCGTACACACCGGCCTCTTGCAAAGCATGGCGCCAGCCGTACAGGCGCTGCATCACGCGGGGGTCCAGCTGCGCGGCGGCAAAGGCAATGCGTTTGCGGCCTTGGGCCAGCAGATGCCGCGTCATGGCCGCACCCGCATCGGTTTGGCGAAAGCCCACGCAATAGGGCGCATCGCTGAGTTCTGCCGAAGGCAAGTCCATCAGGTGCACACAGGGCACCTGGCTGCTGGCCATGAGTTTTCGGGTGGCTGCGTTGTGGTCCAGGCCGGTGACCAAGAGGCCCGCCGGGCGGTGCAGCAGCTGCTCGCGCAAGAGTTGCTCTTCTTCGCTGGGGCCGTAATGGGTCACGCCCATCAAGGTTTGGTAGCCGCCTGCGCGCAAGGTGTTCTGAGCGGCGTCGAGCAGGTCCACGAACAGGGCGTTGGACAACAGCGGGATCAAGATGGCCACGTGGTTGCTGCGCTGCGAGGCCAGCGCCCGGGCTGCGGGGTCGGGCACATAGCCGAGCTTGTCGGAGACCGCTTGCACCCGTTCGATCAAGGACGGGTCCACCGCCCTTTCGCCCCGCAAAGCGCGCGAGACGGTGCTGGCGCTCACGCCTGCGGCTAGGGCCACGTCGTTCAAGGTCACACGGCCTGTGGCGCGGTGGCTTTTGAGGGGCTTGGGGGGTGTCGGCGTGGCGTTGGACAAGGGTTAATCCGGAGAAGCATTCGTGTTCGCAGTCGATAGGATAGCGCTATCCCAAAGTTTGGAACGCTGATTTTGAAAATTCGTGGAAAACCCTGATCCACAGCATTCAAGCCCAGATCGACGTTCTGACCCTTTTTTTGAAAAACTTGGACAGCGCTGTCCAAGATCCGATTCTCGACTGGAGTGTTTGACGTGTCCAAACCCGATGTGCTGGCGGTGGCCAAGCTCCACCCTTTCTATCAAAAAGCACTGGAGTCGGCCTTCACGGTGCACGACCGCACCCACATCACCGACCCGGCTGCATTTGCCGAGTTGGCCCCGCGCATCGTGGGCGTGGCCGGCACGGGCGAGGCCAGCGTGCCGCGCAGCCTGCTGGCGCAAGTGACCAACGCCAAAGTGGTGTCGGTGTTTGGCGTGGGCTACGACGGCGTGGATGTGGCCGCTGCCATCGAACACGGCATTCCGGTGACCCATACCCCCGATGTGCTGACCGACGATGTGGCCGACTTGGCCATGGGTTTGGTGCTGTCTGTGGGCCGAACCATTCCGCAAGCGGACCAATTTGTGCGCTCAGGCCAGTGGCCCAGCGGCCCGACTGCCTTGGCCCGCAAGGTCTCGGGGGCGCGGCTGGGCATCGTGGGGCTGGGCCGCATTGGCAAGGCCATCGCCCAACGCGCCCGCGGGTTTGGCATGTCGATCGCCTACACCGCCCGCTCTGAAAAAGCCGATTCCGGTTTCAAGTTCTTGGCATCGGCCGCCGAGCTGGCTGCGAATGTGGATTTCTTGGTCGTCATCACGCCCGGCGGCGCTGGCACCAAGCACCTGATCAATGCGGATGTGCTCAAAGCCTTGGGCCCACGCGGCTTCTTGATCAATGTGGCGCGTGGCAGCGTGGTCGATGAAGAGGCGCTGATCGCCGCCCTGCAAAACGGCACCATCGCTGGCGCGGGCCTGGATGTGTTCGCCAACGAGCCACACGTGCCCGAAGTGCTGTGGCGCATGCACAACGTGGTGCTGACGCCGCACATGGCCAGCGCCACCCATGAGACCCGTCAGGCCATGGCCGATCTGGCTTTTGCCAACATGCAGGCCGGCACCTCGGGCCAGCCCCTGCGCACGCCCGTGCCCGAATGCGCGGCGCTGAAGTGATTCCAGGCCAGCCGACATGAGCACCGCGCCAATGCGCCTGATCGTCATGGGGGTCTCCGGTTGCGGCAAGTCGACCATGGCGGCGGCCCTCGGCCAGCACTTGGGCCTGGACATGGTGGACGGCGACGACCTGCACCTGCCCGAGAGTGTGGCCAAGATGCGCTCGGGCATTGCGCTGGAAGACGCCGACCGCTGGCCTTGGTTGGACCGCATTGGCGCTTACCTCGCGCAGCCCCACCCGCAAGGTCGCGTGGTGGCCTGCTCGGCGCTCAAGCGGGTGTACCGCGACCGCATCCGCGCCCAAGCCGGCGATGTCTGTTTTGTGTTTTTGGACGGCGACTTTGAGCTGATCGACCAGCGCATGCGCCAGCGCGTGGGCCACTACATGCAGCCGGGTTTGCTGCACAGCCAGTTCCGCACCCTCGAAATTCCCCAGGCCGATGAGTCCGATGTCATCCGCCTGCCCATCACCGAACCGGTGCAGGACATGGTCGCGAAGGCGCTGTCCGCTTTGCAGGACAGAACGTCTTCGCGCCTGCACCCTGCCCTCTGATTTTTACAAGGACTCTTCATGTTCATCCGCTGTGCTTTCTTCCAAGGGAACGTCAAACCCGGCATGGAAGACGCGTTCAACCGCTACATCCGCGAAAAACTCGTGCCCCTGTGGACCCGCTTTCCGGGCGCGCAAGAGGTGCGTGTGCTGCGCCAAGTCGAAAGCGATGTGAGCGATCCTCACTTTGGCATGGTGCTGTCGGTGCGCTACCCCAGCCGCGAGTCGATCGAGATCGCCTTGGCCTCGGCGGTGCGCCTGGAAAGCCGCGAGGTGTCCAAAGATTTGATCGCCATGTTCGATGGCACCGTGTTTCACACCGTCTTCAGCGCCGACGAGTACGCGCTGCCCACCGATTGATTTTCCCGCTGACCTTTCCCAACCAACCATCAAACCAGGAGACAACACCATGAAAATTTCCCGTCTGCTTCTCGCCTGCCTGATCGCGGCCACCGGCTCTGCCGCCTTTGCGGCCAAGTTCAACCTGAAAATGGGCCACGCGGTCAACACGACCGACGGCCAACACGCCGCCGCCCTGAAGCTGGCCGAGTTGGTCAAGCAACGCACCAACGGCGATGTCGAAATCACCGTTTTCCCGTCCAACCAATTGGGCAACGACGGCGCCATGATCAACGGTGTGCGTGGTGGCACGATCGACATCGTCTCCAGCGGCGCCTCCAACTACAACGGCTTGGTGGCCAACACCGCCGCCATGGAACTGCCTTTTGTGTTCCGCAACGCGCAGCACGCTTACCATGTGCTGGACGGTGACATCGGCACCGGCGTGCTCAACGAGCTGGCCCCGCACAACATGAAAGGCCTGGCCTACTGGGAAAACGGCTGGCGCGCTTTCACCAACAACAAGCGCCCCGTCAACAAGCCCGAAGACCTGAAGGGCCTGAAGATCCGCTCGACCCCCAACCCGTACCACATCCAAGCTTTCAGATTGCTGGGCATGAACCCCTCGCCCATGCCGATCGCCGAGCTGTACACCGCGCTGGAGTCGGGTGCCTTCGACGCCCAAGAGCACCCCATCAACGTGACTTGGTCGTCCAAGTTCTACGAAGTGCAAAAATACCTGACGGTGAGCAACCACGTGTACTCGCCCATCATCGTGGCCATGAACAAAGCCAAGTTCGACAGCCTGCCGGCCAACTACCAAAAGATCATGGTGGACGCCGCCCGTGAAGCCGCCACTTACCAACGCAACCTGAACGCGCAAAACGCGGGCAAGGTCGTGGCGGACTTGAAGAAGTCGGGCATGCAAGTCATCGAGAACGTGGACATGGCCCCCTTCCAGAAGATCGTCTCGGCAGAAATCGCCAAGACCTTCGGCGAGAAAAATGGCACCGCCTTGCTCAACGCCATCGAAGCCACCAAGTAAGTTGTTAACCACCGTCCCCCTCGCGTGAGGGGGACTTTTTCAAGCCGGCTGACCGGCTTTCTCGCATGAGCATTCTTGAGTCTTTTCAGCTGAACGGCCGCAGGGCCCTGATCACCGGATCGTCCGGCGGCATTGGTTTTGCCTTGGCCCGCGCCTTGGGGCAAGCGGGCGCGCACGTCATCTTGAACGGCCGCAACGCCGACAAACTGCAGCAAGCGGCCGCCACTTTGCAGGCCGAAAATTTATCCATCAGCACCAGCGCGTTTGACGTGACCAGCGCCGACGAGGTGCGCGCTGCCATCGACGGCTTGGAGGCACAGGGCGCCATCGACATCTTGGTCAACAACGCGGGCATGCAAATTCGCGGCCCGCTGCACGAGTTTGCCGATGACGATTGGCACACCCTGATGAAAACCAACCTGGACAGCGTGTACTTCGTCAGCAAAGCCGTGGCCCAAAAAATGATCCCTCGCGGCAAAGGCAAGATCATCAACATCTGCTCGGTGCAAAGCGAGCTGGGCCGCCCCGGCATTGCACCCTACACCGCCAGCAAAGGCGCTGTGAAGATGCTCACCAAAGGCATGGCCATTGACTGGGGCCAGTTCGGCCTGAACATCAACGGCTTGGGCCCGGGGTATTTCAAAACCGAGTTGACCGAAAAACTCGTCCAAGACGAGGCCTTCACCGCCTGGTTGGTGGGCCGCACGCCCAGCCGCCGCTGGGGCGATGTCGAAGAACTGGGCGGCGCCGCCGTGTTTTTGGCCAGCGAAGCTTCGCGCTTCATGAACGGCCATGTTTTGTATGTGGACGGTGGTGTCACCGCCACGCTGTGATCGAAATGATCACCCTTTTTTCCCATTTGTATCCATGATCACGCATCCATTCGATCAAACCCCAAAGGCTCTCCCATGATTGATCAATTCATCGACCATTTCTGCAAGCTCATCAAAATCATCATGGCCGGCTTTTTGGCCATCATGGTGGTGCTGGTGTTTGGCAACGTGGTGCTGCGCTACGGCTTCAACTCGGGCCTGGCCGTCTCGGACGAACTGTCTCGCTGGTTGTTCGTCTGGATCACCTTCATGGGCGCGGTGGTGGCCATGAAAGAAGGCACCCACCTGGGCACCGACACCTTGATCTCGCGCCTGTCGGTGCGGGGCCAAAAGATTTGCTTTGTGCTGGCCAACTTGCTGATGCTGTTTTGCTGCGCCTTGCTGGCCAAAGGTGCATGGCAGATTGTCGGCATGAACATCGCCACCAAGAGCCCGGTGATGGAAATCTCCGAAGGTTTCTTTTATGGCTGCGGCATTTTTGCCGCTTGCGCGGGGGCCATTGTGCTGATCATCAAGCTGTGGCGTCTGGCCCGTGGCCAGTTGAAAGACTCGGAATTGATCGGCATTCGGGAGTCGGAAGAAGACACCTTCGAATTGCCCACTGCACAACGATAAGCCAGGGAGCACAACATGACCATCTTCATCTTCATCAGCTCTTTGTTGGCCGCCATGGCCCTTGGTGTGCCGATTGCCTTTTCTTTGCTGCTGTGCGGTGTGGCCCTGATGTGGCACATGAACATTTTTGACTCGCAGATCTTGGCGCTCAACGTGATCGAAGGCGCCAACAGCTTCCCGCTGCTGGCCGTGCCCTTCTTCATGCTGGCGGGCGAAGTGATGAACACCGGCGGCTTGTCGCGCCGCATTGTGGACTTTGCGATGTCGCTGGTGGGCCACATCCGTGGCGGCTTGGGCTATGTGACCATTGTGGCAGCCTGCTTGCTGTCGGCCCTGTCAGGCTCGGCCGTGGCCGATGCCGCTGCCCTCACCGCCTTGATGCTGCCCATGATGGTCAAAGCCGGGCACGACAAGGCCCGAAGCGGTGGCCTGATTGCCGCTTGCGGCGTGATCGGCCCGGTCATCCCCCCCTCGATTGGCTTCGTGATTTTCGGTGTCGCGGCCAACGTGTCGATCAGCAAGCTGTTTTTGGCTGGCATTTTCCCAGGCATCTTGCTTGGCGCCGGTCTGTGGATCACTTGGTGGTATCTGACCCGCAAAGAAATTCTGGAAACGCCCCCACAAAAGACCTTCCGCGAAGTGATGGCCTCCATGCGCAGCGCAGGCTGGGCCTTGATGCTGCCCTTGATCATTTTGGTGGGCTTGCGCATGGGCGTCTTCACGCCCACCGAAGCGGCTGTGGTGGCGGCCGTGTACGCCCTGTTTGTGGCCGGTGTGGTGTACCGCGAACTGAGCTGGAAACAGCTCTACCAGGTGTTTGAGCGCGCCGCCATGACCACCGCCTTGGTGATGTTCTTGGTGGCCGGCGCCATGGTGTCGGCCTGGTTGATCGCCGTGGCCAACTTGCCCGCTCAATTGGTGGAACTGTTGCAACCGCTGATCAACCAACCCACCTTGCTGATGTTCGTCATCATGATCTTGTGCATGGTGGTCGGCACCGCCATGGACATGACGCCCACCATCTTGATCTTGACCCCCGTGCTGATGCCCATCGTCAAAGCCGCGGGCATTGACCCGGTGTACTTCGGTGTGTTGTTCATCATCAACAACTCGATCGGTCTGGTGACGCCGCCTGTGGGCACGGTGCTCAACGTGGTGGCGGGTGTGGGCCGCATGCGCATGGACGATGTGACGCGCGGCGTGCTGCCCTTCATGTCGGTGCAGTTCATCGTCATGTTCCTGATGGTCATGTTCCCAGCGCTGGTCATGGTGCCTGCGCGCATGATGTATTGACCCCATCCTCCCAACAGATTTGAAAGTTGAACCCATGCGTTCTGTCATTTGCCACGGCCCCCGCGATTTGCGCTTGGAAGAGCGTGAGCTGCCCGCCCTGAAACCCCAGCAGCTTCAGGTGCGCGTCGCTTACGGCGGCATTTGCGGCTCAGACCTGCATTACGCGCAGCACGGCGGCTTTGGCACCGTGCGCATCAAGGAGCCGATTGCCCTGGGCCACGAGGTGTCTGGCATCGTGCAGACCGTGGGCTCAGAGGTCCAAGGCGTGGCCGTGGGCCAACGCATCGCGATCTCGCCTTCGCGTCCTTGCGGTCAGTGCCGCTTTTGCCAGGCGGGCCAACACAACCACTGCCTCCACATGCGCTTTTACGGCAGCGCCATGCCCTTTCCGCACATCCAAGGCGCGTTCTCTGAGCAACTGGTCATCGAGGGCTACCAGGCCCATCCGATCGCCGACCACCTGAGCCTGTCTGAAGCCGCATTGGCAGAACCCCTGTCGGTGGGCCTGCACGCCATCCAACGCGCAGGCGGCGTGCTGGGCAAGCAAGTGTTGGTGACGGGTTGCGGCCCGATTGGCTCGCTCTTGATTGGCGCTTTGCGCCGCGCCGGTGCAGCCCGCATTGTGGCGGCCGACATCGCCGACTTGCCCCTCAAGTGCGCCAAGGAGATGGGCGCAGACGAGACCATCAACCTGAAAACCCAGGCCGATGCGCTCGACAAATACAAAGTGGACAAGGGCCAGTTCGACGCCGTCTTTGAAGCCTCGGGCAGCGAAGCCGCTTTGCGCGTGGGCCTGGACACCATCGTGCCGCGTGGCGTGCTCGTCACCGTGGGCATGGGCGGCGACATCAGCCTGCCCATGACGCAACTGGTGGCCAAAGAAGTCGACATGCGGGGGACCTTCCGCTTTCATGCCGAATTTGCCACTGCGGTGCGCTTTTTGAACGAAGGCCTGGTCAACGGCAAACCGGTGATCACCGGCATCTTGCCGGTGGACCGCGCCATCGAAGCCTTCGCGCTGGCAGCTGACAAGAGCCAGTCACTCAAGGTACAGATTTCTTTTGCCGATGCTTGAAAATCGAACCCGTTTTTGGATTCACTGAAAGTCACTTCCATGAAAAAAGTTGCTCTTGTCACCGGTGCCAGCTCCGGCATCGGTCAGGCCTGCGCCCTGGGTCTGCTCAGCGAAGGCTGGCAGGTGGTGCTGGTGGGCCGACGCGCCGACGCACTGCAAGACACCCTTGCCAAAGCCGGCGCCAACGCCGCCCATGGCGTGGCCATGCCAGCCGATGTGTCCAGCGAAGAACAGGTCAAGGCCTTGTTCGAGAAAGTCCGCGCCCAGTTTGGTCGCTTGGACTTGCTGTTCAACAACGCCGGCATCTCACTGCCCACCACCATGCCCGGTGATGTGACCGGCGACGACTGGCGCCGCATGGTCGACGTCAACCTGAACGGTGCGTTTTACTGCCTGTCACACGCCTTCAAGCTGATGCAAGAGCAAAGCCCACAGGGTGGTCGCATCATCAACAACGGCTCGATCTCGGCCCATGTGCCGCGTTTTGGCTCGATCGCCTACACCGCCACCAAGCACGCCGTCTCGGGCCTGACCCGCGCCGCCTCACTGGACGGCCGCGCGTTCAACATCGCGGTGGGCCAGATCGACATCGGCAACGTGGCCTCGGACATGACCGAGCGCATGGCCAAGGGCGTGGCCCAAGCCGACGGCTCCATCAAAGCCGAACCCCGCATGGACATGTCGGCCGTGGTCGACACCTTCTTGACCATGTCGCGCCTGCCCTTGTCGGCCAACATCTTGTTCACCACCGTCATGGCCACCAACATGCCTTACGTCGGTCGCGGCTGAGTGTTTGGGCCATCCAAGTCCAAGGGGCCTTGCGGCCCCTTTTTTTTCAGCTCACCCGCACCACAGCATCTGGCCGCTTGTGCAAGTCGGGCAGCAACTCCAAACCCAAGCCCGGCTTGTCGTTCAGGCTGATCATGCCGTTTTTGACCTGCGGCAACTCGGTCACCAGCTCCTTGTACCAGCCGGAGTAGAAAGCGCGCACGCTTTCTTGGATCAAGGCATTGGGCGCATGCAGTGACAAGTGCGTCGAAGCCGCCCACACCACCGGCCCAGTGCAGTCGTGCGGGGCCACGGGCAGTTGCCAGGCGTCGGCCATGGCGGCGATCTTGCGTGCTTCGGTCAGGCCACCGCACCAGCTGAGATCCAGCATGGCCACCCCTGCCACGCCGGTTTGCAAGTAATCCTTGAAGCCCCATTTGTAGCTGAGCGTCTCGCTCGCACAGATCAAGGCCTTGCAGTCCACCGCATATTGCTTGAGCAGGTCCAGGCTGTCCATGCGGATCGCGTCTTCGTGCCAAAAGGTGTCGAACTCTTGCAGGGCGCGTGAAATCTTTTGCGCCATGGGCAAGCGCCACAGGCTGTGGAACTCGACCATGATGTCCATCTTGTCGCCTACCGCATTTCGGATCTTGCGGAAAGGCTCCAGCGCGGTGTTCAAGTCTTCTGGGCTGATGTACTGGCCGTGCGACTTTTCGGCGGCCACATCAAAGGGCCAGATCTTCATGCCGGTGATGCCTTCGCTCAAAAGCGATTCGGCCACCTCGTCGGCACGGTGCAAAAAGCCTTGCAGGTCCTCGTAGGGCCCGGCGTTGTTGCCCAGTCCCCAATTGCTGCTGGTCTGGTTCACATTGCTGCGGATGTACTGGTAGCCCGCGCAGGTGTTGTACACACGGATCTCGTCACGGCTCTTGCCGCCCAGCGCGGTGTACACCGGCATGCCCGCGGCTTTGCCAAAAATGTCCCACAGCGCAATGTCCACGGCCGAGTTGCCGCGTGTCTCGACACCGGACCCACGCCAGCCCAAGTAGCCTGTGATGTCGCGCTGGCGCGACTCGATGGCCAGCGGGTCTTGGCCGATCAGCTTGGGGGCCACCCATTCGTGCAAATAGGCCTCGACCGCTTGGGCGCCCATGAAGGTTTCACCCAGGCCCACCAGGCCTTCGTCGGTGTGCAAGCGAACCCAGATGATGTTGGGGAATTCGCCCAGGCGGATGGTTTCGAGTTGCGTGATTTTCATGGCAGCATCCATTTCAGACGTTAAAAAAGCCCCACAGCTTGTGGCTGTGGGGCTGGCCGCAGGGGATCAACCGCCGCGTGCTTTCTTCAGTTCGTCTTGCACAACCTTGATGGCGTCAGCGCCAATCGAGTCCTTGTGCTTGTCGTACACCGCAGCCACTTTGGCACGGATGCGGCTTTGCTCGGCTGCGCTGACTTCATTGACCTGCATGCCCTTGGTCTTGAGCGAGGCCAGCGACTTCTCGTTCAAGGTGCGGTTGGCGGCGCGCTCGACTTTCTGGCCTTCCATCGCGGCTTCACGCAAGAGCGCTTGCTCTTGCGGGCTCAGCTGGTCCCACAGTTTTTTGCTGTAGAGGATCAGGAAAGGCGTGTAGGCATGGCGCGTCACGCTCAGGTACTTTTGCACTTCATTGAACTTGGAGGTTTCAATGGTCACAAAGGGGTTTTCCTGGCCGTCAATCGCGCGGCTTTCCAGCGCCGAGAACACTTCGGGGAAGGCCATGGGCACAGCGTTGGTGCCCAAAGTCTTGAAGGTGTCCAAGAAGATGTTGTTTTGCATCACGCGGACTTTGACGCCGTCAAAATCTTCCAGCTTGGCCACAGGGCGCTTGCTGTTGGTCAAGTTACGGAAACCGTTCTCCCAATAGGCCAAGTTGACCAGGCCCGCCGCTTCCAGCTTGGCATTGAAGTACTTGCCGGCCGGACCATCGAGCACCGCATCGGCTTCTTTCTCGTTGGCAAAGAGGAAGGGCAGGTCAAACACGCCCAGCTCTTTGACGATGCCCACCAGCGGCGAGCTGGAGGTGCACACCATCTCTTGCGTGCCCGCGCGCAAGGCCTGTGTGGCTTGCAAATCGCCGCCCGCCATGCCGCCCCAGAAGGCGGTGATCTTCATCTTGCCGCCGGATTTGGCGGCCAGGATTTCTTGCATCTTTTTGACGCCCACGCCCACGGGGTGGTCTTCGTTCACACCATTGGTGAACTTGATGTTGCGCTCCGAAAATTGCGCCATGGCAGTGCCCGCCACCAAGAAGGTGCCGGCCAACAGGGCCACCAGATTTCTGCGTTTGAACATGTTTGTCTCCTTAAATAAACACAGGGGTTGAAAACCAAAAAAACTCAAGCCACTTTTTTCAAGCGTTTGGGCGAACCCGTCACACGGGGCAGTTTGCGGCGCGTGGCCACCACCCGCTCAATGTCTTCGTTGGCCCCATTGATCAGCACCATGATGGCCCGCTCGGCCTTGTCGGGGGCGTGCTTGATCACGGCATCGAGCACCGCTCGGTGCAAGGGCAAAGAGCTGCGCGGGCCGTCCTGGATGCGCGTGGAAATTTCAAAACTGGTGCGCAGCAAAGCCCCCAAGGCCTTGCCCATCTGGATCAGCATGCGGTTGTGCGAAGCGAGCAGCAAGCCCTGGTGAAAACGCAGGTCATGCACCACATAGTCGCCGCCATGCTCTACCGCCAGTTTCATGCCAGCGAAAGCAGCTTCGATTTCGGCGATGTCTTCGGCCGTGGCTTTTTCGGCGGCCAAGCGCACAGCAGCAGGCTCCACCACGCGGCGCAGCTCTTGCAAGTCGCGCAAAAACTCGGGGGTCAGGCCCGCATGGGCCTGCCAGGTGATCACGTCGGGGTCAAACCAGTTCCATTGGTCGTCGGGCAAAACACGGGTGCCACGCTTGGGGCCGGTGATGAGCAAGCCCTTGGCGACCAGCGACTTGATCGCCTCGCGCACCACGGTGCGGCTGACGCTCAGCTCTTCGCACAAAAGGGGTTCAGGCGGCAAACAAGCGCCCACAGCATACCGGCCAGACAAGATGGCTTGCCCGAGCAAATCGAGGGTGTGACCGTGTACGTTTTTGACCATGAGATCCAAATGATTGCGGGTAATCATATGATGATTAGCCGTTTTTGATCCTGAGGAAAACCCTGAAATCACCTGTTGAAGACCCGCCCCATCGGCTGTCTCAGGGTTTACATGGTGGCTGTGAGATTTCATTCATCATACGATTGAATCTGTTTGCCAACCTTTTCTTTCAGGCCTGTTCCATGTCCTCCAAACCCCGCAAAAAACCCGAAGAACTCCGCAGCCAGCAATGGTTTGGCCGCCAAGACCGCGATGGCTTTGCCTACCGCAGCTGGGTCAAGGGCAAAGGCGTGCCGCACGACCAGTTCGACGGCCGTCCGGTGATCGGCATTTGCAACACCTTCAGCGAACTCACGCCTTGTAACTCGCACTTTCGCACCCTGGCCGAGCAGGTCAAGATCGGCGTGTACGAGGCGGGGGGCTTCCCGCTGGAGTTTCCGGTGATGTCTTTGGGCGAAACACTCTTGCGCCCCACCGCCATGCTGTACCGCAACCTGGCCAGCATGGACGTCGAAGAATCCATCCGTGGCAACCCGATTGATGGCGTGGTGCTGCTCATGGGCTGTGACAAGACCACTCCCAGTTTGCTCATGGGCGCATCCAGCGCAGGCCTGCCCACCATTGGCGTGTCGGGCGGCCCCATGCTCAACGGCAAGTGGCGCGGCCAAGAACTCGGCTCGGGCACCGGCGTGTGGAGCATGAGCGAGCAAGTGCGTGCAGGCACGCTCAAGCTGCAAGACTTCTTTGAAGCCGAAAGCTGCATGCACCGCAGCCACGGTCACTGCATGACCATGGGCACCGCCAGCACCATGGCCAGCATGGTCGAGGCCCTGGGCATTGGCCTGCCCGGCAACGCCGCCTACCCTGCGGTGGACGGCCGTCGCAATGTGCTGGCCCGCGAAGCCGGTCGGCGCATCGTCGAGATGGTGCACACCGATCAGACCATCAGCCAAGTGCTCACCCGCGAAGCCTTTGAAAACGCCATCCGCACGCTGGCGGCCATTGGAGGCTCGACCAACGCGGTGATCCACCTGATCGCGATTGCGGGCCGCCTCGGCCTCAAGCTCACCGTGGACGATTTCGAGCGCCTGGGCAGCGAGTTGCCTTGCCTCTTGAATTTGCAGCCCTCAGGCGAGCACCTGATGGAAGACTTCTGCTACGCCGGTGGCCTGCCCGTGGTGATGAAAGAAATCGAGCATCTGCTGCACAAAGACATCGTCACCGTGAGCGGCAAGACCGTGAGCGAGAACATCGCCAACGCCGTGAACTACGACCCACGTGTGATCAAGAAGTTCGACGAACCCTTCAAGGAAAAAGCGGGCATCGCCATCTTGCGCGGCAACTTGGCCCCGCGAGGCGCGGTCATCAAGCCCAGCGCTGCCACCCCCGCGCTGATGGTGCACACCGGCCGCGCCGTGGTGTTTGAAGACAGCCACGACTTCCACAAACGCATCGACGACGAGAGTCTGGACGTGGACGAAAACTGCATCTTGGTGCTGAAGAACTGCGGCCCCAAGGGCTACCCCGGCATGGCCGAGGTGGGCAATATGCCGCTGCCGCCCAAAGTGCTGCGCAAAGGCATCACCGACATGGTGCGTATCTCGGACGCCCGCATGAGCGGCACGGCCTATGGCACCGTGGTGCTGCACACCGCGCCCGAAGCGGCTGCCGGTGGCCCGCTGGCCGTGGTGAAAAACGGTGACATGATCGCGCTGAACGTGCCCGAACGCAAACTGCAGCTGCTCATCAGCGACGAGGAATTGGCCCAGCGCATGGCCCTGTGGGAAAAGCCCGCACCGGCCATGCAATCGGGTTACTGGAAGCTCTACATCGACCACGTGCTGCAAGCTGACGAAGGCGCCGACATGGACTTCCTGGTCGGCCAGCGTGGCGCGGCTGTGCCCAAAGACAACCACTGATTTTTCAAATCCCAATTTTTCTGGCCAAAGGGAAAGGGTAAATCTTTTAAGCGCTCAACTTGCTCGGCGATTCTTCGAAGGTCCGCAACGCCTCAAAAAATCGCCCAACACAGTTGAGCTCCTACAAAATATCCCCACATTCAATTGACGGTGGAAATGAAAAAACACGTGGGAGCTGAACTTGTTCGGCGATTCTCCAAAGGCCCATAACGCCTCAGACAATCGCCCAACACTTTGAGCGCCTTCAAAGACAATGAACCTAGGGTTGATGAAATGTTTCATCAACCAAGCAGACACACAAGGAGATGTCCATGCGCATTTTGATCACCGGCGGTGCCGGATTTTTGGGTGCCCGACTGGCCCGCGAGATTTTGAAACGTGGCCAATTGAATGGCCAAAGCGTGAGCGAATTGGTCATCGCCGACCTCTTCCCCGCCCCCGCCGACCTGCTGGCCGACCCTCGCGTTAAGGGCCATGCGGGACCCATGCTGGCGCAAGGCGATTTGTTCAAGAGCGGTTTTGACGGTGTGTTCCACCTGGCCTCTGCCGTGTCGGGCGAGTGCGAACTCGACTTTGACCTGGGCTTGCGCTCCAACGTGGACAGCTCGCGCCTGCTGCTCGACAGCATCCGGGCCTCGGGCAAAGCCTCACGCTTGGTGTTTGCCAGCTCGGTGGCCGTGTTTGGCCCCGACATCGGCAACCCCATGCCCGATTTGGTGACCGACACCACCTTGCCCACGCCGCAAACGTCTTATGGCACGCACAAGCTGATGATCGAGCACATGGTGTCCGACTACACCCGCAAGGGCTTCATCGATGGCCGCTCGGCCCGCTTGATGACCGTGGCGGTGCGCCCCGGCAAGCCCAACGGCGCGGCTTCCTCGTTTTTCAGCGGCATCATCCGCGAGCCTCTGGCGGGCGTGGATGCCGTCTGCCCTGTGGACGCCAGTGTCTCGCACCCCTTGTCTTCACCGGGCAACACGATCCACGGCCTCATCACCGTGTTTGAAGCCAGCCGCGAATCCGTGGGGGGCCGCATGGCGCTGAACCTGCCGGGCCTGAATGTGACGGTGGGCCAGATGCTGGACGCGCTTGAAAAAGTTGCAGGCCCTGCCGTGCGTGCACGGGTGAAGTTCGAGCGCGATGAGCGCGTGGCGGGCATTGTGGCCAATTGGTCCCGTGGCTCGACCTCTGAGCGCGCCAACGCGCTGGGCTTGAAAGCCGAGAGCAACTTCGAGGCCATCATCGCGCAATACATCGAAGACTGCCAAACACGCCCCGGCTACCCGGCCGATGCCTTGAAGGGCTTGAACTGAGCCGCCATGTGCGCTGACACCACACGCGTCAAAACATGCGACATCGTGGCCTTGGGCGAGGCCATGGTCGAGTTCAACCAGACGCAGGCGGATCCGCCTTTGTACCTGCAAGGCTTTGGCGGCGACACCAGCAACGCGGCCATTGCCGCCGCCCGCGCCGGCGCACGCGTGGCCTACCTCACGCGCTTGGGCAGCGACCGCTGGGGCGACCGCCTGATGGATTTGTGGCAAAGCGAGAACGTGAACACCCAAGCGGTGCTGCGCGATGCGAATGCCCCCACCGGCATGTACTTTGTCAGCCACGATGCGCAGGGCCACCACTTCAGCTATGCCCGCGCTGGCTCGGCCGCCAGCCGCATGCAGCCTTCTGACGTGCAAGCCTGGCAGGGCATGATCGAAGCCAGCCGGTGGCTGCACCTGTCGGGCATCAGCCTGGCGATTTCGGCCTCGGCATGCGACACGGCTTTGGCCGCCATGCAAGTGGCCCGCACATCGGGCACGCGGGTGGCGCTCGACTCCAACTTGCGCTTGTCGCTGTGGCCGCTGGCCCGCGCCCAAGCGTGCATCAGCCACGCCATCGGTCTGTGCGATTTGTTCTTGCCCAGCTTGGAAGACATCACGGCCTTGACCGGTTTGACCGAGCCCGACGCCATCGTGGACTGGTGCCACGCACAAGGTGCGCAGCACGTGGTGCTCAAACTCGGCGCCCAGGGGGCGATCGCTTCCGATGGGCAGACGCGTCAGCGCGTCCCCGGCAGGGCCGTGCAAGCGGTGGACGCCACGGGTGCCGGTGACTGCTTTGCGGGCAACTTGCTGGCACGCCTGTCGCAAGGCGATGATGTGTGGACCGCCACCGCCTATGCCAACGCCGCGGCCTCGCTGTCGGTGCAAGGCTATGGTGCGGTCGCGCCCTTGCCACGCCCCGATGCCGTCCTGAAAAGCCTCCAGCCATGAGCACACGCCCATTGATCGCCGTCGATTGGGGCACCAGCAGCTTGCGCGGCGCCCGGCTGGATGCGGCAGGCCTCGTCCTGGAATCGCGGCAGTTCCCTCGCGGCATCATGACCGTGGCCCCAGGCCAGTTTGAAGCCGTGTTTGACGCATGCTTTGGCGACTGGATGCAAGCGTCCGGGGCCTTTTGCCTGATCTCGGGCATGGCGGGCAGCCAGCAAGGCTGGCAAGAAGCGCCCTACTGCCCCTGCCCTGCGGGCTTTGAAGAATTGGCGGGCGCCCTGCACTGGCTGCAAGCCGGGCGCATGGCGATCGTGCCGGGCCTGAGCTGCCAGCACCACGATGGCCTGCCCGTGCCGCAGCACGATGTGATGCGCGGCGAAGAGATCCAGATTTTTGGTGCGCTGGCCTTGTCGGGGCAGCGCGATGCCACCGTGGTCCTGCCCGGCACCCACAGCAAGTGGGCGCAGGTGGCGGCAGGCCGCGTGCTGAGTTTTCGCAGCTTCATGACGGGTGAAGTGTTTGCGCTCTTGAGCCAGCACTCGATCCTCTCACGCACCCTGCAGGCCAATGCGCCCTGGCATGAAGGCGCTTTTGTGCACGGCGTGCAATTGGCCCAGCGCACACCCAGTGTGTTGTCCAGCATGTTTGCCACCCGCACCCTGGCGCTGTTTGGCAGCCTACCGCCCGAGCAGCACCCTTCATTTTTATCCGGCCTTTTGATCGGCGAAGAGCTGCGGGCCATGGCACGCCCTGGCAGCGCTGTGCTGCTGGTGGGCAGCGCCCTGCTCACGCAGCGTTATGCGGTGGCTTTGCAGGCCTTGGGCATGGACAGCCAATGCCTGGGCGACGAAGCCACCTGGGCCGGACACGCCGCTTTGGCCCAACCTTGGACACACACCGCATGAACACTGCCGAACAATTCGCGCAAGCGCTGGATCAACTGCCGCTGGTGGCCATCTTGCGGGGCCTCAAGCCCGAAGAAGCGCCCGCCATCGGCCAGGCCTTGGTGGACAGCGGCTTTGCCTTGATCGAAGTGCCGCTCAACTCACCCCGTCCTTTGGAGAGCATCGCGGCTTTGGCTGCGCAGCACCCGAACCATTTGATCGGTGCGGGCACGGTGCTCACCAGCGCCCAGGTGCGCGAGGTGCAGGCTGCAGGCGGGCGCATCATCATTTCGCCGCACTTTGATCCGGTGGTGGTGCACGAAGCCTTGCGATTGGGCCTTGTCTGTGTGCCTGGCGTGGCCACGCCCAGCGAGGCCTTTGCAGCGCTGCATGCGGGCGCCCATGCCCTGAAACTTTTCCCAGCCGAAATGATCACCCCCAGCGTGCTCAAGGCCCTGCGTGCGGTCTTGCCCAGCAGCACCGCTTTGCTGCCCGTGGGCGGCATCACACCCGACAACATGGCCGCCTACCTCAGCGCAGGCGCCAAGGGCTTTGGTTTGGGATCAGCTTTGTACAAGCCGGGCCAATCGGCCCAAGAGGTGGGCGCCGCAGCGCAGCGCTTTGTGCAAGCCCTGCGGGGCTGACCCCAGTCGATCCACGAAGCGGGGATTTCGCTGAGGCTCAAACGCCCAAATACGCCTTGCGGATTTCGTCGCGGCGGCTCAACTCGGAGGACAGCCCCGAGGTGACCACACGCCCGTTTTCGAGCACATAGGTGCGCTGAGAAATCGCCAAGGCACGGCTGACGTTTTGTTCCACCAACATCACGGCCGTGCCGCTTTGGTGGATCGCTTCGATGGCCCGGAACATCTCGGCCACGATGCTGGGCGCCAGACCCAAGGAGGGCTCGTCAAGCAACAACAATCGGGGCAAAGCCATCATGGCCCGGCCGATCGCCACCATTTGCTGTTGACCGCCCGACAAGGTGCCCGACACCTGACCGAGCTTGGCACGCACGGCGGGAAAGAGTTCGCAAACTAGTTCAAAAGTGCGTGCACGCACCGCGCGTGCCGCCGGGTGCATGGCGCCGAGCTCCAGGTTTTCGCGCACCGTCATGCCAGTGAACAGCCTGCGGCTTTCGGGCACCAAGGCCAAACCTTTTTCGCACAAGCGGTGCGCGGGCAGCGCCGAGATGGTCTCGCCTTCCCATTCGATCTTGCCTTGCTTCAAGGCGTTCATGCCCATGATGGCCTGGATCAAGGTGGTCTTGCCGGCGCCATTGGGGCCAATCACCGAGACCAGCTCGCCCGTGTTGATTTGCAAGGACACATCCCACAGGGCTGGGGCTGCGCCGTAGTTGACTTGGATTTGATCTATGTGGAGCATGGTTACACCGCCGCCTCATCGCCCAGATAAGCCCGAACCACTTCGGGGCGGGACATCACATCCTGCGGTGGGCCTTCGGCGATCACCTCACCTTGGTTGAGCACCACCAGCCGGTCGGACAAAGCCAACACAGCGCTCATGACGTGTTCGACAAACACAATCGAAGTGCCCCGCTCGCGGATGCGGCGGATCGTCTGCACCGCCGCGCCAATCTCGGCGGGCGTCAAGCCCGACAACACTTCGTCCAGCAAAAGCACCTGCGGACGCGCCGCCAAGGCACGGGCCAGCTCGAGGAATTTGCGTTGGTGCAAATTGAGTTCATCGGGAAAGTGATCGCCCTTGTCCTGCAGGCCCGTGAACAGCATCCATTCTTGCGCTTCGGCTTGGGCTTGGGCATCCGTCAAGCGGGCACCACCGTAATGCGCGGCCAAGGTGACGTTTTGCAAGACGGTCAAACCGTTGAAAGGCCTCGGGATTTGGTAGGTGCGCGACAAGCCCTGACGGCGAATCCGGTGGGCAGGCCAGCCTGCGCAAGACTGCCCACGCAGCAGCACCGTGCCTTCGGTGGGTTTGTAGTGGCCCGTGACCACGTTGATGAAGGTCGATTTGCCCGAGCCATTGGGGCCCAGCAAACCCAAAATTTCGCCCTGGTACAAATCGAGGTCGACCTGGTTCAAGGCGCGTATGCCCGAGAACTGTTTGCTCAGGCCCCGCACTTGCAGCACCAAGGTGCGGTCAGCAGCCTCTGCCGGACGGCTCGAGGGACGCTCGATCACCAAGGGTTCTTCACTGCCAGCATCGGGCGCGTGGGTGTCTGCGGTCTGGTCTTTGCTTTGCTGAATGAGCCGCTTGTGTTGGCGCAACTGCCACGTGCCCAAAATACCGCGCGGCATGACCAGCACAGCACCGGCCAACACCAGACCGATGATCACTTTGCCGATCAGTGCGCTGTCGCCTGCCGTGAAGGCATTGAGCAAAAGCGTGATCAAGATGCCACCCAGCATGGGGCCTGCCCAATGGCGGCTGCCGCCCAGCACGCTCATGAGCACCACCGTCAAAGGCACGGTGATGTTGAAGGTCTCGCCCACCGTGACATACGACACATACAAAGCGTGGATGGCGCCCATGACGCCGGCGAAGAAACTCGACAGGGCAAAAGCGCCCATCTTGAGCCAGAAGGTGGGCACGCCATTGACCTCGGCGGCATCTTCGTCGTCGTGGATGGCCAACAAGCCCAAACCGGCGCGGGCATGGAACAGCCACCAGGCGACCGCCACACACAAGACCGTCAGCACCAAGCTGGCGTAATAAAAGGTGGACGCAGGCTTGGGGCCCCACTGCGGCAAGTTGACGCCCATCAAATAAACGCCAGGGCCACCGTCAATGGGTGTGTTGACCACCACCGTGGCCAGCACAAAACCCACCGCCAAAGTGATCAGCGCAAACGATTCGCCACGGATCTTGCGCACATTGAACACGAGCGCCCCGATGGCCAAAGCCAGCAGTGCGGCCAAGGCACCGCTGCCCAATGCGGCGGGCACCACGGGCCAGTCGGCCTTGGTGGCCAAGGTGGCCATGCCGTACATGCCCACGCCAAAAAAGGCCCCATGCCCGAACGAAAAATAGCCGGAGTAGCCCGAGAGCATGTTCCAAGAGGTGGCCAGCGTCATCCAGAAAAAGATCACGTAGAGCAAGGACTGCACATGCACGGGCAGGCCCATGTAGGGCGCCGCCAACAGCAGCGCCAACACCACGAACACGATGGAAATGCGCTGCTTTTTATTCATCACCACGCCTGAGCAAAAGAATCAGGATCAACACCGTGAACGCCACCAAGGGCGCCCAGGTCGGGGCAATCAAGGCCTGGGTCATGGACTCGCTGATGCCAATGGCCAAACCGCCCAACAAAGGCGTCAAGGCCGAACCTAATCGGCCAATCATGACCACCGCGAACACCACCCCCACCCAAGCAAAAATCTGCGAAGGCGCCAAGGTGAAAGTCAGGGCCACACACACACCGGCACAAGCGGCCAGCGCTGCGCACAAACCGGCCAGACCAATGGCCAGTCGCTTGGCGTTGATGCCAAAGGCGGTGGCAATGGCCGGGTCTTCGGCACTGGCCCGCACCGACTTGCCCATGTCGGTGCGGTGCAGCATCCACCACACCAGCGCCACCGAGGCCAAACACATGCCCAAGGTCAGGGCTTCGGAGTAGGTCACCACCACCGAGCCCAAACGGAATTTGTGCTCTTCGTAGACCGAGGCCATGCGTCGGAAATCGGCGCTCCAAATCCACTGCAGCAAAGCCTCTACGGACACCGTGATGCCAAAGGTCACCAGCAAGGAGTTGAAGGGCGTGATGGCAAAGCGGGCGAACACCGCTTGCAAGCCCATGCCCAGCAAGGCAAAAAGCGGCACCAGCACCACCAGCGAGATCAAGGGATCGACACCCAGCCGGGTCTTGAGCTCGTAGGTGATGTAGGCCGACAGGAACACCCAGGCGAAATGCGCCAGATTGATCTGCCGAAGCAAACCCCAGCCCAAACCGATGCCCAGGCCAATCAGGCCGTACAGGGCACCGAGAAAGACGCCAGAAGCGAGCGCTTGAAGTAACAGCCCTGCGCTGGGCATGTCAGAACTGCATCTTGCTGCCAGGCAAGGCGACGTCCTTGGGATGGATCACCACCCACTTGCCGCCTTGCAATTGCTTGATGCGGTTCAAGTCATCGCCATAGTTGTTGGGGCCATCGAAGCGGACTTTGCCCACGATGGTGTCCACGCGGTTTTTCTTGAGCCATGCGGAAATCTTGGCGTCTTCCAGGCTGCCCGCGCCTTTGACGCCAGCCTCCAAGAACTGCCAGCCGGTGAAGGCGTTGGCCGCCTGCAATTCGAACACGGTGTCGGGCAGATTGGCCTTGGCCGCACGCTCGTTGTACATCTTGATGGCTTCGGCATACACCGGGTTGTTGGTGAACGGTGCGTGCTGCTCAAAGGTGGTGAGCGTGAGCGCATTGGCCGCCAAAGGCGATTGGGCCAATGGTCCGGGTGTGGGGTAGACGTGGAAATGGATCTTGGGCTTGTAGTCGATCTTGTTCATCGCCTCCAGCAGCTGCATGCTTTCGGCGCCGATGGAGCCGACCCAGACGACGTCGGCATTGGCCTCTTTCAAGCGCGAGGCAATGGGGCCAAAGTCGCGGTTGCCGAACTCCCACTCCAGCCACAAAGCTTCGCGCAAGCCGCGTTTTTTGAAGACCTCGCGGGCGCCCACCGAGAGAAACACCACCGACGGGAATTTGCTGGTGACCATGGCCACCGACTGTGGCTTGGCCCCCCCGGCGGCGATCGCGTCCAGCAAGGTGTTGGGCACCGTGGTGCCCGGATCAATGCCCATGACGTAAGCCGGGAAGTGCATGTCATATTTGGCCAGCGACGGAATGCCAAACGAGTTGGTGATCAGCACCTTGCCATTGCGCTGGGCCACACCCATCGCGGCCAAAGAGTTGGCGGTGGCATAAGGCCCCATCAGCAAATCGACGTTCTCACCAGAGATCAACTGCTCGTAAAGCGTGCGGGCCAGATCAGGCTTGGATTGGTCGTCCTTGACCACCCACTCGACCGGGCGACCCAAGAGGCCGCCGCGCTTGTTGAGTTGTTCAATGAAGATGTCACCCGCAATCTTGTGCATCACGGCCGTGCCTGCCAAAGGACCGGTCAACGACAAGGTGCTGCCCACCCGGATCGGCTTGGTCTGCGCGTGCAGCCAAGGCGATGTGGAAGAAAGAAGCAGGGTCGATCCCAGTGCCTTCAGAAATGGCCGCTTTTGCATGGTGAATTCCTCAGAGGTGGATGGTTGGAATGCGCAAAACTGTCAATTGATTATGGAAGGCCATCGGCTTTGGCCCATCGGGAATAACCCGCTGAGCGTCTGTCGCCAAGGCGCTTGCGAAGCAGCAAGCATGCGCTTCACAGTGCCATGCAGGGTTCGCGCGGCATGCCGAGCCCGCTGAGCAACACCTCTGATTTTTAAATCCCATAAGGTCTTTGACACCATGAGCACGACGCCCACCTCCAGCGCATTCACCCCGACCGGCTCCACGCACATGGCGATTGCCGAAGTGGACCGCATCGTGGTGCGCGGCAAAGACCTGTGCCGCGATGTGATCGGCCAGCAATCGTTCACCGCCTATTTTTTGTTTTTGCTCACCGGTGAAACGCCCAGCGAGAACTTGGTGCGCGTGGCCGATGCCACCATGGTGTCTTTGGCCGAGCATGGCTTGGTGCCTTCGGTTCAAGCCGCACGCATGACCCTGGCCGCAGCGCCCGACTCGGTGCAAGGCGCCGTGGCCGCAGGCCTGCTGGGCTGCGGGCCGGTGATTTTGGGGGCCTCTGAAACCGCAGGGCAGCTCTTGATCGAGATGCTCGCCCAGTCAGCGCAGCAAAGCAAAGCCTTGGAGGACGTGGCTCGCGAACGCCTGCAAGCTTTGCGCGCGGCCAAACAAGCCCTGCCCGGCTTTGGCCACCCGGTGCACAAACTGGGCGATCCCCGCGCCACCAAACTGATCGAGTTGGCACGTCAATGGGGCGTGGCCGGTGCGCATGTGCGTGCCTTGGAAGCGCTCGCTTCGCAAGTCGAAGGCGTGTATGGCCGGCCCTTCCCCATGAACGTGTCGGCAGCGATCCCTGCGGTGCTGCTGGATGCGGGCTACCCTGCCGGCGCCCTCAAAGGCATTCCCTTGTTGGCCCGCACCGCTTCGCTGGTGGCGCACATTCTGGAAGAGCAAACCCGGCCGATTGGCTTCAAGCTCGCCAGTGCGGCCGAACACGCCATGTCCTACGACGGCCCACCCGTGGCCCGTTGAACCGAGCAAGGCCGCACCATGACAGCGCAAGCGCTCATGTCACCGCTGGAGGTTTTGCGCCAATTCGAGGTGCACGACTTTTCCATCGATCAATTCTTTCAGGCACGCCTTCGCCCATTGCGCGATCAGCCCATGGTCGAATACCAAGGCAGCGTGATGACTTGGCAGGCCTGCGCCGAACAGGCCGACCGCGCCGTGGCTTGGTTGCGCGCCAGAGGCATCCAAGCTGGCGAGCGCATCGGGCTGATGGCCTACAACCATCCGGCCACGGTGGTGTTGCTGATCGCCTGCGCCCGTGTGGGCGCCATCGTGGTGCCGTGCAACCCGGAGTTTGAAGCCCGTGAGGCCCAGTACATTTTTGAGCATGCGGGCGTTCGCGGCGTCATCTGCTCGCCCGAAGCGTTGGGCAAAGTGCAAGAGGCCACCCGCCAAATGAGCCCCTTGCCATGGGCCGTGGTGATCGAGCAAGACCAGCCGGGTGGCGAAGCGTCTTTGCTCCAGCAATGGCAAGGCAGCACCCCCGACCCGATCACGCGCACCGGCACGGCCGACAGCACCTGCATGATCATTTACACCTCGGGGACCACCGGTTTTCCCAAAGGGGTGATGCACAGCCAGCGCAGCTATTTGCTCACGGCCGAAGCCTTTGTGCACCGCATGTATTTGCAGCCCGATGAGCGCATCATGTGCGTGCTGCCGCTGTTCCACATCAATGCCTTGATGTACTCGCTGGGCGGGGCCATGGCTTGCGGCGGCACCTTGATCTTGATCCGCCGCTTTTCGGCATCCACCTTCTGGCAACAAGCCGCCGAAACACGCGCCACCGAGGTGAACGTGATCATGTCCGCCGCGGCCATTTTGGCGCGCAGACCGATCGAGGAATTTGCCCCCCATCACAGCCTGCGCAAGATGTTTTTGGCGCCGCTCAACCGCGACTTGCTGGACACCTTCCAGCAACGCTTTCATGTGCCAGTGCTGATCGAGTGCTATGGCATGACCGAAATCCCCGGTGTGCTGAGCAACCCCTTCCTGGGCCCCCACAAATTGGGCAGCATGGGCTGCATTTCGCCGCACCCTGACCCGGCCATCACCAGACCCCAGGTGCGGGTGATCGATGAAGACGGCCGCGAATTGCCCACCGGCGAAGTGGGCGAGCTGGCTGTCCAAACGCCCACGCTGATGCAAGGCTACTTCAAAGACCCCGAGCAAACCGCGGCCAGTTTCAAAGACGGCTGGTTCCTCACCGGCGATCTGGTGCGGCGCGATGCCGACGACTTCTTGTTTTTCTTCACCCGCAAAAAAGACATCATCCGCCGGCGCGGCGAAAACATCTCAGGCGCCGAGATCGACTCGGCCATCGGCAGCCATCCAGACATCCTCGAATGCGCATCGATCGGGGTGGCGTCTGACCTCGGCGAAGAAGAAATCTTGTTGGCCGTGGTGCCCCGTCCTGGCACCGCCATCACCCCCGAAGCGGTACACGCCTATGCCCTGTTGCACCTGTCGCCCATCAAGCGCCCGCGCTACATCGTCATGGTCGACAGCTTGCCGCACACCGGCTCCATGAAGATTGCCAAATTCAGACTCAAACCTGCAGACCACTTGCGCCTTCGGGCCACCGATTTTTCATCCTAGGAAGACCCACCATGAGCGACACCCCCAACACCACCGAACACCGCTACGACGCTTTGCACCTGATCACCGAAGAGGTGCTGGCGCGTTACTCGAAAACACCCGATCCACGCCTGCGTGAGCTGATGCTGTCTTTGATCAAGCACATCCACAGCTTTGCCAAAGAGGTCAAGCTCACCGCCGAGGAATGGGCCTTCGCGATGAGCTTTCTGGAGGAGACCGGCAAATGGTGCTCGCCAGGCCGCAACGAGTTCATGATTTTCTCGGACGCTTTTGGCCTGTCCATGCTCACCGTGACGCAGGACTATCCTCGCCCCGAACACGCCACCGAACCCACCTTGGTCGGCCCCTTCTTGCTGGAAAACGCGCCCCACTTTGACATGGGCGCAGACATCAGCGCAGGCGCTGCCGGCACGCCCATGTATGCCCAAGGCCAGATCCTGGACATCCATGGCCAACCGGTGGCCAACGCGGTCATTGATGTCTGGCATTCGGACGATCGGGGTCTGTACGACGTGCAAGACGGCATCGAAGAAAACGGCCCTTGGGCCCGTGCGGTGCTGACCACCGGCGCCGATGGCCGTTACAGCTTTTGGTCGGTCTTGCCGGTGGACTACCCCGTGCCCCAAGACGGCACGGCCATCCAAATGCTCAAGGCCACCACCGGCCGAAGCTGGCGCCCTGCGCATTTGCACTTCCGCATCCAGGCCCCCGGCCAGCGCCCCTTGATCACCCACATCTTTGACCGCACCAGCCAAAACCTCTACAGCGATGCGGTGTTTGGCGTGCGCCCTTCCTTGATTGCGGACTTCGTGCCGCAAAACCCAGGGCCAGCGCCCGATGGCAAAACCATGGACCGCGATTTCTTCACGCTGCAATACAACTTCGTGATGACCGACGCCTTGAAGTGAAGGAACAGGCCAGCGCCCCGTGAAGCGGTCCGCGAGCTTGCGGATGAAGCCCTAAAATCACCCGTCCGCTTCACCTGCCCTGCCCATGTCCCTGCCCGATTACAGATCCAGCCCCCATTACAAAACCAAGGATCTGCTCAAGATACGCGTTGGCCGCTGGGTTTACCCACAAGCCACGGCCCGTTGGTTGCATTACATGGGCGACAACCCATTTTTGACGGCGGGCTTGATGCGTCAGCCCAAGCTGTTCACCAAAATTTTGCGCCCCTACCTGCACGAGGGCCTCGGCTGTGGCCAGCGTGTGGACGCCTTGATCGCCCACTACGAATGGGTGAAGGCTTTGGGACTGACGCAAATCACCGCACAAGGCATGGCCGGCAAAGTCAAGCTCTACCAAGGCCCAACCAAAAGCGGCGAAGTCTTTGGCATTGAGCTCAGCGCCACCTGGCAAGGCCAACGCGAAGGCGAGTTTTGCCTGAGCCTGATGTACAAAGAGGAAAGCCTGTTTGAGATCAACCTCACCTTGCAAACACACCAGGGCCAACCGGTGCTGGTGGTGGGCCGCCTGCAAGGCACCTCCCGCGACGATGCCCAGCAGTGGGTACGCCAAGCCACCACCGACTTGCATGCCCTGCGTCCGGTCAACGTGATGCTGCATGCTGCACGCAACTTGGCTTTTATTTGGGGTTGCGCATCGGTGCGCATGGTGTCCAACAAAAACCGTGTGGCGCTGAACCTGTGGCGACGTTGGCGCATCACCGCCAACTACGACAAAACCTGGACCGAGGCCGGTGCGCAATTGGCCAGTGATGGCTTTTACGAGATCGAGCCGCTGGGCGAAAAAGAGATCGACCTGAGCGAGATCGCCTCCAAAAAACGGGCCGAGGCCAAACGCAAACAAGCTTTGCTCAACGACATGTATGCCGGTTTGAAAACTTACTTGGAGAAACACCGAGATGAGCACCCCATCGCAGCTTGATCGCTGGATCGAAGAAGAGCGCGTGATCCGCGCCCGCATGGACGCAGGCGCCGGCCCCGGCGTGGCCACCCGTGACCAAATCGAGGGCAAAACCGGCCTTCAAGTGATGCAGGGTCTGCTTTCAGGCGAGTTGCCCTATGCCAGCATCGCCAAGACTTTGAACTTTGTGCTGGTGGACGTGCGTGAAGGCCAAGCCATCTTTCAGGGCACGCCCGGGCTGGACCACATGAACCCGCTGGGCACCGTGCACGGCGGCTGGTTTGCCACCTTGCTCGACTCGGCGCTGGGCTGCGCTGTGCACACCATGATGCCGCCCGGTCGGGGCTACACCACAGCCGATCTGAGCGTCAAATTGGTCAAAGCCCTGACCCCCAAAGTGCAGCGTGTGCGGGCCATCGGCCAAGTGGTCCACTGCGGGCGCCAGCTGGCGACTGCCGAAGCCCGGCTGGTTGGCCCCGATGGCACGCTGTACGCCCATGCCAGCACCGCCTGCCTGGTTTTTGACATGCCGAGCAAAGCAAGCGCCTGAACCTGCGCACCCTGTCGCCCATCGCTCAAGGCCCGATGCCCGGCTTCAAAGTTCAGGCGGCAACGGTGGCGAGATCTCGCTTTGGACCGCACGCCAGTGGGCGTGTGCAGCCCCCTGCAGGTCGGGCGGCAACTGATGTTTGGCTTGCAAATAATGGTGGGTGTACACATCCAGATAGGCCTGCAAGGCCTGGGCGGGCTGGGGCTCGCCCGCCAACGCCAAGCACAGCGATGCCACTTCGCTGGTGCACAAATGCTCCTCCCGCCTTGAGCGCCTGAGCTGGTAACGAGACAGTTCTTCGGGCATCAAACTGAGCACAGGCAAATGGTTCAGGTAGGGGCTTTTGCGGAACATCTTGCGGGCTTCGGGCCAGGTGGCGTCGAGCAAGACGAACAAGGGCCGCCGACCTTCGGACAAAACCGGCAGCGCGTGCACCACCCGCTCGCTCGCCACAAATTCGCCGGGAAACACCACAAAGGCTTGCCATTGCGGATCGGCCAGCAGCGCCAGCAAGGCGGGGTCGACCTCGGTGCGGGCCCAGCCGAAGGCGAAGGTGTCTGGCACCACATCGGCGATCAGCCAGCCGGTGTTGCTCGGCTTGAGGGGCTCGATGTCGGCCATGAGCAAACACATGCCCGCTTGCGTGGGCAACTCGGGATGCAGCGCGCAGATGCAGTGGCTGGGCACCAAGCGACAACCGGGGCAGCGCTCGCCCTTGATGCCGCCACGGGCCATGAAAGGCTTGGCGCTGCGGGCCAAGCGCTCGGTGCGCAGGCGCGAAACGGCATGGGGTGTTTTCAAACGGTCATGTCCCATCACACCGCAGGCGTGGCCATGCGCAGTCGGCGAGCGGCCTCTTCGTCCCGCGCGTCATCGATCTCTCTGAGCACAGCGGCCATGTCCACATCGGCGGTGGCGCGTTCAAAATGCCCCGTCAGCGGGGTCTCGTTGCTGAGCAAGCCGGCCTGGTAGAGGCTCCAAATTTCAGGGCCGTAATCGGTCTGGCGCAAGGCGGGGGCGAACTGCCCAAAGAAGTCGCGCAGGTTGGCCACATCGCGCAGCAGCATGCGCTGGGCGTGGTTGTTGCCGGCCGCATCCACCGCTTGCGGCAAGTCGATGATCACCGGCTCGTCCGCGCCGGGCCGATCGCCCTCACCGGGGATGTGCGCCAACAAAATGTTGAACTCCGACAAATCGCCGTGCACCACGCCCGCGCACAGCATGCGCACCACTTCACCCATCAGGGTGGCATGGTGCTGCAGGGCTTGCTCGGGGGTGAAGGCCACATCGTTCAGGCGCGGGGCGGCGTCGCCTTGCGCGTCGGTGACCAGCTCCATGATCAGCACGCCTTCATAAAAGTTGAAGGGCCGAGGTACGCGCACACCGGCTGCGGCCAGGCGGTACAGCGCATCCACCTCGGCGCTTTGCCAGGCGGCTTCTTGTTCTTGCCTGCCAAACTTGCTGCCCTTGGCCATGGCCCGGGCCGATCGCGAGTTTTTGACTTTGCGGTTTTCGGTGTAGTCCACCGCCTGCCGAAAGCTGCGGTGGGTGGCCTCTTTGTAGATCTTGGCGCAGCGGGTTTCGTCTGCGCAGCGCACCACAAACACCATGGCCTCTTTGCCACTCATGAGCTGGCGGACCACGGTGTCGATCAAACCTTCTTCGACCAAGGTCTGCAGCCTGGGCGGTGCTTTCATCCAGGGCGATGCAAGACGCAGATCTTGTGGCCGTCGGGGTCGCGCAGATAAGCCAGGTACAACTTGCCTGCAGGGCCTTCACGCCAGCCGGGTGGGTCTTCGCAAGTCACGCCACCGTGGGCCAGGCCTGCCGCGTGGAAGGCATCGGCTTGCTCGATCGAAGCCGCTTTGAACCCATAGGTGCTGCCATTGCCCACGCTGGCGGCTTCGCCGTTGATGGGTGTGGTGATGCCGAACGAACCGGCGGGGCTGCGGTAAAAGTAACGGTTGTTGTTGGCCACCCCTGGGGCCTGGCCCAAAGTGCCCAAGACGGCGTCGTAAAACTTCTTAGAGGCTTCGAGGTCTTTCACCCCGACCATGACGTGGCTGAACATTGCAATCTCCTTGAAGACCCGACATGGGGCATGGCTGAACAGCTGTCATGGTACTTGATGCCCACAGGGCTCACGCGCCTTGGGGCGTGTTGTGCTCAGGCGCCCAAAGGGATGGAACTGAGTGCAGGAAATCGGCCTGTCCTGAATGTGGCAGCATGGCGTGCTTGAACGCCAACCCAGCGAGGAGTCCTTTCCATGTCCCCTTCGATCAACTTGAGTTTCGGTCTGCAAGGCCGCGTGGTCATCGTCACCGGCGCGGCCAATGGCATCGGCGAAGCCTGTGCCCGCCGCTTTGCCCACGAGCAAGCCCATGTGGTGCTGGCCGATGTGAACAGCGGGCGGGGCAACGCCGTTGCAGCGCAACTGCGCGAACAAGGTCACAGTGCCAGCTTCATGGCCTGTGACGTTTCGCACAAGGCCGATGTCGACGCCCTGGTGGACCACGTGCTGGAGGCCTTTGGCCGCATCGATGTGCTGGTCAACAACGCGGGCATCTTCAAGGCAGCCGACTTTCTGGACGTGACCGAAGAAGACTTCGATGCGGTGATCAAGGTGAACATCAAAGGCTCGTTCCTGATGGGCCAGGCCGCAGCCCGTGCCATGAAGGGCACCGGGGGCGGTGCCATCGTCAACATGAGCTCGGTCAATGCGGTGCTGGCCATCCCCAACATCGCCAGCTACAACGTGAGCAAAGGCGGCATCAACCAGTTGACGCGGGCCATGGCTTTGGCTCTGGCCGACTTTGGCATCCGCGTGAATGCGGTAGCCCCCGGCACGATCGCGACCGAACTGGCCCGCCAGGCGGTGCTGACGAGCGAAGCGGCCGAAAAGAAAATCATGATGCGCACCCCGATGAAGCGCCTCGGAGAGCCCGATGAAGTCGCCAAGGTGGTGGCCTTTTTGGCCAGCGACGCGGCCAGCTACATCACGGGGGAAATCGTCACCGTGGACGGTGGGCGCATGGTGCTCAACTACACCGTGCCTGTTTGAAGACAAGCCCTTGGTGTGAACACATCCCCCGCCCTCATCGGCTGCGGCTTGGCGCAGGCACAAGGGGTGCACAGCGTGGTGAAGCCGAGTCGCGGACGCACCAGGGTCGATGCCCCGCAGGTCGGGCTGGATGGTACGCTTTGGCCTCATGCCCGACAGGCCTGCCCTGTTCAATGCCGACTTTGACCCCTGGAACCCGACCATGAGACTTCTTCACACCATGCTGCGCGTGGGCAACCTGCAACGCTCGATCGACTTCTACACCCAAGTGCTGGGCATGACGCTGCAACGCACCTCGGAAAACCCCGAGTACAAATACTCGCTGGCCTTTGTCGGCTACGGCACCAACCCGGACCATGCCGAAATCGAGCTGACCTACAACTGGGGCGTGGACAGCTACGACATGGGCAGTGCCTACGGCCACATCGCGCTGGGCGTGCCGGACGTTTACGCTGCCTGCGACAAGATCAAAGCCGCTGGCGGCAATGTGACGCGCGAAGCCGGCCCGGTCAAAGGTGGCAGCACGGTGATTGCCTTTGTGACCGACCCCGATGGCTACAAGATCGAATTGATTCAGCGGCCACAATACGCGAACCTCTGAGCCTGGGCTTCAGCGCCAATGGCGAACATTTTCAGGAGTCCTCACATGGTCAACTTGACTGGCAAACGCATCCTGGTGACCCAGGCCAAAGACTTCATGGGCCCGGCCTTGTGTGATGCCTTGGCGCAATGTGGCGCGGAGGTGATCGCCGACGAACGCTTGCTCACCGCACCGCAAGATGCACAGGCCTTGATCGATGCGGCTGGCCCGCTCGATGCGCTGGTGATCAACCTGGCGCTGCCCGCGCCTTCCACGCCCGTCACGCAAATCGATGAGGCCGAATGGCGCCAGGTGTTTGAAGTGATGGTTGACCCGCTGCCGCGCTTGGTGCGGGCGGTGGTGCCCGGCATGAAAGCACGTGGCGGCGGCAAAATCATTGTGATGGGCAGCGCCTCGGCCTTGCGCGGCATGAAGCGGGCCGCCACCTACAGCGCCGCACGCGGAGCGCAACTGGCTTATGTGCAGGCCGCAGGTGTGGAGCTGGCGCCCGACAACATCCAGCTCAACGCGGTGGCACAAAACTTTGTCGACAACCCCACCTACTTCCCAGCCGAAGTGCAGGCCAATCCGCGTTTTCAAGAGCGCCTCAAGCGCGAAGTGCCGCTGGGCCGTCTGGTCAAAGCCGAGGAAGACGCGAGCTTCGTGGCCTACCTGTGCAGCGACGCCGCCAGCTGCTTCGTCGGCCAAGCCTTTCCCATGTCGGGTGGATGGGCGGTGCGCTGATCAGATGTCGGACCTGAAGGTGCCGACCTACAGGGAGAATTTTGCAAGTCGGCGGCTTCTGCCCCGACAAGCGCCTGCATCGAAATCAAGAACGTGGCACCTGAAGGTACCGACCTACAGGGAGGGTTTTGTAGGTCGGCGGCTTCAGCCCCGACAAGTTACTGTGGCGCACAAGTCATGTCGGACCTGAAGGCTCCGACCTGCCCATCAACGTGTGAGCTGAGTCGCCTCTCGCGCCAGTGCTTCGATGCGCGCCCAGTCGCCTTGGGCCATCGCATCCGCAGGCACCAACCACGATCCCCCCACACAAGCCACGTTGGGCAAGCTCAGCAGCTCGTGGGCGTTTTGTTGGGTCACGCCGCCCGTGGGGCAGAACTTCACATCAAAAAACGGACCGCTCCAGGCCTTGAGCATGGCAGGGCCGCCCGCTTGCATGGCCGGGAAGAATTTGAGTTCGGTGTAGCCGTCTTCTTGGGCCATCATGATTTCGCTGCCGGTGGCCACACCGGGCAACAAAGGCAGACCCAAGTCTTTGCAGGCTTGACCCACTGCCGGGGTGTAGCCAGGGCTCACCGCAAACCGAGCACCAGCCTTGACGGCTGCCGCCGCGTCCTGCGGGCTGCGCACGGTGCCCGCGCCGACCACGGCGCCTTCGACTTCGTTGGCAATGGCTTCCATGCAGGCCAGGGCCTGCGGCGTACGCAAAGTGATTTCGAGCATGCGGATGCCACCGGCCAGCAAGGCGCGGGCCATGGGCACGGCGTGGGCCACGTCGTTCAACACGATCACGGGGATCACGGGGGCGTCCTGCATCACTTGCAGGGAGGTCAAATTCACAGCCATGTGCAGGCTCCTTCTTCGGCTTTGAGCGCGTTGCGGCGCAGGTTGGCAAACAGTTCACGGCCCATGCCCACGCCGTTGGCGGCGCGCAGCTCGGCGGGCATTGGGGCCAGTGGGCGGGCGGCCCATTCGGCCTCGCTCACCAGCACTTGCAAGGTGCCTGCCACGCCATCGAGGCGAATCAGATCGCCGTCTTGCACTTTGGCCAGCGAGCCACCGGCTGCGGCTTCGGGCGACACATGAATGGCGGCGGGCACTTTGCCCGATGCACCGCTCATGCGGCCATCGGTGACCAGCGCCACCTTGAAGCCCTTGCCTTGCAGCACGGCCATGGGCGGGGTGAGTTTGTGCAGCTCGGGCATGCCGTTGGCTTGCGGGCCTTGCCAGCGCACCACACACACCACATCGCGGTCGAGCTCGCCCGCCTTGAAAGCGGCATGCAACTCGTCTTGCGAGCCGAACACGCGGGCGGGCGCTTCAATCACATGCAAAGCCTCAGGCACGGCAGAGATCTTGATCACACTGCGGCCCAAATTGCCTTGCAGCAATTTCAGGCCACCCGAGGCGCTGAAAGGACTGGTCGCGGGGCGCACCACGGTGTCGTCTTGGCTGACGCCCGCGTCCTGCCAGACCAACTGGCCGTTTTGCGCAGACGGGATGCGGGTGAATTCGCGCAGGCCGCCGGGGCGCACCGTGAGCACATCGGCGTGCATCAAGCCCGCATCGAGGAGTTCGCGGATCACATAGCCCGGCCCGCCTGCGGCCTGAAACTGGTTCACGTCGGCGCTGCCGTTGGGGTAGACACGCGTCAGCAGCGGCACCACATCGGACAGGGCGGAGAAATCGTCCCAGTCGATCACGATGCCGGCTGCACGGGCCACCGCGACCCAGTGGATCAGATGGTTGGTGGAGCCGCCCGTGGCCAAGAGGGCCACCATGGCGTTGACGATGCAGCGCTCGTCGACCACGCGGCCAATCGGCGTAAAGTTTTGGCCCTTGACCAGCGCCAGCACGGTGCGGGCCGCTTCGCGGGTCAGCTCTTGGCGCACGCCCTCGCCGGGGTTGATGAAGGCCGTGCCGGGCACATGCAAGCCCATGGCTTCGAGCAGCATCTGGTTGCTGTTGGCCGTGCCATAGAAGGTGCAGGTGCCTTCGCCATGGTAGGCCTTGGACTCGGCCTCCAAAAGCTCGGGGCGACCGACCAGACCTTGTGCGGCTTGTTCACGCACCTTGGATTTTTCGCTGTTGGAAAGGCCACTGGTCATGGGGCCTGCGGGCACAAACACCGTGGGCAGATGGCCAAATTGCAAAGCGCCAATCAAGAGACCGGGCACGATCTTGTCGCACACACCCAGCATCAGGGCGGCGTCAAACACATCGTGGCTAAGCGACACCGCCGTGGCCATGGCGATCACGTCGCGGCTGAACAAGCTCAGCTCCATGCCGGGTGTGCCCTGGGTCACGCCGTCGCACATGGCGGGCACGCCGCCAGCTACTTGGGCAGTGGCGCCCAGCTTGCGGGCTTCGTCTTTGATCAGGTCAGGGTAGTGTTGCAGCGGCGCGTGGGCCGACAGCAGGTCGTTGTAGGCGTTGACGATGCCGATGTTGGGCGCGCGCGGTGCCACCACCTTGATTTTGTCGAGCGCCGTGGCGCGGCTCTTGTCGCCTTCGGTCATGGCGGCAAAGGCGTGGGCCACGTTGGCACAGCCCAGGCGCTGGGCGCCGGGGTCTTGGCGGGCTGCGGCATCCACCTGCGCCAAATAAGCTTGGCGCGTCGGGCGGCTGCGTTCAATGATGCGGGCCGTGACGGCCACCAATGTCGGGTGAAGGGTCATGAACTTGGGCCTTGAAAGGCTTGGTAACAAAATTACATCACCGATGGTAACCGCCTTCGACCGATTTGGACCGTTCAGGCGGTTACAGATGGGGTACAACTCGCTCAGAGGCGGGTTTCGGTCGGATTTCGGTCGGGTTGGGGCGTAAAAAAACCCGCCGAAGCGGGTTTGGACAAGACCTTTGAAGGCATTACTTGTGGTTGGCGTGTGCAGCTTCCGATGCGGCAGGCGCCGCAGATGCGGCTTCCGAAGCGGCCTCAGCAGGTGCCGCAGCGGCCACGGGGGCAGCGGGCGCGGCTTTCTTGCTCTTGGCGATGCCGAAACCGACGGCCAGGCCAACGGCCAGAACGATCACGGCCACCAAAACGGCCCACACGACAGCTTGGTTGTCATCTTGAGGATTCGACATGTTTCTTTTCTCCGAAAATGGTGGGCAGATTGTAATGGGGCCTGATGGCGCATGACTGACAACACCCACACCGGAAATGCCGTCGACCAGGCAGGCGCGCCAAGCACACGCCCGTTGACGCCCTATCGAAGCGATTTGCTGGAGCGCTTTCGGGCGCAGGCGGCAGACCAAGATTTGTGGGTGTTTGGTTATGCGTCCTTGCTCTGGCGCCCTGAATTCGAAGCGCAAGAGCAACACGCCAGTCGCGTCTGGGGCTGGCACCGCGCCCTCAAAATGTGGAGCCGCCTGAACAGAGGCAGCCCCGAATGCCCGGGTCTGGTGTTTGCGCTGCTGCCTGGCGGCAGCTGTCAAGGCGTGGTGTACCGGGTTGCGCCCAAGGAAACCGACGAGGTGCTCCAGCGGCTGTGGGCGCGCGAGATGCCCATGGACGTTTACACCCCGAGCTGGCTGACCTGTCAAACCGCCCAAGGCCCGGTCAAAGCGCTGGCCTTCACCTTGCCGCGCAGCAGTCCCAGTTTCACGGGGCCTTTGCCCGCCGAAACCTACCGGCAAATTTTCCAACAGGCCAGCGGACGCTTTGGCTCCACGATCGATTACGCGCGGCAAACCTACGAAAGCCTAAAGGCCCACGGCATCCACGACCGGGCGTTGGCGGCCTTGCTCAAGCATGCGGATTGATGGGCACCCTTCAGGACCTGCCTATACTGGAAGGCATGAACATCGCCGACCTTCGCAAAAGCTACGAAAAAGCCGAACTCAACGAGAACGCCTCGCATGCCGACCCCTTGAAGCAATTCGAACAGTGGTTGCAAGAGGCCATCGCCGCCGAAGTGCCCGAGCCCAATGCCATGACGCTGGCGACCGTGGGCAGCGACTTGCGTCCCAGCACCCGGGTGGTGCTGATCAAAGGCTGCGACGCGCGCGGCATCGTCTGGTACACCAATTACGACAGCCAAAAAGGCCGTGAGCTGGCGGGCAACCCTTTTGCCGCGCTGCAGTTCCATTGGGTCGAACTCGAACGCGTGGTGCGCATCGAGGGCCGCGTGGAAAAAGTCTCTGACGAAGAAAGCGACACCTATTTCCACAGCCGGCCGCTGGATTCGCGCATCGGGGCCTGGGCCTCACCGCAAAGCCAAGTGATTGACAGCCGCACCGTGTTGGTGACCAACGCCGCCAAATACGCGGCCCAGTTCATGCTCAAACCCCCTCGCCCACCTCACTGGGGTGGCTACCGCCTGGTGCCCGACAGCTGGCAGTTTTGGCAAGGCCGCAAAAGCCGCCTGCACGATCGATTGCGCTACACCTTGAGCGACGACCAGTGGCTGCGCGAGCGGCTGGCCCCCTGAAAAATTTCATCGCCGCCCAATTTGGGGTGCTGGGGCCCTGATTTTGTGGGCGCTGAATTTGTTCGGCGATGAATTGAGCGTTCGTGGTTAGCGAGCAATCGCCGAGCAAAGCTCAGCTCCCACGAGGGCAGAGACATTGATCAATGCTGTAGGCGTCTTTAGAGACAGGCCTTCGGGCCATGAGAAATTTGTGGGAGCTGAACTTGTTCGGCGATGAATTGAGCGTTCGTGGTTAGCGAGCAATCGCCGAGCACAGCTCAGCGCCTACGAGGGCAGAGACATTGATCAATGCTGTGGGCGTCTCTGGAGACAGGCCTTCGGGCCATGAGAAATTTGTGGGAGCTGAACTTGTTCGGCGATGGTTTGTCCACTCGGGGGCGCTGAACTTGTTCTGCGATCAATGGAGCGTTCATGGTTGGCCAACCATCGCCGAGCACAGCCCAGCGCCTACGAGGAAATGCCACCGCCCAAAACTTTGGGCATTTGCAAAGCGGCTTAAGGCAGCAGAGGCAACAGGGCCATCACCACGCTGACACTGACCAAGGCCATGGCAGTGGAGACGGCCACGCCGGCGGTGACGGTGTCTTCCTCTTTGCGGTAACGCTGCGAGAACAAAAACACATTGGCCCCGATGGGCAAAGCGGCCACCACCACCATGACCGACAGGTGCAGGCCGCGCATGCCCAGCGCCCAACCGACACCGGCCATGAGCAAGGGGTGGACCACGGTCTTAACCAGGGACAAACGCAGCGCCTCTTTCAGACGCACCCCGATCGCCGTTTGCGACAAGGTGATGCCCACCAGCACCAGTGCCACCGGCCCGAATGCGCTGCCCAGCAACTGCAAGGGCTTGTCGACCACCGGGTGCAAGCCCCAGCCGGTTTGGGCATAAAGCAGGCCCGCCAAGATGGGCAAGGGCACTGGGTGAAAAATGGCGCTGCGCATGGCCTGCAGCACGGTGGCCAGCATGTGGCGTTGCTCGCCACTTTGGGCAGCTTGTTCGTGCGCCATTTGCAACTCCAGCACCAAGGTGGCCATGGTCAACAAGACCAAAGCGTGCAAGGAGATCAAGGTGAACAGCAAGACCAGGCCCTCTTGCCCAAAGGCCAGACCGATCAGCGGCACGCCGATCATCAAGGTGTTGCTGAAGATGCCCGCCAAGGCCAGCACCGAGGCCCGCGAGTCTCGGCCGTAAACCATCACCATGGCGAAAAACAAAGCCGCTGCCACCGCGAAATACTGAAACACAGGCCGCAGCTCCAGCAGTTCCAAATGCACCGAGCTCATGGTGCGAAACAGCATGGCTTGGGTCAACACCAGAAACACCAAGTTGGACAGGTCCCGAACGGCTTCCGGGCGCACCAGCTTGGCGCGCCCGGAAATGAAACCGATGAAGATCAGCAAGACCACGGGCAGCAGCGACGACAGGACGGGGTGGTCAAGGTTCATGCTGCTGATTATCGAGGTCCCTCATGGCGGTAACCCATCGGGTACCACGTAGAGCGGCCGCCCAGCCCTCAGAAGCTGGCCTGCACGCCCAGCTTGAGGCTGCGGCCCGGCAATGGCGATTTGCCAAATGCGGTGGTGGTCAAGATCGAGCTGGCGCTGTAGGCCAGCTGGTCGGTCAGGTTGTCCAACCGGGCAAACCACTGCAGCACGGTGGTGTCGAGCTTTTGGCGATAGGACACACTGGCGTTGACCAAGGTGTAGGCCCCGGTGGCCACACTGCCGTCGGGCACACGCTGTTGCGCGGCATGCCAATCGGCCCCCACTTTGGCGCTCCAAGGACCTTGGCCATAGGCCAGCGTGGCCCCCAAGCGCATGGGTGCGATGCGAGGCAAAGGCTCTCCTGTGCTCGCGTTGGTCGCCCGCACGGTGTCGGCACGCCAGTCGAGGTCCAGCGTGGACGTGTTTTGCCATAAGCGCTGACGACCATTGGCTTCAAGCCCCCTGAATTGGGCCTTCACGCCTTGGTAGTGTTGAACAGGCAAACCGTCCTCGATCTCGCTGGTGTTCATCAGGCCGATGTAATTGGCAAACTGGCTGGCAAATGCCGTCACAGCCATGCGGTTCGGACCCGACTTCCACTGCAGACCCCCATCCATGCTGTTGGATTTTTCAACGCCCAAACTGCTGCTGCCCACTTCCCAAGCATGGGTCGCCAAATGGGGGCCTTTGGCAAAAAGTTCATAGTCCTTAGGGGCACGTTGTGTCATGGCGGCGTTGCCGCTCAGACCCCAAGTGGGCGACAACTTGAGCACCGCACCCGCTGCAAGACTGAAAGGCGAGAAATCGCGAGACCCGACCTCAAAGCGGTCCAACGCGGGGTTGCCCAAGGACTGCACCCGCACCGATTCCCAACGCGCTCCGGCATTGAATTGCCCCCAAGTGGTGGGCAACTCCTCGTGCACAAACACGGCCTGACTGCGGGTGCGGCTAAAGGGTGCGAAGGCTTCATCGCCCAGGGCAGAAAAACGGCTCGACTCCACCTGCAAGCCCAAGACACCCTGCCAGCCGGCCACCGGGCGATGCCGTGCCTCCACACGCAGGTCTTGCCCCTTGTTGGCAAACAAGGTGCCCGCCGCACCGTTGTCAAACTCGGTGTGTTGGTAATCGGTGTGGCTCAGGCGGGCTTTGACACTGTCAAACCAGCCGGGCAGTTGGCGCACTTGTCCTTCAAGCGCATAGCGGGTGGTCTTCATGCCAATCGTCACCTGGTCTTCGGCCACCGTGCCGTAATCGCTTTGGTAGGTGTTGACCGAGGCGCCCAGGTAGCCATGGTCCCAAAAGGTGCTGGCCCCGATGGCGCCGCCCCGGGATTCGCTGGCCGAATTGCAAATGCGACGGGCTTGGGCGGGTGAGCCCGGTTTGTCGCAGGCCAAGGACACGGGCACCCGCACATCGCCGGTGCGGCGATCGAAGCCGTCCGCATGCACAGCCCAGCGTTCATTGCCCGCTTCCAGCAACGCTGCAGCGCTGCGCTCGTCGTTGCCGGTGCCGGCCTGCAGCTGGGCTTTGCCCGACACGCCAGACAAGCCCTCACGCGGGATGCGGTTGTCGATCACATTGACCACCCCGCCCACCGCGCTGCCGCCGTATTGCAAGGCCGCAGGGCCGCGCAAAACCTCGATGCGCTCGGTGGACAACACATCGAGCGGCACGGCATGGTCATAACTCAGGGCCGACACATCCGTGCTGGAAGCGCTGTTGTTCAGCACGCGGATGCGGTCACCGTCGAGGCCTCGGATGATGGGGCGGCTGGCGTTGGGTCCAAAGTACGTGCTGGCGACGCCCGGCAAGCCGTTCAGGGTTTCGCCCAGCGTGCTTTGCCCGCGTTCGAGCAGATCGCTGCGGCCCATGGCGCTGGCGGGCATGGCGGTTTGCGCGCTGCCCAAGGGGTTGCCGGTGATGATGACTTCGCCAGGCGCCGTTTGCGCCATGGCCGAGCACAGGGCGCAAGCGCCAGCCAGTGCCGAAAATTTGAAATAAGTCTGCATGTTCTGAATTTGAAAAACAAGAACGCGTCTGAGCGCCACACGGGCAGATCAGACAGGGATCGTGGGTTCAAATCCAGACAGGGGGTGCGCGCGCCCGTGTGGGCCACCAGGGTTCGGCCGAAAACGTGGATGCTTCGCGTAAAGCCAGCGCAAGCGCCGGCAGTTGCACCAGCACGGGGACCGCAGGCCAAGTGGGCAGTGCACTGGCATGGGCCAAATGGTCCAGCACCTGGCACAAGCCGGAGCCCATGGCATGGCCATCGTCTTGATCAGCGGCAGCAGCGGACACCGTCGTGACCTGCTGCACCTGGTGCGCGATGCCGTGCCACTGCCCCCAGATCGGCGCCCACAGCAATGCCGCGACCAGCCAAAGGGTCGGGGCAAATCGGCTGCGAAACAAGCGACTGATCATGCGAAGAGGTAGCTAAAAATCAAACAGGGTGCGCTGTCTGACCTGAATTCATAAGTGTTGATTTTATGCCCGCACCAAGCGGGCAAAGGTCTGGCGGAACTTGGCCACTTTGGGCGCGGCCACGGCTAAGCAATAGCCTTGGTAAGGATTACGCTCGAAAAAGTCTTGGTGGTAGTCCTCGGCCGCACTGTAATTGGCCAGCGGCAGCACTTCGGTCACGATGGGCTGGCCAAAGGCTTGCGCGGCGGTCAGTTCGGCGATCAAGGCATGGGCCACCTCGGCTTGCGCGGGTGTGGTGACGTAGATGCCGCTGCGGTACTGCGTGCCGCGATCGTTGCCCTGGCGGTTCAGTGTGGTCGGGTCGTGGATGACAAAAAGAATCTCTAGCAACTCGCGGGTGCTGACCTGCGCGGGGTCGTATTGCAGCTTGACCACTTCGTTGTGGCCGGTGGTGCCTGTGCAAACGTCCTCGTAGGTGGGGTTCAGTGCGTGGCCGTTGCAATAACCCGACTCCACGTCGGTGACGCCACGCACCTTGACGTACACCGCTTCCGTGCACCAAAAGCATCCGCCGCCCAATACCAATGTTTCGATCATCGTCATGCTCCTATATGGCTGCATTGTGCAGGAGGAAGGCGATGATGTCCGAAGGTTCAAGTACCCGTGGTCTGCAGGCCATCGCCGAACAAGTTCAGCTCCTAAAACATATCCAAGACCACAAGCCCTGCCTGTATAGGCGTCCAATTGCTTCAGTTCGCCGCGGGCAAAGAGTTGGGCCATGGATTTTGCCCTGTAGGAGCTGAGCTGTGCTCGGCGATTTTTTGGGATGGCTAAGAATCGCCGAACAAGTTCAGCTCCTACAACATATTCAAGATCACAAGCCCTGCCTTTATCGGCGTCCAATCGCTTCACTTCGCCGAGCCCAAAGAGTTAGGCCATGGCTTTTCCCCTGTAGGAGCTGAGCTGTGCTCGGCGATTGTTTGGGGTGGCCAAGAATCGCCGAACAAGTTCAGCTCCCACAAAGTCAGCGCCGCCTCATCGCCGAACAAGTTCAGCGCCCACAGACTTGTCGCCGAATGCAGTTGAGCACCCACAAAATCCACCCATAAGGTTCCAACCCAATCCTCAGATCTGTTGCACGGCCTGCACAAAATCCTTGAGGGCCATTTGGGCTCGGTCGCTGCGCCACAGGCAGCGGGTGTCGTAGCGCACATCGACATCTCGCAAAGGCACAAACACCGCGCCTGCAATGGCCGATTGCTGCAAAGCCTGCGGCACCAGCGCCACGCCCAGGCCCTGGGACACCAAAGACACCACGCTCAGCCAGTGGCGCAACTCGTGCACGGCGGGGGGCAGCCAACCGGCCTGTTCGCATTCGCTCAAGATGCGGGCGTGGTAGTCGGGCGACACCGTGCGCGAAACCACCACCAAACGCTCTCCGCGCAATTGGTCCAGGCCCAAGCTGCTGGCCTGCGCCAAGGGGTGCGATTGCGGCAAACAAGCCACCAGGGGCTGGCTGACCACCAAGACCTGGTCAAAACCGGGCGGCACGCGGGGGGTGTGGACAAAGCCCACATCCAAGCGGTCGCGCACCAGCTCGGACAGCTGCTCGCTGGAGCTCAATTCCAACAGCACCAGCTTCAGGCGCGGGTGAGTGGCCTGAAAGCGCGCCAACAACTGCGGCAGCCCGCAATACAACATGGTGCCGGCAAAGCCGATGTGCAGCTCACCGGCTTGACCCTCGGCCACCTCGCGCGCTTCGCGGGCGGCGTCGCTCGCCTGCGCCAGCAGGGCGCGGGCTGCAGGCACAAAGGCCTGCCCGGCGGCCGTGAGCTGCACACCCCGGCTGTTGCGGGTGAACAACTGCGCCCCCACCGACGCTTCGAGCTGCTGGATGTTGAGCGACAGCGGCGGCTGCGAAATCGACAGGCGCTGCGCGGCGCGGCCAAAGTGAAGTTCTTCGGCCAAGGCCAAAAAGTAACGGAGGTGACGGAATTCCATGTATTAAATATTTATATTGATGAATCCATAATCAATATTAGACAGCTATTCATGGTGCCCTGACAATGGCACTCAGGACTTTTTTACGGAGACACCCCATGGCCAACCCCAAAAACACCTTCAACTGGGAAGACCCCTTTCACCTCAGCGCCCAGCTGACCGACGACGAGCGCCAAGTCAGCGAAGCCGCCCGCGCCTATTGCCAAGAGCGCCTGCTGCCCCGTGTCAAAGACGCCTTTTTGAATGAAACCACCGACCGCGCCATCTTCAACGAGATGGGCGAGCTGGGCCTCTTGGGCGCCACCATCCCCGAACAATACGGCGGTGCAGGCCTCAACTACGTTTGCTACGGCCTGGTCGCCCGCGAAGTCGAGCGCGTGGATTCGGGCTACCGCTCGATGATGAGCGTGCAGTCTTCTTTGGTGATGGTGCCGATCAACGACTTTGGCACCGAAGCGCAAAAACAGAAATACCTGCCCAAGCTGGCCCGTGGCGAGTGGGTCGGCTGCTTTGGCCTGACAGAACCCAACCACGGCTCCGACCCCGGCAGCATGATCACCCGCGCCAAGAAAGTGCCCGGTGGCTACAGCCTGTCGGGAGCCAAGATGTGGATCACCAACAGCCCCATCGCGGACGTGTTCGTGGTCTGGGCCAAGGACGACGAAGGTGCGATCCGCGGTTTTATCCTCGAAAAAGGCTGGAAAGGCCTGTCGGCTCCCGCCGTTCACGGCAAGGTGGGTCTGCGCGCTTCGATCACCGGCGAGATCGTCATGGACGAAGTGTTCTGCCCCGAAGAAAACGCCTTCCCCGAAGTGCGTGGTTTGAAAGGCCCCTTCACTTGCCTGAACAGCGCGCGCTACGGCATCGCCTGGGGCGCATTGGGCGCTGCTGAAGACTGCTTCTTCCGCGCCCGCCAGTACGTGATGGACCGCCAGCAGTTTGGCCGCCCCTTGGCTGCCAACCAGCTGATCCAGAAGAAACTGGCCGACATGCTGACCGAAATCAGCCTGGGCCTGCAAGGCTGCCTGCGCCTTGGCCGCATGAAGGACGAAGGCACCGCAGCGGTGGACCTGACATCGATTCTCAAGCGCAACAGCTGCGGCAAGGCGCTGGACATCGCCCGCCTGGCCCGCGACATGATGGGCGGCAACGGCATCAGCGCCGAATACGGCGTGGCCCGCCACCTGGTGAACCTGGAAGTGGTCAACACCTACGAAGGCACACACGATGTGCACGCCCTGATCTTGGGCCGCGCCATCACGGGCATCGCAGCGTTCTCCAACTGAGCACGCTCACCACCCGCCAAACCCAGGGGCTTCGGCCCCTTTTTCTTGACCTGCGCTTGACGCAAACGTGCGGCGCAACACCTTGACGCTGTGGGACCCAGGCTTTACATTACTAACCAATCAGTCATTAATTGATTTTTTGTGAACGCCGCAGAAGCCCACGCTCCCCACAAACGCGAACGCCGCAAACAAGACCGCCCCGGAGAACTCCTGGAGGCGGCTTTGGATTTGTTCGTCGAAAAAGGCTTTGCCGCCACGCGTGTGGAAGAGGTCGCCGCCCGCGCCGGTGTGTCCAAGGGCACCTTGTTCTTGTACTTCCCCAGCAAGGAAGAACTCTTCAAGGCCGTGATCATGGAAAACGTGGCCCGCCCCGTGGCCGAGGGCATCAGCGAGGCCGAGTCCTTTGAGGGCAGCAGCGGCGATTTGCTCGAATGGATGATGCTCGAATGGTGGCGCCGCTACGGGGCCACCAAGGCTTCGGGCATTTCCAAACTCATGATGAGTGAGGCGGGCAACTTCCCCGCCTTGGCTGACTTTTTCCGCAACACCGTGATCGAGCCCTCCCACGCCTTGGTGCGCTTCATCTTGCAACGCGGCATCGACCGCGGTGAATTTCGCGCCATGGATATCCATGCGGTCATCCACTCGGTGATCTCGCCCTTGATCTTTCTGGTCATGGAAAAACATGCGCTGGGCGCTTGCGGCCAAAGCCCGCACGCGCTGGTGCCCGAAACCTTTTTATCCAACCACGCCGACCTGCTGGTCCGCGGTTTGAAGCCTGAAACCCCATGAAAAAATCTACCCTCTGGATCCTGTCGGGCGTGACACTGGCTGTGCTGGTGGCAGGTGGTGCCCGCCTGATGAGCCAGCGCAAAGCGGCCACCGCAGCCGCGCCTGCCGTGGTCGTCCCCACATTGGAATTGGCCAAGTCCGACGTCTTCACCGTCAAGACCCAAGCCTTGGCGCTGGGTTTGCCCGTGTCAGGCGCACTCAAAGCCAGCCAAAGCGCCTTCCTCAAGGCCCGCGTGGCCGGTGAACTGGTGAGCCTGTCCGTGCGCGAAGGCGATACCGTTCAAGCCGGCCAAGTCGTGGCCCGCGTGGACCCGGTGGAATACCAAGCCCGCCAGCGCCAGGCACAGCAACAAGCCGACTCGGCCAAAGCCCAGGTGGACATTGCCCAGCGCCAATACGACAACAACAAAGCTTTGGTGGACCAGGGCTTCATCTCGCAGACCGCGCTGATCACCTCGCAAGCCACCCTGAACGGCGCCAAAGCCACTTATATGGCCGCCGTGGCGGCGCTGGATGTGGCCAACAAAGCCATGGACGACGCCAACTTGAAGGCCCCTTTCACCGGGCAGATTGCCCAGCGCCTGGTGCCCCAAGGTGAACGCGTGGCGATCGATGCCCGCATCGTCGAGATCGTCAACCTCTCGCAACTCGAACTCGAAGTCGCCCTGCCCGCCAACGACGCGGCCCAGGTGCGCGTGGGCATGAAAGCGCAGCTGCAAGTCGAAGGGCTGAGCCAACCGGTCGAAGCGCGTGTGCTGCGCATCAACCCCAGCGCCCAAGCGGGCAGCCGCAGTGTGTTGGTTTACCTGGGCGTGGCCGGTCGCGAAGGTTTGCGCCAAGGCCTGTTTGCCGAGGGCGCTTTGGGCACCCAGACGGTGCAGGCCATGGCCGTGCCCTTGACCAGTGTGCGCACCGACAAACCCCAGCCCTATGTGCAGGTGATCGATGGCCAGGCCGTGCGCCATGTGGGCGTCAAGACAGGCGCCCGCACCGAAGTGCAAGGCCGTGCGATGGTGGCCGTAGAAGGCCTGACCGAGGGCATGCAAGTGCTGGCCGCCAGCGCAGGCGCGGTGCGCGAAGGTGTGCAGATCAAATTCACGGCTGCGGCCCAATAAAAGGCCTCCAGCATGTGGTTCACCCGTGTCAGTCTGAAAAACCCCGTCTTTGCCACCATGGTCATGCTGGCCTTGGTGGTGCTGGGCCTGTTTGCCTACCAGCGCCTCAAAGTTGACCAGTTCCCCAACATCGACTTTCCGGTGGTGGTGATCAGCACCGAATACCCTGGGGCATCGCCCGAGATCGTCGAGAGCGAAGTCTCCAAAAAGATCGAAGAAGGCGTCAACTCGATCGCCGGCATCAATGCCCTGACCTCGCGCAGCTACGAAAACCAGTCGGTCGTGGTGATCGAGTTCCAGCTGCACATTGACGGTCGCAAGGCCGCCGAAGACGTGCGCGAAAAAGTCGCCTCCATTCGCCCCAATCTGCGCACCGAAGTCAAAGAGCCCAAGGTGCTGCGCTTTGACCCCTCGAGCAAAGCCATCTGGTCGCTGGCCGTGGTGCCCGACACCACCCAGGCCAAGGCCCCCACGGCGGTGGAGATGACCAACTGGTCCGAACAGGTGCTGAAAAAACGCCTAGAAAACGTGCGCGGCGTGGGCTCGGTCACCTTGGTGGGCGGCACGCGCCGCGAGATCAACCTGTACCTGCAACCCTCGGCCATGGAAGCGCTGGGCGTCACCGCCGACCAGGTGGTGGCCGCCGTGCGCAACGAAAACCAGGACCTGCCGGTGGGTGCGATCCGCTCGCTCGAGCAAGAGCGCATGGTCCAAGTCGAGTCGCGCATGAAGCGCCCCGAAGACTTTGGCCAGATCATCGTGGCCCGCAAAGGCGGCTCGTCCGTGCGTCTGTCGCAAGTGGCGCGTGTCCAAGACGGCGCTCAAGAGGTCGAATCGCTGGCGCTTTACAACGGCCAGCGCACCTTGCTCTTGTCGGTGCAAAAGTCTCAAGACGAAAACACCATCCAGGTCATCGACGGCCTGATCAAGACCGTGGCCGAGCTGAAAACCCAGCTGCCCCCGGGCATTCGTCTGGAGCCCATCACCGACAGTTCACGGCCCATCCGTGTGGCGGTGGACAACGTGCGCCGCACCCTGATCGAAGGCGCCATCCTGACGGTGCTGATCGTGTTCCTGTTTTTGAATTCTTGGCGCTCCACCGTGATCACCGGCTTGACGCTGCCGATCTCGCTGATCGGCACCTTCATGTTCATGCACATGTTTGGCTTCACCATCAACATGATCACGCTGATGGCGCTGTCGCTGTGCGTGGGCCTGCTGATCGACGACGCCATCGTGGTGCGCGAGAACATCGTGCGCCATGTGCAAATGGGCAAGAACGCCTTCGACGCCTCGATGGAAGGCACGCAAGAAATCGGTCTGGCGGTGCTGGCCACCACACTGTCCATCGTGGCGGTGTTTTTGCCGATTGGTTTCATGGAAGGCATCATCGGCAAGTTCTTCCACGAGTTCGGCATCACCATCGTGGCGGCGGTGGGCATTTCGATGTTCGTGAGTTTCACTCTCGACCCCATGCTCTCGAGCATCTGGCATGACCCCAGCATCGAAGCGCACGGCAAGCACCATGCTCCTGTGACCCTGTACGACAAAACCATCGGCCGCGTGACCGGCTGGTTTGACACCGGCACCGACAAGCTGTCGGACGCTTACCAAAAAATCCTGGCTTGGTCGCTGGTGCACAAGCGCAAGACCGTGCTGATGGCCATTGGCGTGTTCATCACCAGCATCTTCATGGTGCCGCTCTTGGGCACCGAGTTCGTGCCCAAGGCCGACTTTTCTGAGACCAGTGTGAACTTCCAAACGCCTGTGGGCAGCTCGCTGGAAGCGACCGAGGCCAAAGCCCGACAGGTGGAAGCGATCGTGCGCGAGTTCCCAGAAGTGCGCTACACCGTGACCGCCATCAACACCGGCAACGCGCTGGGCAAAAACAACACCAGCATGTATGTGCGCTTGGTGGACCGCAAAGACCGCCAACGCAGCGTGGACCAAATGTCGGCCGCTTTGCGCGAGCGTTTGCTGCAAGTGCCGGGCATCACCGTCACCCATGCCGGTTTGCTCGACAGCGTGGGCGGCAACAAACAAATCGAGTTTTCCATCCAAGGCCCCGACCAGCGCGAACTCGAACGCCTGACCCTGCTGGCCATGGACAAGCTGCGGGCCATTCCCGGTCTGGTCGATTTGGACTCCAGCGTCAAAGCCAACAAGCCCACCATTGCCGTGCAAATGCTCAGCACCTCGGCCTCGGACCTGGGCCTGGGCACCGCGCAAGTGGCTGGCCCCCTGCGCACCTTGGTGGCAGGCCAAACCGTGGGCAACTGGCGTGCGCCCGATGACCAAACCTACGACGTGAACGTGCGCCTGTCGCCCGATGCGCGCAACAACCTGCAAGACCTGGAACGCCTGCCCTTTGCAATGAGCGCCGCAGACGGCAGCACCCGCATCGTGCGCTTGGGCCAGGTGGCCAAGGTGAGCGAAAGCACCGGCTCCAACCAAATCAACCGCCGTGACCTGACGCGCGAAGTGGCCATCAATGCCAACGTCTACCAACGTGCCGCAGGCCAGGTGTCGGGTGACATCAAGGCCGTGATGGAAGGCCTGAACTTGCCCCCGGGCTACCGCTATCAGTTCAACGGCTCCACCAAGAACATGGCTGAATCCTTTGGCTACGCCCTGTCGGCCCTGGCATTGGCGGTGATCTTCATCTACATGATCTTGGCCAGCCAGTTCAAGAGCTTTTTGCAACCCCTGGCCCTGATGACCGCCCTGCCCCTGACCCTGATCGGTGTGGTGCTGGCCTTGATGGCCTTCCGCTCGACCTTGTCCATGTTCTCCATCATCGGCGTGATCATGCTGATGGGCCTGGTGACCAAGAACGCCATCTTGCTGGTGGACTTCGCCATCCGTGCCCGAGAAGATCAGACGGACACGGACGGCCGCCGCATCCCCGGCATGGAACGCAGCGAAGCCTTGCTGATGGCCGCCAAAGTGCGTTTGCGCCCGATTTTGATGACCACCTTGGCCATGATTTTTGGCATGGTGCCGCTGGCTTTTGCCCTGACCGAGGGCTCTGAGCAACGCGCCCCCATGGGCCAAGCGGTCATTGGCGGGGTGATCACTTCGTCTCTGTTGACCCTGGTGGTGGTGCCGGTGGTGTACTGCTACATGGATGATCTGGCGCAATGGCTGCGCCGAAAAGCCGGTTTGGCCCCTGCGCGTCAGGGCTCTGTGGGCACAGGCCAGTAAAATCGGCCCGATATTGATAAACCCCTCAGGAGTAGAAAAAATGGATCTGAACCAGGCCCGCTTCAACATGATCGAACAGCAAATCCGCCCTTGGGAAGTGCTGGACCCTCAGGTGCTGGACTTGTTGTCGGTGGTTCGCCGCGAAGACTTTGCCCCGCTGGCCCACAAGGCACTGGCTTTTGTGGACATGGAAATCCCTCTGGGCGCAGCCGCCAACCAGGTCATGTTGGCCCCACGTGTGCAGGCCCGTTTGCTGCAAGAGCTGGCCCTGAAAAACACCGACAAAGTGCTCGAAATCGGCACCGGTTCCGGCTTCATGGCCGCCTTGATCGCTAGCCAAGCCGCCAGCGTGCTCTCGCTGGAGATCGACGCCGACCTGGCCGCCCACGCCCAAGCCAATTTGCAAAAAGCCGGCTTGCACAACGCCACGGTGCGTGCTGCAGACGGCACCCAAGGCGCTGCCGCCGACGGCCCGTTCGATGCGATCTTGCTCAGCGGCTCGGTGGCCCAAGTGCCCGCCGCCTTGCTGCAGCAGCTCAAAGTCGGTGGTCGCCTGGTCGCCATCGTGGGCGATGAGCCCATGATGCGTGCCACCGTGGTCACCCGCAGCAGCGACAGCAGCTTCACCACCGCCGAGCCATGGGACGTCAACGCCCCCCGCTTGAGCGGTTTCACCGAACCCTCTCGCTTTACCTTCTGAGCCCCATGCAACAGATCACCCCCGCACAAGTGAAGGACTGGGCTGCCGAACAAAGCCAGCGCCCGGTACTGCTGGACGTGCGCGAAGCCTGGGAACTCCAAACCGCCAGCGCCCGGCCCGACAGCCTGGACCTGCTCCACATGCCCATGCAAACCATTCCAGCCCGTTTGGACGAGCTGGACCGGACACGCCCCATCGCTTGCCTGTGCCACCACGGTGCGCGCAGCCAGCAGGTGGCCCACTTCTTGGCCCAGCAAGGCTTTGAGGTGGTCAACGTGGCCGGCGGCATCCATGCCTGGTCCATGCAGGTCGACCCCTCCGTGCCCGTGTACTGAACGCCAACCACGCTCAACGCCTTTTCTCAGGTTACCCAGAAAGATCCCCATGCAGACACAACGCGCTTCCTCCTTGTTCCAACGCGTGCCGCTGGCCGTGCTTTTGTCTTTGGCTTTTGCCGGCACCAGCCAGGCCCAAAGTCTGGTGGACATGTACGAGATGGCCAAGGGCTATGACGCGGGGTACCAGGCGGCCAAAGCGCAATACCTGGCCAACCAGGCCAAGGCGGATCAGGGTAAATCGGCTTTGTTGCCGACTTTGGGGTTGAGTGGGGGTGCGACGCGTTCCAATCTGGAAGCCCATGCGATCAACGGGTCGTCCGCCACGCCCACCGACCGTTACTACACCACACAGTCTGCGGGCCTGAACGCGTCGCAGCCTTTGTACCGCCCTGGCAATCTGGCGGCTTACCAGCAAAGTCAACGTGCGCTGGAGGCCGCTCAAGCCGCATTGAACCAAGCAGAACAAGACCTCATCGTTCGCACCACTCAGGCTTATTTCGAAGTCTTGGCTGCGCAACAAAGTCTGACTTTCGTTCAAGCGCAAAAGTCAGCCGTGGCCGAGCAACTGGCCAGCGCCAAGCGCAACTTTGAAGTGGGCACCTCCACCATCACCGACACCCGCGAAGCCCAGGCCCGCTATGACCTGGTTATCGCGCAGGAAATCGCTGCCGACAACGATTTGAAGGTCAAGAAAGTGGCGCTGGAATTGCTGGTCGGTAAATCTGGCATCGCCCCTTTGAGCCTGAGCCCCCAAGCCACACTGCCCCCAGTGACCGGCGCCAATGCCGACGAGTGGATCGCGCAAAGCCTTCAATCTCACCCCAGCATCCAGCAGGCCCGAGTGAACCTCGACATCGCCAAACTGGAAACCACCAAGGCCGAAGCCGGCCATAAACCAACCGTAGACTTCACACTCGGCTACAACGTCCAGAGGAACATCAACGGTGCAGCCACTTTTGCATCCAACTTGCAAAACCAGGCCACCATCACCAGCGCCGGCATCACCGCCAGCATGCCCATTTTTGCTGGCTTTGCCACGCAAAACCGCATCCGCGAAACCGTGGCCTTGGAAGACAAAGCCCGTAACGATCTGGAAGGTGCGCAACGCCAAGTTGCTCAAGCCACCCGCACCGCCTATTTGGGCCTGCAATCGGGTCTGGGTCAGGTCAAGGCCCTCGAAGCGGCCGAGTCCTCCAGCCAAGCGGCCCTGGATGCCAACAAACTGGGCTACCAAGTCGGTGTGCGCATCAACATCGATGTGCTCAACAGCCAAAGCCAGCTCTACCAGACCAAGCGCGACCTGGCCAAAGCCCGCTACGACGTCTTGCTCGGCCAGCTCAAACTGCGCCAGGCCAATGGCACCCTCAAGGCCGAAGACCTGCAAAGCATCAACGCCTTGCTGCAAAAGTGATCGCCTGCAGGTCGGCGCCGCAACGCCGACTTCGGGCTCTCCCGTAGGTCGGCGCTTCAGCTCCGACATCGGAATTTCACGGACAGCATGTCGGGGCTGAAGCCGCCGACCTACAAAACGCAGACACCATCAACGCCAACCTCGGGCTCTCCTGTAGGTCGGAGCTTCAGCTCCGACATGGAAATTTCACGGCCAACATGTCGGGACTGAAGCCGCCGGCTTACTGGTCGTTCAGTGAACTGAGCACCGCCTGCGCATAGCGCTCGGCCGCACCTCGCCCTTGCGCCACCATGGTCAGCCCCGCTTGCTGCGCCTGCGCCAGCGCGGCGCGGTCTTTTAGCCAGGCCAGCGCTTGGTTCAGGGCACCGTCCATGTCGGTCACGCGCTGGGCAGCACCCGCCCTTTGGGCCTGTTCAGAAGCCTCTGCAAAATTGAAGGTGTGTGGCCCCATGATGATCGGGCAGCCAAAGGCGGCCGCTTCGATCAGGTTTTGCCCGCCCAAAGGCATGAAGCTGCCGCCCAACAAGGCCATGTCGGCCGCGTGGAAGTACTGCGGCATCTCCCCCAAGCTGTCGCCCAGCCAAACCTGCGCATCCGTGGCCTGCGCAGGCCAAGCCCCATCGGCAGGCAAGGCGCTGCGCCTGAACACCGACCAGCACTTGGCCAGCACCTGCTGGTGCACTTCGTCAAAGCGTTGGGGGTGGCGCGGCACCAAGAGCCACAGAACCCCCACATCGGCAAAGGCTTGCATCCGTTCTGCGTTGGCCGCCAACGCCTCCAGCCACAAGGCTTCTTCGCCTTCTCGTGAGCTGGCCAGCATGATCACGGGACGCGGCTGGCCCAGGCGTGACCATTGGCTGCGCCACCGCTGCGCGTTGGCCTGCGCCACAGGCTGGGGCTGCACGTCAAACTTGAGGTTGCCCAGCACCGCATCGACCCGGGCCCCCAAGGCCCGCAAACGCTCGGCATCGGCGTGTGACTGCGCCAGCACAGCAAGTAAGCCTCGGTAGGCGGGGCCAGACAGCCAAGACCAACGCTGGGCCGAGCGAAACGATTTGTCGTTGAGCCGGGCATTGGCCAAAAACAGGGGTACACCATGGTCGCGGCATGACTGCACCAGAGCAGGCCAAACTTCGGTCTCCATCAACACCCCACAGCGCGGCTGGTGGTGTTGCAAAAACCGACGGGTGGCCTCGGGTGTGTCCCAAGGCAGCCAGGCTTGCACATCGCCGGGCTGGAGCAAGGCTTGGCCCTGCGCCCAGCCGGTGGCGGTGCTGTGCGTCAGCAGCAGGCGCATGCCCGGCATGTGCTGGCGCAAAGCGTGGACCAGCAAAGCAGCTGCACGGGTCTCGCCCAGTGACACGGCATGCACCCAGACAGCGCCCGCAGTGACAGGGGTGTCATACACGCCAAAACGCTGCGGCACCTGGTGCAAATAGCCAGGCTCTTGCTGACCCCGGCGCTGCAATTTGCGTCGCAGCATCGGCTGCAAAGCCCACATCACCAGGCCGTAGAGGGCCAAAGCTCCTCGCTCGCGCCAGGACAAGGCCGCTGGTGACAAGGCTGTCAAAACTTAGGCACCTGCGAACAGCTGGGCATAGACGCGGCCAATGCCTTCGGCTTCTTTGGCCAAAGAAAACTGATCCACCACACGCTGACGCGCCGCTTGGCCCATGCGCAGGGCTTGCTCGCGGTCGCTCAAGACTTGGCGCACGGCCTGCGCCAGACCGGGCGCATCGCCGGTGTCCACCATCTCGCCGGTTTTTCCGGGAATGCTCAGCTGGTCAAACGCGCCGGTGCGCGAGCACACCAAAGCGCATTCGGTGGCGGCCGCCTCAAAAGGCGTCAAGCCAAAGGGCTCGTAACGCGGACAGGCCACGCACAGCAGGCAGCGCTGGTACCACAGGTGCACCTGGCCCGCCGGCACTTCGCCCAAAAAGACGATGCGCTCGGCCAAGCCAGCGGCAGCGATTTTGGCCTTGAGTTCGTCCTGGTAGGCCTGGTGTTTGGGCTGGGCCAAACCGGCAATCACGGCGGTGGCGCCGGGCAGATGCGGCAAGGCCTCGATCATGGCGTCCACAAACACATCGCTGCCCTTGTCGGGGCGCACACGGCCAAACACGCCAATGCCGTACTCACCAGGCAGGCCCGAATCTTTCCAGGCCGTGCGCTTGTCGGCCGGTGGCGAAAAACGCGACAGGTCAATGCCGTGCGGCACGACGGCCGTGGTGTTGGGTACAAAAGATGCGGCCAAGGGCGTGGTGGAAATCACCGCGTCCATTTTGGAAATCAACCAACGCGGAAAGGCGCCATGCAAGTGTTGCGCTGCCGAAGTGAAGACCAACTTGATGGGCAAGCGCAGCACGTCACGCGCAAAAATCGCGGCCATCATTTCCGGGTCGCGTCGCACATGCCAAATGCGAAAAGCTCGCCCCTCAGGCGGCTTGCGCGAGATATGGATGGCTTCGCGCAGCGTCATGCCGTCGATGCCATTGGACATGCGCGTGCCGCAAAAGCCCAAGCGCCACTGGTGCGCCTGCAGCGGCACCAAGGCGTTGATGGTGGCCGAGACGCCGGTGTAGCGCTCCTTGAGGTTGAAGACAATGACCTCGGGGTCCTGGCTGAGCACGGCGTTGGCTGGGTTCATCTCGGGCTTTCGGTGAAGCGTTTTCAGTGCGCAGCAGCGCCGATCTGCGCATCGGGCTTGACCGATCGCAGCAGCGCCAGCATGTCGGCTTCGATGCGGTGCAGCGCGGTTTCGGTCTGGCCTTCAAAGCGCAGCACCAGCACCGGCGTGGTGTTCGACGCCCGGATCAGGCCAAAGCCATCGGGCCAGTCCACACGCAGGCCGTCGATGTCTGACACCTTGGCGGGCGCGCTGAAGGTGCTGCCGGCTTTCGCTTGCAGGGCACGCGTCACGCTGTGCGGCTCGCCTTCGGCGCAGGCCACGTTCAGCTCAGGCGTGCTGAAGCTGCTGGGCAGCGCGTTGAGCACCGCGTTGGCATCGGGGCGCTTGCTCACGATCTCGAGCAAGCGGCAACCGGCATAGGTGCCATCGTCAAATCCGTACCAACGCTCCTTGAAGAAGATGTGGCCGCTCATCTCGCCGCCCAACGGGGCTTGGCCGCCTGCGGCCTCCACCTCTTTCATCTTGGCTTTGATCAGCGAATGACCGGTCTTGTACATCAGCGCTTTGCCGCCAGCGGCTTCGATGGCCGGGGCCAGGCGCTGCGAGCACTTCACATCAAACAAGATCGTGCCGCCAGGCACGCGCTGGAGCACATCTTCGGCAAACAGCTGCATCTGGCGGTCGGGGTAGATGTTGTTGCCGTCGGCAGTGACGATGCCCAATCGGTCGCCATCGCCGTCAAAAGCCAGGCCCAGCTCGGCCCCGGTGGTTTTGAGCGCCTGCATCAGGTCTTGCAGGTTTTCGGGCTTGCTAGGGTCGGGGTGATGGTTGGGGAACTCGCCATCGACCTCGCTGAACAACTCGATCACCTCGCAGCCCAGGGCGCGGAAGATGCCGGGTGCCGAAGCACCTGCGATGCCGTTGCCCGAGTCCACCACGATCTTCATGGGGCGCGACAAACGGATGTCGCCCACGATGCGTTGGGTGTAGTCGGCCAGCACATCCAGGTGTTCCACGCTGCCACCGGCTTGGAGCTGCCAGGTCTCGGCCTCGATCATTTGGCGCAGGGCTTGGATCTCGTCGCCATAAATGGCGCGACCGGCCAGCACCATCTTGAAGCCGTTGTAGTCCTTGGGGTTGTGGCTGCCCGTGACCTGGATGCCGCTTTGGCAGGCGGTGTTGGCCGCAAAGTACAGCATGGGCGTGGTGGCCATGCCGATGTCGATCACGCGGATGCCCGCCGCCACCAAACCGCGAATGAGCGCTGCCGACAAGGCAGGGCCGCTCAAACGGCCATCGCGCCCCACCGCCACGGTGGTCTGTCCTTCGGCCCACGCAGCGGTGCCAAAAGCCTTGCCCAGGCCCTCGGCGACTTGCTCGTTCAAGGTGGCGGGCACGATGCCGCGGATGTCGTAGGCTTTGAAATTCGAAGGGGTGACTTGCATGGGGACAAAGAAGTGAAAAGAATTGAAAATCAGCGAGAGGCTGATCCGGACATTCTGCCTCCATTGTAGGCGGCGGCGGTTCGAAACCCGCCCGAAACCGAGCCTGAGCGGCGCCACAGACGCCCCCCTTTCGCCCCACGATCTGCCCTTAACATGGACACCATGACGCCTTTGCAAAATTTGCGCATCGACAGCCCCTTGGGGCCCATCACCTTGGCCGCCACCGCCAGGGGCCTTTGCGGCCTGTGGTTTGACGAGCAGCGCCACGGCCCGAGCGCAGCAACCATCGCGCTTTGGCCGCACACGCCTGAAGCCCCGGTGCTGCAAAGCGCAGCCCAGCAGCTGCAGGCCTACTTGGCAGGGCAGCGCCAGCGTTTTGACTTGCCACTGGACCTGTCGCACGGCACGGCTTTTCAGCAAGCGGTCTGGCAAGCCTTGCTCCACATCGACGCTGGCCAGACCGCAAGCTATGGCGAGCTGGCCCAACGAGTGAACAAACCCCAAGCCGTGCGTGCGGTGGGCGCTGCAGTGGGCCGCAACCCCATCAGCCTGATCGTGCCTTGCCACCGCATCGTGGGCTCACAAGGCCAGCTGACCGGCTATGCTGGCGGGCTTTGGCGCAAAGAAGCGCTGCTCCGTCTTGAAGGCCACTTGGCCATTTGAATCTGCATGAACACACCCAACGCCAAAGGCTGGCTGGCCGATTTTTTGATCCTGTCCGCCATCTGGGGCTCTTCCTTTTTGTTCATGCGCCTGGCCTCTGCCGAACTGGGCGCCCTGCCCACAGCCGCCTTGCGCGTGACCATCGCCTCTTTGTTCTTGCTGCCCCTGCTGTTGGCCAAGGGCCATGGGCCAGCCTTGCGGCAACACTGGAAACCGATTTTCTTTGTCGGTCTGCTCAACAGCGGCATCCCGTTTGTGCTGTATTCCTTTGCGGTCTTGCACATCAGCACCGGCTTGTCCTCGATCTTGAACGCCACCGTGCCTTTGTTTGGGGCGCTGGTGGCCTGGGCCTGGCTGGGCGACAAACCCACGGTTTCGCGCAGCGTGGGCCTGGCCATTGGTTTTGGCGGCGTGGTCTTGCTGGCGGGAGGGCAAGCGAGCTTCAAGCCCAATGCCTCGGGCATCGCACCCGCATGGGCCGTGCTGGCCTGCCTGGCCGCCACCACCTGTTATGCCCTGTCGGCCAGCTTCACCAAAAAGCACATCCCCAGCTTGCCACCCCTGGTGACCGCCACCGGCAGCCAGCTGGGTGCCAGCCTGGCGCTGGCCTTGCCTGCCCTGTGGTTCAAGCCCAACCACCTGCCCAGCGCCACCGCCTTGTGGTCGCTGATCACGGTGGGCGTGCTGTGCACCGGGGTGGCCTACATCTTGTATTTCAAGCTGATTGAAAACGCCGGCCCCGCCCGCGCCCTGACGGTGACCTTCTTGGTGCCGGTGTTTGCCATTGCCTATGGTGTGCTGCTGCTGGGCGAGTCGGTCACCGCCTGGATGGTCGCTTGTGGTGCCGTGATTTTGGTGGGCACGGCGCTGTCCAGTGGGCTGGTCAAGCTGCCGGGGTGTGGGGCAGGGAAAAGTCGGACCTGAAGGTACCGACCTACAAAGCGGTGAAGGTCGGCGATGTCGGACCTGAAGGTACCGACCTACGGGGCAGTGGAAGTCGTCAACTTCAGCCCCGAAATGGCAATTTTCACGGGCTGGACGCGCTGCACATCCCGCGCCCGCAGTTGGCCGCAGCCGCCGTCCACATCCTGCCCCGCTGACTGGCGCAGCTTGGTCAGCACGCCGCGCTGGTGCAAAGTGCGGGCGATCTCGGCGGCACGTTCCCAGCTGGGCCGGGCATAGGGCAAGTCGGGCACCGCGTTGTAGGGGATCATGTTCATCAGCGCGTATTTGCCCCGAAGCAAACGCACGATGCCTTCGATTTCTTCGTCGCTGTCGTTCACGCCCTCGATCAGCGTCCACTGGTACTGGATCGGGTAGCCGGTCGCACGGGCATAGGCCTCACCGGCCTCCACCAAGTCTTGCGGGTCAAAGCGCGGTGCACGCGGCAGCAGCTGTGCCCGCAGATCGGCCCGCGTGGTGTGCAGCGACAAGGCCAGCGCGGGCTTGACACGGCCTTGCGGCAAACGCGCGAACACCCGCTCGTCACCCACCGTGGAAAACACCAAATTCTTGTGCCCGATGTTGCCCACCGTGCCCAAAAGGTCGATGGCCTCCATGACTTGGTCCAGGTTGTGCGAGGGCTCGCCCATGCCCATGAAGACCACTTTTTTGACGGGCCTGAGCGTGCGGGCCAAAGCGACTTGCGCCACGATCTCGGCACTGCCCACCTGGCGGATCAAGCCTTCGCGGCCGGTCATGCAAAACACGCAACCGACAGCGCAGCCCACTTGGCTGGACACACACAGGCCATCGCGGGGCAGCAGCACGCTCTCTACCGTCTGACCGTCGTTCAGCCCCACCAGCAAACGGGCCGAGCCGTCTTGCGCGGGGTGTTGTTCGCGCAAGGTGGCCAGGCCTGCCAAGGTGCCACTGAGCGCAGGCAAAGCATCGCGCACCGCCGTGGGCATGAAGCTCTCCAGCGGCCTGCGACCGCTGTTTTGGGGCTTGGCCTGCGTCCACAGGCGCAGCACCCGCTGCTCGTGACGTTCGTTCGCACCCAAGGCGCGCAAATGGTCACGGATGTCCTGAATGCTCCACATGGCAGGGCTCAGTAATGCGGCGGGATCTCGTCGCGCAGGTTGCGCACTTCAGCACCGCCACCCGACTCAGGCAGGCGGTCACGCATCTGGCGCAGCTCCTGAATGAGCGCGTCAATCTGTTGCTGCTGGCGGTAGACCTGCGCATTGAGCTGGTCCAGCAGGTCTTCGGTAAAGCCCGCCTTGATCTCCAGATCAACCAGACGGTTTTCAATAGGGGTTGGAATGTCCATGGGCTGTATTGGACCTGATTTTTTGAAGCGCACTGAATGTGGGCGCTGAACACCGAGCAAGCCCATGGGCGCTGAATGCTGGGTATGCCCGTGGGAGCTGAACTCCGTTCGGCGATCGCTCGCAAAACACCACCGGCTGAATCGCCCAACAATTTGGGCTCCTACAAATTCAAATCAAGCTTTCAGCAGCTGAACACCTTGCATGCAAGTGAATGGGGCTGAACACATGGATGACTCGTGGGAGCTGAACTCCGTTCGGCGATCGCTCGCAGACCACGACCGACTGAATCGCCCAACAATTTGGGCTCCTACAAATTCCAGGCAAACATTCAGCAGCTGAACACCTTGCATGCAAGTGAATGGGGCTGAACACATGGATGACTCGTGGGAGCTGAACTTCGTTCGGCGATCGCTTGCAGACCACCACCGGCTGAATCGCTCAACAATTTGGGCTCCCACGAATTCAAAGCAAGCTTTCAGTAGTTGAGCACCGCGCAAAAACAGTGGGCGCTGGACGGCCCACCGTTCCCCCGATAATCACACCCCATGATCAAACTCCTGGTTGGCCTGGGCAATCCTGGCTCTGAATACGAAGACACCCGCCACAACGCCGGTTTCTGGTGGATCGATGCGGTGGCCCGCGAGCTCAAGGTCTCGCTGGTGCCCGAGCGCAGTTACCACGGCCTGATGGCCCGCACCACCGTCAAGGGCCAGACGCTGTGGCTGCTCGAGCCCCAGACCTTCATGAACCTGTCGGGCAAATCGGTCAGCGCTTTGGCCCGGTTTTTCAAAATCCAGCCGCAAGAGATTTTGGTGGCGCACGACGAGCTGGACATCGCCCCCGGCGAGGCCAAGCTCAAACTGGGTGGCAGTCATGCGGGGCACAACGGTTTGCGCGACATCCACGCCCAGCTGGGCACAGCCGACTATTGGCGCTTGCGCATTGGGGTGGGCCACCCGGGCGTGAAATCCGAAGTGGTCAGCTGGGTGCTCAAAAAACCCATGGCCGAGCACCGCAACGCCATCGAAGACAGCATTGCGCGCTCGGTCAAAGCCTTGCCTTTGCTGCTGGACGGCGAGATGGAAAAAGCCATGGCCTTGATCCACACCAGCAAGCCGCCACGCCCCAAACCACCCAAGCCCCCCAAAGCGGTGCCGCCTGAGGCCACAGACGCGGCTTGATCGCTCACTGCCCCTGCAAGCGGCGGTACTTGGCCCAAAGTGACTCTGGGGCTTCGACGTGTTGTGGGTTGACCGGAATGCAGGCCACAGGACAGACCTGCACGCACTGAGGCTCGTCGAAATGGCCCACGCACTCGGTGCATTTGGAAGGGTCGATTTCGTAAATCTCCGGCCCCAGATAGATCGCCTGGTTCGGGCACTCGGGCTCGCACACATCACAATTGATGCATTCGTCGGTGATCATCAAAGCCATGTGCTGGGCTCCACGGGGGTCGCATTCGGGTTCATGGCGCCCATTATCGGTCAGGCCCTGCGGACCCGCCCAGCGGCAGGGCTGTTGGCAAGGCCTAGAATAGATGCGTGGAATACATCATGAACGCCGACCTGCACTGCCATTCCGTTGTCTCTGACGGCACCCTCACCCCCGAAGTCTTGGCCGAACGCGCCAAAGCCAATGGGGTCGAGCTCTGGGCCTTGACCGACCACGACGAAGTGGGCGGCCAAGACCGGGCCCTGGCCGCCGCCCGCGCTTGCGGCATGCCCTACCTCACCGGCACTGAGATCTCGGTCACTTTCGCCAACCAAACCGTGCACATCGTGGGCTTGGGCTTTGATGCCCACCACACCGGCCTGGTCGAAGGTCTGCGCCGCACACGCGGTGGCCGCAGCGAACGCGCCCAAGAAATGTCCGATGGCCTGGCCAAAGTCGGCATCTTGAACGCGTATGAAGGTGCCCTGCAGTACGTGGGCAACCCCGAGTTGATCTCGCGCACCCACTTTGCTCGCCATCTGGTCGAGACCGGCGTGTGCTCAGACACCCCCGAGGTGTTTCGAAAATTCTTGACCGAAGGCAAACCGGGCTACGTGCCACACCGCTGGGCCCGCCTGCAAGACGCGGTGCAGTGGATCACCGATGCCGGCGGCATGGCCGTGATTGCGCACCCCGCACGTTATGGCTTCACGCCCAACGAGGAGTACGCCCTCTTCAGTGAATTCAAGACGCACGGCGGGCGCGGTGTGGAGGTCATCACCGGCAGCCACTCCTCGCAAGAAGCAGTGCGCTACGCCGAAACGGCTTTGGAGTTTGGCCTGGCCGCATCGCGCGGCAGCGACTTCCATAGCCCCACCGAAAGTCGGATCGATCTGGGCACCTTGCCCCTGCTGCCTGGCCAGTTGACCCCTGTGTGGGAACTGCTGGCCGATCGCATCCAGTGAAAAGGCCCGCCCCCAACACCTTGCAAGGCATCGGCCTGGTGGTCTTGGCTTTGGCCTGTTTTGCCACGCTGGACACCACCACACGGCACATCAGCGCCAGCATTTCTTTGATGGTGGCGCTGTGGTTTCGCTATGCCATCCAGGCCTTGATCACCACCGTGGCGGTTTGGCCGAGCCGTGGGCGCAGGGTGCTCTTGACGCGTCACCCCCGCTTTCAACTGGCCCGTGGGCTGCTGCTGTTTGCCTGCTCCATCCTGGCGTTTTTCAGTCTCAAGTACATGCCAGTGGGCGAGTTCACGGCGATCGCTTTGCTTGCCCCTTTGGTCATCACCGTGTTTGCCGCCTGGAAGCTGAAAGAAAAAATCCGCCCCATGCGCTGGGCCCTGGTCGCCGGTGGTTTCATCGGCACCTTGGTCATCATCCGGCCCGGCACGCACCACTTTGATTGGACGGTGATCCTGCCCCTGATGCTGGTGGGCACCAACTCGGCCTTTCAGATCTTGACCAGCCACATGGCCAAGACCGAAGACCCGATCACCATGCACTTTTACACCGGCTGGATCGGCACCACCCTGGCCACCGTGGCCCTGCCCTTTGTGTGGGAGATGCCCGCCGACTGGACCGTCTGGCTGCAACTCTTGATCATGGGTGTGCTGGCCTCGATTGGCCACTTTCTGTTGATCTTGGCTTATGCCCGGGCCCCTGCGGCCACGCTCACGCCTTATATGTACGCGCAAATCGCTTTTGGCGTGATCGGCGGCTGGGTGGTGTTCAACCATCTGCCTGACCAATGGACCTTTGCCGGCATGGCCCTGATCGCGGTCTGCGGTGGGCTGGGGGCCTGGCTCACGGTGCGCGAGAGTCGCGTGACCATCGAACCCATCGAATCCTGAATTGCCATGGCCCAGTTTTTCAGCGTCCACCCCGACAACCCGCAAGCACGATTGCTCAAGCAAGCCGTGCAATTGCTCAACCAAGGCAGCGTACTGGCCGTGCCCACCGACTCCAGCTATACCCTGGTCTGCCACCTGGACGACAAGGCTGCGGCCGACCAACTGCGGCGCGTGCGCGGCGTGGACGACAAACACCACCTGACCTTGCTGTGCCGCGACCTGAGCGAGCTGGCCAATTACGCTCGCGTGGACAACAAACAGTTCCGCACCATCAAGCAAGCCACGCCAGGGCCCTTCACCTTCATTTTGGAAGCGACCAAAGAAGTGCCCCGCCGCGTGAGCCACCCACAGCGCAAAACCATCGGCCTGCGCGTGCCCGATCACAAAGTCCTGCAAGACCTGCTCGAGCTGCACGGCGCCCCCCTGCTGGCCGCCACCTTGATCCTGCCCGGCGATGAAGGGCCGCTGAACGACCCCGAAGAAATCCGCGAGCGCCTGGAGCACCAAGTGGGCGCCGTCATCGACGCCGGCGCCTGCACCTTGGAGCCCACCACCGTGGTGGACATGACCGGCGACAGCCCCGAGGTCTTGCGCCAAGGGCAAGGTAATCCTGCGCTGTTGGGGCTGTGATTTTCAAGCATCCCTAGGCCGCCTTTGTGGGAACCCAACTGTGTTGGGCGAATCAGGCCTTCGCTGTGCATGCAATCGCCGAACACAGTTCAGCTCCTACGAAAACCTTGCCAACACCTCTGCAAGTTCCAAGACCCTGCCTTTTGGAGAGCACAGGCCCTGCCTTTGTGAGGAGCCTAGGCCCTGCCTTTGTGAGGAGCCTAGGCCCTGTCTTTGTGGGAGCCCAACTGTGTTGGGCGATTCGGGCCTTTGCTTTGCATGCAATCGCCGAACACAGTTCAGCTCCTACGGAAACTTTGCCAACACCTCTGCAAGTACCAAGACCCTGCCTTTGTGGGGAGCCTAGTTTCAGCCTTCCTGCGAGCCCAGGCTCTGGCTTTGTGGGAGCCCAACTGTGTTGGGCGATTCAGGCCTTCGCTGCGCATGCAATCGCCGAACACAGTTCAGCTCCTACGGAAACCTTGCCAACACCTCTGCAAGTTCTAAGGCCATGTCTTTGTAGGAGTCCTGGCTCTGCCTTCGTGGGAGCCCAACTGTGTTGGGCGATTCGGGCCTTCGCTGTGCATGCAATCGCCGAACAGAGTTCAGCGCCCGGGGGACCAGCCAGACGGCTTGTCAGCGGGATCCGGCGGGTCTGAGACAATCGGGGGGTGAACATTTCTGACCTCATCCAAACCGTCCTGATCTACGCCCTGCCGGTGATCTTTGCCATCACCTTGCACGAAGCCGCGCACGGCTATGCCGCGCAGCGCCTGGGCGACTCCACGGCGGCCATGTTGGGGCGTGTGACGCTCAACCCACTGCCGCACATCGACCCCATGGGCACGATCTTGATGCCGCTGCTGCTGTACTTCAGCACCGGGGGCGCTTTCCTGTTCGGTTATGCCAAACCGGTGCCGGTGCGCTTTGACCGGCTGCGCCACCCCAAGCGCGACATGGTCTGGGTGGCTTTGGCCGGACCTGCGGCCAACTTGTTGCAAGCCTTGCTGTGGGGCATCGCGCTGTATGTGCTGGCGGGGGCTGGCATCACCGAGCGCTTTTTCACCGAAATGTGCAAAGCCGGCATGCTGACCAACGTCGTCATGTTCGCCTTCAACCTGTTCCCACTGCCCCCGCTGGACGGTGGCCGCATCTTGGTGGGCTTGCTGCCCTGGCGGCAGGCGCTGATGGTGTCCAAAATCGAGCCTTGGGGCTTTTTCATCGTGATGGCGCTGGTCATCACCGGTGTGGTCAACAGCCTGTGGATGCAACCGCTGATCGGCATCACCTTTGACCTGCTCAAACTGACCCTGAGCCCCTTGGCCGCCTTGATTCGCTAAAGCCCTGTACCTTATTCGTCGACACCATGACCTCTTCCAACCGCACCCGCGTCCTGACGGGCATCACCACCACCGGCACGCCCCACCTGGGCAACTATGTGGGCGCCATCCGCCCCACAGTGCAAGCCAGCCGCAACGCCAACACCGACGGTTTTTACTTCTTGGCCGATTACCACGCGCTCATCAAGTGCGATGACCCGGCCCGCATCCAGCGCTCCACGCTGGAGATCGCCGCCAGCTGGATCGCCTCAGGCCTGGACACCGACAAGGTCACCTTTTACCGCCAGTCCGACATTCCCGAAATCCCAGAGCTGACCTGGTTTTTGACTTGCGTGACCGGCAAAGGCGTGCTCAACCGTGCCCACGCTTACAAGGCGGCCGTGGACAAAAACAACGCCGCGGGCCACGACACTGATGCTGACGTGACGGCCGGCCTGTTCATGTACCCCGTGCTCATGGGTGCCGACATCCTGATGTTCAAGGCGCACAAAGTGCCGGTGGGCCGCGACCAGATCCAGCACATCGAGATGGCCCGCGACATGGCGTCGAGCTTCAACCACTTGTATGGCGAACACTTTGTTTTGCCCGAAGCCGTGGTCGAAGAATCCGTGGCGCTCTTGCCCGGTCTGGATGGCCGCAAGATGAGCAAGAGTTATGACAACACCATCCCGCTGTTTGCACCCGCTGCGCAAATGCGCAAACAGATCGCCAGCATCGTGACCGACTCCAAGGCCCCAGGCCAAGCCAAGAGCACCGAGGGTTCAGCCCTGTTCCAGATTTACCAAGCCTTTGCCAGCGCCGAAGAAACCACCGCACTGGCGCGGGCCTTTGCCGACGGCATCGCTTGGGGGGATGCCAAGCAAGTCTTGTTTGAGCGCATCGACCGTGAAATCGCGCCCATGCGCGACCAATACCAGGAACTCATCAACAACCCTGCCAAGCTTGATCAAATCTTGCTGGCCGGTGCCGACAAGGCCCGCCAATTGGCCACGCCCTTCATCAAAGAACTTCGCCACGCCGTGGGCCTGCGCGCACTGGCTTCAGGCAGCGGCGCTGCAGCTGTCAAAGAGGCCAAAGTGGCGCTGCCCAGCTTCAAGCAATACCGCGAAAAGGACGGGCAGTTCTATTTCAAGTTGGTCGATGCCCAAGGACAGGTGCTGCTGCAAAGCTTGGGCTTTGCCTCCCCCAAAGAGGCGGGTCAGACCATTGCCCGCCTGCAGACCCAAGGGATAGACTGCTTGCCTGAATTGAGCGCTGGGCTGGAAACCCTGAGCCCGCAAGCACAATCTGTGCTGGCTCAAAGCCTCGCCTTGCTGCAAACTGCCAACGAAAAAGCAAAGAAATGATTTTGTGGTTTTCAACAAAATTTCTGCAAAACCACGAAATAACTGCTATCCTTATACTTTCCGTCTAACACCGAGATTCAAATCATGACTGTTTACGTCATCGACGACCACCCTCTGATGCGCGACGCGCTGACCATGCTGGTTCATCGTGTCAAACCGGGCCTGAAAATCATCCCTATCCCCAAATTGAACGTGGTTGAATCCACGGTCGAAAAAAATGGGGCGCCTGAATTGTTCTGCTTGGATTTGCAATTGCCCGACACCTTGGGCATGTCCGGCGTTCAACTGATCAAAGCGAAATACCCCGATGTGCCCTTGGCCGTCGTGACCAGCTCCAGCGCCAGCGAATTCGAAGAGCGCTGCCTGCAAGCGGGCGCCGATGTGTTCATCGAAAAATCCAACAGCCCCACACAAATCATCGCGGCACTGCGCTCCTTGCTGGTCACCGATGAGGAGTCCGAGGAAGAAGCGGCCAACCCCACGGCTGGCCCCACCAAGCTGTCCAAGCGCCAAAAGCAATTGATCTTGATGCTGGACCAAGGCTTGTCCAACCGTGACATTGCCGAAAAGCTCGACATCAGCGAACACACGGTGAAGGTCCACTTCTGGCGCCTGTTCCGCCGCTTGGGCGTCAACAGCCGCACACAGGCGCTGCACTTTGCACGCACCAACGGCTGGCTGGGCATTTAAACCCGCGCCAACAGCCCCCTGCAAAAAGCCCCGCAATGCGGGGCTTTTGTCATTTCTTATTCACAATGTCCGGGGTCACCGCATCGAGCACATTGACTGTGGTCTTGACGCCGTACACCACGGCCGAGCCTGCAGCATCGGCAATGGCCAACAAGGTGCAGCCAGACAAAGCCCAAGCACACAGCACCACAGCCATCGATTTCAAGAATTTCATGGTCAACACCTTTTTGTTCGTCGTTCGTTCGGTTCAAATTTGCCAAGAAAAAACCCCGCATGGCGGGGTTTTTTGTGTTGGCGGAGCAGAACATGCTTCATCACAAACCGCCTAAGTTTCCCAAGAACAAGCCGATTAAGCACTTGGGGTCTAAGTCAGCATTCTAAATGTTGCGACAGCATTTATTATGCATGTTTAGTTTTGCACGGGTACCAAAGTCAGGGATCCAATGCAATCGGTCAACAACCGTTGTGAAGCTTCCATTTCTCCTCATGACCCATCTTCTTGGCGAACTCGGGAACACGACAACGCTCTTCTTCTGCCGAACTGGCTGGTGAGGCCTGACTTGCTGGATCCTTGCTGCTCACTTGAGAGCGGGCTGTATCAAGGACGGGTGACAAGAACAGTAGTAACGCTACATACCCCATTGCAATCAGTGCCTGAGCCAAGGTAACAATCTGGATCGAATCACGGTCTTTGATCTCACACACATTGCCGGGACAGAGTTGCGCCTTTTCTTTGTTGAACAAGTTGTACATCTTGCAGCCCACGCAAATTTCAAATGCCGATTCGAAAAACAGCAGTATCAGACAGACCAGGCAGGTGATCATGTTGATCGGCCCACGCACATCGTTGATCACGACAAGCAACATCATGAATGTGGCAAGCACTAGACCTATTGACCAGGCAAAGCGTTTCTGTGGCGCTCCTACATATTCGGCGGTCTGATTGTTGACCATCCATCGCGCCATGATGAGCGTCGGTGAGTAGCGAGGATTGATAAGAACTCGGATGAAAAAATCGATGAAGAATGCAACGATGGTCAACTTGGTTGGTGTGAAGTCGCCTTTGAACCAAGCCGTCATGAAGGAGATCATCGCAAAGAGAAACATGATCCCCGCAGCGCCACGGGCTTCACGCTCGTTTAGAACGCGGACAGAATAGTCTGGGTGATCTTCACCGAATTGCAAAAAACTGGCCATTCCCTAAATCCTTACTTTTAATTCTATTTCCGAGTGCCAGATCAACCCTGGTAACAAGACGATTCTCAGATTCTTCATTCAGCTGAATGGTTGGTATCAATGAGAGACCTGACACCAGCAATAAAGAAACTGCTGATCTGTGCCCATGGTTGTATGGTGCTCAGTGAGTTCACTTCCCATCAACTGAAAGTTGTCTCCGAAGACGTGGTGAAGTTGCTGATCGTCGTATCTAACGACTTCCAGGCCGCTGCACTGTAAAGGTCCGTTTGGGCCGAAGGTTGCCATGAGAACATAACCACCAGGCTTAACCGATCGTCGAACCAATTCGACGTAAGCCTGGCGCGCAACTGGATCGGTCAAGAAATGAAAAACCGCGCGATCATGCCAAAGGTCAAACTTTTTGGATCCAAAGTCGTACTGAGTTACGTCGCCTACATGCCAACCCACCTGTGCTGCTTGTGCCCCGAGACGTTGCTTGGTGAACTCAATGGCAGTACTCGAAATATCTAGCACTGACAGGTCAAGGTAGTGATGATTTAGCAAGTCATCCACCAAGGTGGACTCACCTGCACCAATATCGACGATGGCCGCCGTTTTATCCGGACAAAGTTGCTCAATCAGTCGAAGCGAATCAACTAAATGAGGGGCATACCAACTGACAGCATCAAATTTTTTGTTGCGATAGACGTTTTCCCAGTGGTCAGCTTTTGGCATCAAGATAGTCCTGTCTGATGGTGTCCACGTCATAATATCAGTCATCGCTGATTAAATCTTCCATATGAAAAAACAGATCTACTTCACCTTGGCCCTGCTTCTGGCTATCCCTTCTGCCATGGCAAACGACAAAGCCAAAATAATCGATGAACTTTCCGGTTATTTAGAGTTTGTGGACTATGGCGGTGGCACCATCTTTCCAGAGCAAATTCCAAAGGGCGAGTACGCCAAGATGATGGTGATTGACGCACGCGATGCTGCTCAATATGCCAAAGAGCACATTCCCGGTGCTGTCAACATCGAGTGGCGTCAGGTCTTGGCCAAAAGTGGTGACATCCCTAAGAATAAGCCGGTGCTGATTTACTGCAACACTGGCACTCTTTCAGCACAGGCAGGCTTTGCGCTACGTGTGTCAGGCTGGGAAAATGTCCGCATCTTGCAAGGTGGCTTTTCTGAATGGAAAACCAAAGGCGGGCTTGACGCCAACGCCAAAGCTTCTGGCGCAGCACCAAAGCACTGATACAAGCGCCTGGGCAGACTGCTGTTTAATCGGTCATGCCTGTTTTTGGTCGTCTCAATCTAGTAGCTGTTGCGTTCAGCTTGGCCTTGCACGCCGGGGTTTTCATGCTGACCAGCAGCATCCAATTTGCCAACCTGAGCAAGCCTAAGCAGCCGCCAAAAGAACAGATTGTTCTCCTTCAAGTCTTGCCTGCACCACCCAAGGCTGTACCGCCCCAATTACAGGAGTCTTCTGTCAAAAGGGAACCCCTGACCACCAAGTCTCAGTCGCCGACTCTAAGCGCTGATACGCCGGTAATATCTCCTACGTCCTCTAAACAACCTGTCAGCATGGCTGCACCGCCCCCGCCTTCTGCGGAGGATTGGGCCTTTGCGGGAAAGTACACAAACAAAAACAGCAAAGGCTATCGGTACAACTGGGGCCAACAGGTGCGCAGCATGATGGGTACTGTTGTCGAAGGGCCTGATCAAGGTTACGTTCGTTTCAGGATTGAAATTGCACCCGACGGGACACTGGCCAAGTTGGAAACCATTTGGACGACGTCCGCAGTGGCCGAGCAACTTGCGCGCAAGGCGGTTGAAAACATGCCACCACTGCCGCCGACCCCAACAGGAAAGCCGCTTATCTTTGAGAAAACAATCTCGTTCACGCCGTTTGCTTCTGACGGTCCACCGAGTTACAAAGATGACTGCTTGCCGGATCCGCCTGTTTTTCGCAATCCTTTTGCATGGGACGGCAAGTCACCACAAACGGTGGCAATACCACCGAAGACTGAAAAGCTCGATCCACAAGCCATGGAGGATTGCCTCAGACAGTTGCCAAGAGACTCTATTGAGGCCGAAATGGCACGTGATAGACGTGAGATGGAACGATGGGGTTGGAATAAGTAAATCTGAACTTGTTAGCAATTCAAAACATCGCCAGAAGCTAATGCTTGCCCGTGGGATGCACCAATCCACCCCGCTGAGAAAAAAGCACAGCCAACCGGTATGAACCTATATGAAACCACTGCATATAGGCATCAAGGAGCAAGTCCATGGCTACTAACAACACCTCATCTTCGAACCCACTGGCTGAAAAAATGGGCGACGTGCTGGACGCCCTGTCCAGTGGCATCGCCAAAACCGCAGCCAACGAACCCAAGTTCGAGCCCCAACACCTGGTACCAGAGGTCCCAGCCGAACCTGCCCGCCAACTCCTGACCGAAAAAATGCTCGCCGAGCGCTGGGTGTGTTCAGTCGCACGCCTTCAACGCTGGCGCAACGTCGGCGAGGGCCCGCAGTACTTGAAGATCGTGGGAAAGGTCTTGTACCGGCTCAAAGACATTGAGGCCTATGAAGAAGCCTGTCTGGTCCGGAAAGTGTTCTAGGAGCGCACCCAAGTAGGCCCCGAACGGGTTGTAAATTGTTCGAACTGCTTGGAATCAGTTCGAAATAGTCTTGGCGGTGCAGAAGATACGTCATCACAAACCGCCTACGTTCCGTACTAGAGCTTCATTTTAGCTTTTGGAGCTCACTTTTCCCATCGAAATCCGGATGTAGCTAGTCGATGCGCCCATCTTGCGTTTTAAGTTGCGCGTGATTAACCGACTGACGTGGCCGATAGGTACCGTACCTTTATCTGCTAATCCCCTGCCCTTTCTCATGTTGCTGCTGACAGCCTGCTCCATGGCCTTGTGCTTGTCAGTGATGACGATTGGGAAGTCTCCAAATTTAGGCATCGCTAAAGGGTTTAGTCCTTGTTGCTCACCCATTTTCCAGAGTTGTTTTGGTGCGTTTCGGATGCTTTTCTCATTGGTTTTCCATGCTCAATAGCTGTGAAATTGCACTTCGCCTGCATCATGAGAAGATTTAGGCGTGGATTTTGGAGCAAGCCGGAATTGTGTTTGAGGCCCATGCTGCGCGCGCTGGCATAGAAGTACCTTTTAAGATACCATTATGGATATTCGCATTTACACCGACGCAATCGGCAGAGCCCCGTTCGAGGACTGGCTCAACGCATTGAAAGACGTGCAAGGCCGGGCACGCATTCGAGCCAGGCTGGCAAGGTTGCAGGCCGGAAACTTTGGCGACTGCAAGCCCTTGCGCGATGGCGTGCAGGAACTGCGCATAGACCACGGGCCGGGTTACCGGGTGTACTTAAGCCGACAGGGGTCGGTGCTGGTATTGCTGCTGTGTGGAAGCGATAAGAGCGAACAGGACAAATCAATCAAGCAGGCCCTGGCGTATCTGACTGACTGGAAAAAAAGGGGTGAAACGTGACCTTACGCGACAAAAGCTATGAACAGGCCACATTGCAGGCACTGATAGAACCGACAGAAGCTGCCGCCTATATCGAAGCCATTTTGGAGCTGGACGACCCCGCCGCGCTGCTGGTGGCCTTGCGGCAAGTTGCGAAGGCGCACGGCATGGCTGAAGTGGCACGCCGTGCCAACGTGGGAGAAAAAACCTTGTTCAAATCCCTGAGCGAAAACGGTAACCCCACCATTGCCACTGTGCATAAGGTACTGCACGCAGTGGGGCTTCGCCTGAGCGTTACGCCTGAGCCGGCCCGTTAACAGCTTTGCCCTTCTCCTCTGAGAATCTGGCGCGGTAAACCTGAATCGCCCCGGAGTTAATTTGGCGGTTAAAGCCGAAGGTCCCCCTATGGCGGCCACAAACAGTTCCCGGGTGTTTCAATTGCGCGCCTTCAGCGCTGGCGCACCGTCGGCGACGGCCCGCAGTACTTGAAGATCGTGGGAAAGGTCTTGTACCGGCTCAAAGACATTGACGCCTATGAAGAAGCCTGTCTAGTCCGGAAATTGTTCTAGGTCCACAAGGAGGCCCCGAACGGGTTGTAAATTGTTCGAACGACTTGGAATCAGTTCGAAATAGTCTTGGCGGGCTAGAAGATACCAGATCGCAAACCGCCTAAATCCCCCAAGGGCAAGCCGATCAAGCACTTGGGGGCCGGTTGATCATTCTAACTGTTGGGACGTCGCCTTGAAGTTGCCCAACCGGGCTGCAGGTAATACAAGTTACTTGTCTTCAACCTTTAAATTGCCGACGAGTTGAGCGTAGAAATCTGGCATTTCTTGCTCACTGAACTCCCACGCACCACACTCATTTCTGATGGCGTCCCACAACGACCATCCCCCGAAAGCAACAACCGCTTGACCAATAATGCTCATGAATGCCGCGATTGCCTTATCGGCGTCAGGCTCTGCTTTCTCTTCATAAGCAAGCAATACCGCGATAGGCAAACCCTCGCCTACAGCCATCACCTTCCCTAGGTAGCCCTCCGACCCCATTGCACGCATTCTTTCATCGATCGTGTCTGCGATATTTTTTAGGTCTAGCTCGAAGGGCAAGCATTCCAAACTTAGCGAAAAGGCAATAGTTTTCATTCGAATGGCTCTTAAAATTCAAATTTATGGAATTTCCAATTGGCACCAGATGGAATTTCAACTACTTGCGAACCCCCATCAAAAGCGTTTTCAATTGAATAAATGTATCGCTTGATAGCGTCAACATTTGGCTTTGGCCCACCTTGGTAAATATCTGGCATTGGCGGGAAGCTCCTATCAACGCCTTGAGCTTGTTTTCTTTTGAAATTGAACATCTCAAAAAATTTGTGCATCTTGTCCTGCTCACGTTCGTTTGGGAAAACGATTTTCACGTGAGTGGCACTTTCGTGGATGGCCTCAACGCCCTCAAATTCAGAGACTCCGATTTGTGTACCGTTGTTCAGAATCCACTCAATAATTTGCCTGTAGCAGCTCCAAGGAAACAAGTATTCAAGCTGCCAGTCCTTGGACTTTCCATCTTCTGACTTAAGAATAGCTTGGAGCATAAACAAGTCTGCTGCAAAGCTGAATTGTGCTGGTTTGCTCATTGAGTTTGGCTGTGGGCGTTGGCTGAAAAACATGATTTTCCTTTCACTCTGCTGAGTAGACATTACGGAAGTAGCCTTGGCTAGACCATCGCCCTGGGCTACCTTTGGGGTCCCAGCAAGTAGTTCTGATCTTTGAGCCAACGAGAGTTTTAGCCTTTTGAGTGATGGCTCCATCAGGATCAAATGTGGACGTCTTCATATGCCGCTGGCTTCCGTCGCCCATCATCAGAACGGTACAAACTGAGCCGCGCACTATTTGATTTTCCTTAATGCTAACAAGCGCATCTGGTTCTGAAAGAGTGGCAACACTCTTTTCGCTTTCTGCAGTTTCAGTCTCAGACTTAAAAGTTGCCTGCTCATTGGCGGCAATCTTTTTCAACAGCAGGATCTGCGCTTCCAGAGCTTTGTTTCTCGCCTCGAGTTCATCCACTGGCAGCTGTGATTCCGTTTGGGCCTCACTCACATCTTTGGGCTCCGTTGAATAGCGCCACGCGGCACATCGCCATGACCTTGTTCGCCAAGAAGCAGGATGCATCCGACGAATGGTTTGCACATTGGGAAAGTGAGCGCGTATCGTTGCCTCAACCAAAGACCGCAACGGAGTATTCACTTCAAAGTCATTGCCCTTGGTGCAGCAGTTCATGACAACGTCATTCGGTCTGAGCAACGCCCGAAGTCTTGAAACAAAATTCTCCTGACCACCTTGTGCCCACACAGCCCGGAAGACTTTGTCGCGGTGCACGGAAGTACTCGTGCCTAGGGAGCATTGATGTTGAATTGCATTGATCAGCACCAATCCAAAACCATCAACGTCTTGAAGGTTGATAACTTCATGCAGAAAATCGCGAATCATGTCTCCGGTAAAGCCCTTGGCTGGACCGATGTCGCCGATGAACTCATCAACGTGCGGCGACTCCAAAACCATGATTAAACAAGGTTGCCCAGTTCGTTCTTGCGCTGCTACCCGCAATGGGAATTGTGGTTTTCCGACGGTGTCTGACAGGAGGCCAAGGTACTGGTCTGGACAGGCTCGCGCATCAATCGAATGTTCAGTCCCCAAGATTGTGTTACCGACAATTTGTTCAAAATTCAGTGCTGCCATTTAGATCTCCTAAGGTTTGTTGCCTTAATAATTGCGAGATCCATGCCAACCGCCCCAGATTCATACACTCTATATAAATCAACCGCTTAGGCCATTCGACCTGCGACGAAATGTAAATTTATTTACAATAAAATAAAATTATTTACGATGAAATCTTAATTGGGCGGAAAATCTACGCTCATGCCCAATCGCTTCATCCAATTGGCAAGAGTCTGATGATTTGCAAAGCCAAGCAGTTTTGCGGCGGCGGATTTGCGTTGTCCCGACTGCTGCAGAGCCTGGTTGATGAGGCTCCGCGCCACTTCATCCAACTGCTCTTGCAACTCAAAGCCGTCACTCAATATCTGGAAACGATTTGGCAATGCATTTCGCGCCACGGGAAGCATCGCCGCTTGAATGTCTTGCTCAGTGACATCTGGACCTGCAGACCAAATGACAGCGCGCAACAGCGTGTGATAAAGCTCGCGGACGTTGCCGGGCCATGCGTATGACTGCAAAAGCTTAAGTGCGGCCGGAGTAATAGTCTTATTTTGTGCTTCGGGCCTGCCTGCCGAATCTGCGTTGATGCTTGCCAAAAAATGGTACGTCAGTAATTCTGCATCACCCGTACGTTCCCGTAGCGGCGGCAGCTGAATAATGCCTACAGCTAGCCGGTGAAAAAGATCTTCCCTAAAGCGACCCGCAGCTACGTCGGCTGCTAAGTCACGGTGTGTTGCCGCCAGGATGCGCGTGTTTATTTTGATGGGCTTGGACTGCCCCATTGGGGTAATTTCATGCGACTGCAACGCGCGCAACAAGCGGACTTGAGTATCCAATGGCAAGTCACCCACTTCGTCAAGAAAAAGCGTTCCGCCTGAAGCCTCCAGAAAGTGTCCTTTTCTGTCGGCAGTAGCTCCTGTGAAGGCCCCTTTTTTATGCCCGAACAATTCCGAGTTGGCCAACTCTGGAGCAATGGCGCCGCAGTTGACCGCGACGAACGGCTGCCCCGCCCTTGAACTTGCAGCGTGTATGGCCTCTGCAAACAACTCCTTGCCTGTACCGGTCTCCCCCAGAATCAGGACGGGGACCTCATATGCAGCAATTCGGCGTGCAAGGCCTATTTGGCTGGCAACCACCTGGCTTTGATGAATGATCTTCTCAAACTCTGGTGTTGAGAATTGGGCTGCGTCAGACAGTCGCTGGACCCGCTCACCGCTGCGTTGCAGATATTCTGGAAGGAAGTCGCTGGCCAAATCGAAGAAAAAATCAACAGACTCGACGCCTTTTTCTCTGGAAGTTTGAATCAGCTTTGCTGGGAAACGCGTCTTCGACAGAATGATCCAGATGGCGGCCATTGCTGGTGTGCCAGGACTGACGTGAAAAGTGAGTTCTACGTCATCGCGCGGCAAGCCTGCTTGCTGGAGGTTTGAACTGACTTGGGTGTAGATGTCCCCGTAATCGATGGGACTGCTAAGGTCAACGCTGTAGAGGTCGATTGAGGAAGAGTCGTAACTGGACACGGACTCCAGCCAAGTGCAGTAACTCTTGCTTCGATCAAAGTCGTAGTTTGTCAGCAGATAGACGCGGTCGTAACGGTTTTTATCGCGCAATGCTGTCGCGATTGGGCCAAGGTCAGAGCCGCGCTTGGCCTCAGCGCATTCGTGGTCGGCTGCGCCGATCCATGCGATTAGCCAAGATTTGGGGTTCATCAATCAAATCATATGTCATCCAGGACGCTTACTTCAAGTCAAATGCCATGTTACTTCTCAGTTCGCAATCGTACTGATAAGATGGAATTCGTTGAAAAATTCGATTGACTGTAGATCTCGAAGGTCCCTATGCAGATGAAAAAAAACGAACAATCCAAAGTAACCAGTTTTGGCGACATGAAGAAATTAGTCACGCCATCAACGGTGTTCGACATACACGAATTTGTAATTAACCAAGTTAACGAGTATGACTCTCTGGATGTTATCGTCCTCTGCAATGAACATGCTAACTGTGACTCTCTTCCGCTTCGCTATGGGATGCATTTCAAGACGGACGAGACAATTAGACTTTCACGCATTAAATTTTCAACAAGAACTCAAAAAGATCCAAATCGAATTGGCCTAGAGGCGTACTTTATTGACTCTAATAATATTGAACAATCGGGTCAGTTTGTCATCGGGACACGCCGGGGCTTTGATAAGCCAGTTCTGATCACAGTTTGGCGTAACGACACTGAATCGCCCCGGTTTTCGTGGAGGCCAGTTGGTTTAAGTTGAGACCTCGGTCTCGTTCTTCCCGGCTAGCTGCCGGTAGTAGTTCACCTCAGCTTCA
>NKIC01001186.1_pt2 | contig 68391 bp, 75 predicted proteins | sample 1173441 | NCBI WGS metagenome assembly NKIC01 (sample SAMN07190239, study PRJNA340070) | algae metagenome | isolation source: Clonal culture of Asterionella formosa BG1 isolated from Esthwaite Water | host: Asterionella formosa BG1 | place: United Kingdom: Esthwaite Water | collected 2014-12
GTTCGAGCACCATGCGGACAGCGCGTTCGCGCACCTCGGGTGAAAAACGGTTTGATTTCTTGCTCATGGCTCCATCTTCTCAAAGTGTGGGGCCTCCTCAAAACCCGGGGCGATTCACACCGACACTGAGTTACATCTCTCAGAAGTAATGATTAGCCTCAGAAAAGATGGCTACTTAACCCCAGAGGTACTACTTGATTTGCATCCAATGTACATGCAAGGGAAGATTGCCAAACATGCGGATTTGGTAGTACTGCTAGGAAATACCTTGAGTGAGCAACAAGTACAAAGAATGAGTGAAATCGTGGCCGAAGCCGTCAGCAAGACTGATCAGTTGATTGCTGAACGGGATGCAGCGACCGCCCTTGCACAAGAGAAGGCTCAAGACCTCGAAAAGGAAAAGGGAGATCATGCAATAACGAAAGAACGGGAAAAATTTCTAGAAAAAGAAGTTGAGCGTTACAAGTTAGAAAAACTCTCTGCAAGCCGGGATAACAAGCAAGCAACGCTTTCATCACCAGACACCTTAGTGCAAGTACTTGAGCGACAAATCTATCGTGGATCAAGTTGTACCATTCTTAAAATGGGTGACGGAAGCCAACGTCACATGAAGACATCTACATTTGACCCAACTGGATCAGTTACTGCCCATGCGAAAACACTCATAGGTAAACGTGTTCGTATATCTTGCTGGGACCCAATTAACCAGCCCGGCCGTTGGAGCAATGAAGGTTATTTCAGAAACGTATACGCGACTGAGTAGCCATTAACTACTTGAGCCGAAAGGCTCAGAGAATATCAAGCCAACTGAACCATAAGGATCGACTTGATAACTCTTCGGGATCGAAGCAACCATGCGGCTCCACGAACCCAAAGGAGCCCGCAGCATGCAAGCCCACACTCAAGAACTAATCGACTCAAAGTCCGAGCCAAGTCCCATGGCCATCATTGGTGCCATCCTCGCCCAAGGGGCAATACGATGCCTTGATCGGCAGAAAAGGGAACAACGAGTTGCTCAAAAAAGTAGCGAAACTTCCGCCTCGCGCCTGAGAACCAACCCTGGCAGTACTCTGCCGCCACCGTAAACCCACCGCCGTAACTCCTGCCCCGCACCTGGCCAGTCCCGCTGATTGACACGCCGTCGAAGCGTTGACACCTGCAACCTACCGGCTCCAAGGTTGAACGTGAAATCCACAATGGCTGCAAGCCGTCCCTCTGGCTCAGTGGCCAGCACCGGACAGAATCGCAGTGTGGCTCGCAGTGCATAGGCCATATCGACAGCGAGATAAGCCTCGCCCTCTTCCATTGTGATCGGCCGATGCTTGGAGTCGCAAAGATGGCCGTATCCGATTGTCCAAAACCCTGACGGACAGACATACGGATAAGCGCGGTCAGGGTCTGACTTGGGCACCCGGCAGAACCCCTCGAACCGCTTGGCCAAGTCGATCGCTGCCTGCGGCACTTCGATCATGGCCGAACCTTGTCAAACACGCGCCCCAAAAACCAGAAGTTCAGCACCCCGGCCCAAAGAGCCTGGTCAGCTTCAGTCCATGCGTGCAGAACTGCTGTGCCCCAATCAGCACCTGCAGAAAGTGCCGCCGCAAATGCCGCCGTCTTTGCCGCACAGTACAACGCCATGAACCAGTAAGTGATCACCGGGCGCACCGTGCTCGAGAGCGCATCTGCCCATGCTACCCCGGTCTTTTCACCTTGGGTGCGCACGGCATCGCGCAAGGTTTCGATTGCGCCGGTGTTCCATGCTCCGTCGGCAGCCGCGCCGATCTCGGACATGCGCTGGGCACCGCGCAGTTTCTCGAACTCCAGCGCCTTATCCTGCATAGCCAATTCATGGCCACGCTCGCCTTGGCGGTCTAACCATTTCAGGACCTCTGGAGCCAGGCGGAACGCGCCACCCAGCAAGCCACCCAATAGTGTCTCGATCATTGGGGACCTCCCATCAGCCGTAACTTGATGGCGATGCCGACCAGCAGTGCAGCTAACACTCCGGTGGTCAGCACCTTGACCGTGGTTTGCCAGGCCGTTCGGCGCGCTTCACGCCAGGCATCGATGAGACCCCGCAGGTCACGGATATCGCGTGCAGCGTGCCCGTTTTCAAGGCCAAGGCAGGCCAACGCGCGCTCGGCCCCTCGTTCGGCTGCGCGGGTGAGCAACTCATCAAGGTCCTCAGGGCGCAGGTTCAGGATGTCAGCGCTGTGGTTGCTGGTGGATTCTTCTGTCATGGGCATCTCCAAAAAGAAAAAGCCCGCACTGGAGTGAACCAGGCGGGCGATTGATGAAACGGTTTGCTAGGTGGCTTAGGCTGTTTGCTGCGCTGCAATGATCGGAATCACGCGCCTTACTGGCGGCGACTCCACAGTACTTTTGGCCAGGCCAAAGATATCCTTGCGCTCTGGCGGTAAATCGCCATCGATAAAGACCGGCATGCACCCCGTGAGGAACTCAATGGCCGCCGCAAAGAACACCAAGTTGTCCGAATAGGCGGCGTCGCACCCAGCATCCCAAAGCGGCCCTTCCAAGAACATGCACGAGCCCTTGCACATTTGAAGCACTGGGCAAGACGAGCAGCCTTGGCGCTCGCTCCAGTGCGTGGCGCTTTTCATGCGCACGGCGGACAGATCTGAAAGCTGGCCGATCAGATGGCTCTGACCATTCGGAGCCGTGGCGGCGGCGCTCACGTTTTGGCAGGTGACGACATTGCCTTTGAGATCCACAGCCAGGTTGTGGCTGCGGTCCATGCCGCACTTTTGCCCAAGCGCAGAGGCTGGGCGCTGGTAGCGAATGGAATCGATGAAGTCTTGAATCTTCTGGTTGGTGAGGTCAAAGCGACTGGCAAGGCCAGTGCGGACTTCACCAAACCCTTGCCTGCGAAACTGTGCGTGCTCAGCGGTGGTCTTGAAGGTGGCGGCCAGGCCACCTTCATCGTAGGGGTCGATGAATGCGCCTTCACCAATCTGAACATCGGCCCCGAAGCGTTCTTGCAGCCAAAGCTGCACCGCTGCCCTGCTCGGATTTTGGCTGCTGATCATCGCGTTGATGCTGATGCGGCCCTGCGGTTGGAGGCGCGCGTACAAATCCATGATGGCGGCGCGCTGTTGCGGGTCGTCTAGCGGGTCTGCCCCGCGTGCGTGGTAGCCAGGCCCATCGTGGGATAGCCCGACGACGAAGCCCATGCGGTCCAGCCACTCGTTGGTCTCAAGACTGAGCAATGAGCCATTGGTGATGATCAGGAACTCAGCATCCGGGCAGAGCACTCGCAGGCGCTCAGCTAAGGGCTTTAAGGTCTTGATGTAGACCAGTGGTTCACCGCCCCAAAATTCAATCCGTTCGGGAGCCTGACTTAGGCTGGTGGTCAACTGCTGCAGAAAATTCTCTACATCCTCGGGGTTGGTGCTTTCAGCGTGGGGCACAAAGCGCTGGCTGCAGTAGTTGCACTCGTAGTTACAGGACAAGCCGAGGCTGATTTTGAGGGTCTTGATCAAGCCTTTACGCCCAGGCTGACTTACGCTGACGACCGTCGCGTTCTGGAAGGTCTTTGGCTTGACCTCCAATACCGGGGAGAAATCTCCCCAAGTCAGGCTGCTGGTGTGGTTGTCGTAATGCAACTCGCGCTCTGTGTTATCCGGCGCGATAAGTTTGATCTGAAACTGTGCCATCAGAGCACCTCCATCTCGAGATGAATCTCGACGCTGGGACGTTCTCCCAGATAGACGTGCCCGAAATGCAGCAAGTGGCTCGGAAACACCAGAAGCAAATCCGGCTGCGGATCGACCATGGTCACGCGCTCTTCACCAGGCAGCGCCTTGCTGCCAAAGGGTCCGATCGGACTTTGCAAAACAAGTGCGCCATCATGCTCGCCGCGCTCATGGTCAGGGTGGGCGTCGCCATCAATCCAATAAATGGCAGACAGGTGTGCCGACTCCACATGGGGCGGAACAAAGTCGCCTTTGAACTGAACCAACTCCCTGCCAGTAATCGTTGCGACTTCAACGCCAAAAGCCTTGGCTGTTACCGCTTTGATTCGGGCGAAAACTTCTGCAAATGCTGGGTCCATGAGTTCGAGTGACTCGCGGGTCGAGCGGCTCCAAGGTTTTCTCTTGGAGTTGAGTTCGCCATAGACGGCGAGCGTCTTGTCCTTAAGGACCTGGCGCTCCTCATCCGTCAACCCAAGTTGGGTGCGAAAGACCGGAGTTGGGAAAAGCAATTGCATCATGGGGCCACCACCGCAATCCGCACGTCCTCTGCGCCTGGAAAATACTTCCAGCCAAACTTCACACGGATTTCATCTCCAGCAGACATGCCTGCCGCCGAGACGGGAACCGACGCCAAACCATGAGACGCACGCACACGTGTAAAAGGCACCAGCCCACTCACAGCTTCCAGGTAGACAACAGCCTCCCGGTCAAGCAGTTGACCAGTTACATCCTCGATGCGCAATTCGATCAAGGCACTGCCGCCTGCTGCAACACTGGCAGGCGCTTGCACATGAATGAACGGAAACGCCATGGTGCGAACAGCGCCGCTGCTGGCCGCGTCGCTCCAGACCAACGCGCAGTGCTCATCGACCTGAATGTTGGCATCCGTCGCCTGCGCGTTGAGGTTCACCGTGACGAACAACTCATCGTCACTAGCCGCTGCGAATGGCACGTTGATGCCCACCAGCAGATTTCTCTTGAGGCGTTGGGCGTAATCGACCGCTGTCTCGCGATTGGGGAGTGTCTCTGGGTACAGCGCAAAGACAGGAAGAAACGCCCCGGCATGAACAGCCACAAAGTAGGCCTGATGATCGCACCAGTCATAGCGCTTGCGCAGGTCACCAACGTTGACGACCACGGACTCGATCAACGACAAGCCTGTATCACCACTGGCCGCCTCATCGGTCGCAAGCGCAGGAAGATACAAGGAAACGCTGAGGTCACTGGTGGCGGGGTCGAAACCAAGGTGAACGGTGGGTTGAAACTGGGGATGGATTTGTGCGTTGCGCACTGCAATGATTTTCATGATCGGAGTCCTTAGCAGCAGCAATCGCAGTTGCAATTGCAGTTTGTGTTTCGATAAATGCGCACCGTGTTGTCAGTCGCGACCTGAACCAACGCAGTGGCTGCTAAAGCGCCACCAACGCCATCGCCAACGTTTCCGCTGTACTGGAATGCCGCCACGGCAGTAGGACGTCCGCTTACCCCTGTCCAGGGCACGCTGCCTGCGCTACCCGCGTAGTTCACTGAGAAGTTCGACGGGTTGTAGACATAGAAGTTGGTGCCGTCGTTGCCACCCCACAGCCAGGTGGGTTGGCCAGCCTGCCCAGACCAGTTGTAGGTACCAGCACCTGCGGTTGAATTGAGCTGACTTGCCGTTGCCGCGTTGCCACTCACGCTGATGGGCCAGGTACCCGATGCACCAGTACCGCCGGGTTGTGGAGGCGTAAAGCCAAGTGCAGCAATCACCTGCGCATAGGTCGGAGCTGTGGCGTTGATAACACCCAGAGCCGTGCGCGCTGTTGCGGCTGTGCCGTCTGAACCTAGCAAACCGGTGAGGTAGTCGTTCAAAGAATCAAGGGCAGTTTTGAACTGCCCTTGGGTGACTGTTGTGCCAGTGAAACTGGCCTTGGATGGAATAGCTGCCATGAATGCCTCCGGTTATTTCCACATGGGCGCGGAGTCCCCCTGACCCGGCACATAGCCAGGCACAAAGGTGACGATCACGCCGTCTGCGCGTTTGAGATAAATCTTTCCGTCCGCCACGTTGAGCACCAACTCACCCAGCGTGACTTGCGCAGCGGTAGGCACGGCGGCTGCCGTGCTGCTGCGCTTGTGCAGGATGGTGTTGGCCATGGTTAGAACGAGCCTCCGTCAATCGTGGCGCTGGTCGACAAAGCGTCCGTGATGCCAAAGCCAGAAAGGGTTGTGGGTTTGCCGCTGACGCTCGTCCACGCGGGCGTAACAGTGACAGCCGTACCGATTGCTGTGACCCTGCCCTTGGCATCGACCGTGATGGGTGAAACGGCAGTCGCACTGTTGTTGTAAGTGCCCGCAGTCACGCCACTGGCAGCCAAAGTCAGCGCCATGGAAGTTGTGCCTGAGCCAGTGACATCGCCCGAAACGGTGATGTTCTGGTTGGCTGTGATGTAGCCTGGGTTGGTTCCTGCAGTGACCCGTCCGGTAACGTCCACCGTCATGCTTGAGTAAGTGCCAGCCGTGACGCCCGAGGCGGTGATCGACAGGGTATTGCCGGACTTGGTCAAGCCAGTACCCGCAGTGAGTTGGCCCAGACCGTTGAATTGCTGAAAGGTCAGCGCGGTGGTGCCGAGGGTGATCGCCCCATTGGTTGCAAGCACCCAACCCGAGTCAGCGTAACTGGTGCCCTCTTCAACAAAGACATAAAGGCCAGAGGTCAGTTCGCCGCCCGGAGAGTTGTCAGCATCTGCCGATCGAGCCCATGCACCCGCCGCTGCAATATACAAACCGTTTTGCGCACCAGCGGTTTGGTCTTTTACCAAGACACGGTCACCTGCCACCAGTACTACACCGTCAATGGTCTGAATACCAGACAAGGTGATGTTGGCCGTCGTGGTCGCGCGAACCGAGGCTTTGAAATCAAGGCCAGTGATGGCGTTGTCTACGTATTGCTTCGTCGCAGCGTGCAGCGCATTGGTGGGGTCCGCAGCCAGCGTCAATGCACCGGTAAGCGTGCCACCTGCAAGCGCCAAGGCATCGGTGATGCCGTAGCCGGACAGTGTGGTGGGTTTGCCAGTCACGCTGGACCAAGCAGGTGTCAGAGTGACCGCTGCACCTGTCGCTGTGATCCGCCCCTTCGCATCCACAGTGAAAGGTGTAATGGCTGTGGTGCCGTTGTTGTAGGTACCCGCAGTGACACCGCTGCTGGTCAGAGTCAGCGCAATCGCTGTTGTGCCTGAACCCGTAGCATCACCAGACACCGTGATGTTCTGGTTGGCAGTGAGATAACCCGGATTTGAGCCGCCGGTCACGCGTCCTTTGGCGTCTACTGTGACGTTGGAGTAACTGCCTGCGCTGACACCGCTGGCCGCCAGTGCCAGCACCACGCCACCCGACAGAGTGCCGGTGCCAGTTGCATCTCCACTGACTGCGAAGCTGTCTGCTTTCTTAGCAAAGACACCCGAGCCAGCGGCGGCGGTGACAACACTTCCGGACTCGCCGATGAACAGAGTCTTGCTGACTTCGGACCAGGCCAGTTCACCCACTGCAAGCGTGGGCGGTGTGGCGGTGGTGGCTGACCGTTTGATTTGAATAAGGTTGGGCATGAGGTTCTCCGTTGAAATTTAGAAATAGCCCGCGTCCAGGGCCAAGGCAGTGACATCAGGCAAGGGGCCGGGCGGACCGACCGCACCCTGATCGCCCTTTGGGCCTTGAGGCCCGGGAACGGTGAGCGTGACTTCAACCGAAGTGCTGTCCCATTGCGGCTCTAGGCTTAGGCTGACTTCGCTGGTGGTGGTGATCGTTGCGCTCATTGACCGGCCTCCATTTACTGGCTCACATCGGGCACCACTGGCACGATGAATGTTTCAGTCGATCGCACCATCCCGCCGTCATGCACTTCGACATCGCAGTACAGATTGGCGGGTGCCGGGAATGTGGCCGACTGCGCCGGATCAACAAGCGAAAGGTAAAAGCGGCCAGGGTTCACGGTCTGGTCAGGGTCAATCGCCGCCGACAGATTGGCAACCAAGCCTCCAACGCTGGTGCGCAATTGGGATCGAATGGTTTGGTTGGTCAATTGACTCGCCACACCGTTGATGCGGTAAACGCCAGACAAAGCGAAGGTATCGCCCCGCTTGAACGGGGGCGTTGTTTGTGAAGTCATCTCAATATCCTTGGACGTAGGCGTCCACCGTCCCAGCGGTTGCAGCGCCACTGGCGTTGAAACACTGGATCAGGGGACCCGAAGTTGATTTATCGACCACGCGGGCCGTGGTGGCAGAGCCACCGTCAGAATGCAAAGTAAGACTCACGATCACCACGTTTCGCCAGCCGGTGCCAATCGACAAACGCGAACCGCTCGTTGCAATCTGTACATCCGGCAGGCGAATCGTTTTATCCGGCACATCGATTTGCGCCACCACCGAGCCAATCAGGCCCTGCAAATTGCTCTGATCTACATCGATGCGGAACTGGTAGGTCGTTCCTGCATCTGCCCAAGCTCGCCCCGGAAATGGCACATAGGCCACATCCGAAGACTTCTTCCATGTGATCTTCCAGGCATAGCCACTGACGGTGGCAGCGATGGTGAGGCTGCCGCTCTCGGTGAATGTGACGCTGCCAGTCCAGAAAATGGCGAGGTACTGAGGAACCAGAAACACGGCTGTGGTGTTGGTCCACAACTGCGCCGTGTCGTTGCTCCACATGCGCGATGAATCGGGTGCCACCACCGGCGTCGTGTTGAGCGTGTAGCTTGCAAACACGTTTTCTACCGGCGCATCGCCTAAGTTGCACGCAATGGCTGTGACGTTCAGGCTTTCATTGCCTGTGGTGTCGACCGCCTTGATCAGAATCTGCCCGGCCCCGTAGGGAATAGTGACCAGATCCCAGGGTGAGACTGCCAGCAAGCCAGTGTGCAATTCCAGCGCGTCCGACCAGGAGCGACTGCCACCTGGCTGCCAACGCACCCGGTAACCGGCAAGATCGATGTCGGTAACTGGCCCCCAGGTTAGGCGCTCGCCGTCCAGGCGCAGCCACGGGACATCGGTCGGTGGTGCAGTTTTGCCCACCACCTGCACGGTTCCCTGGCTCCAGGCTCCGCGCACGCCGATCGAGTTGATCGCCCGAATGCGCACGTTGTAACTGGCACTGTCTTGCACGGGCGACACCCAGGCCACGCCCAACTCAGCAGCAACGATGTCCACCGGCGACCATCCCAGATCGGTTGTCGCTTTGGATTGAACCTCCACCTGACCCTTTTGGGCGTAAACCTCTGTGGGTGCGGTCCAACCCACGCGGATGCGGGAGATGACAGAACCGTCAGCCAGTCGAAGCAACTCTGACGTGCCGGAGGTCAGCGTGAGACCCGACACGGCAGGTACGCTGAACGGGTCTGGCAAATTGGACTGAGCAATGACGGCGGCAGGAGAGAGAACTGCTTGTGTGTAAACACTGGCGCTGTATTCACGGGCCACGACATAGACCTCGTCGTTGTCCTTGATCTCAATCTGCATGATCCGAAACAGCTTAGCGCTCCAGCCCGGCGTTGAATGCGTGATCGGAACGACATCACCGACTTCGCAGCGCAAACCTTCCTGAAAAGCGGAGAACTTCACCACCAAGCCGTAGCGGCTCTGGTTCAGCGTCAACTGACCGATGTTTTGCGCCCGATAGCTGTTCGCAGTAAACGGAAGGTCAATCTTGGCTTCCAGAATCAGACCGTTGTCGGTAGCACGCAGAGCCGTTGACTCGACCATGGCCAGATCGGGCTGCCACTTCTTGGCTGGGTTGTAGAACCCAGCGGTGACCCGGTTGTACTTGGCGCGTTTACCGGCCTGGCTGATGACCCAGGAGCCGGTAATGTTGCTCTCGGTGAACCCAAAGCTCGAGGCTGTGGTGGCAACGTCAAGCACCAACCGGTACTTGCCGCCGCTAAACACCAGCATGCCACGGCACGCGGTAAGCAGTGCGCGCACGTTGTCATACGCCGTTTGGTTGGTGTCAATCGTGCCATCGCATGCGTAGGCTGCATAGTTCACCTGGGCGAGCGTGTGCTGGCCAGAGCCTGCTGATGTCAGATCGATCGCGGTCCCAGCAAAGGCATTGGCCATCGTGGTGGCCAGTTGGTAGCTGGTGTCAGTGACCTTGATTGCGTAATAAGTTGTTCCTGCTACCAGGGGACTGGGCACGGTGGCGGTGCTGCTCACCTTGACGCCGTCTCCGGTGTCTATCGGGATCGGCTGGGAGAATGTCAGCGCTTCGGTTGTGGTGCTGACCGTAAAAATGTCAGAGAAACTTGGAGCGGTGATCCTCACATCGCAGGCGTTCGCAGCTGCTGCAATGCTCGTGTCATCGATCGCGCTGCTGGAAATGCCTCGCCCATAGATCGTGTTGCTCAGGTAGTCCCGCAGGACGAGTGCCGGATTGTTGGAGTACCGGGTCTGGCCATCGCGCGGGTCGTACAAAGTCCTGCCACGCACATCGGCGGTGATTGTCGGGAGGCCGGAGAAAGCGTTGCGGTCGTATTTGAGCTTGACGTACAGGTAGGCGCAGTTGGAAAGTTTGCAGGCGCTGGTCCACTTGGGTACATCGGCGGTTAGTGCGGCATCGGCTGCTTCACCGGGTGTACCTAGATGCTTGGTGACAGTGAGCAGCCCGGTGAACTTTGCGTCCGTAGAAAGCACATCGTCCAGATAAACGTTATCGATCGCGGTCACTGGCCCTTCTGAAAGTACCAGCACCAGATGCAGGTATTCGTTGCTGCTGCCGGAAACTTCAATGAACACCCGTGTGCCACCCACCCGGCGGCGACCGTAGATCACTGGAATGGGGTCGACATTGCTCTGAGAGTTGATCAGGATGCCTTGCGCCTGGGCCGAGGACAGCGCCGACTGGGCGCTTGAGGGCGAGTTCGAACCGATCAGTGACTGCACCGCCAGATTGGCAACACCCCCAGCCACAAGGCCAGTCGCGCCACCGATGAAACTGGCGGTGGCAAGCGACGCACCAAGAACGTCAGCCGCTGCAGCCGTAATACCCGACTCAATGACCATGCCAAGTACGGCATCAGCCACCACCGCACCCACGGCCTCAGACACCACCGATCCAACGATGGCTCCAATGACGATACCTGCCATTACCCGACTTCCCTGTCCCGAACTACCTTCGCGTACATACGTTCAACGTCCTGGTAGCCCAGGTGTTCGAGCAGACGACCGAAGTCTTTGGTCTGTTTGACGTGGTAATAAATTTTCTGCACGCCCTGGGCTTTGAGGCCCATCTCGGCAAAGCGCAGCAGCTTCAGAACGACACGCCCGGCCCTTACCTCGGGCACGGCATACACAGCGCTGTTGGCAGCGACCAGTGCGTCCTGGTAATGGATGTGGGTCTGCACGATGAATGCGGCGTAGCCCACGATCACACCATTGCGTTTGGCGATGAAGGTGGCGAGTTTCCCGGCAGCGTCGAGTTCGCCGTAGCGAGCCCAGTCGACGTTCAGACGATCGAGATCCTTCTGGCCGACTTCTTCGTACTCACGCTCAGCCAGGGCTTGGAGTTCTTGGGTCGCCGCGCCGATGGGGATGCGCGCATACGTGTAGAAAGATCGTCCGCTATTCACAGTGATCCCCACTTGATTTCCCGGTTGATGTTGGTCACGAACTGAAAGCCCCGGTCACCCGGAAACCAGATCTGTTCTTCCGGGTCATTGGTGTGCCTGCCTGGCGTGCGCTGGAAATCCACCCACTGCGAGCTGGCCGTCACTGCAATCGTGCAGGTGCCGTTGTTCGGGTCGTCGGAAATTTCCATGCTGTCAATCCGACCATCGAACACCAACAAGGGGTTGCTGATGATGGCCAGGCGGTAATCCAGAAAACCCTTGTAGATGGCGATGCGCCGGTCGATATAGGGCTTGGACAGCGCAATCGAAATCCAAGTCTGATCCACTGCTGAGACTTGCACCGTGACATTGGGGATGCTCATGTCACTGGTCTCTGAAAGACCGGAGAACCCGAGAAAGTGACCGTTAGCTGTGTAGGTGTTGGTGCTCCACAGCACGTTGATCCAGGCGTCCGTCATACGGATGGTGCCGTCGTCAAACCAGGCCTCAACCAAATAGACAGGCTGGTTGCTTGATTTGAGGATCTCGGCGATGAACTCTGAACTTGCTCCACGATCCATAAAAATTGACCTTAAAAGGCCTCCACCAACTGCAAGCTGAAGTTGTAAATCGACCCAGGAGCCACTGCAGACTCCATGGTGTCTGCGCCCAAAGCCAGCGTGAACGGCACGTTGCGCACGGTAATCACTGCGCCGTCGGCAGGCACCGCCAGCAAGGCTGGCTCAATCGCAACGGTAGCCAGGCCAAAGGCATCGGCATTCACATCAGCGGTGACCATATAGACCTTGGTCTGGCCAGTAACGCCAATGAAGTCACCGGCTTTGAGGGCGCCAGTAAGTCCTGCCGTCCATCCACGCGTCGACAGACTTCTGCCTTGTTGGTTGGCTCCGTTGATCTGCGGCGTACCGGTGGCCACGCCTTGAGGCATCTTGTGCGCAGGTAGCACAGCGGTAAAGCTGTCCCACTGACCGCGTTGCGCCACAACAAAGGCCTGAATCGGTGCGAATTGCGCACGGGTCAGACCCACCCAGTCGGCAGTAATCACCCAGCGCTGAGCGCCATTGGTGCGCACACTGCGGCGCAGGTTGTGCGAGATCGACACGCGCGTGGGCTGATAGGACTGAATCTTGATGGCACTGGGCGCGGGGGTCAGAGGAAAGGTGCCGCTCATGCTTTACCCCGTAATCCCGTAGCGTCCGCGCATGTTGAGCGCCTGGTTCACGATGCCCACCACCACGGCCTTGTTTTGCACCATGGCGGACTGGAAACTGCGCGCATCCATGGCCCGCACCGAGAAATTGATATTGATTGGCGCTTGGGCTGTGGCCGTGCTGCTGTCACTGCCGCCTGGCATGCTTGGTGACTTCCCGTTTGGGACGATCGATCCTGCGCCGTTGGGCACAAACCATTCCGGGCCTTGCTCGCCAACGATGTAAGGCTGGCCTCCAGCGACCGGACCGCCATCGGCCTTGAACAGGCCCGACAGAAAGTTTCCCGCGCTACTGAACATCCCTGAGAGCGACATACCGCTGGTCGCTTGTGCCAGTGGTTTCATGATGCTGTTTTGGATCTGGATGCGAATCAAGTCCGCGATGATGGAATTGGCCAGGCTCTTGAAGTCGAGCTTGCCGGTCTGCACAAAGCTCACCAGCGCGTCTTCCATGCCCTTGAACGCATTGGTAAAGAGCCGCTCGGACTGAGCAGCCGCGTTGGTGACGGTGTCGATGTAGTTGTTGATTGCCTTGGTGACGCCCGTTTCCCACGAACGCTCAGCCTCCCAACGGGCTTCAATCGCTTTGACCATGACTGCCGTGGACTTGACAGCCTCATCACGCAGGCGCTGTTGGGTGTCGGCAGTCAGTTTGGTGCCGCTTTGCTCGGCATCCCAGATTTGCTGCTCGACCGCAAGGAAGTTCTTACGCTTGACGTTGGCAATTTCCTGTGCCTGGGCATTCATGCCAATCAGATCGGTCTGAAAGATGTACTGCTCGTTGGCCTGCTCCAGGCTGTGCGTAAAGGCATTGATGCGCTTTGTCTCATCGAACTTCTGCTGAGCATCGAATCGATCATTCACCGCCTGCACCAGAGTGGCTGTGGACTTGGTAGCCTCGTTGCGCAATCTCTGCTGGGCCTCTGAAGACAGCTTGGAGCCGTTCTTTTCTGCATCCCAGATTTGCTGCTCAACGGCCAGGAAATTCTTGCGACCCTCCGTGGCCAGAGCCTGATCGCGGGCGTTCAGTCCAATCAGGGTGTTTTGGAATTCGTACTGCTGGTTGGCCACATCCAGGCTGTGGGCGAAAGCATCGATGCGCTTGCTCTCGTCAATGGACTGGATGCTTGAGACGGTGGCTGTCACTTTGGCCATGTCACCCAGACGGCCTTCTTTGACCGCCAGCAAACGACCTTTTTCGATCATGGCCTCGTACTTGCCAAGTTTGTCTTTGATGGATTCGACATTGAGCGAGTCCAGATACGAATCAAACGGGCTGGTTTTGTCGGGCCGCTGGTCTGGAATGGCAAACGAGCGCTTGGGCGAATCGACAGGTTTTTTCAGACCTGCATCCCGCTGGGCAAACTGCTCATCGAGTTTGGTCAAGAACAACGGTGCGGTCCAGATCTTGACCATGTCCTCATTGAAGGACTCAGCGTGGCTCTTGAGGTCTGAGGTCAGCGTTGCAAAGCGGCGCTTGACCGGATCGAGTGACTTCTCACTGATCATTTCCGCGCCAATGCCGTCCATGAAAGCCAGCACCGAGACAACGTCCGCTCCGGTGGCAGCAATGGCGTTACCGGCAATGCGAACAATACGAACACAAGCGTCAAAGATATCGATAAAGGCAGCGACTGCGCGCAAGCCTTCCCGCGCCCATGTCTCAATCACATTGTCTTGCTTGAGTTGCTTGGCCGTGTCGTTAAGGCGCTCGGTCATGCTGCCGGAAGCCAGTAAGGCATCGGTGAAATCACGCATCACCGGAAGCAACGCCGAGGCAATGGTGTTGTAGAGCGACTTCTTTCTGCCCTCCAAACGCACGAGGTTCTTCTCGTACATGTCTGCTTCGGCTGCCATCTCAGACGTGATCTTGGCGTTGAGGTCGCCGATCTCAGCCAAGTCTTGCATGAACGGAAGCAGTTCTGCGCCGCGTTTGCCCAGCAGCATCTGGGCAGTGGCCACCGCCTGGGTGCTGCTGTCCATCGAGTCCAGCTTTTTGGCCAGATCCAGCATGACTTCACCCGAGTCGCGCAACTTGCCAGAAGAATCGGTGACCTCAACGCCGAGCGATTTGAACAAGTCAGACTGCTTTTGACTGCCGCCTGCCGCTTCGAACATGGCTTTGGAGAGCTTTTGCAGCCCGCCGCCGACCTCTTCCAAACTGGTACCCGAGAGTTTGGCTGCCGACTTCAGACCCGAGAGGGCTTCAACCGTCGCACCGGTCTTCTTGGCCATCTGATCGAGTTCGCCCGCCGACGCAATCGCCCCCTTGATGCCGTCAGCAAAGGCATCAAAGGTGTATGCCGCCGCCATGGCCATCACTGCGCCTTTGACCGTTTTCATGGCGGTCTCCGACACATTGCCAATGGTGTCCATGGCTTTTTTGGCCATGAACTCGGCCTTATTCAGGTCGGATTCAAAGCGAGCGACATTGGCCTCGAGGCTGACCACGAGGCTGGCGAGGGTTGCCATGGGGGATTTACTCCTTTTTGCCCAAGAGGGCTGAGATCAATCGGCTGTGCGCCTCCGCATCTGGCGGTACATCGGCATCTTTGGCGGCGGCAGGCTCTGCAGTTCGCAGTCCCGGCATGAAGTCATCGGCCTGGTACACGTCCTGACCTTCGCGGCGGTGGACGTTGGCCAGCGTGGCGCAGACCTGACCGAAGCCAAAGTCGGCGCGCATGTCCGGCAGGCCTTCCAGAGAGGCAAACGCCATCCACTCCGCAACCTGCTGCGAACTCAGGCTTGCGAGGAGATGGTCAGGGTGTTGGAATCCGAGGGCAAGGCAGAGTCGGAAGTAGAAACGGCGCTCGGGACGCCGCTGGAGTTTTTTGTGAGTTCCTCCACATCTGCACCGGACAAGCCATTGAGCTTTTGCGCAATGGCAAAGACCCGGTCCAGTGCCGCTCCAGATTTGGCACCGAGCAGATCCACCTCGTCGTCCGTGAACAGACGCTGGCCACCTTCATCAATCACAGTCAGCCCCACCAGGCGCGCACGCATATTGGTGAGATCAACCTTGCGGTCCTTGCCTTCGCCACGGACCATGCTGGCCTCAAAGGCATCACGCTCGCGACCGGTGAAACTGCGAACACGCACGGAGCCACCCCATTCGGGAACATCGACGTCCTCTGTTTGAAGGTCGTTGGCGCAAAGGATGGCGGTTTTGGAAAGAAGTGTCATAGGAGTCCTTGGAAAAAATTAGGCCCAGGTAATCGAGCCGGAAATGCGCAGTTCAGCTGAGCGCCGGATCGCCTGGTCCACTGCGCCCTGGCTGTTGAATTTCTTCACGTAGGCGGTGAAGGTTGCTGTGTTGCCGTTTGGCAGAAGTAACTTGAAGCTCTTGGCCACTCCGGTCACCAGGGCAGTCATCAGGGCCAGTTGGCCTGCATCGCTGTTGTCCTGGTCGACCTCAATGGCAAATGCACCTGGATCGAAGAGACCCAGAATGAATTCCTTGGCCGTCGAGTCAAAGTTGGTTCGCTCAATCTCGGAGGCTGAGCCGTCAAAGCCGCTGTAGCTCTTGACGTTGGAAATCTTGGTCCACTGCACAGGGGTTGCAGTGCCGCCGCTGGTGTAGGTCGTATAACCAGTCGCGTCCAGTCCAGCGAGGGTGACGATCTTGGTCGTAGGTTCGATGTACTGAACAACGAAGCTGTTGCCGTTAAGCTGCGTGGTGCCAACGACGCCAGCGATAGTGATCACATCGCCCTTGTTCAATGCGGTGACTGCTGAAAGCGTGACCCGGCAAGGGTTGGTGAGCGAGACGGCAGTGATGGTGAGCGCCGACCCGGTGGTTGTGCCGATACTGACGGTGGAGCCTTGGGCTGAGATGGCGGTGCTTGGCATAGAGTTCTCCTAAAAGTTAGTGCCAGATCGAAAAATCCAAAATCACCCGGTGCAGCAATGCCTCGGGCTCGAATTGGTCTTGTTCAAGAAGCAAGACGTGGGTGATGGCGCTGCTTTTCATGGCGGCCTTGACCGTCTCGGCTAAAACAACGGCAGCGGCGTAGGTGGTGTCAAAGCAGTCCACCTGCAGGCGGGTGTTTTCAACGGGTGCGCCGTCGGCCAGGGTGTTTTCTGGTGCGCTGGATACGCGGGCATAGACCACGTAGGGCTTTGACACGTTGTTGGGTGCAACGTTCGGAAACACCCTTCCCCCGGCCACACCTGCGAGGGCCGCGAAAAGGTCTTGTTGAATCATTTTTTGATCTACTTTTTCAATTCGCGTGCGGCTTGCTCTATGCGTTCAGCCAGCCGTGTCTTGATGGCTGTTAGCGCATCGTTTTTCTTCATGTCAAAAGCAGGCCGCAAAAAGGGGCGCGCGGACATCTTTACGGTCCCGAACTCCACAAAGCGCCAGTACCAGGCGTCCTGGGACAAGTTGCCCTTCTTGCCTTGCTTGCGGTACTTCTTGCCATGCCGAACCGTGACAAAGAAGGTCTGCTTGTTCTTGTTCGACAACTCTGGGATTTGTTTCAAAATCACCGAGCGTTTCAAAGTGCCGGGTGGTGGCTGGTCAGGCCCCAGATCGCCCGTGGCAACAGGAGCTTGCAACTTGGCTTCATCCCGGATCAGCTTGGCTCCGGCATAGACCGCTGCTCGCAAGCCGTTCTTGGCCACGCGGTCAGGCAACTCTTTCAAAGCCTTGGCCAAAGCATCAAAGCCCTCAATCTGAACGCTCTCGTACTTAGCCATTCAATCCAGACCCTCAGAGGCCAGCAGCGTGACCAGCACGTTTCGCTCTTCATCATTGAGAGCCGCGTGGATGTTGAAAATCCGCGATCGGTACAGAGCCCGGTAACCAGCCACCTGACGCGTGTCAGCAAAGATGGCTTGATAGCGCACAACGATTTGGTGTGAGACCTCGCTTGCCATGCGCTGAGAACTTTCCAATTCCCGGCCACTCAAGGGTTGAATCTCAGCCCAAAAGGTGCCCAGGTCAGTCCATGTACGAACAGGCCCGCCGTAACTGTCTTGCGCCGTGCTTTGCCGCTGCAAGGTGATGCGCCGGTTTAACTGACCAGAGCGAACCGGATTCATACCGTCACAACCTTGTACGGATCGAGCAGCCCATCAATGAAGGGCAATGATTCGATGCGTCCTCGCGAGAGCGCAGCCACCTCTTCGCGGTGCGCATACAGGCTGCCCACGCGCAGCTTGATCCAACTCTTGATGCCTTCTGGAACTTGCGAAGCAGTACCGTACCCGGCATCAAAGGTGACCGACACCGCACCGATCTGCGGCAAGCAAATCGGCCAGATCTGCCCGAACACCGGCGTGATTCGCGCGGGTTCACAGGCTGCATCGACCGTGTAGGTCAAAGCAGGCATGGTCTGATTCACAGACCCCATGTCCAGGTAATTGATCGACACCACCGACTGCACCGGAGCTTTGGCCAACAAAATCGCATGGCCTGGCAAGGTGAAAGTCTGCCCTGCAGGCACACCCATCAGCGACGGTCCGGGAAAGCAGTCGAGCACTTGCTTCCAGCGGGCAGTGGTGAGCTGCCTGCCGGTCAGTGTCTCGGCTGCTTGCCGAGCCGCAGTGATGAGTGAGGCGATCAGCATGTCATCCTCGTCAAAGTCCACCCGCAGATGCAGCTTGGCCTCAAGAAGCGACACCGGCTCCTCTGTGGGTGGCGTGACGAGTTGGATGGGCATTTAGATGACCTGCACCACAGCCGCTTGGTTCGAAGCATCCGCAGGCGCAAAGCGTGGATTGAGGCCAAGCACCTGAGCTGAGGTCTGGCTTGTTGCCACTCCCACCGTGACTGACAGGCGAACAAAGCCAAAGCCGTTCACAGTGTCGAGTTCCTCGGGCTTGACGTTGATCAGCGCCTGCTTGTTGTCGCCGGTGGCTTTGACGATCTGTGTGATCGCTTTGCCGGTAATGTCCTTGGCACTGGTGCCAGAGCTGTCCATGGCCTGCTGTAACTTCGCATCCACTGTGGCGCTGGTGCCCAGCACTCCGGTCTGGACCAGAGAGAGAAACCCGTGGTGGTTAGCCACAGAAATCCAGCCCGTAGTGAGTGTTCCCGCCGCTTGCGCGGCAGGGTCGATGGTGGCGAGAACGGACAGCAGTTCGCTGCCTTTTGCATTGGGAAACATAGTTTTCTCCTAAGGTTGGGGGCGGCTTAGCGCGCGCCCAGTTGGATGAAGGGCGACATCGTTGCGCTGCCTTTGGCAGGTGTGATGGGGCTGTTGAGCTTGGACTGGCCATCCATGCGGAAGGTCGTGCGAAACGCCGTCAGGTCCGCATCGAAGTACAGGTGCATCGATGTGGCGGTCTGCATGCCACCCGCCTTGGTGATGGTCTGGTAGTACTTGAGGTCCACCAGCAAGATGTCGCCTTGGGCAGAGAAGGTGTTGGCGTGTTGAGACACAAACACCGGGCGACCGAGCAAGGTGCCGTAGGGCGAGACCTGCAAGCCACCGACGGGCAGGCCCGTGGGGATGTAGATCGGGTAGTTGCCCAAAGTCAGCGTGAACAGCGCTGGCAACACGTCGTTGTTGACGATCCAGACGGCATTGGCAAAGCTGCCTGAGGGCAAACGCGCAATCATCTTGGCCAGGTTCTGAGGCACCAGCGTTTGGGTTGCTTGACCAGACTCCTTGGTCACGGTGACCGTTGCGCCAGAGCTGAGCGCTCCCACGGGCACACCGTTGCCAGCACCAAATAGGATGGACTCGTTGGTTTTCCAGCGAATGGACAAGGCAACCTTTTCGGGCAGATAGGTGGTCAGCGCATTGGCGTCGTCCAGAAGTTCGTCCGTGGTGGGGACCAGCGCCATCAGCTTTTTAAGGCGCAAGGTGGCCAGGCCCAGCACCGGCTTGGATGCAACAGCCGAGGCTGCTTCTCCCTGCCAGTAGGCGCGGATACCGTTGGTGCCCCAGGGCGTGGTCTCGTCCTTGGGGAACGCCATGCTGTTGCCGCTGATCTCGACGTTGTCGGTCATAGGCAGCAAGGAGTCCTCACCCAAAGAGAGCTTGAAGATTTGCTGAGAGAACTGAGGAGGCACCAAAAAGCCGCCGTCTTGACCCGAAGCCTCGTTGGCAAAGCTGCCAGGTGCTGCCGCACCACGACCACCGCCAATGAGCAAACGATCATCGAGGGACTTGCCGGGTTTTTCTGCTTGGTAGACCGCCTGCATGAACTCGCCCGCTGTGCGAAAGCCGTGCATGGGATCGGCCTCGCGGTTGTCGGTGACGGTAATGAAAGCGCCAGAGGCTGCTGGAGCCTGGGCCATTTGCGCCTCTTCGGCGATCAGACTGGCTTCGCGATCAATGGCGTTGCTCGCGGCTTCAATTCGACTCTTGAGTGCGTCGAAGGCAGTCACCTCCTCATCGCTCAGGTCACGGTTATCCGCTGCGGCACGGTCGGTGAGCGCACGCGCTTCTTTGACCAGGGTAGATTTGCGAGCCTGCAGCTCGCGCAATTGCTTACTCATTTGGGATTCTCCAAAATCAATGGACGTAAAAAAACCACCGGGTCTGAATTGACGAGGTGGTTACTTGGGGTGCGGCCAACGGGCCGCTTCACTTTGCTGACAGCCCTCTACGGAGTGCTGCCCGAAAAAAAATTCACATCAAGGCCAGCGAATTTCTCGCCTGGTTGAGCCGTGATGCATTGGGTTTAATTTGTGCGCGCGCATCGCGACGCATCTTTTTGACGACATCTTCAAATGTGGCAATGCCGTCGACCATGCTGCTTGCAAGAGCTGTCTCAGCTCCAAGAACCCGGCCCTGTCCCATGCCGTCTCGCACCTGGGAGGTGGGCACACCGCGCCCTTTGGCCACGGCCTTGGTGAACGCCGCGTAGTAGTCATCGACGCGGGACTGCATAAAGCCCTGAGCTTCTTCATCGAGCGGTGCATACGGATTGCCCTCAACCTTGAACTTGCCTGCCGAGATAAGCGTGGTTTTGACTCCGGCCTCATCCATGGCTTTGCTGTAGTCCTGGTGCGCTTGCCACACACCGATGGAACCTACTTCGCCGCCAGGGGTGACGTAAAACTCGGAAGCTGAACAACCAATCCAGTAAGCCGCCGATGCAGCCAAGCTGTTGGCGATGGCCACGACAGGCTTTTGGGCGCGGGCACTGACGATTTCATCGGCCAGTTCAGCAACTCCGTAAACGCTGCCGCCAGGGCTGTCGATGTCGATCAGGATTTGAGTGACGGTTTCGTCCTGGAGTGCAGCCCGGAGCATGTTTGAAAACTGCTGAGTACTGGCAGTACCAGGGCCAGAAACATCGTCCACCATGTTGCCTCGTTGCGTGACAACCCCGTACAACGGCAGCACAGCAATCCCGCCGCCAGATTTGGACACGCTTGCTTGGCGACGCGCATCGCGTGCACTTCGGTCGGCTGCAATGCTGTGCATCACTTCATCGCTGGCGCGGGCATCTCCTGACCAACGGGCAATAACCGCAGTGACTGCACTGAGACGCTCGGGCATCAATGCCCAGGGGGTTGCCAAATATTCAGCAACCAGTAATTGGTGGTTCATTGTTTCATTCCCAGTGATTTAAGTGATTGGCAAAGCTGCGCCTCTTCAACTGATGTGCTCGTCTTCGCCCAGGCGTTGACTTGCTCCAATGGCACTGCCAGGGATTGCGCAATCAAAGTCAGTTCTTTCTCTTCAACCCGACCGGCCCGCGCGATGCGCCTGGCCCAGCGCTCAGCGCTCGAATCGATCAGGGCACGCAAGCGAGCAACTGCTTCGACCGAGGGCTCTGTTGCTTCTTGCGACGGATACTCGGTTTGTTCGGTATCAAGTTCCACATCCTCTGCGTTACTTTCCTCGACCATATTGAGCGGACGTAGTGGTTCGTCCAGGCCCTCAAGCGGGTTGAGGTTCTCCGCAATGCGTGCTTCGTTGCGGGTGAGCCACCCGTTCTGAATGCCACTTTGGTAATACGACGCCCGGCTGGCGGCATCGCCGCGCATCAGGTTGGCGAAATCAAACTCAACCTCGATGTCGTCACCTTCAAGCAGCAGCTCGGACTCGATGCTGGCTTCCCAGCGCTCGGCCCACGGCGTCATGGTGTGCATGACGAACTCCAGACTTTGCTGCTCGATGTTGGAAAACGTTGCTCGGTCCAGGTCGCCAATCATGTGCGGAGGCACACGAAAGAGTCTGGCCACATCCGTGATCTGAAACTTGCGCAGTTCCAGGAACTGGGCGTCTTTGTTGGTGACGCCCACTTCGTGAAACTTCATGCCGTTTTCCAGCACCAGGACCTTGCCCCGGTTGGCACCGGACTGCGCCTGTTGGTAGGACTCGCGAAACACCTTCTTGGCCTCGGAGTCCTTGAAGGAGCCGGGGAACTCAATCCAACCGCCGGTAGGCTTGGCATCATTGGCAAAGAAGCGCGCGCCGTAGTCTTGGGCTGCCAGTGCCATTCCAAGGTTTTCTCGGGCAAGCTCAATCGGGCTCATGCCCATCAAGCCATCTGAGGACAGACCACGTAAGTGCCAGACCTCGCCACGCGGCAGGATTGACTCCGTGCCAAAGCGGTCTGTAAACCGGTATCGGTATTCACCTGATGGCAGCAACTCAAGCCGAATACGGTCCGGATGCAGTGGCATCAACTCCACCACCTCCCCTTTGGCGTTCGTGATGATCTGGTTGTAGGCGTTGCCACGCAGCGCCAGATGACCTTGCAGCATCTCGCGCCACTCAAACGGGTTCTGAAAACGGTTGGGTCGCTTGGCAAGCAAACGGTAGAGCCAGTGGTCGGTCACCTTGTCTTTGCCACCATCGGCGCGCCGTTGGTAGATGACCAGTGGCAGTGAGGCCATGGACTCCGACAAAACTCGAACGCAGGCATAGACCGCCGCAAGGCGAAGCGCGCTGTCGGGTGAGACGCGCATCCCGCTGCCAGTGCGAGCGGAGACCGGTTCAAAAAAGAAGTCTCCCCACGGCGAGCGATCTCCACCGGAAGCGTTGGGACCACGGAAGCGATCAAAGAAGCTTAAAAATCCCATCAGTTCAGAGCAACACCAATTCGTAGTCGGATCCCAGCACCACCGAGTCCCCCGGTTTGATCGCGCGCGACAGCGCCATGATCAGTGCAACGATTCCGTCGATCTTGTTTTCTGCTCGCTCCTTACGCGGGTAAATGTTGTCTTTGGCATCAAGGTGGGCCACCACGTTGCTGACCATCCAACCGAGTACTGGGTCACCGTCATGAACCAATTTCTTTTGAAGCACCAGGGCTTCAAGCGTCTTCATCGGCTCTGAGAAATTCAGCACCGTGGGACGCACTTCAATCATGGGCAGGCCCTCACTCATCATTCGGGTCGAGAGTTGCGTCGCCTGAAACGGATCAAACGCGACTGCCTGAACAGCAAAGCGAGAGGACAGATCGTTCAGATCCGCTTCGATCCAACTGAAATCAATCACATTGCCCGGCGTCACGGTGAGGCGTCCGGTATGCATCCATCCCGGGTACTGACTGTTGCCGTTGGCATTGACCGTGTCCTCTGGCAGGTAGTACTTGCCGAAGACTACGAATGCGTCAGCAATCTCGGGATGGGCAAACACAATCACCAATGCCGCAATGTCTGTCTTGCTGGCCAAGTCCAGGCCCACCCAGCAGGGCTGGCCAACAAAGGACTCGATGTCTAGGTCCTGATCAGCACAGGCGTCCCAGGAGCGCATGTCCATCCATGCGGTGTCGGCATTGACCCACTCGTTCAAGTGTTTGGTCTTGAAGTTGTTCATCGCACTGGGCAACTGCATGGCCTTGGCCTGCAGCGGTCCCAGGATTTCCGGGCGCACAGAGATACCCCAGTTGGGGTTGGCTTTCATCAGCGAGTCTTCGCTGGTCCAGTCGTCCCCGTCATCCAGCCCGTAGACGATGCCAAACTGGCTGTCATCCTCGAACACGCCATCGAGCAGTCGGGTTACAAAGGTGCGTACCTCGTAGCAAATGCCTGCGCGATTGCTGCCAGCGGTGGTGATCACCCACAGAAGTGAGTTGTCTCGCTTGCCGGTACCGGTCTCCACAACGTCGTAGACGGTGCGAGTCTTATGGGCGTGCAGTTCATCAATGCAGCCGAAGTGAATGTTCAGGCCGTCGAGCGTAGATCCCTCTGCCGAGAGCGCTTCAAACTTTGAGCCGGTATGCAGCACGTTCATGTTGTGCGCACCAACGTTGACAGAGAACCGGCTGCGAAAGCCCTGTGACCTGCGAGCCATGGTCTGCGCATCACCAAACACAATGCGCGCCTGGTCGCGGGTGGTGGCCAGAGAGTAAACCTCTGCACCACCTTCACCATCGGCGGCCAGCATGTACAGCGCAAGCGCAGACGACAGGGTCGACTTAGCGTTGCCACGTGGCACCTCAATGTACGAGCGCCGAAAGCGGCGATTACCGTCAGGCTTGACCCATCCAAATACGGTGGTCAGGATGAACACCTGCCAAGGCTCCAACTTGATCGTCTCGCCTGCCAGCGGCCCCTTGACGTGGGGCAGGCGTTCAATGAACGCGCACAGGTTGTCAGCGGGATGGAATTCCCGCCCGTCCTTGTCGGTGAGCTTTGGGTTGAACTGGTAGGGACTTGCCTTGCCCTTGAACTTTGCCAGATCGTTCAACTGCCGTTGGCATGCCCGCTGGACCCATTTGCAGGTCAGGATGTCACCGGCAACGACTGCCTGCGCATACTTGCGGGCAACGGCGGCGTAGTTATCTGCTGCCAAAGTTCAGTCTCAGCCTGCTATGTCCGCCCAAGGATCGAGATCGATCTGGGTATCTGTGGGCTGTGTGATACGCGATCGAGAGGCTGGCGTAAATCCCATCTCCACCGCTGCCTTGGTCATGATCTGGGCCTGCTTGTTGGCGATGGCCAGGTACGGCGACTGCATCGGCACACCGGTGTTCGGCGCTTTGATCAGCAGACCCGTCTTGGTGATTCCGATCTGGGCCTTGCGGTACAGGTCAGCGGCGCAGGACCAAACCTCCAGCACCGACATATCGAGTTTGCGCAGCAAATGCTCGGGCGCGCTGTCAATGGCATAGCGCCAGGCCTGCTTGGCACCGTCCGACATGTACTCGGGCGGCGCAACCAGATCCCCTTGGGGCTGCGGCTCATGCGGGTTGGTCCTGCACTTTTGCAGGGTTCCCCTGAGCTTTTTAATCTCTGTGGGCAGTGGCTTTCTTCCGGCCATCAATATTCCGTTCTGGGGTAACCCCCCTAGGTTTCAATTTGCACGCGCAAAAATCTTGGCAGGCGCACGCATCTTTGGCCGCCGTCTGTAGAGATTCAGACCCCCTAGGGGGGGTCAGCTGCGCCGTGCGGTCTCTCGCGCCGTCTTTCGGTTGTGACATGAGACGCAAAGGCCTTGCAGGTTCAGCCAATCAAAGCGCTCTCCGCCGTCCTTAAGCGGCCTGATGTGGTCAGCAACCTTGGCAGCCACCACCAGTCCAGTCGCCTTGCAAGCCACACACAACGGGTGTTCTCGCAGGAAGGCGGCACGGACCTCACGCCAGCGCACTGACTGGTAGAAGCCCACCTCCGCATCAAAGCCACGCCTGGCACGCCCGTAGTCCCGGTGCACTTGGGTACGGTGTTGATCGCAGTAGCCCGGTTTGTCCAGCACCAACCCACAGGCGGGATGTCGGCAGGGTGTTGGAGCACTGCGGGGCATGGCGGCTTGTTATTGGCTTATTGCCAACTCTTTCAAAAAACTAATCGCAAATGATGCAGATAAAGCTTGGATTCACTGGGAATCAGAGCGTTCATAGGAACGTCATCAACAAACGAAGGAGCCAAGTGATGGACACCCAAAAACTGGAGCAACTACTCAACCAAATCGCCGCAGAACATCTGCACATCGACACGCTGGCAACACGCAACAGCGACCGCCTGGACTTTCATGAAGTCAGCGTCTGGGGCCTCAAAGAAGCCCTGCAAGCCGCATTCACGGCTGGCCAGCAATCCAAACAAACAACCCAACCAAACTGATACCAGAGGTCAACATGAAACTCACACCCAGCCAAACCTTGCTTCTCAACGCTGCAGCCAGCCATCCTCAGCATGTGCTGACCGACTTCCCGTCCAACCTCAAAGGTGGTGCATTGATCAAGGTACTAACTAGCCTTGGCAATGAAGGCCTGATCAGACCCCACAGCAAAGGACCAGAGGGCTCTACCCGTTTTGCCATCACCGTTGCAGGCATGAAGGCCATTGGTATTGAGCCACCGGCCAAACCCAAACGCGAAGGCAGCAAACAGTCGGTACTCATCGATCTGATGAAACGCCCCGAAGGTGCAACCCTCCCTCAAATGGTGGAGGCCACAGGATGGCAAGCGCACACGGTGCGCGGATGCATGGCCGGGACTTTGAAAAAGAAACTGGGCCTGACCATCGACTCCGTCAAGGAAAGCGGTGGTGAGCGGGTCTACAGGGTCTCACCCTCCAGCTCGCTCCCCACAGCATCCAAAACAGACTGACCTTGCGGCGCAAGATCCGAAAACGCAGAGCCATCCGATTCACGGGTGGCTTTCTGTCCTGTGAAGTCCTCCCAGCGCTTGACGATCACGTCCACATACTTGGGATCCATCTCCATGAGTCGTGCCTGTCGATTGGTTTTTTCGCAGGCAATGAGCGTGGAGCCAGAGCCGCCAAACAAGTCGATCACGATGTCACGCGTCTTCGATGAGTTCTTAATGGCACGCTCTACCAACTCCACCGGTTTCATCGTCGGGTGCAGGTCGTTCACGCGAGGCTTGTTGTAATTCCAAATGTCTGACTGGTCGCGGTCGCCGCACCAGAAGTGTTTAGCGCCGTCCTTCCATCCGTAGAGGATGGGCTCGTACTGGCGCTGGTAGTCGGCGCGACCGAGCGTGAAAGTGTTCTTAGCCCAGATCACAAATGTCGACCACTTGCCACCCGCATCAAGCCAGGCCTTTTGCAGTGTGTGCAACTCGGATGAGCTCATGCACACGTAGCAGGCACCTTTGGTGACCACCAACAAGTTGACACAGGCGTCATAAAGGAACTTGTAGAACCCGTCACCGAGCGCATCGTTCATGATGCGGCGGTCCTTGCCGCGCATCTTGTCTTTGGCGTTGTTGCCGTAGTCCACGTTGTAGGGTGGATCAGTGAACGCCATGTCGGCGAGTTGACCGTTCATAAGGCGCTCCACATCGGAGAGCACTGTGGAGTCACCACACAGCAAACGGTGCTGACCCAAGACCCACACATCACCTGTTTTGGAAACAGGTTCGGCTGGCAATTCGGGTACTGCATCGTCTTCGGTCAGGCCCGTAGTGTCGCCGTCGCCATTGAGCAAACGCTCGAGTTCTTCGTCACCAAAGCCCATCAACTCCAGATTGAAGTCAGCCTCATCGAGTTCGGCAATCTCAAGCTTGAGCAACTCTTCGTCCCAGCCAGCGTTTGCAGCAATGCGGTTGTCGGCCAGGATGTAGGCTTTCTTTTGAATTGCGGTGAGGTGGCCCAGCTCAATCACGGGCACTTGTGTCAGTGAGAGTTTGCGCGCGGCAGCCAAGCGTCCGTGCCCTGCGATCACGCCTTTGTCGCCGTCGGTGAGGATCGGATTGGTAAAGCCAAACTCGGAGATCGAGGCGGCAATCTGTGCCACCTGGTCTTCGCTGTGGGTGCGGGCGTTTCGCGCATACGGGATGAGCGAATCCACCGCGACCATTCGGATCTCGGGTGTCATAGGGAAGCTTTCGGGTTAGTGCGCGGCGAGCAGGTCAACCAACGAAGGTTATTTGCAAGCGCGTTAGATGCGGGGAAGTGAAGACCCAAATAAAAACGCCCACAAGGCGCGAACCGTGTGGGCGTAATTTGAGTGATTAGCAGAATGCTACCGCTTCGATATATACCGCGTCAAGTGGTTTTCGTGCGATTTATAAATCGACCAAATTCTCTGAACTTTTAACTCAGGCTTTGCTCACCATGGCCTTGATGTCCTTCATCAAAAGGAACAGGTGAAACGGATCCGATGGGCTGGGTTCAAACTCCCAATTGAGATACCACTGCCTGGCAGGCTCGTCCTTGGCATGCACCAGCAGTGCACGAATTCCGGCAATGTCCGCCGCCTGCGCAGTGCGCAGCAGCGCATCTTTGAGCAGTGCTTTGCCAAGCCCTGCGCCTTGGTGCTGAAGATCCACGGCAAGCCGGGCCAGAATCATCACCGGCACGGGGTGCTGTGGAATGCCTTTGGTCACACGCGGTGCCGCGTTGGATGGCTCAACGCTACCAACCGCCAAGCTGTAAAAACCAACGACCGAGCCCGAATGGCAGCTCACGTAGGTTTGCGCACTGTTGGATTTTTGGTTGACGAGCGCAAAGCGCTGCAAAAACTGATTCAGTGCGCTCTGGCCACAATCGAAGGACTCAACGGCGTCCGAACCGGCCAGTTTGCGAACTGGCTCGTAAGCCTGCGAACTCAACCAAGTAGCCCCGGCTCAGACAAAAGCTTCTTGAGCTTGGGCTTGGCGCTCACGGGCTGATCCAATGCAGCCTGAAACGCCAACCACTTCTCATCGCTCAATTCAAACCGGGTGCGGTCAGCCAAGGTCTGATTGGCCGCGATGATGCCAGCGTCAAGCAGAAACTCGCTCACATTTTTGTGCGCCACGCGCGCCGCTTCCTGAAGCAATTGCTTCACAGGCGTGCTGGCTCGCACATCGATGCGCTCAGATTTGGAATGAATGACTGCGGTCATGGCGACCCCTTTTCTAAATTGACACTCCATCATAGCGTCCGGACAACGTCCTGACAAGCGTTTTTTAACGACTGTACCCGTAGTGAACAGCCAGCACCCCCAAAGCGCCAACCAAAATACCCTTGGCTTCATATTGATTGAGTGATCGTCCGTTCCACCCTTCTTGGGCAGACCACTCCTTCACGCTTTGACCCAAACCGGCCACGTGCCAGACAGCGCAACCACCGGGGCTGCCGATACCGCCCACCGCATCGAGCGCCTCACCCAACCGCTTTCTAGCCCAGGCACAGCGCTCAGTCATCGTGTCCTGCCAATGACCACCAGGTATGCGATCAAGCGGTGGTGAGCCCGCTGAACTTAGCTGAGCAAAAACAAATGTGCGAGAGAAGTCCTGACCCGCGTCGTGCATCTGCGCCGTGATCGCGCCATTGCGCATCAAAAGGCCGAGCGAGTCGACAGTCCGGAAATGCTCGGTGCGAAAGCTGGTGCCTTCCTCCGCCTCACTGATCCACTCACCAACCCGACCGCCGGGCAGACTCACCAAAGTGCCATGGGTCAATGGCTGTGCAACTTGCTTTTTAGCCATGGCGCACCTCCTTGCTCAAGGCGGGATCCGTACACTGCGCCAGCGCCCAGCGCAAGAGCGCAAGAGCATCCGCCTCGTTGTCGTCGGTGACTGGGTGGCCCAGCGCTTTCATGGCCGCAATCACCTCGGCCTTGCCCGCGTTGCCCTTGCCAGTGGCATGGCGTTTGATGGTGCCCACAGGCACACCTTGGTACGGTATCTGGTGACGCTCACACCATGCGGTCAGCGTGGCCAGCAAACCGCCGTAGACATGCGCAGCATCTACGCCGAGGTGACGGCGCACCTCTTCAAAGTAAACGGCTCCAATGACCGCTGAATCGGTTGGTGCGTCACTCTCTGAGCCACTCAAGGCGAGCATGTCATCGAGCCAACGTCCAAAGCGCAGATAGCGCATGCCACCGCCCTCAAAGCGTTGGGACTTGAAGCTCACGAAGCCATGCGCCACTGGACCGTTTGCCGAGCGCAGTGCCCAGCCGGTGGTCGTACCCAAGTCAAGAGCCAGGATGACTAGGCGTGGGGTTGGTTTGTTATTCATCAGGGATTTCCTCCAAGGGTTCGTACAAGTTTTCTTGTGCGACCTGGAGGAGCACTGGCACCAAAGCCGTGTCAGGGCGGGTGCGGCTCCCTCATGTCTGTCATTTCCGATTTTTTCAATCGGATGCGGTTATCAGGGCTTACAAAAAGTCTTCAACAGATGACGGGGCTTATTTCAATACTTCATCTTTCAAAGGTGGAGTCCGGGTCTGGTGGGGTACTTATTTCAATACTTCTTCTTTCAATATATATACCTATGTCTCTCTCTGACCACCTCCGGGCAGGCGTTTCGCGCGCGCGAGGATTTTTGGGTGCGTATAGCGACCCCTGTATTTATTTGTATATAGAGGCACCCCCTTTGAAAGAAGGTCGTAATTGAAAGAAGTCCTCATAGACCGTTCACTGTTCAGTTGGGACATCATTTCCCGCCAGCTTGATCCACTGGCTAGGTCTGCCGCCCGTTGGCATGGCGAACACCTCAACCAGGTGGGCGTCCGTTAAGGTACGCAGCACGCCATCTCGCTGGCGGTGGTCCATGAACTGGGTGCGCCGTGTGAACTCGCTCTTTGACATACCAGCGGCATCGCCATCACGCAGGATTTGCAAAGCGCGCTTGTGGTTGGACTCGACTTGGTTTTCTGAGACGCGCGCAGTGGCTTCTCGAATTGTCAGTTCGGCGCAGTGGCGCGAGAGCGCAATCCCCCAGTGTGCATCGTGGTCCTCGATCTGCGGCGTCACCGCGTCCCGCGACACAGCGCGGATGAGCGCCAATTTGGTGGCGTTCTCCTCAATGCGCGCCAGGATCGATGAAAAACCGGTGCCTCGCGACAAGCGAAGCCGCCCCAGTAACTCGTGGTCCAGCACGCGAAAAGCGTCACGCGCCTGCGCGGTCATGGGGACTACGCGCGGATCGACAAGCACCTCGTCAATCGCACCCACATCCGTGAGGTTGCCACTCAACTGCCCACCGCCCTGGTGGATCAGGAGCAGCCGGTCGATCAGGTCTTGCGGCGGATCGATCGTGCCAAAGAGCTCGTTGCTGTCGGGGAAATCGTCCTCGCTCTCCAGGATCAGAAAGCGTGCCAAGGACCCGTCGGCCACATTGGATGCTTGGAGCGCCTGCCAAAAGTGAATCGGCGTGGTGGTGCCGTAGATGCAGGCGCAGGGCTGGTGAATTGCCCGGTGCGCGTTGTTGAGTTGGTTGCTTGCGTACTCGATGCCGAAGTAAGTTGTGCCCGAGGTGGTGTACAACTCGGTCATCAGGTCCAAGATTTCACAGATATAGCGCGGCGAGCGTTTACGGTCTGCAGCAGCTGACAAAAACATGCCGAACTCATCGAGCTGAAAAAGAATGGCGGGCTGACGCTGGATGGCGGTCAAGAGGCCCGAGCCTGATGCGATCTTGTTGCCGCCCAGGTATTGCAGCAGCCCGGCTTTGCGAAACAACTCATTGATCACCACGCGACTGTGGTTCTTGCCTGCGCCGCTCTCGGCGATGCCTACGACATACAGGTTTGAGCGCGTGTTGCTCTCGGTGCGGTATTTGCGCCCCATTAGCGCGCCGATGGCACACAGACTCGCTCCGAGCGCCAGCACGGGCTGGGGACGCTTGGCCGTCGCCGCCATGAGCGTCATCATGTCGGCAATCACGCCGCCCACCTGGTCCCAGCCCGTAGGCAGTGGTTTGGGTGGTGGCAACACTGGAGGTACTACTGATCCATCAATCGTGATCGGGTTTTGTGTTTGCAGTGTTTGCAACATCTCCTTGGCTGGGTGGTGACCGTTCATCACGATTTCACCGTTGAGTTGCAGATCAGCATCCGGAATCCACCCGTTGTCCAGCGCCAGCTTATAGATGGTGCCTGCCCCAATGCGCTGGGGAGCAAAACTGGCCCAGCTTTTGGCGGTGGTCTTGGTATCGTTTTTGGTGGACGCCGCAGACCATGACTCAAAGAGTGGCCAGCCCTTTTCGGCAAGTGCCCCTTTGATGGCCATGCCGATGCGCACCCAACTGTCGTAGTCCAGATCCTGGTTGGCGATGTACTGCAGCGCGTCTTGCACTGCTTCAAACGTGCCGCGCTGCTCGGGCAGATTGGCAAACGCCACGGGGGACTTCAAACCCACGCCCAGACTTTTGGGACGCATGGATTCGGGGACCATCTCGTAAGCCTGGCGCGCAAACTCCCGTGCCTGCGCCTCGGTGATGACAGGCAGCTCTTCTATTTTCAGGTCGGCCAAGGTTTGCACGGGCCACTCGTAGGGCTTGCCGGTATCCGGGTGAATGCCATAGGCGATGAACTGCTGCCCCACACCCAAGACCTCAATGGGCGGGAACTTAAAGCCACTGAAGGGCTGGGCCGCACGGTACACCAGCAATCGCTTGGGGGCGTTGCCGATACGAACTGCAGGTGTGTCGCCCAGCAGCCGCTTAGCTAAGCCCTCAATCTGAACCGCGATGTCTTTGGACTGCAGCACATCAATGTCGATGCCAATCACCTTGCCTGCGGCAATACCAATGCCAGCTTCGGGCCAGTCGCCCCAGATATCGACTTCGTTTTCAGTCGTGTCACGCTCACAGTGACGGCTCCACTTGGGATAGTCTTGCCAGGCACCCAGGCGAAACATGCCCGGCTTCTTAGTGCTAGGCTGGATCGGCAAAATGGCATAGCCGCGATCTACGAGCGTGGCCCCAAGATGGGCCATGTAATTATTTGGATTCATGCGTTCCTTCAAAATGGTGGGTCATCTGCATAGGCAGTGCGAAGTGAGTCTTGAAAGGCGGTCACGACCACATCAATCAAGGTTGACCACTCCACTGCGGTGAAGGTGGCCAAGTCTGTTTTGGCAAGTGACTCGACGTACTCGCCACCTGTCTCGCAGGCCGCCGCCAGAGCGTTGGTTTCATGTTGGTTTGGATCAATCATTCCCTTTAGCCTTGCTGCAATGTTTTGACAGCGCCTCGAACACAACTTCACGCTCGGCGCATCAATACGGATCAAACATGGCGCGAACCCATACCCTCGGGCATCGCGCCTGCAAATGGCGCACATCATTTATGCGCTCGACATCAAAAGCGCGCGCCGACGATTTCTGTGTAACGCCCGCTCGGGCGCACCGCGATCTGCGATGGACACTTGAGCCGCTGCGATACGGCCAGAGCTTCATCAACACCACGGGGAAGTGGCAGCCCCGGTGCTCGGTTTGCCCACCAGCTCGCAGCCTTTTGCCGCGCATAGCCCTGGTGTTCAATGCAAACCCATTCGCTGTGGGAACTCAGTCCACTCCAGTAATCAACTCGAAGTGACGGCGGCTTACCAGTCTTGTCGTGCCGGGCATAGCTGACCCGTGTCACGGGCACCCACTCGGGTGGACCGCCAGAGAGGATGTCCAAAGTGCTGGCTTTGGCGTCAATCTTGATTTGCGGCTCCGGAAACATGTGGCCACAGTCGGGGCACTGACGTACCGCCGCGTGCACGATGCTGTCGCACTCAGGGCAGGCTTTGGTGGGCGCATCGCCGTCTTCACCCGCTTTGGGTGTCTTGGGCTTGATGGCGTCAATGGGTCCGTGGCGCGCAATGTTCCCGGCAAAGTCGAGCACCAAGCAGTCGGTCTTGCCCGGTGCAAGGCGGCAGCCACGACCAACGATCTGCACATACAAGCCCGCCGACTTGGTCGGGCGCAGCATGGCAATCAGGTCTACCGCAGGAGCGTTAAAGCCTGTCGTCAAGACATTGGCATTGGTCAGGCACTGAATTCGTCCGGCCTTGAAGTCATTGATGATCGCTTCGCGCTGGGCGCTGGGCGTATCGCCCACAATCGTCTCGCAGGTCACCCCTCTGCTGCGCACCGCATCACGCACGTGGTAAGCATGGTCCACGCCAGCACAGAAGATCAGCCAGCTTTTGCGGTTTGTTGAGTACGAGAAGATTTCATTGACTGCGCTTTGTGTGATCGCGTCCTGGTCAATGGCCGCTTCCAAATCCTTCGGGATGAACTCACCGCCGCGTGTACCCACACCAGTGAGGTCAATTTGCGTTGCCATGCGTTTGGAGATCAGTGGCGAAAGGTAGTGGTCATCAATCAACTCGCGCACCGAAACCTCGTAGGCGATGTCAGTGAAGATGGCCTCACTACCTTCATGCAACAACCCAGAGTCAAGGCGGTATGGCGTGGCCGTCAGACCAATCACTTTGAGCATGGGGTTAATGCGCTTCAAGCCATCAAGAAACTTGCGGTACATCGTGTTTGAGGAGCGTGGGATCAAATGCGCTTCATCAATCAACACCAGATCGCACTGCTGAACGTCATACACACGCTTGTGAATGGACTGGATGCCAGCAAACAAAATCTGCGCACGGATCTCACGCTTCTTAAGACCTGCTGAATAAATCCCTGCCGGGGCTTGCGGCCAAAGCTTTTTGAGTTCGGCAAAGTTCTGTTCAATCAGCTCACGCACATGAGTCACGATCAGGATGCGCTGATCTGGAAAGGCTTTGAGCACGCCTTCAACAAAGGTGGCCATGACAAGGGACTTGCCACCAGCGGTAGGAATCACCACCAGCGGGTTGCCGCTCTCATCTTGGAAATAGTTGTAAATGCCTTGGATGGCAGCGCTTTGGTAGGGGCGAAGGGAAAAGCTCATGACGGGACTCCTTTTTCAATTGCGTTTAGGTTTGCGGTTGGGGATTCAGTTGGCGGCGTGCTTTTTCAAACCGGCATCGCGCCAGCGAACACCGTTGGTAAATTCGTAGTCAACCCAGTCGTCACCCGCATCGACTTGCGTAGCAGGAACAAGTGTTGGCAAATACAGGTGCTGCTCACAGCCGCTGCGCTGATCTACTTCGGTCAGGCGCTTTTGATGCCGGTCGCAATGCCAACCACCATCCACGGGTGTTGAGTGCAGGCAAGTACGGCAATTGATCGCAGGTGCCACCACGCTGTTGCCACTTGCATGGCAAACCGGTGCGTGGTCACACATGCGGCACTGATACCAACTTGGCTCTTCGCTGATGCGTGGCAGTGGTGTTTGGGCAAAGATGATTCGCCGGGCTTTTTCCATAAGAAGTTCCGCATAAGTGACATCTGCCTCCACGCGTTCGACATACAGGTCATCGGTGTCCTTGTTCACAGCCAAGTACATCGATCGGGTAATGCCCATCAGGTGCATGTAGATTTGCATCTGGGCAAAGTGCTGCGGTTTGGACTCACGTACCTTCTTGGCCACCAGATCGCCAAAGCTCTTGTTGGAGTGCGTCTTGAACTCCAGCACGTGCCAGACTTTGGGTGCTTCAAGCAAATTGATGGCAACGCCATCGAGCGAACCACCAAAATGGCCGCCATGGGCTTGAACACGAAACTGACGTCCAGTCTCGGGATCGACTTCCAGCACAGTCGCACCGGTGCGTCTCAGGTTCAGCACCAGGCGCGCCTCCTCCAGTTGACCGGTTTCAAACAAGCGCAGAAGTCGGCCTGGGTGCTTGCTGCGCGTGACCCAGCGAAAGTCGTACCAAAGCGCACGCTCGCATTCCTTGCCAATGAGGGACGCGCCAAGGTGGCTGCGAAACCCATCACTGGCATCTGCTTCGTAGCCAGAGAAGATGGCCTCGCGGGTAAGGCTTGTGATGGCGGGCAGTTCAGCCATGGTTTCCTCCTTGGCTCGCGTGTAAGTCACGCGCACGCTGCACCAGGCCCGCCCACTCCTGGTCATTGCAGTTTTCACGCACCACTTCAATCAAGGTGTCTTTGAAGGCATCACGGTGATTGGGCGCAGCGCGTTTATCAAAGGTTGCAAGATGCACAGTCACCTGCGCCAGCTCCTGCTGCTTTAAACGCAGCGCGGTTTTGGCGCGATGGAACCAGGCAGCATCAAGCGTCTTCTTCTCTGTTTGCCGCCGAATGTCAGTCGTTGCGATCTGAATACGAATGGAAGCAATCTCGCCTTGCAGCGCAGCCATTCGCTCCCGACAGCCCTGCGCAGAGTCCGGCAGGTGAACCGGCTCAAGCGCGTGTTGATGCAATGTGAAGTGTTCGTGCATGCAGTGGGACCTCAGGCTTGGCGCTTCCAGGGCAGTCCGTTGGCAGCAGGCGTTGCTGTAGCAACGGCAGGACGCGCTGGCGGGTTGGCTGGACCAGTGCCGAATGTGGGGGCGTTTGCAGCCTGACCGCTGCGAGGCAGGTAGCGGACCGAGTTGCTCTCGCCATACATGCCCTTCGGGGGGCGCACACGCACATCAGCAATCAATGGAATGAGGTGCAACTGCTCCGAATTGCTGACCTGCAACTTGCCAACGGCACGGCAGATAGATGACAGCGTGCGCTGTGCGATTTGCACAGCATCTGCATTGGCATTGATGAGGTTCAGGCGATCAAAGAGCTTGCGGCCTGCGTACTGCCCCTCAATGACATCCACCTCAAGGTAGAGGTACTGGCCCATGCCGTCTTTGGTTGCACGCATTTCGCTTGCAACAATTTGGGCGAGGTATTTACCGGGTGGCAGGACTTCGTAGCCGCTGCTGGGTTCAACTGAGGATGCGTCGAAAGTTTGTCCGAATGAAGCCATGGTGTTTTCTCCTATTTCAATTTCAGGTGGTTGGGTTGGTGGGGGTGACTGGGTTGGCGATCAACATGGGCTTGATCACATCGGGCATGGCCTGGGCAAAGGACTGCCAGTCCAGTGGCAGGGTCTCGGGAAGGCCATAGCGGTTCTTGGCCAAAAAGGCTGGGCGCTCGGCGGTGTGAATCACCCGCTCGCCCGAGCCCATGGCGCGGTTTACTTTTTTGTTGAAGCCGACATCGGCCTTCACGGTGGAGATGCGGTAGTTGGCAAAGAGCACGATGTCGGAGTGCTCTTGCATCAGCGCCGCTGCGCGGGTGTGCAACTTGATGACGTACCGGTCGTAGGGGTCGTGCTCAGGCGAGTCAAAACGCTTGATGTCGGTGTGCGCGATTTGCACAACGGTCATGCCACGGTCGTCACGCAGTGCGTTCAGGCCGTCGATGTACTGACGCCACAGAGTCAATGCGGCGACGTACCCTTTGCCGTAACCGGCGTCTTCGATGGATCCCCATCCGTTGTCGCGGCAGGCCTTGCCCCAAACCAAGGGCTCGAGCCAGTCAACGCTGTCAATGACCACGGTTTTGAAGTCATGGTCTTCGGTGTAAAGCGAGGCCAGTGACTCAAGGACTTCCTCAAACGTGCGTGCAAGCGGAAAGCTAGCTGCCGGAATTGTTCCCAGACCGTCTTCCGTTTGCACGAACACAGGTTTGCTGGCTTCTGCGGCGAAGGTGGTTTTACCAACGCCTGCAACACCGTGAATCAGAATACGGGGTGGCTTGGGCGTATTGGCGCGGGTGAGTTGTGCAAGTGAAATGGCCATCACACACCCCCACCAAAGTGACTGTCGTTGGCAGCGTCGGGAATTTCTCCGGTCTTGATCTGCTCGAGCTTGTAGCTGGGCTTGCCCGTTTTGAGCGTGCGTGCAGGTTCGAACAGATCGCGGATACCGGGTGGCCAGGCGGTGTACTTGGACTCGGCGACTTTGATTTCGATGCCGACATAATTCTCCGGGTCCTCGCCCCATTTACGCAGCGCTTCCACGGCTTCTTTGAGCTTGACCTGGTTGTATTCAGGGCGCTTAGGCAAATCGGCGACGACCATGTAGCCATCGACCTCAAAGCGCACAGTGCCGGTGGACTTGCCAGCCTCTTGGCGAAGCTGTTGGGCATGACCACCCAAGCGACTGTGCAAGGTGGACTGCAATGCGTTGAGGTACAAAGCGGCAGTGTCTTTGGCAGCAGTGACCTGTTTGATCATCCGGTCAAGGTCTTGCAGCGGGAGCTTGTCGAGCTCGTTCATGTAAAGCTGGCCTATTTCATCCAGCACGTCGGGTTCGGCAGTCATGGGTTCTCTTTCTTTCAGTGGGGCTTGCGGTTGCTGGGAGCCATCTGCGCAATGCGCAGCTGGGTACGGATTTCGGGCGGCTTGAGCGGGGAACTGGAGCGCATGGCCAGGTAGCGGTAGTGGTCCTCCCCCACCTTTTGGCTAAAGAGATGCACCAGGCCAAGCTCGCAGGCGATCCACGCGCGACGGGCGACGGAGTGAATACGGGCGCGGTCCTTGGTGGTCAAGTCGCTGCTGATCTCTGAACGATCACGCAGCAGCAGGCCCTCGTGGTACTGGATGCAGTGGCCGATTTGTGCACTGGCGACCCAGTCACACAAAATGGCTTCTGTGACAGCGACGCCTGGTGAATAGAAAGGGCGTGCACCCCCGAGCGGCTCTGGTGCGACGAGGCCAAGATGGCTGCGCGATATTTCGACAAGTTTTTGTGGCGCTAACAATTTGGGCTCCGAAAGGTGTGAATTGGCCGTGGCGCAGGTATTGCGGCTCGGTTTGCTTGGGGACTTTTTGGCTGGCATAGGTGTTATTACCGCTGGACGCGTTATTTTTCTCAGGCCACTTCGCGCAGACCAAACATGCGCAGGTGCATGCGTAGCTCGTGGACGCGGCGGTAGAAAGATGCGGTGGATAAGCCGGATGCCACGCATGCGCTGGCGATATCCGAGTGATCAGTGAGCAGGTCAAGCAATGCGGACTGCTCGCCATTCATGAAGGCAATGGCCGCTTGCAGGTCATGCATAGCCATGCCGTCAGTGAAGAATTCGTGATCGGGGTCGCGTTTAAAGTTGATCGCGTCGATGCAGTCGTCTGCTGATTTGGTTTTGGACGTGCCCATCTCGGAGTCATTGGCGGCCCCCATCGTCTTGGATGCGGCGTCAAAATCCGTATAAAGCATGCGCTGTTTGATCATCCCGTCGAGCAATTCAACGGCACGGTGTTTTGACACCATGCCCGTGAATGTGCCCGGGCTACCCTTGGCCGGATCAAACTGGTGTCTGTGCTCCAGCAGGTCGAGCATCAGCTCCTGCTGAAAGTCCTCTCGCTCGGCTGGCGATAAGCCGTGGCGAGCGGCCAGTTGATGCGTCCGGACCCTGGCTGCATTAACGGCAGCTTCAAAATACGGATCGTTTGCGCTCTGGCCAAATAAATACCCACTGGGGGTATTGGCGGGCACATTTTTGCGACCTGCGCACGGGGTAGATGTCCGTGCTGTACAACTCTGATTTCCCATGATGACGACTCCTGTTTTGAATGAACAGGGCGATCATGGAGATGATGGGTAACCAAAGAAATACGCTTGCTTGGCATGCCGTGCGGCATGCTTCGGTTCACGTCCGTTTAGCCGCGCTGACTGTACGGTCGTTACCCTTGGCTGGATGTACGTTCAGCTTCGCTGACTGTATGAATTTCAGGCTGCCGCTTTAACCTTTTTATGGGCAGAAATCCACTGCGACACAGTTCGAGGTTCGAAGAAGTAAAGGTCTTGCGTTGCCAACCATGCTGAAAGCTTGATGCCCGCCTTAGCAATACTGAGCTTTTGCAATGACGTGTCTTGATCCCAATGTGCCAATGTTGCGGCCATCGACTTATTTCTATTAGCCTTACTCAGCTCGGCCATTTTTTTGGCATGGTCGGTTTTCTGCTTGGCCTCCTGCTCTTGCAGGGACTTCCACTTAGCTTCATTCGCTTTAAGAACCTTTGCGCTGGTGTGTTTTTCAGCTGCCTGAATCTGCTCAGTAAATCGCTTCTCACGACGCTCAATATCTCTCAAACTTTCAGCTCGACAGATAGCTTCCATCGCCTCAATTGCGCTGGCTGCAGCTCTTGTGTAGTCATACGACTCAAGTTTTTTCCTATCCTTTTTTGTGTAGGTTTTTGACTTGTAGTCATAGCTGTAAGTCACCCTATCGATGGCATCTGCGACTTTCCACAGCGCCATAGTTGCAAAGTATTCAAAAGCTTCTGGATTCTCGGAGCCATCGCCAAATACATCACTCCATCCATCAATACACTCTGTAAGCGCATCAATTTCGGTCGTGTTTTCGGCGGTTGGAAAATCGCGTTCATTTAATCGTTCCTCATTAATTTGAAGATGATTTCCATCCTCATCGCTATCAAAATAGCTCCATTCACCTTCACTTTTAAGCTTCTCAATTTCATCCTCTTTAGCTTGGCTAAAGTACTCATCCACTATCTGAGCAGAAAAGCTGGCCAGATGTCTGATTTGTTCGCTTGTCCGTTTTCGCAATAAGTTACGAGCTCGCCAGACAATTCCTGAATTTTGAGGAAATGGCCAGTACGAAACCTGCCCGGTCAACGGATCGAAATTGTCAAATTGATTCCAATAGCTCATTTAAAACCTCTTTATCTTTTATTTTTTGCGTGAGTCTTTCAGATGGCTACGTACTACGCCTGGCCATCGAAGTCGAGTTGGCCAGTGGTACCAAAACGTGGGTGTAAACGGTCTACCAAGTCACGGAACTGCTCTGGACTTTGCGACAGTTTCAGTAGAGTGACGATGGAACCCATGTGACTTTGTAATTTAGGGTGCCCCACCTCCTGACTTAGATGTTGGTGAAGCCGTGCTTTACGCTCCTCTTTGCTTGCCAGACGCTTTAGTTCTGGCAACAAACCTGGTGCAAGTCGATCGTAAACAACGTTATTGGTCACATGTCCGAGAAAACTAGGTCTCCACGATGGATTACCCACCGGTGGATATGGAATTTTGTAGATGCGGAAAAGTTCGCTGTAATACTCATCCGGGAACGTCTTCAACCATGGCTGGAGCTCTTTGGCGACGAAGGCTTCAAGAATCTTGGCTAGTGCCTGCTTGTCTCGATCCTTCTGATACCCAGTAGCCTCATCAATCAGCGCGACGATGCCAACGCGCGCGAATGCCCGCATCAAAATATCTGCCTGCACTGCATATCGCTGGTCTTGCTCCGTCAAGAGCAAATTGTTGTCACGCGCTGTGAGGATCGCTTCGCAAACTTCTTGCAAAACATGCGCCTCGTAACCATCACTTGGCACGTTGTCACCTTTCGGTGACTTGCCAACGAATTGAATCGGGTTGTCTATGGCGGCTATTAGGGCTGGATCACCATAGGCCTTAATGAGCTTGTGCTCAGCAACCCGAGAAACCCCAGCTCCGCGCCCTTTCATTCCGATGGCTGCAGTCAGGCCCCTACCAGAGATGACCCGACGTCCGTCGTCAAGTACAAAACACGGTAAGTCGATCAGGTTTGTAGCCAATTGACCAGAGTGAGTTGCCTTGGGCAACTTCTTCAATGCAGCCTTTGCTTGGGCAGCTGCACGGGCGTTTTCCTTGCGCTGCTCTGGCGTCATGCTGGCCATCCTGGCCAAGCCGCCGAGCGCGCGTCCGGTGGTGTTTTCTTCTTGCATCATTACTCCTTGGTGGTTGATGAGCAGCATCATATCACATTGCTAGTAAACAACCAGCATTATTACTGTTGCTCGGAAATAAATTTGTGATGTGTTCTGACTGGACTTGAGGACTGGGTGTCGTTTACATGGCGCAAATCGGCTTTTTGATGGCCAGAACGGGCACTGCCCTGAGAAAAAAACCCCCTGCGGCGGTATGAACCTACATGACCGCCCCAAATCGCACCCCACCACCAACCCCTCGCGCCGAGCCAAGCCCGATGGCCGTCATCGGCGCAATCCTGGCCCAGGGCGCTATTCGCCTTCTGGACCGCCAAAAACGCGAAGCTCAACTTGCTAACCGTACCGAAGAGAGCGTTCATGCAGGTGTTTTGACTACCAAGGACAACACCCATGAATGACTCACTTGTTGCACGCGTTGCAGCCCTTAAAACCTCGCCCACACCTGACCTCAAGCAAATGTGGCGAGAAATGTTTCAGACCGAACCACCACCGTTTAACCGGCGCTTCCTTGAAACGCGTCTGGCATACCGGATTCAGGAGCTGGCCCTTGGGGGCCTACGCCGCGAGACCGTCAAGCGCCTGGAGAAGCTTGGCGAACAACTCGATGGTGGCAAAGCCGATGTCCGCCGCCGCAGGGTTGATGGCAGGCCCATCTGCGGAACGCGCCTGATTCGGGAATGGGATGGTGAGCGCCACGAGGTGGTGGTGCACGTTGACGATTTCGAATACGCGGGTCAACGCTACAAGTCCATTTCACGCATCGCCATGGTGATTACAGGCACCAACCGAAACGGTTGGACCTTTTTTGGTTTGTCTTCTGGAAGGAGCGTCTAATGGCTACCACCCCTAAAGTCCTGTGCGCGATCTACACGCGCAAGTCCACAGAAGAAGGCTTGGACCAAAACTTCAACTCACTGGACGCCCAACACGATGCCTGCGCTAATTACATTGCCAGCCAAAAATCTGAAGGCTGGGTAACGCTCAAGGATCGTTACGACGACGGCGGTTTCTCAGGAGGAACCCTCGAGCGCCCGGCCATCAAGCGTCTGCTCGAAGACGTCCGGAAGGGTCTGGTGAACACCATCGTGGTTTACAAGATTGATCGTTTATCACGGTCGCTTGCCGACTTTGCAAAGCTGGTCGAGCTGTTTGATCAGCACAAGGTGACCTTTGTTTCGGTCACCCAGTCCTTCAATACCACCACCTCTATGGGACGGTTGACGCTCAACATCCTGCTGTCCTTTGCGCAGTTTGAACGTGAGTTGTCCGGTGAACGGGTGCGCGACAAGATTGCGGCCTCACGCAAGCGTGGCATCTGGATGGGTGGGATGCCCGCTTTGGGCTATGACGTGGTTGAGCGAAAACTGGTGCCCAACCCCAAAGAAGCAGCCATTGTTCAGGAGATTTTTGCTCGCTTTGCGGCTACGCCCTCGATGGCCACCATCGTCAAAGACCTGCGCAAGCGCGGTGTCACCTCCAAATCATGGACAACAGCCAAGGGCGTTGTCCGCGAAGGCAAGTTGATCACTAAAGGCCTTGTCTACAAGATCTTCAGCAACCCGGTCTACATTGGCATTGCGGCCTACAAGGGTCAGCACTTCCCTGGTGAGCATGACGGCATCATCACGCAAGAGCTGTGGGATACGGTGCAGACGCACCTGAAAAACGGCACCCCTATGAATAAGGCGAGGCTGGCGGGTAGGGGCAGCGCGCCCTCTCTACTGCGCGGACTTATTTTTTCTGAGCAAGGACGGGCCTTCACGCCTGGCTGGACGCGCAAGCAGCACAAGACCTACCGCTACTACATCAACACCGACTCGATCAAGATCGGCAAAGAAAGCTGCGACATCTGCCGCATCCCCGCCGGTGAGATCGAACAGGTGGTGGTTGAGAAGATGCGCGGCATCCTGCGCTCACCAGAGGTGCTGGCCCACGCGGTGCGTGAGGTAAATACTCAGCGGCCCAAAGTTGAAGAGACAAACGCCATAAGCGCATTGCAGTCCATCGACGCGGTCTGGGACGAACTCTTCCCAGCGGAGCAGGCCAAAGTTCTGCATACCCTGGTTGATCGAATCACAGTGCGCAAGGACGGCATCGCAATCAAATGGCACGACAAGGGCTTGAACAAGCTGTTGCGCGACACGCTTGAACCACAGAAAGAATTGGAGGCTGCATGAGCATCGATACCGAAGCGGGATTCACCACCGAGATTCCGATGACTTTTCGCAGGCGCGGTGGCAAGGCCGTGATCGTGCTGCCCGACGGTTCTCGGGCCATTGAGCGGCGTGAGGCACTGATTGACAACGCCATGGTCAAACTGTTGGCACGCGGCCATCGATGGCATCGCAAACTATTTGACGGAACCCACGCCTCAATTGAGGACATGGCCAAGTCCGAGAACATCAGCCCATCTTTTGTGAGCCGCATCCTGCGCCTGGCTTACCTGTCACCCACGATTGTCGAAGCCATCCTGGACGGGAAGTACCCGGCGCACCTAACAATGAAGGATCTGATGGAGCCGTTCCCCATGGACTGGTCTATGCAGGAGAAGATATTTTTGCAGCAAAAGTAGAAGCGAAAACGGCCTTCATTTCTTGCGCGCCAACGCAAATCCGAACCAAATGGATCTCTGGGGAGTCCTCACTCCGATTCAGCAGGCCGTTGATGATGATTTCAGCAGATAACTCTGGTGGGAACTTGAAAACGCCAGTTTCGATTGCGGGCATGGCCATTGATTTAATACCTGCTTCTTTTGCCACACGGAGAGCCTGAGCAACGGCAAGGTCGAGGTATTTCTCGGGGAGGTCGTCATTGATGAATCTAGCTGCTCTAGCGTGAATCACAAAAGGGTTTGGCAACTCAAAGCCTGGGGTCACAACCGCCTCACCCAGCGAAATCGGCGAATGGCGACGGCAGTATTGCTCTAGTTCTGGCCCTGCTGCAAGATGGGTGGCGCCTGACATCGTCGAGGCGATTTTGGAGGATGCGCTGCCAGATCACCTGACGCTGTTTGATCTTGCGGTGGATCCGCCTGCGCTTTGGGAGGAGCAGCGATTACGGATTTGGTCAGGCTGAGACTGTAAAAGGATAGTGATGGCTACTGACTCAAAGGCAGCATTAGCAGACAGCGGTTTACGGCGGAGGGTACCTGCTACCGGCCAGAAGCTGACGTAGGCTGAAAGATGTTAATGGGCTGCATTGAACTGATTACCGTTATGAAGCCAATCAGCTAAATCGAACTAATTGACTGCCATTTTGCTCATTTGAGTTTCTGGGCGTCCCAGCATTAACCTGGATGGCATGCGCAAGACTCCCCGTGAGCGGCGGACACTAGCTCTTCAAGAATGCCGCAGTGCGCCCCCTCGTGGGTACCGAGGCATCGCGCCCGCAGCCGAAGCAGCTGCTTCTCCAGTGCCCTCATGCTCTTTAGGCGGGCGCGCACACGGGCCAGTTGGTCGTCCACCAGAAGATCGACATCTCCGCAGTTTCTGTCCGGTTTATCAACGAATCCAAGTAGCCGGTTCACATCGCCCAGCGGCATGTCCAGAGCCCGGCAGTGGCGGATGAATGACAGGCGCTCAAGGTGAGCCACCGCGTAGTCGCGGTACCCGTTGTCGCGCCGAGCCGGCGCGGGCATCAGGCCCTGTTTTTCGTAGTAACGGATGGTTTCGACATCCACGCCGGTGGCGAGGGCAAGTTCCTTTATCTGCATTACATGATCCTGCTTTAAATAAGTATTTGACACTGTAGCGGCTCCAAGGTTTCTAATGCAAGTATTGAAAGGAAAACCCATGTCAACCCACTGCTGTGACCACGTCGCACCCAAACTTGATGCCATTGTCAACCTGGTCCGTTACCGCAAGATCCTCTGGATCGCCCTCGTGGTCAATGCCGCGATGTTCCTGGTCGAGATCGTGGCTGGCGTTCAGTCTGGGTCACTTTCTTTGCTGGCGGACGCGGTCGATTTTGCGGGCGACGCGATGAACTACGCGGTATCGCTCGCGGTGCTGGCTTCGGCGCTGGCATGGCGAGCGCGCGCCGCCATGCTCAAAGCCTTGAGCATGATGGGTTTTGGCCTGTATGTGCTGGGCGCAGCACTGTGGTCGGTGTGGAATGGCGGCGTGCCCCAGGCCACCACTATGGGTTCAATAGCCCTCGTGGCGCTGGTGGCCAACGTGGCCGTGGCATGGATGCTCTATGCCTTCCGAGAAGGCGATGCCAACATGCGAAGCGTGTGGCTATGCTCTCGCAACGACGCCATCGGCAACCTTGCCGTGTTCATCGCCGCCTTGGGCGTGTTCGGCACTGGATCGGCCTGGCCTGATCTTGCGGTGGCCAGCCTGATGGCGGCGCTCGCCTTGCACGGTGGCTGGACCGTGCTGCAGCTGGCGCGCGGGGAACAGGGCGAAGATAGTGCCAAGTAAGACTACCATGGCCACGTCCACTGAACCAATCCGATTGAATCCTTCCGCTGTGTATCAGACAAACTCGGTATGAATAGAGCCGTCCTTTACGCGCTTTGTGCTGCAGCACTGTTTGGCGCTAGCACCCCGTTTGCTAAGCTATTGACGGGTGATACACCACCAGTTCTTTTGGCGGGGTTGCTTTATTTGGGAAGCGGGCTTGGCCTAAGTCTGGCACGCGTGATTCGTGATCGCGGCGTAAGGCCGTCGGGCCTGCCCAAAGGTGAGTGGCCCTGGCTGCTGGGGGCGATCTTTTTTGGTGGGATGCTAGGCCCTGTGGCGCTGATGTTTGGATTGCTATCAACAAGCGGTTCCACTGCATCGCTGTTGCTGAACCTCGAAGCGGTTCTGACTGCTGTAATTGCCTGGGTTGTTTTCAAGGAAAACGCTGATAAGCGCATCATATTGGGAATGCTAGCGATCGTGGCCGGTGGTGTTGCGTTGAGCTGGCCGACTGCATCCGCTGTCCAATCCAGCATCACGGGCCCCGCCTTGGTGGGTTTAGCATGCCTGTTCTGGGCTATTGACAACAACCTAACCCGCAAGGTGTCAGCATCGGATGCCCTGTTCATTGCTGCTACCAAGGGCGTCATGGCAGGCGCAGTCAATACGTTGATTGCGATAGGTATGGGTGCCGTGCTGCCCGGATTTGCCACTCTGTTGGCCACGATGGCGGTCGGTCTTTTGGGCTACGGCATCAGTCTTGTTCTGTTTGTACTGGCCCTGCGGGGTCTGGGAACAGCCCGCACCGGCGCCTACTTTTCTACGGCACCATTTATAGGAGCGGCTACGGCCTTGATGGTCTTCCCGGAAACCACATCTTTGGCGTTTTGGGTTGCTGCGGCGCTGATGGGCCTTGGTGTTTGGCTTCATCTGACCGAGCACCATGCACATGAACATTTGCATGAAACGCTGCAGCATGAACACGAACATGAACATGAACATGACGAGCACCACCAGCATGTCCATGACTTTGAATGGGATGGCGTTGAGCCTCACACACATGACCACAAGCATGCAAAACTCAAACACGAGCATGCACATTTTCCGGACATTCACCACCGACATTCGCATTCATGACACCGATCCAAGCATTGGGCCTGTACGCGCTAACCGCCTTCGCAGAGATTATTGGTTGCTACCTGCCGTACTTATGGCTCAAGAAAAGTGCGTCTCCATGGTGGTTGATTGTTGCCGCAGCAAGTTTGGGCCTGTTCGCGTGGCTGCTGACGCTGCATCCACATCCTGCTGGACGTGTGTATGCCGCCTACGGTGGGGTATACATCGTTGTTTCAGTCTTGTGGCTGTGGTTAGTAGATGGCGTGTTGCCTGATCGCTGGGACTTGGTAGGCGCATCACTCGTGCTTGCCGGAGTGGCTGTGATTTATTTTGCACCGCGCAACGTGTCGCTTTGACTCAGCATGTGCTTTCGTGCGTCTAGTCGGTAAGCGCTGCCCTCGCTTCTCAGAGTCATGCTCAAAACTCTCCAAACGCACCATTCCCAATGACGGCCTGGCATGGCAGAAGCTTCCAGAACATCAGAGCAACAAGTGCTACAAAGACCATCCAAAGTCTTGCGGAGTAAAGATGGTACTTGTCCAGACAGGTTGAAGCAATCCCGCCAATGACAATTAGTCATGGCGGATGGCCTCGTAGCATCAAAGCAAAGTGATGTCTTTGATCAAACGGGAACGCAGTGCGCGCCGTTTGAGTTGATCAACTGAGTCATCTGTCCACCAATGTGAAGAGTTGCCCCAGATCCAATCGGTACCCGTAATCCCTAGTAACTGAACTTCCCCCTTCGTACCTGAAATTGTTCGATCAAAGGTCTTGCCTCCAACATTGAAGGTGATTTGATGAGTCCCCTCTTTTAATCGCAGGCGAATCATGGAGTTTGGAACAGTCTCCATCGCTGCGCCACCATCCACAGAAATGTCCAACGGATGATGTCCGTCGCCCCAATAACGCACGACGTAAACCGTCAGAGCTTCAGGCACTGAGGCAAACGACTTTGCTTCATCATCTTTGGCAATGCTGGGTGCAGGATCTTTGGTGCAGTAACCATTTCTTCCTCGATCCGTATGGCAATGCGGCTTCTCAGCGATTCGATCAACCGGTGAAGCGCAGCCTGCGATGCCAAGTACGCAAGCTGAGACGACGATTGTTTTAGTAATCCAAGTTTTCATAATATTTTCCCAAAATTGATCCACAATTTGTGGCAAAAACAAGTAAGTTGTAAACGCCTCATTTCAGAACAAAACGTGCAGAAGTGGTTTTCCCAGCTGAACTGAATTGAGCAACAACCTTTGTCCCAGGAGCTACCTTGAAGCTACCTTTGGCTTCAAGCTTGTCGCCTGTTGGTTTCAACTCAACTTCTTGCTTGTCAGCGCCAGAAAGCAGTGTGACTTTTGCCGTCGTTTTACTCACGTCAACGGGTTTGCCATGGTCACGCACGAACAACTGCAGCACATCAGGTTTGGCGACCAGTTCGTAGTCAACATCCTTGACGGTGGTCAAAACACCACCTTGCATGGGTTTGTGATCCGCATCGTGTGGCCCTGCCCATGCGAGTCCGCTGAGAAAAAGCGACGATGTGATCAAGAGCGTATGGAATTTCATGAGATGTCCTTTTGAGGTTTTGGTTGAGGTTGAAGAAACGAATGAATGGTCAGAATGCTTCAGCATCTTTGTCTTGCAAAAGCGCCTCGGCAGGTTTGCGGCCAAAGAGCCAAAACATGGCAGGCGTCAGAAAGGTGTCGAGCAGCGTCGAGCTGATCAAGCCCGAGAAAATCACCACGGCGACCGGGTGCAAAATTTCGGTGCCGGGGCGTTCGGCCTCGAAGAGCAAGGGTGCCAATGCGAAGGCAGTCACCAAGGCCGTCATCAACACAGGGCTCAATCGTTCCATCGAACCGCGCAAGATCATGGGCTTGGTGAAGGACTCTCCCTCAAAGCGCATCAGGTTGATGTAATGGCTGACTTTCAAAATGCCGTTGCGCACCGAAATGCCAGCCAACGTGATGAACCCGACCAAGGCGGCCACCGACAAGGGCTGACCTGACAGCCAAAGACCCAACACGGCACCCACGAGCGCCAAGGGAATGTTCACCATGATCAAGGCCGACAAAACGGCGGACTTGTAGCGGCTGTAAAGCACCACAAACATCAACACCACAGAGACCACCGAGAGCAAAGAGATCAGGCGTGAGGCTTCTTCTTGCGCCTGAAACTGTCCTCCAAGGGTGATGAAGTAGCCCTCTGGCAATCGAGAATCCGCCGTCACTTTGCGTATGTCGGCCACAACTTCTGACAATGGGCGGCCCGAAGCGTTGGCAGAAATCACGATACGCCGCTTGCCGTTGTCGCGACTGATTTGGTTGGGACCATCGGCGTCTTCTATCGTTGCGATTTTGGACAGCGGAATTCTGCCCGAGGGTGTTTCGATCAACACCTGGCCCAAGCCTTCCAGCGATCGTGCGGATTCTGGTAAACGCACAACCAACGCAAAGCGGCGACCTCCCTCCATGATTTGCGTGACACGTTCACCTTCCACCAAGGTCTGCAGTGTGGCAAGCACTTGCGCGCCAGACAGGCCGTATTGCGCCGCTGCCGCATAGTCCAACCGTACCTTGATCTGGGGCGCAAGAACTTGTTTTTCGATTTGCAGGTCAGCTATGCCCTCGATACCTGACAGCCGTGAGCGCAGCGCATCGGCTTGCCCGCGCAGCACGTCCAGGTCTTCGCCAAAAATCTTGATGGCGATTTGGGAGCGCACCCCAGACAGCATGTGGTCGATGCGGTGTGAGATGGGTTGCCCCACCTCAATCGAAGCAGGCAGGTTGACCAAGCGTGCACGGATGTCGGCACGGACCTCATCCATCGAGCGCGTCAACTCCCCTGAGGGTTTGATGCCCACGTCCAATTCGCTGACATGAACACCTTCGGCATGCTCATCCAGTTCAGCACGTCCGCTGCGCCTGCCCACATGCAGCACTTCGGGCACCTGCTTGACCAGCACTTCGGCCTGGCGCGCCAGGTCAGAGGACTCGGTCAAGGTCACGCCCGGGTTCAGCCGTATGCCCACCAGCAAGGTGCCTTCATTAAAAGGAGGCAAGAAGGTGGTCGGAAAAAACGGAACAGCCGCCGCTGCAAACACTACCGCCACACATGCACTGGTTATCGCCACGCGTGGCTTGTCCAGCACTTTTTGCAAACTGCCTTTGTAGCCTTGCTTGAGCCATGCCAGCACTTTGGTGTCGCCATGGTCAAGGTTTTTCATGCCCGGCAAGAGGTAGTAGCTCAGCACCGGCGTCATCGTTACCGACACCAACAAAGAGGCCAGTGTCGAGATGATGAAGGCAATGCCCAGCGGCACAAACAACTTGCCTTCAAGGCCCGGCAAAGCAAAAAGCGGAAGGAAGACCAGCACGATGATCACCGTCGCATAGAGGATCGCCGAGCGGACTTCCATGGACGCCTTGGCCACGAGCGCGAGCAGAGACAGGCGCTGGCTTGGGTCCTTGGCACGGTCTTCTTTCATGCGCCGCAAGATGTTTTCCACATCCACCACGGCATCGTCCACCAGTCCGCCAATGGCAATCGCCAGCCCCCCTAGCGTCATTGTGTTGATCGACAAGCCAAAATACTTGAACACCAGTGCCGTGATGAAGATGGAGACTGGGATAGCGGTGAGCGCGATGATGGTGGGGCGAACCGTACCCAAGAAGAAGAAAAGGATCGCGGCCACAAACAGCGACGCACCGATCAACTTGCCTTGCAGCGTCGAGATCGACGCCTCAATGAAGCTGGCCTGCCGGAAGGTCACACGGGGTGCCTCCATGCCCGCAGGAAGGGATGCCTTGAGATCCGTAATCGCTTCTTCAATCGACTGTGTCAAACGGGTCGTGTCAGCAGTGGGTTGCTTTTGAACGCCCAGAATCACGGCGGGCTTGCCCTCAAAGCCTGCATCCCCACGTTTGATGGCTGCGGCAAAAGTGACCTCAGCGATCTGGCGCAACAAGATGGGCTGACCGTTCTTGGCGGTGATGGCCAGATTGCGCAAGTCCTCCAGACGGGAAGTGCGACCAAGATTTCGAATCAGGTACTCGCGCCCGTTGAGTTCCAGAAACCCCCCCGAGGTGTTGGCCGAAAACCCGCGCAACGCCGACTCCAACTGGTCCAAGGAGATACCCAAGTCCGACAGGCGCGCTGTGTTGGGCTGCACCTGAAACTGGCGCACTTCGCCTCCAATGGGGATGATCTGTGCGACACCCGGTATGGACAAGAGTCGCGGCCGGAGCACCCAGTCGGCGTACTCACGCACGGCCATGGGGGAGATTTTCTGCGGATCGACAGGAATAGCGATCTGCATGATCTCACCCATGATGGAGCTGATCGGTCCCATGCGGGGTATCACCCCGGCAGCCAAACCTTCTTCCATGGACGAGAGACGTTCAGACACCAGTTGGCGTGCCCGAAAAATCTCTGTGTCCCAGTTGAAGGTGACATACAAAAAGGACAGGCCAGCAGAAGAGGTCGAACGAACCGATTCGACCCCAGGCAAGCCATTCATGGCCGTCTCCAGAGGAAAGGTAATCAGTTGCTCGACCTCTTCGGGCGCCATGCCACCCGCCTCGGTCATGATCGTCACAGTAGGTTTGTTGAGATCGGGAAAGACATCGACTGGCGTTCGAGACAATGTGAATGCCCCGTAAGCCATCAACACGGCACCCGCTATCAACACCAGAAGCCGGTTGGTCAGGCTATTTTCGAGAAGCCACTTGAACATATCGTGACTCCTTTACCGGACTTGATTGATGAGCGTGGCACCTTGGGTCGCCACACGATCGCCAGACTTCAAGCCCGAGATCACCGTGACGCGCGCGCCATCCAGGGGCTCGAACGTCACCGTGCGGGGTTCAAACTGCTCAGCTGCAGACTTGACCCACACCACGTTCTGATTGGCAGCGTTTTTCATCAGTGCTGACTGGGGGACCGCAATACCCTGTGTCTTTTGCTTGGACTGCACATAGACTTTGACGGGCTGTCCAACGGCCAGACCTAGTAGTTCCGGGCTTTGCACTTGGAAGTTCAGCGGCAGCGCTTGCTCGCGCAAACTGCGCGCTGCACCCATGAAAACCAGTGGCGTGCGCTGGTCGCCGACAGCCAATGTGGCACCGCCGATGTTGTTGGCCACTGAGATATCAAAAGCCAAGGCTTCAATGCGCAGCCGCTTCGGGTCGACAATTTCAAAAATCAATTCCCGCGTGTCCACCACTTGGCCTGCCACGACATGCGCCGAGGCAATCACGCCAGAAACGGGCGCGACCAGTGCTTCTTTGCTGCTGAGGCCGCCACCAACGGCCGACATGCGGTCGGTCAGGCTGAGCACATCACTCTCTGCGGCTTCCACTTCCTTGCGCGGTACGGTATCTGATAACTCGCGCAAACGTGCCAAACGCTTTTCAGCAAGCGCTTTGGCAGCGCGAAATTCGGCCAATTGAGTCAACTGGCTGGCCCGCTCCAGGGGGGCGACCGCAGGGACCACGTAGGCCAATACCTGACCCTTCTTGACGGTTTGCCCTGCGTTGGGCAAGCCATTGGGGCCGGGTTCTATGCGTCCGGCGTTGATGGGCTGGACTTTGCCCCCAGCGTTGGGGTCCATCAGTACCTGACCATTGAGTTCAAAGGCGCGTGGCACCTCAGCGGTTTCCACCACCATCGTGCGCACATTCAGTTGGCGTTGGGCTGGTTTGGGCAGAAACACGCTGCCATCGGCCATGCGCTGTGGACCATTGGCATTGGCCGTCGCAGGCGCAGCGCCGTGGTCATGGCCTTCGCCCGCGTACGTAGGCAGCGCAGCACCTGCAAGGGTCAAAGCAGTGGCCAGTGCCATCCAGTGGCGTTTTTTTGAAGTGTTGATTGTTTTCATGCTGAGGCTCCTTAGGCCGTACGAGCTTGTTGACGAAAGCGAACGATCGCGCCTAATGCCATCAGGGCCAATAACCCCCCGCCGATCCACAGGGCGATGCCTTTCCAAGAAGAACCACTGACAGGTTCATCTTCGTCCTCGTGCAAATCGAGTTCGCCAGTCAGCAGGTCGTTCAGTTCACCGGCCTGAATGGTTGCGGTGATGGCAATGACGCCAGGTTTGAGCGTGTCCTTGAGGATGACTTCGTATTCACCTACGCCGTGTTTTTCAGCTTTGTATTTGCTGCCTTCGATGTCAATGTCAATTTGAGCGTCATTAACCGGACTGTTGTCTGTAAAACGGTCCAGGAAAATCGTCAGCTGCTTGCCATTGACGATGCCAACCATTTCCAGATCCTCTGAAACCGCGACGAAACGCGGCAGTGCTGTTCCCTGGGTTTTTGGCGCAGCTTCCGCGTGATCGTGACCCGCACCGGCAATGGCCATAGGACTGAGTAATGTGAATATCAGCGCCATAAAGGTGGCGACTGTTGAATGAATGATCTTCATGGTGTTCCTTGAATTTTTGAGGGGTGTCAGCATCACTGAGGCAGCAGGCCCAAGGACTGCCGCAATGCCGAAATGGCGGAGGCCAGGTCAATTCGGCTTCGAGCGGCTTGTCTCGCGGCCTCTGCAGCCTCTGCTTCAATGCGCAAGCGGGTGGGCAGATCCGACTCGCCCAGCCTGAACGACTTGTCAAAAAAGCTGCGGGACTCGTTGGCCAGCTGGGCTCGTCGCTGCGCAGCATCAAGTTGAGTGCGTGCGGCCTCCAGACGAGCAGCAGCGCCTTGTTTGTCGGCTTGAATGCGCGCCTGCTCGAGGACCAGTTGTGACTGCACTTCTATCGCTTCGGCTTGTGCAGTCGCAAGACGGGCGTCATGCCTAGGGCCTGCACCCAAGGGCACGCGAATGCCAATCAGCACAGTCTGGCCATAGCGTTCTCCAAATGCCCCACGGCCGCGCGTGGTGGCCACCGTGAGTTCCGGGTTGGATCGCCTCTGGGCGCTGATCAGCTGAGCCGTCCGCTCGGCCATCGTGATGCGATCCTCCAGTTCAGCCAACAAGGGATGCCCCACTGACGCACCCGTATGTGGGGTCGAATCTGGCGTTGGCTCCACCGCCGCGTTGACTTTCAAGTCTGCCGGTGCCGTCCTGCCTGTTAGCGCCATCACTTGTGCCAAGGCTGCGGCAGATGCAGCTTGAGCTTGGGCGGCATGCGCTTGGGCCGCAGCGACAGCGCCTTCGGCTTGATGCTGGTCGGACTTTGCCAGATCACCCGCGTTGGTCCGTTTGGCTACATCAGCGGCGATACGTTGTGCATTGGCCAGTTGTTCGCTCGCCAGTTCAGCATCGACGCGAGCTCGCAACCAGCCCCACCAAGCATCCCTGACGGAAGAAGCGAGCCGCAGTTGTGAGGCGAGCAGCTTGCGCTCAACCAACGAGATTTCAGCTTGCGCCAGATCGGCACTGGCTGTGCGTTGTCCGGGTAGCCAAATGGGAACGGCGATACCCACCTCAGCTTCCCGCGCACCGCTGTTGCCTGTCATCCGGTCTGATCGCTGACTTATCTCCAGCGAGGGCGGCTCGGGGGACAGCATCGACGCGGCTTTGGCCTGGGCCAGGGCGGCATCGCGACGCGATTGAAGCGCGTGCGCCTCGGGTTGCCTTTGCCACGCCGTTTCGAAAACATCTTTCAAGGACACCGAGCCACTCAACGCGGCGGCGGATGTGCCTTGTGCTTGGGCCGTCAGCACCAAGCCACTCAGGGTCATGACCGACAGCGCGATTCGAATCGGTGCCGATCTTTTTTTGTACAAACTCATAGCTCATCTCCAATGGTGAAAACATCCAAGGAGATCAGCGAGCAGCGACAACACGTCGCTAGGCGATGACGCACAACGCGCAAAGCGTCATGTGCATCCGCACACAGGGGATTCGAAAAGAGGGAAAGGTAAAGAAACCCGAGGCTCGCCGATCAGGCAAGCACGGGCCATTGAGGCCGTTCAGGACGTTCACTAGACATATGCGAAGCAATGACCTGAAGGTGAAGTGGGTGATCGTCAGAGGCCGCTAATGTGGATTTGCTCAGATCGCTGACCAGGGCAGCGGCACAACCCATATGACAAGTGGCACAGTCATGGTCCATGCCCGCCGATTGAGGTGCATTTTTGCTGGAATCTTGCTGGTCAATTGCCGCATGGTCATGTGTGTGGTGACCAGGGTGCTTGGCAGTCGCACTGGTTTCGTGCTCGCAATAGCTTGCCATTGCTGCCCAGCTGTATTGCAAGGGCAACAGAACCAGCAAGAAAATTGCCAAGAACTTTTTCATAAGTTGATAGTTTAGTCGCTTCAGGCTTGCTTGATCACGGGACGAGGCGTTGGCCTCAGTAATCCTGAGGAAATGGAAGAGGTTTACAGCTGCCAAGGAGCCATCACTTGACTGCCTTGAGAAGCCGAAGCCCGTTGAAAACCACCAACAAGCTTGCGCCCATGTCGGCAAAGACCGCCATCCACATAGACGCGTCATCAAAGATGGCCATGAGCAGGAATACCGCCTTGATGCCCAGAGCCAGGGTGATGTTCTGCCACAAAATGACATGGGTACGTTTGGAGAGGCGAATCGTCTCGGGCAAGCGGCGCAGGTCGTCGTTCATGACGACGACGTCGGCCGCTTCCATGGCCGTGTGAGTGCCCGCAGCGCCCATCGCAAAGCCAATGTTCGCCTTTGCAAGTGCCGGGGCATCATTGATGCCGTCACCGGTCATGGCCGTCACACCGTATCTTCCTTGTAACTCTTCAATCGCCTTGAGCTTGTCCTCAGGCAGCAGGTTGCCTCGGATTTCTGAAATGCCTGCCAAGTGTCCGACGGTGCGCGCCGTTGCGGCGTTATCACCGGTCAACATGATGGGAACGACCCCCAGCGCCTTCATCTCGGAAATGGCCTCGATCGATGACGGTTTGATCGTGTCCGCTACAGCGAAGAGCGCGATTACCCGGTCCCGATTGGCCAAAATGGTCACAGTTCGTCCTGCCTCTTCATGAACTGCGAGGCGTGCTTCCAATGGCGCAGAACACTGGCCGCGCTCTTCGATCCAGCGGTGATTGGCCAGGATGTAGGGGTGGCCATCGATCACCCCCTGGACGCCACGACCTGCGACAGCTTCAAATGCTTCGACTTCTTGGGCTTGTACCGCTAGGCCTTGAGCAATCGCTTTCGAGACCGGGTGGTCTGAACGCGCAGCCAGGCTCTTTGCGAGCAGTTCTACCCCTTGCTCAGGCTCGTCGGGCGCGATGGGCTCGAACGCCACCAATTTGGGCTTCCCTTCGGTGATGGTGCCGGTTTTGTCCAAAGCGACGGCTTTGATCTTTCGGGCTTCCTCCAGGTAAACGCCTCCCTTGATCAAGATACCCCGCCGTGCCCCTGCGGCCAGACCACTCACCACCGTGACGGGTGTGGAGATGACCAAGGCGCAAGGGCATGCAATCACAAGCAGGACCAAAGCCTTGTAGACCGCTTCGAGCCACGTGATCCCGGCCACCCAGGGCATCAGGACGGCAACCAGCACCGCAAGGGCAAAGACCGCAGGTGTGTAGACGGCGGCGAACTGGTCAACAAAACGCTGCGTTGGTGCGCGAGAGGCCTGCGCTTCCTCGACGGCTTTGATGATCCGGCTGAGCGTGCTGTCTGAGGCGGGCGATGTGACCCGGATTTCCAAAGCAGAGGCCTGGTTGATGGTTCCGGCAAACACCTCATCACCAGGTCCTTTGTCCACGGGCAGGCTCTCGCCTGTCAAAGGCGATTGATCCACCGCGCTCTGACCCGCCAGCACGGTGCCATCAAGCGGAACACGCTCACCCGGAGAGATACGTACCACCGAGTTCAATGCAACAGACTTGACGTCAATCCGAAGCCAGCCGCCGTCCTCCTGGCGTACCTCGGCTTGCTCTGGTGACAAGGCAAGAAGGCTTTTGATGTCACCTCGAGCGCGGTCGACCGCCCGCGCTTCGATGGCCTCTGCAATGGCATAGAGCGCCATCACCATGGCGGCCTCAGGCCACTGGCCGATCAAGAAGGCGCCTGTGACGGCTACTGCCATGAGGGCGTTGATGTTCAATCGTCCTTGCCGCAGCGCAGCCAGGCCTTTTCCGTAGACGCCGAAGCCTGAAAGGAAGATGGCACCCAAAGCGATGGCCATGCCCAGGGCTTTGATCCAGGTCGTCGCAGGGAAGGCGTACGCGATCGCCTCTGCTGCCAATGCCAAGCCGAGCGCCGCCAGAAGCTTTCCCCACATGTCCCAAAACGTCGCAGACGCATTAGTTGTACCGGAAGGTTTTTTGTCGGCTTCATCGATGGGCTCAGGCTTAAACCCTGCCTTTCGAATCGCCTGTAGTGCGTTTGGCAATGCAGCTTGACTCGCAGAAATGGTCAGTACGCGTGCCCCCAGATCGAATCGCAAGGCTTCAATTTCCGGGATGCCATCCACAGCGCGCCGGATCTCGGACTCCTCTGAGGCGCAGTCCATGTTGGAGATACGGAACCTTTTCTGTGACTGGTCTGTGTTCATATGCGCCACGTCCTGCTCAGATTGCACCAAGGGTACGCAGAAAGCGGCTGAACATCCGTTCTCAGTCGGGCGGACCTGTGGCTTTGCGCCTTCGCAAGATGTACTTGTACTCATGATTTCTTCCTCGTTACAGCGATTAGAAACCCTGTAGCCACTTTAGAGTCAAGCGCCTAAAATATGGTCAACCGCTGATGGAGGACACCATGAGGATTGGAGAGCTCGCCAAGGCCACCGATACACAGGTGGAGACGATTCGCTACTACGAGCGTGAAGCCTTGTTGCCACAGCCGGGGCGAACAGAAGGCAACTACCGCGTCTATGGACCGGAGCACGTTGAACGACTTTCGTTCATTCGGTACTGCCGAAGCTTGGACATGGCCCTGGATGAGATTCGAGCGCTGTTGCGCATGAAAGATTCCCCCCCACAGGACTGTTCTGACATCAACGCCTTGGTTGATGAGCACATCAAACATGTGGCGGTTCGAATCAGAGAGCTGAAGGTCTTGCAAAGGCAACTTGTTGAGTTGCGAACCGGTTGTGCCGGAAACGGCTCTGTCAGTGAGTGCGGTGTGCTTTCCGGAATTGCTCAGGCCTCTAAGGAAGTGGGGCCGGTGGGCAAGCGAGGCGCGCGCCATGTGCATGGGGCGCACTGATTTGCGTCAAAGGGGTACGAGTCCCTTTGAGCGCCCGTAAACACTGTTCCGAGATCCGCAAGCAAGGCGCTGTTTTCAAAGCATTCTCTAAATTGAGGATCTGTTCCTAGCGCGGTTGAAAGGCAATGATGCTCATACCCAGCAGGGCCACGGCAACACCCGCGACATCCCAATTCGATGGTCGGATGCCGTCGACGGCCCATAGCCAAAGAATAGCTGCAAAGATATAGACACTCCCGTAAGCAGCGTAGACGCGTCCGGTGGCAGCTTCGTGCAGTGTCAGTAGCCACGCGAAGGCCGCCAGACTGACTCCGGCGGGTATCAGCAACCATGGAGATCCGTTTTGCTTGAGCCAGAGCCAGGGCAGGTAGCACCCCACGATTTCAGCGATTGCGGTTGCGAAATAGAGCGTGATGGTCTTCATTTGATCTCCTGTGCCTGATTTTCCATACAAGTTCATACCCCAGTTGAGCTTCAAGTGTTGGGGCGCGCATCTCTCATAAGGTCTGTCACCTCAGCCTCTTGTGTGATGCGGAAATAACCCAACACGGTGGAGACGCTGTGGTGCCCCGTCATGGCCATGGTCTGAGCGAGGGGAACGTTTTGCAAGCCTGCCTCTGTCACGAACCCTGAGCGCAGGGAGTGGGCGGCATAGTTGCCGTCAATGCCTGCCAACAAGCATCGCTTTTTAACGATATCTTTGACAGCGGCAGGGGAGAGCGCTTCACCGATGTGACCGCCTTTGCGCACTCTTCGGAAAATCGCCCCGCTGGTGATGTGGCTGACGGTGAGCCATGCCGAGAGGGCTTGCGCTGCGAGCCCGAAAATGGGTTTGTGGTTTTCAGCGCGTTCTGCGCCGGCTTGGTTCGTTTTGGAGAACGCCAAGTTGTAGAGATAGGCATCGGGGCCGGTGCGTTTTAAAAACTGCATGTCTGCGCTGGCCACCTCGGATCTCCTGCGCCCGCCACTGGACCAGGCGAACAAGATCAGTGCTCTATCGCGGATGCCGATGACTGAGTCATCGCACGTTTGCAAGATGGCTTGAAGAGGCTCTTTGGTGAGGGCGTCTTTTTTGCGGGGGAGGGCACCCCGCTTGGCGTAGGCCTTGCGGGTGCGGGAGAGAAGCTCGCGCACTTTGGGGTCGTGGCAAGGGTTTTTGAACTCGCCAATTTGGTGGGCTTTGGACAGGACCGCAATTCGGTGAATCAGGGTGTTGTGTGCGAGTGCGCCGAGTTTGCCTTTGAAGCCGGATTTCACCAGGGCTTGATCGATCTCGATGGGCAGCTCGTGCGCCAGGCCTTTGTCGGTGGTTCGATCCGCGTGGTCGACGACAAACTGGAGCACACAGGCGGTGGGCACGGGCAGCTGTATTTGTCGGCCGTAGCGTGCACCAAACCATGCGGCCCAGTAGCGCAAGGCGCTGCGGTAGCTGATGAGGGTGTTTTTTGATTCACCTTCGCGCAGCAGATCTTCGACGGCGCGTTGGGTGACTTCGCTCAGAGCCTCTGGCTCCAGGGCGGGTGTATTTTTGAGCGTGGGCAGGCGCAAGTTCATGGGCGGCTTATTTCTTTGAAGAAATCTTACATAGCATGTAAGATTATTTATCTTTTTATCCTTTAAATCACGATAAATATCTCTTATCGTCGGTAAATTTACAGCAAGGAGCAGGGCGATGCAAGTTAAAAGTCCAAGGGGTGTTCAGCAAACCGATGTCAACGGCGCAGCCGACGAATTGCTCAGTGAGCAACTCAAACCGACCATCGAACGTGTTCGCATGAAATTGGGCCGTGGATCGCCCAACACCGTGGGCCCGATGCTGGAGGTCTGGTTTTCCTCATTGGGAGAGCGTTTGAGAGGACCAACGGGTGAATCCGATAAAACAAGCGAATTGCCAGCTACTGTGCAAGTAGCCATGAAAACCCTCTGGAAAAGCGCTTTGCAGGAGGCTCACAGTACTTTTGAAGCGTCAAAAGTGGATTTCGCGAACACAACAAGTCAGCAAGAACAGCAAATGACGACGGTGCTTGCTGAAATTGAAACTGAGCGTGGAGCTTTCGCGCACCAGGCATCTGAACTCAAGCAAGCCCTTGATGCTCTACATATCAGGCTGGCCGAATCTAAAGATCAGGCGAACAAGCTTCAAATGCTTGTGAACAAAAAAGATGAGGAACTCACATCATCGCGGCTGGCGCTTCAGCAGCACGTTTCAGAAAGCAATTTGGAGCGTCGCCGTCACGATGAGCAGTTTCGGGCTCACAGTGCAGAAATCCAAGCGCTACAGACACAGTTTGCGACTTCAGAACGAAGACTGATGACTGAAATGGATCGCGAGCGCCAACAGGTTAAAAAATTACAGACAGAGCTGGAGCTTGAAAGAAAGAAGCAGACACAACATAAAAATGAGGCTTGGCAGCTGGCGGAAAATCTGAACAAGCAACTGCACGAGCTCAACATTCAAAACACACTGCTATCTGAGCGTGCATCTGGCTATCTTGCGCGCCTCAACGATGCACTGCCGAAAAAATCCAAATCGGTGACAAAGAGGAGTATTGCTCCTCTGAGGATTGCAAAAAAATGACTCTCGTTCCCAGCAGCAAGAAGATAGGTTTTCTGTATCAGATTTACTTTTAATTGGTGAGTAGCATCAGATTTACCTTCAAATCCGTATCAAATTTACCTTTGTGACCGTGTGTGACCGCCGTTTGATCCGCGCTACCCTTGCTCTGTCACCTTTTATAGTAGAGAATCCTCATTCTCTACTATATAAAAAATCTGCTTAAAACGAGATTCTGAAATGTTTCTTGGCCTAAGTTCCTGATCGCAAACAGGTTTTTGACACCCCATGCATTGGCACTCACTAAGTTTTGAACGGATTTCACAAAGTTTTGAACTGTTCGCAGTTTGGGATCCCACGCCTTCTTCTGTCAACAATCCGATCAACGCAAGTGACCAGGCACATTGGACCCAAGCCCAACAAGGGCGATTGAACTCCAGCTGCAAAACTTGCCCACCATGCTCAATAAAGCACAACACACCCCAAAAATCGACCCTCCAAAACGGCGCTGAAGGTGTTTGTTTTACCGGGGCAATGGGCTTGCCGCCCGCGCAGAGAAAGAGGGGCTTAAAAGCCGTTTTAAAGGGTTTTGCATCTCTAACGTGCCCAACTTGGGCTTTTTTCGCCTCTCCCATAGCTAGGCATCTCGTGAGCAGTCTCAGCAATCCCGCTGCGATGCATTTACTCAGGTGTTCCCGTGAAAAAAGTCCGCATCCCATGCCAATCCAAAACGATGGTCTATTTTGGTCAGGGAACAGAAAAAGACACGCCCATCTTTGTGCTCTGCCAAGCACTTTGTGTTTGGAGTCCAGCGCCCTCCTCCATTCACCGCACACCATTTGCCGATCAAGGGTGCAGCCATCGGACCACCCATTTGACGCAGCGCGCCTTGCCTATGTCTGCTTCAGCTCAGGGCGAGTTGTTCGCCCAGATATGAGCCCCCTCCCCCATCCACTCCCCCGGCGTTCGCGCTGGGGTTTTCGTTGCCGCCACCTAAGTGGGTTTGCACCATGAATTTCGACTCCATCCTTCGCCCCAAGATCACCATTGCACATTTGGCGTTGGCTAAGGGCTGGGCCAACGGTCTGGATTTGGCAGATCTGGGGCCTCGTTATTTCCCAGCAATTGGCATCGATGGCCACGCGATGGATTTGCGGCAAACCAAGACTACCCTCCTCTTGGTGATGCAAGAGCTCGCACTTGCGGCGACCAGGGCTGGCATTGACGGTGGCGCGTCGCTGGTTCGTTCGGCTCGCCAAATCCGCCCTAACTCCAAAGCGGGTGACGCCGCCCTCCCTTCCTCTGATCCAGCCAAGCCAAGTTTTGAAGCCTTCTTAGACACGCTTGACCATGCCGACAGCTTTAGCGAAGAGGAGCTTCTTGCGGCTTATGAAGATCGCTATCCAGGAGAAAAAAAGACCGAGGACCGAGCCCAAGCGCGACGCTCCCGACTCGTTCGGCGCCAACTTGATTTAATTGGTCGCCTGCAACTTTTGCTTTCCGTGCCCATCCAACTCACCGATTCTGTTGATGGGTGGTTCGATGAAAACATCGCTTCACGACTGCTCACGGCCGGAATCAAGAGCATCGAAGATCTCGCCTCTGCCATCGCTCAAGCACCACAAGAGTGGCATGACGAGGTGGCTGGAATCGGAGAAAACAAAGCCCGTCGTATCGAGTCCTTTCTTCAAACGCAGGGGCTGAATCTGGATGCCATCAAAGCCAAAGTGGCTGTGCGCCGACAGGCCGCCGCAGCACAATCCTCCTTCCAGACGCTTGATCTCAACCAACTGTCTAATCCCGCAAACGGTAGGGGTACGACAGTCGTACCCCCTGCGATACAAATCGAATCGCCGACAAATTCCCCTGCGACCCTGATGGGGTACGACGGTCGTACCCCCTCGCCATTAAGAACAAAAGACTCTCCAAACAAACTTGATTCTGACGGGGGTACGACCGTCGTACCCCCTGCTTTTTCGCCCTCCCCTTACTCTGCCGCAGACACAACAATGGGTGTTTCTTTTGGGGGGTACGACAGTCGTACCCCCCTGCCCTACCCTGCCTCTTCATTGCCCGCTGCTCAGAGCCTGGATGGTTCACTGGGCAGGTTTCGCCCCAACAACGCCCCACCTGTTATCGATGCGAAAAACGACTATGAGGCCATGAAGGCATGGCTAAAGAACAAGAAAAGTCCAGCGACAGTGCGCGTCTATGAGCGGGAAATCATGCGGCTGATCGCCTGGAGCGTGGGGGTGCGTGGGCGTGCCTTGACGTCCCTTATGCACGAAGACGCTCTGGCTTTCAGGGATTTCCTCTCCTCCATCCCGGCCGTCCTGCAGACCAAAAAGGGCCCTGCTTCCATCAAGGATCGCAACCCGTTAAAGGAGGGGGTAATCCGTGTTCCGGGCTTCACTCAGACAAGTCTGAGCCCTGCCAGCATCACCAAAACACTGGTCATCATCTCGGGGTTTTTCACTTGGTTGCAGGCCATGCGTTACACCACGGCCAATCCCTTTCAAGGGGTCCGCGCCGAAGCTCTGGGCAACGAAATCGGTCGAGGTTCAACAGACTCTTCCGACAAATCCAGCCTCCAAGCACTTGCATTGCGAACGCCCGTTTCTGATGGTCGAACACTTCCTCAGGAGGTTATTGAAGCCATCGATGATTACTTTGACACGCCGCCCAGGGACGAGGAAAGGGGGTTCCATGCACGTGTTCGCTTCATTTTCTACTTCGCCTACTTCACAGGTTTGAGGATCTCGGAAATCGCCGAAGCTCGGCGCGCCGCAATGGGGTTTCTTCAACCCGATCCCGTATCTGGAAGACAGGGGGGGTGGTACATCAGCATCGTGGGTAAAGGCAACAAATATCGTCGCGTGTCAGTCAATGACGCGGCCATTTTGGAGCTCGAGCGGTATCTGGCCCACAGAGGGCTGGTCACCCTGCCCTGCCCATCTTTGGATGTGAACCCAGGCACATTCCTTGTTGGTGGACTGATCACCGGCAGCGCACAGGCTTCGTCAAAAAGTCTCAAAGTCAAGACATTGGGGGATGGCGTGAGACCGCAGACAATCCACCTCGCACTCAAGCGACTGTTCAGGACCGTCCTGGCGCAATCGCAGTTTCGCGACCCCGGCACTTCGGACAAAGTACGCAAAGCCTCCGCACACTGGCTGCGCCACACCAGCGCCACACATGCATTGGCCAATGGCGTGCCCATTGAAGTGGTCTCGGGCAACCTTGGCCATGCAAGCTTGGATACGACCAGCATCTACATCGACTCAGAACTCAGGAGAAGCATCGAGGAAACTCGACAAGGCTGGGCCAAAGCACTCGCAGCCAAAGAAGCACGCAAACAAGGGCGGTGAAACGGTTGGTAAAAAGGGGACACTTGCACTCGGCCAGTCCTGTTAGATCCAAATTCAAGTCATTGCAACAGGGGTACGACGGTCGTACCCCTCCCCTTGAAAAAACCCAAGCAACATCGACACAACAAAAAAAAGGGGGTACGACCGTCGTACCCCCTGCTCTACTGGATAGAAAAATTCAGCCGAGAAAAGCCTTAATCAGTTTTTCAAGTTGCTCAGCTTTAGACGGGTCGATGTTTTTGACATTGACCGAAATGCTCCGACTCGAAGGGTTCACAGAAATAGCTGCTGAACTGCCCGAGGATCCTGTGATGTTGACGCGATGCGCCGCGTCCTCGCTTGAAGCGGTGTGAGTACCGACCAAACGCTCAAAGACCTCCTTGGAGCTGTAACCCAGTTTTTCACCTTTGATCGAGCGCGCAATTTCATTGGTCTCTTCGGGACGCTCTTTGACAGCTTGATCCAACAAATCAGCCCAGCGGTACTGCAGGTCGAGCGGCGAAGGAAAGGCCTCGATGACATAGTCTGGCAAACGCGCCAAGACAAGCGCTTTGCCCATGGTGCCCAAATGAGCGCCTGTGGCTTCGGACATTTTCTTCGCTGAAGGGAAGATCTTCTCCTTGAGCGCCCTGTTGTACATAACACCCAACTCGTAAGGACGCATGTCCTTTCGTTGGCGGTTCTCACGGTCCATGTCGATGAATAACTCAACATCATCGACATCGGCAATCATCGACAGCACCGGGATATCCAGGTCCAGACAAGCCTGATGCCTGCGGTGACCAAAGACAACCTCATAACGATCTTTCTGACCAGGCAGAGGCCTGACCTTGATCGGCTGCACGTTACCACCACAAGACTGGATGTCCTCTTTCAGCGCAATGAACTCTTCATCTTGGTAAGAGAGCTCATGACGGTTGGCCCATTTGCTGCGCTGGATCAGCTTGGGGTCGAGGGGACGAACAGGAGATGCCCCGGACCACTTTTCGAGCTCGTTTCGAAGCAAAGAGTTTTGAAGTGCCTGCCCAGGCGCTGTGGCAAAAGTGGGCGGGCGACTCTTGGGCGACTGGTCCAAGTTCTCGAAGTCAATGAGCGCAGCCTTGTTTCGGGGTGTTTGCTTCATTTCTTGCTTCCTTTGGCGACTTCAGCTTTGTGGGCCCAGGTGCTGACGATTTGCTCTTCCATCAACTCCACGAATCTTTCATATGCGTCATAAGCTCGCTTCCAAGTCTTTGAGCCCGATAGTGACTCGCTCACGTCATATACGGTTCCAAATTGGGAGCTGGCAGTCGAAGCAATCGAAGTTTTAGGGATCTCGATGGGCAAGACGCCATCACCGTAGCCGTTCATGATCCAACGACGCACCTCCGCTGACATGCTCTCTTGATTGTCAACACGCGTCATCAACACATTGATGAAGTCATAAGACTTTTCAACGCCACGCGCTTTGCGTATGGGCTCAGCAAAGTCAAGGTACAAGCGCCAGAACTGTGCAGAGGAAGCAAAGTCGAGCAGGGAAGGGGGGATGGGGACAACCAGAATATTGGCAGCCATCAGCGCATTGATCGCTGAATAGCTCAGCGAAGGCGGGGTGTCGATGACGATCACATCATACTGATTGCGAAGGTTGTCCAAGCCACCGTCGAGTACTGACCAAAACTCGAACTTAGGGTTCTGCATTTGCTGGCCAGGTAAGCTGAATTCGGCGTCAAAAACCATGGGGAATGATTTAACGATGTCGATGCCGTCCCAATACGTCGGCCGGACAGCGTAGTCCAGGGTTTCTTCTTCACCTTGGTAGAGAGGAAGGATTGTCTCGGAGACATCCACGGAGGAGGGCTTGATGCCGAAAAGCTCTGTCAAACTGCCTTGAGGGTCGGTGTCAATGACCAGTACTTTGTGACCCCGCAAACTCAAGCCCTGTGCGAGAGTTGCTGTGGTGGTGGTTTTGGCAACGCCACCTTTGAAGTTGGCGACACAAATGACGGTACCAGCAACAAGATCAGCCGGTCGAAGCATCTTTTGTCTGCTTGCAACAACCCATTTGCGCGCCTCTTCAAGGCTCCACACTCGTTTAGCACCTGTGGCCGTTAGAGTACCTGGTGGTAAATCGCCTTTTTTGATCCTGTACTGCAGCTTGGACTTTTCTATGCCGGTGAGCAATGCCAGCTCATTGCTGTTGAAACTGGGTGCAGTCTTTGACTCTGTCGGAGCAAGCATGCCTTCGCGTACACGGCCGAGTGCAGCGCTCACGCGCGACTCCATCTCAATGATGTCATCCAGAGAAATTGGCTTCTTGTTTGCTGAATTCATGGAGGGGATGTGGTTGGTCGCCATTTGAGTTTCCTTGTTTTATATGCATTCTAGCGACTTGACTTAAATCCGCAAAATTTAGCGAAAGACAGGTTTTTTATTGACTAAAAGAACATACTCAAAACGTCCCTGATTTACCAAGATGGATGTAAAAGCTTTGAGCACACGGAATGAAGTCTATTTACATCCCCCTTTTGAGCATCAAACTCACTTTTCTGGGTTCTTTACAACCCTCCAAAACCCTTTAAGACATTTAAGCTTGTGGATAACTGGACAAATTCCTTATACTTCAATCACTTACAAAACTCAACCGTCTCCTTTTTACTGCCCAACCGTCCCCCTTTTATCCAGCAAGTGACCCTCTTTTATCACCCAGGTGACCCCCATTTACCATCCAACTGTCCCTCTTTTACCAAGCATCAAAAGCCTGCAAATCGAACCGCCTGTGGATAACTTTCTGACATCAAGACAACGACTTGCGTTGAACCAAAAAAGGGCAGGGGAGGGTGTTGGTGGTTCAAGTGTCCCTCTTTTATCCATCAAGTGTCCCAGATCTAGGTCGCATAGAGACGCATAATAGACCGTGAAAAACGAAAAGCACCGAAATGACCATAAGCCTCACCACTGCTAAACGTCTCCTGATTTGGACGTCAGTGGACACTTGGTCTTCTGTGCGGTCAGAAAAATCGCAATAGCAAGAGAACACGTATGGAAGTAAGGCTTTTCGGTGACGGATCAAATACGCTGCGCAAGCCAGTGGAAGCGCTGGTCATGGTCCCGCGTACGCACAAGCTCACGCCTCTGGCGCGAAAGATGTACACGGTCTTTCTTTATGTGACCCAGCAAACTCTCAAGCAGATGGGTTCGATTCCGCCGGGTAACTACTTATTCGAGGCGCCATTGGTGGATGTATTGAGGGCAGCAGGAGCGGAGGGCCAAAACACGATGGCCAAAACCTACCTGGCAGAAATGCGCAAGATAGAAGTCTCTTGGGATGCCCCAGATGTGGAATACGGCCCAGTTCACATTGGCTTCAACATGATCTCAGAGACGCGCATCATCAAAAGAGACGGCATGGTGATCTTGCAATGGGCGCTGCCCCCCTCATTGCTGGAAGTGCTGTCCGATCCCAAGCGCTGGGCGTCGATCAATTTGCTCTACCTAGGGCAACTGAAGCTGTATGCCTCAATTGTGCTCTATGAAATCTGCTCGCGCTACAGAAACAACCCTTCCCATCTCACTAGCCGCATGCCGGTGGAGTGGTGGATTGAGCTTCTAACAGCAAGCCCGTCGGTCATGGATGCTGAAACAGGCAAGCCTAAACTGATTGAGTGGCGCAAATATAAAAACAAATATCTCAATGCTGCCATTGATGAGATCAACGAAAAGTCGGATCTGCACATTCAGTTGATTGAGGAAAAGCTCGGGGGCAAGGCAATCAAAGAGGCTCAATTCTTTGTCAAGGTCAAGGCAGCTGAGCGCAAGGCACCTCAAATCGCAATCCAAGTCAAAGCCATCAGTGAACAAGTTTTAGCTATGGCTAAGCTATCGCAGATCAACGACCTGAAAGAGTTGCAGGCGCTGGTTGAAAAATACAAAGAGCCAGCAGTTTTTCAGGCCCTTGAGCGATTGCGCGAGCGCATGTCACAGGACTTTTCGCCTGAAGTAGAGTCGCCAATTGGATACCTGCGGCACATCTTACGGGGAATGAGTCCACCTGCAGAAGAGTTGGTTGAATCCCGAGAGCCATTTCCTGCTCGGTCAATACTCAATGAATCTAAACCGACCGCGCCACCAAGTTCGATGAACCTCCAAAGCGAAACCTTGTTTGACGAAACAAACTTGGCAGAGACATGGCTGGCCAAACGCCAAGCGGACATCTTGGATGAGCTTAAATCCATGAAGCCTGATGAGATACAAACTTGGCTCAATGCATATGGAGAGACACTCAGAAAAAAAGGACTTTTAACACCAACAACGCGTGATCGCATCAACAGTCCCACTTGGTTTGCAGCGGCGCGGGTCAGGCTGGAGATGATTCAGTTCTATGGGCTGGCCAAATATGGTGAAGCTTGGAACAGACCACCCATCAATCAGTAAAGAACGGTTGTATAAATTTCAATTTTTTCAGGTCTTGATGACTTTTTCAAAGTTTTTGGGTATTCAGAGCAATGTGTCACAACGTGACCAGTGGAGTCGGTCGAATGAAGCGGAAATTTTGACGCTGGCTCTATAAAAATCAACAACTTGTATCATTTGATGTCGATTTCTGGTTGCCATGATTTATCCGGCGGCCAGACAGCGTTTCACGGCATCTGTTCAGTGCGAAGACAAATGAGCGGCTTAAACAAGTCGTTGACAGGAAATTGCAGGATTGGAACCAACTACATCTGCAAACCTGTAGGTACTCAGACCCTGCGTAGCTAAAAAACTGACTTTTTCCGCGTTGCCAGAAATCTACTCCGGCATTTACCGCGCAACCTTCCAGCCCCGATAATCACCCCATGAAAAATCTACGCCCAGAGACGCTGGGCATCGTGCGGCGGGTTGAAGCCCTCAGCGGGTGTCCCGTCGAATTTCAGCCTGACAGTTCGCTCAGCATCCAAGCCACCCTCCAAAAAGCCCGCCACGGTGCCGCCGCTCATGTGATGCGTTACCGGCCGGGCAGTGGGCCGCTGGACTATTGAACCTGCCCCTGTTGAACGTACCTCTTAGCCATTCGATTATGCGGCCTTCTTTTGCTGTGCCGCGTGCCAGCTTTTCTCAAACTGCATCGGACTGACGTAGCCCAGGGTCGAATGAAGTCTGCGGTGGTTGTAGAACGTCATCCAGTCCATCACCTCGTCCATGGCCTGCC